>Ga0315537_1000475_pt1 | contig 31191 bp, 29 predicted proteins | sample SalMarSW160270MG_FD_203091 | JGI IMG/M metagenome (GOLD analysis project Ga0315537, IMG submission 203091) | Salt marsh sediment microbial communities from the Plum Island Ecosystem LTER, Massachusetts, United States - Salt Marsh Sediment SW1602-70 ... | reverse complement strand
TCAAGCCCCTGCACGAGATCAAGGAGAGCCTGGTCAAGGGGGACGGGCGCTGCGTGATCGAGATCACCTTCGCCCCTGAAAAATAGTCTTCCCTCATTCCTAACTATATGAAGAGTATACACAGAGACACCCGCCGCATCGCCTATCAGTTCATCATTATGATGGGCATGGTGAGCCTGTTCGGGGACATCACCTATGAGGGGGCGCGCAGTGTAGCCGGTCCCTTTCTCTATACCCTGGGCGCCAATGCAGCGGTTGTGGGTTTAGTGGCGGGTCTGGGGGAGTTTCTCGGCTATGCCCTGCGCCTGCTTTCCGGGTACTGGGCGGATAAGAGCGGGCGCTACTGGGTATTTGTCTTTATCGGGTACGGCCTGATCCTCGCCATTCCCCTGCTGGCTTTGGCAGGTATATGGCAGGTCGCCGCGATTTTTATCATTGTGGAGCGTATGGGCAAGGCCATCCGGGCGCCGGCGCGCGATACCATCCTCTCATACGCCACCCACCAGGTGGGGAGGGGGTGGGGGTTCGGGATCCACGAGGCCATGGACCAGATCGGCGCGGTTATCGGGCCGCTGGCAATCAGTGCGGTCTTTTTCCTGCAGGGGGGGTATCGGACCGGGTTTGCGATCATGGTGGTCCCGGCCCTCATGACCGTCGGCATGCTGGTCTTTGCGCGGGGGAAGGTCCCTGCGCCGGAACAGTTGGAGCAGGCGCATCATAAGGTAGTATCAGATAGGGGAGGGAAGCTCCCCCAGGCCTTCTGGCTCTATACGTCCTTTGCCTTCCTCAGCGTGGCGGGGTTTGCCAACTTCCAGCTCCTGGCCTATCATTTTGCAGTGAAATCGATAGTGCCGGTAGCACAGATTCCTCTGTTATATGCCATAGCCATGGGTGTGGATGCCCTGGTGGCCCTCGCTATCGGCAAGACCTACGATAGGGTAGGGCTGGTGTCATTGATCGCCCTGCCGCTTTTGACGATACCGATCCCTTTTTTGGGGTTTTCAGGGAGTTATGGCCTTGCTGTCGCGGGGATAGTGTTTTGGGGTGCGGTGATGGGGATACAGGAGACCATCATGCGCGCCGCCATTGCCGATTTGACGCCGGTGAAGCGCCGGGGCTTTGCCTACGGGGTATTCAATACCGCCTACGGAGCTGCGTGGTTTGCCGGGGGGCTGGTGATCGGTGTGCTGTACGAGCACTCCATCTTCTGGGTCATCGCCTTTGCCGTGATTATGCAGGTCATTGCCCTTCCCCTTGTATACTTCCTGCACCAGAGCACAGGAAGGGGTAAGGGGCGGTGACGAACCCGGTTATGACTCACGCATGCCTTATTACCCCCACCGCATGCCGCCGCTGGCAAAGAAGGGATTGTACTGCTTTTCCTGTCCGACGGTGGTGTGCGGGCCGTGTCCCGGATAGACCACCACATCGTCACCCAGGGTGAAGATCTTTTTGCGCACCCCCTCGATAAGCCCATCGTAATCCCCGCCGGGGAAATCAGTTCTACCGATAGAACCGGCGAAGAGTGCATCACCCACAAAGACCATCCCATCGGTGGCGAGCGAGATCCCTCCTCCCGAGTGGCCAGGGGTATGGAGGACCTTCAGGGAGATATCCCCAAAGGTGATGACGTCTCCATCCTCTAACTCCCGGTCAGGCGCAGGGGAGTTTTCCACCCCGCCGAGCCCCATGGCTGCGGCACTGGCTGCCTGGCGGCTGATGTGAGGGGCATCGGCACGGTGGATGAGCAGCTCGGCCCCGGTGGCATCCTTGAGGGCCTTGTTGCCGCCGGTATGGTCGAAGTGCCCGTGGGTGTTGATGATATAGACCAGGCGCAGGTTATCCTGTGCCAGGGCCATGAGGATCTGATCGACATCCCCCCCAGGATCGATCACGGCCGCCTGTTTGGTCCTCTCGCAGCCGAGTATATAACAATTGACCTGTAAAGGTCCGACTACCAGCATTTTCAGTATCACAATTTACCTCCTTGGTCCCTATAGTAGTCCCGCCTTTGGCGGGACAGTTGATTTTAAATCAATGCCTTCAGGCCGCTATACCCAAAGTACAGACCGAGGATGCTGAGGAATCCCCCGCACAGGCCGATGATCCATCGATATACGTGGTCGTTCATGATCCTCTTGCCCATGGTAACGGCCCAGGCGATGGCGCAAAACCAGACAAAATCCGACATGATGTGCCCCGAATAAAAGGAACTGAGCCCGGCAATGCCATATTGCTGGGACAGCGCGATGTACGAGAGCCCGATGGTCGCCCACCAGATGGTAAAGTATGGATTGGAGACGCTGGTGAGGAGACCGGCGAGGACGGGTCTGCTCCGTTCACTCTCCGACAGTTCGAGTTTCAACGTAGCGGTCTTTATTTCACGCACCATACCGATGCCCATCCAGATGAGGACGATGGCCCCTCCGACCCCCACGATGCCGAAGACGATGTCATGTTTGAGAACACTCTCCAGCCCCAGCACCAATGCGATAAAGAGGGCGAACTCGATGATCCCGTGACCCAGCACGATGAGCGGGCCCGCCCAGATGCCCCGCTTGGTGGCCTCGGCAATAGTCACGGTCAGGACCGGACCGGGCATGATCGCACCGGAGAATCCCACGCCAAAAGAGGTCGCGAAGATCAATAACAAAGGCCACATCTGGTTTTCCTCGATCTATAGGGAATATAACAATGACGGGAAAGACCTTCAAGGAGAGATTGGCTTGCTGAATTTTCCGAGGGATTTCTCATTATGGACTAGTCACCCATGAATCCCGCCGAGGGCATCTGGCAACTTTCCCTCTCCCCCAAATCGTTGGGGGGAGAGGAAACAATTTTTTTCGGTACATGTAATAGATGGAGGGGGGGCCTTTTAGTTCTTTTTCCTCAGGTCTATGTACGGTGTCCCCACTTTTTCCTGAATGAGATAACCTGCCAGGTCAAATACTCTTTCGGCTTGGTCAATAACTGTGGTGTCACTGCTGGCAATAATACCCTCATATTTTGCCATGATGTGCTCCGGGACCTTGACTGCCGAGGCATCCCCCTGAATACCCCTTTCCTGCATCAACCCCCTGATGCGGGCGGCCAGCTCCCCACTCCCGCTGATAGGGGCGTCGAGGAGAAAGCGGACTTCCGCAGGGCCGGATTCTGCGAGGAGGTCCATGATCATTTCCAGGGCCTCTTTTGTCTCTTTGGTCTCCCGGTATCCACCCGAGACCCCGGAGATGTCCCGGATAAATCCGTCGTCGGCAAGCAAGATGGCCTTGCCTTTGAGGGCGCTCTCCAGGGTGATGATGCAGTTGTGGCCGTCAAGGGCCAGGCCTTTGCCTTTGAGGTCCTTCATTGACACCTGTTTTTTCCTCCGTTCCTCAGCGATGGAGGCCGGGAAGACCCCACGGCGCAGGAGGTGTCTGTAGTCGCGGTCGAGGTTGTAGCGGTTCCCCACCAATTGGAGGGAGGCATCTTTCGGATAATCGCGGTTGAGAAGGTAGCGCAGGTCCTCGGCAGCCTCCCAGGGATCCTCCCCTATTTCCATGGTATCTCTCCTGGATTCGCCTCAGCCACCAGATAGTGCTCAGTAAAAGGCCATGCTGGCGAAGGTTACTGCCCCCTTGCCCTGAGAATCATGCCACTGCTGATAGTCTAATATTTCACCCTTTTGGGACTCAATCAGATGTAACAGGGCATAGATGGGGGGGAGGCCGCAGATGTTCCTCCTGTCCCTTTCTTGGAGGATAAAACGATAAAACTCCTCCCCCTCCAAGTTCGCTACATGACCGAGCATCTCCGCATCTTTCGCCCGGACCTGTGCGAGGACCCCGGGGGTGACGGTTTCCCCATCGCCGAACTGTGGCCCGACATGGGCCAGGTCGGCGCTGGCGACAAGGCAGAGGGAAGGGTGGGGGGCCAATCGTTCTTTGAGGATGGCAATGGCATCTGGATACAGGGGATATTCCATCGGTGAGACCCCGCTGAGGATCATGTCGTGAAAGGAATTGCACAGGATGGGGAGGATCTTGAAATCCGTTTTCCCCAGAAGATACTGGAGGAAGACGACCTGAAATTCTATGACATGCTCGTTGCGGTGGGAGAACTCGTCGTGAAAGGGATCGAAGGGGAGTTGTTGGGCGCACTCCTCGACTATGTCCTGTGCAACCTCCACCCTTCCCAAGGGGGTCTCAAATGCCTTGCGGGTGAAGGCAAAGGGGTTTCGCATGGGGGTGTGACAGGTCCCGAGGATGCAAAAGAGGTCAGATTTGTTTGATTCACCCAGCGCCTTATAGGCGTGGGCGTAGCATGTCCCCCCCCGGGCAAAGTCTATGTGCGGGGCCACAAACCCCTTGAGTGCCGTCTGGTTGTCCCCTCTCTGGGGAATGCCCGGACCTCCCTGCTGTGTGAAGCATTTCGTGAGCTGCGCCTTGAGCATCGCGGGATCGGCCTCATACCCTTTGCCGGCAAAGGCGGCCTTTCTGATCTCCGCTTCCCGAAATTCATATCGGAGGCGCTGGAGGTGGTCCTCGAAATGGCGGTTTTCCAAAAGGAAATAGGCATCCAGTTGTGCGACGAGCTCTGCGATCGCATCGCTGAAGAGGAGTGTACCGTATTTGCGCATATAGGCCGTCTGCATGTCTCGCAGGCCATTGGTCCCATCCATGAGGCTGATGAGGAAAAAGGCTTCGGGGGGGACGAGGACGACTTCCGGGGCAATACCGGCAGGATCCTTGAGCCCGAACATCTCCTTCCCTTCGACCTGTAAGGGGAAGGCCTCCAGGGGGCGGACTTTAGGATGCGCCTGTTCCGTTTTTCCCTCCGTCACCACCACCCATCCTGCTCTTCGATGATCTCCAGAGCGATTGCCTGCCCCTCGGGGTTGCTCCCCCAGAGGGCATAGCAGGTGCGCGGGGATCGGTACCTCAGGATGATATCCCGCAGCCCCCCCCGTAAAGAAGATTCCTCGTCACCCTCAATGGTGATTACGGATTGGGTGATTGCCTCCAGGTCTTTGTCGAGGGTTGCCTCGCGCCCCTCCGTGACATCACCCCGTACTTCTGTGAAGGCGATGTACAGACCCCATTGGTCGGCGATGGCGCGCAGATCCGCTTCCCTGATCTCCTGGAGGGGGTCACCCGGATAATATCTGAACGTTACCTGATAACGCATAGTGTCCTCACTGCCCCAGATAGCCCTTGTATTTTGCGCCCATCTCTTTGCGTTCTCCCTTGGTCTTGAGGAAGAACGTTTTTGACGGCTTGAGGTGATAGGTGAAGTGGCGTTGCAGGTTCTCAACGCTCCAGCGGTGCCGCTTCACTGCCTCATCCGAAAAGACGACCGTGATCCTCTTCCCTTCCATCTGGAGCCTTCCCCTCACCGCGCATACCGGGCACTCCACGGTCTCCATGTCCTGCAAGACCCTGAGGTTTCGATCGTGGCAGATGGGGCAGATCCCCGCTTCCCCCTGGTAGGTGTGGTCGCCGGTCTTGATGGCTTGGGCCACGCGCACCCCCAGGGTACGGGCCCGCTCGATGTCCCGGGGGAACAAGGGGGCCTCGCTGATCCCCTGGACATGAATGAGGAGCTGATCAATGACCTCAATCCCGAGTGAGAGGAGCCAGGTATTGGTCTGCTGGAAGGCGTTTTGGGTCCACCCGCGGGTGGCGTAGGGGACGATGACCCCTCCTACTTTGCCCCTGACGGTGTTCTGCTGCATGGGGGCAAAGCCCCGATCGATAAGCTGTTTTACGATAGCAGTCGCCTCCAAGATATAGCAGGGGACCCCGAGGATGATCCCGTCACTGGCACCCATGGCTGCAAAAATCTTGTTGGCATCGTCCTCGATGACACAACCCCCCTCCTGGAAGAGGCAGGCAGCGCATCCTCGGCAGGGCCTCACCTCATAGTCGGTGAGGCGGAGGATCTCTACCTGAGCCCCCTCCGCTTCGGCCCCCATGAGGGCCTCCTTGGTGAGGATCTCCGAGTTGCCGAGCTTACGCACACTCCCCACTAATCCTAAGATCTTCATAGTCCTGATCCGCCTTTTTCCTCCCCTATAGCATCTCTAGAAGGGTGCGTCAATATCCGGAGGAGAAGAAGAGAGAGACGATTTTTCCGGAAAAAAGTTGACAAGTGGTTTTAGTAGGGTATCCTTATGCTGGAAAGGGGGGTTGCACGTTGGTGACCCCCTTTATTCATTGCTCGATAGACCAGGGGGGAGGATCTGCCATGCCCAAGGCAAAAAAAGGCGATTTTTTTGACGACCTGGAGGGGATGTCCGCATCGGAGCGGGAGCGATATCAGGCCAAGAGCTTACCGAAGGCCCTCGAACATGCCTTTCGCAATGCCCCCTCGACCAAGGAGATCTTCGACCGAGCGGGGATTAAGCCCTCTGAAATTCGCACGGTGAAGGATCTTGAAAAGCTCCCCATTACCAGAAAGGGTGATCTTATCGAGCGCCAGAGGACCACACCCCCTTATGGCGGTTTTCTAGCCATTCCCCCTGCGGAGGTCGACCGCATCTTCATCACCCCCGGCCCTATCTATGGGCCCCATCAGACCGAGGTGATCAGCTGGTTCGGCAAGACGATCTATGCGGCCGGATTCAGAAAGGGTGACGTCGTGATCAATACGCCGACGTATCATATGTCCCCTGCCGGGATCCTCTTTCATGAAGGGGCGCGGGCCTGCGGGGCGACGGTGATCCCTGCCGGCGTGGGGAATACCGACGCACAGATCAAGACGATGCTCGATTTGAAGGTTACCGGATATACCGGGATGCCCAGCTTTCTGATGACTATTATCAAGCGGGCGGAGGAGATGGGGCATGATTTTCGGCGGGATTTCTCAATCACGCGAGCCTGGTTTACCGGCGAGATGCTTGCCCCTTCTATGCGGAAGGAGCTTGAAGAACAATACGGTATCGATACCTACCAATGTTATGCCGTGACCGATCTCGGCGGTTGCATAGCCTATGAATGCAGCGAGAAATCAGGTATGCACTTCATGGATGAATACTGCATCGAGATCGTCGATCCCGATTCGGGCACACAGTTGCCCCCGGGGGAGGTGGGGGAGATTGTGGCGACTCCGATCACGAACCCCATTTGGGGCCTCGTTCGTTATGGGACCGGCGATCTGTCGGCATACGTCACAGAGCCGTGCCCGTGCGGGAGAACTGCGTATCGCATCAGCGGCATCGTCGGCCGCACGGCCGATGCGGTCAAGATCAGGGGTATGTTCGTCATAGCCAAGCAGGCAGAGCAGGTACTTGGTGAATTCGAACACATCGCGCAATTCCAATTGATCGTCGGGCGTTCAGGGGAGCGGGACGAGCTTGTCTTAAAGGTCGAACTGGCTGACGAATCGGTAGACGAAGCTCAGCTGTCAGACCTGCTGATTGAACGGTTTCCGCAGGTATGCCGCGTGCGGCCGGATAGAATAGAATGTGTGACACGGGGAACCATCCCTGAGGATCGCCAGACCATAGTCGATGAGCGAAAGTGGGACTGAAAGCGAGGCGGGCCTGCCGTGTTTTCTGATACAGGTGGGATATGAGGGAATAAGCGAATAAGGGCCAAAAACGCACGTTTTTGCGCAATCGTGCCAGGTATCGTCAGCTTGTGATTTTTATAACAAAATAAACCTCTTTTATGGTTGACAATTCGTCTTTTCTTGATATAGGGTGTGTCAGTACAAATACGAGAAAAGGAGGTGGTAATGGACTGTACATAAAGGAAGCAAAGGACGAACGATAAGAAAGAGATGTATACCTTTAAAAGGTTAACCTTATCAGATAAGGAGGGGAGGATCATGAGAAAGGTAATTATTATTTCGATTATCGCCGCATTTGTTTGTACCGGTATGGCGTTAGGGGCTTGGGCCCAAGGAGAAAAACCGACAGGAGACCCCATTAAGGTCGGTTTTGTGTGCAATCTGACTGGTCCGGCTTCCACCTGGGGCCAGTACCACGCGAGAGGCCATCGAGACTACTTCCGCTACGTTAACGAGAAAAAGGGAGGGGTCGGTGGCAGACCGATCGATCTCACCGTGGTCGATCATGCCTATAATGTCGATGAGGGTGTTAAGTATGTTAAGAAATTTTGTGCACAAGACAAGATGGACATGATTGCCACCTGGGATGCCGGCACAGGCATTTCAATAAAGCCAATCATTCAAAAGTACAAAACTCCCTGCATTAACTATTCCACGTATCAAGGATTATGGAAGCCCCCGATAGACTACATGTATCTCCCGTTTGCAAGCTATATCCTGGACTCTCAGGCCGTCCTGGAATACATCATGGCCATACACAAAGGCAAGGGGGTTCCCAAGGTCGGCCTGCTGACTTACAACAACACCTATGGGAAGTCCATTCATGACCCGTGCAAGGAGTTTGCCGCCAAAAACGACGTAGAGATCGTTGCGATAGAGGAGTTTCCCACAAAGGCCGGGGGTGATCTGAGGACCCCACTGGCCGTGCTGAAAAAGGCAGGAGCCCAGTATGTCTTCATGCAGATCCTCCCGGTCCACATCGCGAATGCCCTGAGGGATGCAGATCTTATCGGTTACAAGGTGCCTTTCTTCGGGACTTGGACGACTACGGACCCGGATTTCTTTGGGTTGGCCAAAGGCCGGATCCGGGATCGCCTCTTCATGCAGTTCCAGGGCGGTCTGCCGATGGATGATGCCCCCGGCGTGAAGCTCATGATGGAAGTAGGGAAGTACAGCAGAATCGGTCAGTTCGATACTTCGTACTGGGAGGGCGTGGTCGTCGGCATGATCATGGAGCGGGCCTTTCAGCGTGCCCACGAAAAGTTTGGGAAGATCACCAAAAAGACCATCAATCAGGCCATGGAGTCCTTCAGCGATGAGGATTTCGGTGGGCTTGTTCCTCCTATTACCTACACCAAGGACAACCACGAGGGGACGTTTGTGGGCCGGATCGTGCAGATCCATGAAGATGCCACCTATTCACCGATGACCAATTTCTTCACTCCCGGGAAGGGAGAGCTTAAGCTCAAGTAGCATAATGAAGGCCTTCCGAGGGCAACCAAGTATCTTTGCCACAGCTCAGCCCGACAGTCGTCGGGCTGAGCTGGAGGTGAAGGGTCTCTTGCTGAGTTTTGGAGGGCTTACGGCCCTCCAAAACATTAATCTGAATGTCAAGACAGGCGAGTTATTGGCCGTAATCGGTCCCAATGGTGCGGGCAAGACGAGCCTCCTGAACTGCATGACCGGATACTATCACCCCCAGCAGGGGGAGATCATCTTCAATGGGGAGAAAGTAACCGGTCTGCACCCCCATAAGATAACAAAACGCGGCATCGGGAGGACCTTTCAAAATATCGAGTTATTCCCCGGGGCCAGTGTCATCGCCAACATGCTCCTGGCCCGCCACATTCACTGTCAATACAGCGTGGGCTTGGCTTCCTTCTTTTGGCCCTCGGTCAAGAGGGAGGAGGTCCGTCACCGTCGGGTCGTCGAGGAGATCATCGATTTTCTTGAGATACAGACCATCAGGAAACAGCCGGTAGGCTCCCTCCCGTATGGGTTGCGGAAGCGGGTGGACCTCGGGCGTGCCCTGGCCCTGGAGCCGAAGCTCTTGGTGCTGGATGAGCCCTTTGCCGGTATGACCCTTGAGGAGAAAGAAGACATGGTCCGGTTCCTGGTGGAATTGAACGAGGCGTGGGGGCAGACCATGATCCTGGTTGAACATGATATGTCCGTCGTTATGAGCATCTCCCAGCGGGTTATCGTGCTGGACTTCGGGGAAAAGATTACCGAAGGAACTCCAGAAGCGGTGCAAAGCCACCCTGATGTCATCAGGGCCTACCTGGGTGATACAGGGACCGTGGCGTGAGGGTGAGCCAGATGAGCACGAGCAATAGCATGAGGGCGTCCGGGGAGCACATTGACGAAAAGACTTTATCTGCATTCTCAAAACTTACCTTTCCCCAGATCTTGGCCATACAGGCTCAGCGGTGGGGCCCCGATAGGGTTGCCATTCGTGAAAAGGCCTATGGGATTTGGGAGTCCTATACATGGCACGAGTACCTTGGTTACGTCAAACATGTGGCCTTGGGTTTGTTATCCCTTGGTCTCAAGCGAGGCGAATATATCGGCATCATCATGGACAATCACCCCGAGTGGCTCTTTAGCGAGTTGGGAGCCCAATCTATAGGGGGCCATACCATTAATCTCTATACTTCCTCGGTGACCAAAGAGCTGACCTTCGGATTGGGTCGTATCCAGGCCGCCTATGTGGTTGCTCAGGACCAGGAACAGGTCGATAAATTATTGGAAGCCCAGAAAGAGTTCTCGCACGTCCGCCGCATCATATACATCGACCGCACCGGAATGAGGGACTATCAGGACAACCCGTGGCTGCTCAGTTTTGCGGAGCTCTTGGAGTTGGGAAAAGAGGAGGAAGGAAAGAAGTCCGGGCGCTTCGAAAAGGAGCTGAAGAAGGGCAAACCGGATGATCTCGCCTTGATGATCATGACCTCCGGTACCATGGGTCTGCCAAAATTCGCCATGTTGAGCTACGAGAATGTCATCGACATTGCGAGGAAGTGGCTGGAGACTGCGCCCATAGGCATCGGGGACAACTGGATCTCCATTACGCCGCCCGCGTGGATCGTTGACCAGATGTGGGGAATGGGGGTCGCCCTCTGCGGGGGGATGGTCATGAATTTCCCCGAGACCCCGGAGACGATTGCCGAGGATCTGCGCGAGGTCGGCCCTGCCGTCATGATCACCTCCTCCAGATTCTGGGAGGACCTGGCCTCCAAGATTCGGGTGAAGATCAGCGACGCCGGGTTTATCAAACGCGGGCTGTATCACCTCAGCCAGCGCATAGGAGAGGCAGTGGTGGATCGGGAGTCCGCCCAGAAACCTATTCCCTGGTGGCTCACTGTTCTCAATCTCGTTGCCTCTTGGATTATCCACCGTTCCCTCTTGGATCGCGTTGGATGTTCGAAGCTACGCGCCGCCATCACCGGGGGTCATCCGGTGAGCCCCGATGTCATCCGCTTCTTTCGGGCCAGCGGATTGAATTTGAAGCATGCCTATGGCCTGACGGAGGGAGGGGGGGTTTTTCAGGTTCAACCCGATGGGGAGGTGAAGCCTGAGACCGTCGGGAAGCCATTGCCACGCACCGAGGTTAAGATCGCCGATGATCAGGAGGTGTTGGTAAAGAGTCCGTCGAACTTTATGGGGTATTACCAGGACCCCAAGGAGACGGCTGCGACGTTGACCGACGGATGGCTTCATACGGGAGATGCCGGCTATATCGATGAAGACGGTCACCTGGTGATCATTGGTCGCAAGCAGGAGATCATGCGCACCAAAACAGGGGAGGCCTTTTCACCGGATTTTATAGAGACGAGACTCAAATTCAGTCCCTATATCAAGGAGGCGGTGATCTTCGGCGAGGGGATGCCCTATATCACCGTCATGATCAACATCGACATGGAGACCGTGGGGGATTGGGCTGAGAATCGACAGATCCCCTATACCACCTATAACGATCTTTCTCAGCAACCCCTGGTGGAAGCATTGATCTGCGATGAGGTGGGGGGGGTCAATGAACGGCTACCCGAACACATGAAGATTCGCAAGCTCCTGTTGCTCTACAAGCTCCTGGATGCCGACGACCAGGAATTGACCAGGACCGGCAAGGTGCGCAGAAAATACGTCTATGAGCAATATAATAATTTGATCGAGGCCATGTACAAGGATACGAAGGAATTGGCGGTGAAAGGGCAGGTACGGTATCGGGATGGGCAGGTGGGCACCATTGATACAACGGTTAAGATACTAACGCTCTCATAAGGAGGAATGTTCCGCTATGGAATTTTTCATTCAAATTCTGGTGAATGGCTTATCGATAGGGTTTTTGTACGCCCTGTCCGCCCTGGGATTTGTTATGATCTTTAAATCGAGCAGCGTGCTCAATTTCGCCCACGGCGAACTGTTGGCCATCGGCGCCTTCATTTTCCTGGTCCTTGCCGCCTCGGCCGGGTTACCCATCGTGCTGTGCTTTGTGCTGACCTTGATGGGATGCTTTGCCCTCGGCTTTATCATTGAGAGGCTCTTTCTGCGCCCCCTCATTGGGGAAGCCCTTATAGAAGTGATCATGCTGACCGTAGGGCTGGCCGCCATGTTTAAGGGGTTAATGCTCTTTGCCTTTGGTGGTAATTTTTTCAAATACCCGGAATTCCTGCCGAAGGCCCTTACCATTCAGTGGGGGATGATCAATGTGCCCTCGGTATACGTTTCATCCATTATTATCGGTTTGTTTTTCCTCGGCCTCTTTGGATTCTTCTTCAAATATTCTTCGCAAGGTATATACATGCGATCCGTGGCAGATCACCAGACCGCTGCCCTTTCCCTTGGGGTTCATGTGAGGAGGGTTTTTGCCCTCTCGTGGGCCATTGCAGCGGTGGTAGCCGCCATGAGTGGGATCGTCCTGGGGATCATGCATGGTGTCAACGTTCACGAGCTGAGCTCCATTGGCCTCAAGGTCTTCCCCGTAGTCATCCTGGGGGGGCTGGACAGCATTGGCGGGGCCATTGTGGGGGGGATCATCATCGGCTTGCTCGAGACCTTCACGGGCGGATATATTTCCGGTTCCTTAGCGGAGGTGATCCCCTACATTGTCCTTGTGTTTATTTTGTTGATCAAACCGTATGGACTCTTTGGCTCGGTAGAGATTGAACGGGTGTAGGGAAGGAAACAATGCCGGTCTTTGCTCTGTCGTGAATAGTAGGAGATGAAATGGGCAGGATGAGATTCAGGCCGTGCGGTAACTTCAAAGAGCGTTACGAGCAAGAGATCGCCATCTTCGAGACTGACTTTGGCAGGCTATGGGTATGGATTGGCCTTGCGCTTCTCTTGGGGGTTGTACCCTTTATTTCCGGTCCTTACACGCTCTATATCATCAACAACATTGGGATCGCTGCCATCGCCGCCATCGGGCTCAACCTCCTGATCGGCTATACGGGGCAGATCTCCTTGGGCCACGGGGCCTTTTTCGGGGTAGGGGCGTACGCGGCTGCCATTCTCGCTACGAAGGTGGGGTTTCCATTCGGGGCCTCCGTCCTTGCTGCCGGGTTCATCACCGCGCTGGTGGGGATGGTCTTCGGGATCCCCTCTGTCCGCCTCAAACACCTGTACCTCTGCATCGCCACGCTGGCCGGCCAGTTCATCATTGAGTACGTCCTGATGAACTGGGAGGGCCTCACGGGTGGGCCTGAAGGTATTATAGTCCCTGGTGCAACCCTCTTTGGATTGGATGTCAGCGGAGATCGGCCTTTTTTCTGGGTTATTTTTGTATGTTTTGCAATCATGTGTTGGATGGCCGTAAACCTGGTGCGCAGCAGGTACGGTCGTGCCTTCATCGCCATCCGCGATAATGACCTCGCTGCTGCGGGAATGGGCATCCCTATCTTTCGCTACAAACTCCTCTCGTTCGGTATCAGTTCTTTTTATGCGGGATTCGCCGGAGGGCTCTGGGCTTACTATAACATGAGCTTTACCCCGGAACCGTTTACCATCGTTCTTTCCATCCAGTATATTGCCATGATCATTATTGGGGGTCTCGGGAGTATATCCGGTTCGGTGTTCGGGGCCATTTTTATCATGTTGCTCAACGAGCTGTTGAGTGTGGCCACGGAGTTTGTCATGAACGTGGAGGCCTTCGCCGGGGCCGCTTTAACGATGGCACCCCTGCGGGAATTCTTTTTCGGATTGGCCATTGTCCTCTTTCTCATTTTTGAGCCACGGGGGCTGGCCGAGGTGTGGCGTGTTATCCGCTCCAGCTTTCGGCTGTGGCCGTTTTCTTATTAAGTTACCTATGAGTTGAACTATGAAAAATGACATTTTCCTCCAACTGAACAATATCAGCGTTGTCTATTCGGATGTCATTCAGATCTTGAAGGGGGTCTCCCTTGCCATTCAAAAGGGACAGATTGTTTCCCTGCTGGGGGGCAATGGTGCAGGGAAGACAACGACCCTGCGCGCCATTTCAGGGCTGCTCAAACCGGAGAACGGGGCGGTTACGGAGGGGAGCATTGAGTATGAAGGCCGATCGATCCAAAACGCGGCCCCCGAGGCAATCACCCGGCTGGGCATTATTCAGGTATTGGAAGGACGCCCCCCCTTTGAACACCTCACCGTGGAGGAAAACCTCAGGGTGGGAACGGCGGCTCGATCCGGGCGTTCCTCTACCAAGGAGGACCTGGAGTTGGTGTACCGTTACTTTCCTCCATTGCAGGCCCGCCGAAGGTCTCTGTCCGGATACTGCAGCGGCGGTGAATTGCAGATGCTCGCGATCGGACGGGCCTTGATGGCACGGCCCAGGCTTCTGCTCCTGGATGAGCCTTCCTTGGGTTTGGCACCCCTGCTGGTGAAAGAGATCTTTGAGATTGTGGGGCGTATCAATAAGGAACAGGGGACCTCGATCGTGCTCGTTGAACAGAATGCCAACATGGCCTTGCAGTTGGCCCACTACGGGTATGTCATGGAGAACGGCAAGATCGTGATGGAGGGGACAGCGAGCGATCTGAGAGAGAACCCGGATGTTAAAGAGTTTTATCTGGGGGTTGCGTCTTCAGGTACGTTGAAGACCTATAAGGATGTCAAGGCGTATAAGCGTCGCAAGCGGTGGCTTTAGTTTGAATAGGCGCTCTCTTTTTTGCTGGAAACTAACCCAATGCGGCGGTTTTCTTTTTGCGTCTGGACTATACCCAGGGAAATAGCTGCAATCCCTTCCTTTGATTTGCGTTTCAAATTACTTGTTACTTAACAAATAGTTGCATATATTGACACTTTAGAGTTCGTGTGCTATTTTTTTAATCTATGCAACAATTAAGTTGTGTGATATTGCTTAATAGTTTATTTTGACTCAAGCACCAGTCAATAATGCGCCATAGGCATGCATAAGAAGGATAGTATGAAAATACTGCTCGTTTATCCAAATTATCCCGAGACCTTCTGGAGTTTCAAGTACGCCTTAAAATTTATTGGGAAAAAGGCAACGCACCCTCCGTTGGGGTTGCTGACGGTAGCGGCACTGCTTCCCCAGGAGTGGGAGAAGAGACTGGTAGATATGAATGTAACCACACTCAGGGATACGGACCTCGAATGGGCTGATTATGTCTTTATCAGTGCCATGTCTATTCAAACGGAACCTGTGAAAAGAGTGATCGAGCGATGCAAAAGCCTGGGGGTCAAGATTGTCGCTGGTGGCCCCCTCTTTACCACGGGATACGAAGAGTTCGAGGGTGTGGATCATTTTGTGCTTAATGAGGCCGAAATCACGCTCCCCCACTTCTTGGAAGACTTACAAAACGGATGTGCCCGGCATCTGTATACCTCTCAAGAATTATCGGATATAGACGAGGTGCCTATACCGCTCTGGGAACTGATCAATATGAAGCACTATGCGATTATGAGTGTCCAGTATTCCCGGGGTTGCCCTTATCATTGCGAATTCTGTGACATCCCGTACCTGTATGGGAATAAGGTGCGCATAAAGAGCAAAGATCGCATAGTAACCGAGTTAGAGAGCTTACACGCTCATGGCTGGAGAGGTGAGGTGTTTTTTGTCGATGATAACTTCATAGGAAATACGAGAAAGTTGAAAAAGGAGTTTTTGCCTGCCTTGATTGAATGGATGGAAAGAAACAGATATCCCTTCATTTTTAACACAGAGGCATCCATAGATCTTGCCGATGATGAGGAACTGATGCAATTGATGGTTCAGGCGGGGTTTACGTCAGTATTTGTCGGTATTGAGACACCGAACGAGGCAAGCCTGGCAGAATGTAATAAGGTTCAGAACAAAAATCGTGACTTAATAGCCTCGGTAAAAAAGATCCAGGGGTTTGGTTTGTTTGTAACGGGGGGATTCATCGTCGGGTTTGATAATGATCCTCCTTCAATTTTCGAAAGACTAACCGCTTTTATTCAGGAGAGCGGCATTGTCTCTGCCATGGTAGGATTATTAAATGCCCCTCGCGGCTCCAAACTCTACCAGCGACTGCTCAAAGAAGGCAGGATACTGCAGAATGTGACGGGTGACAATACGGACTTTACGATCAACTTTATCCCCCGGATGGATTACGAAACACTCATCAGGGGTTATGGAAGGGTTATCAACAGCATTTATTCCTCTGAACCGTACTACCAACGGATGAAGATGTTTTTAAAAGACTTTCAGCATATGCAAAAAAAGACATTCCAGTTTCAATTCTACTACCTTGGGGCATTCTTTAAAACCATAGTATTCCTGGGGATCATAGACGAAGAACGGGTGTATTACTGGAAGATCTTTTTCTGGTCTTTGTTCAAACGAACACAACTGTTCCCGTGGGCACTCGTCTTTGCAGTGTACGGATACCAGTATCGAAAGGTGTTCGGCAAATATTTGTGATTGCTTCGAAAAACCCTTCGCCTAAGAATGGATGCAAGGGAAACTAACGTCGCATCCACATCCCGGCTCTGCCGGGACTTTTTTATCGGCAAGATGTTACTCGATAGATTCAAAAAGATTCAAGATGAAATCGACTATTCTTTTCATTCTCAATACTGATGATTTGCGTTTCCATTAACGAGAACAGAATAAAGGCTCCGTCATATATACTGTTGCATTCAAACACCTTTCGATCAGGATAATAAGCTATTTATACTATGAACGAGTTATCCTTCCCGTTCCCCGTGCGTGCTGAGAGATGACGATCATTCGGGAGGAGCACCCCATCGGATCATCACCTCGTTGGAAGGGGGACCTTGATACCCCCAATGGTTGACCCCGATTATCTTATACATGTAGATGACCCCCTCTGTGAGGCCTGTGTCTTTCCAGGTCACGGTATTATCTTCCAAGAGGTAGCCTTGGGTGGGGGTACGCAGGTCGAGCTCAGCCTTTACCGCAAATTCCCCGGGGCACTCCGGGCACCCTTTTGTCTCGTCCCTCCTGAGCACCCTGAAGCGCACTAGATCGACCGGTCTGGAGCCATCCATATTTTCTTTGGGGAGGCTCCAGGTCAGGTAGAATGCTCCCTCTTTGACGGTGCCTCGCAGGTCCTTAATGGCCTTGGGCACCAGCACATCAGGGGGCGTAGGGGGGGCCTTGACGCCGCACCCCCATGCGAGGATAACGAGAAATATCACCGTAAGAAACGTCGCTTTCTTCATAACAACTCCTTTTTTGCCTTTTTTATCTGTTGAGCCACCCTTTGGCGGGCCGTGCCTCCGATGCTTTGACGACGATCCACTGAGCCCTCTATACGGATATAGTCAAAGACATCCTCTCCAATCGTTGGGGAGAAAGTTCGGAATTCGTCAAGCGTGAGATCATCCAGCTTAATCCCCTTTTTTTCCGCATACTGTACCGCCTTCCCGGTGTTCTGGTGGGCCTCGCGAAACGGAATACCTTTCATAACCAGGTAATCGGCCAAATCGGTGGCGTTGGTATATTCCTCGGAGGCGGCCTCCCGCATTCGTTCACTATTTACCTCGACCTTTTCAATCAGGCTGGCCATGATCTGCAGGGAGCTCTTCACCGTATCGACGGTGTCGAAGAGGGGCTCCTTATCCTCCTGCAAGTCCCTGTTGTACGCTAGGGGGAGGGCCTTGAGTACGGTGAGCAGTGTGACAAGGGCGCCGTAGACCCTGCCGGTCTTCCCCCTGATCAGCTCCAGCACGTCGGGATTCGCCTTCTGGGGCATAATGCTGCTGCCGGTGCAGAATGCCTGCGGGAGGCGCATGAACCCGAACTCAGGGGCTGACCACATGATAAGCTCTTCACAGAGGCGGCTCAGGTGCATCATAAGGAGGGCGCAGCAAAAGAGGAACTCCGCCACAAAGTCCCGGTCGCTCACCGCATCGATGCTGTTCTGGCTGATCGCGGCAAAACCCAACTGTCGGGCTACCTCCTCCCGGTCTATGGGGTACGGTGTACCGGCCAAGGCGCCGCTGCCGAGAGGGAGACAATCGATCCTTTCCAGGGCATCGGACAATCGCTCCCTGTCGCGTTTGAACATTTCGTAATAGGCCAATACATGGTGGGCGAAAAGTATGGGTTGGGCCTTGCGCAGGTGGGTGTAGCCGGGCATGATTACATCCACGTGCTTGTCCGCCACCCCCACCAAACTGGCCTGAAGTCCCTTGAGGAGGTCGATGACGCCCGTTGCTTCTTCTTTGAGGTACAGGCGCAGGTCGAGGGCCACTTGATCGTTGCGGCTCCTCCCCGTGTGGAGCTTACCCCCTGTCTCACCGATCTTCTCCAACAGTCGCTGCTCTATGTGCATGTGGATGTCTTCTCGTTGAGTCGAAAAGGGGAATTTACCGTTCTCTATTTCCCCCTCGATCTCTTTCAGGGCTTTGAGGATTGTTCCTTTTTCATTTGCGGAGATAATCCCAGCCTTTGCCAAGGCCTCGCAGTGGGCCATGCTCCCCCTGATATCATAGCGATAGAGTCGCTTGTCAAAGGAGATGGAAGCGGTAAACTCCTCTGTCAACTCATCGGTCTCTTGGGTAAACCTTCCCCCCCACGGTTTTTTCGCCACTATTCACTCCTCTCGCCAAAGATGGCCCTGCCTACCCTGACCATGGTGGCCCCCTCTTCAATAGCTACTTCGAAATCAGTCGACATCCCCATGGAGAGTTCCTGCAGGGGGATGCCATCTTGTGCTATCTTTTCTTGAAGCTTCCGCAGTGCGATGAAATAGGGCCTGGCCAACTCAGGGTCGTCGAAATACGGGGGCATGGTCATGAGCCCCTGAAGAGAGATGTGCTCCAGGCCGTGCATCTCATGGGCCAGTTCACGGGCCTCTTCTTCGGTTGTCCCGAACTTGGATGCTTCCTCGGAGAGATTCGCCTCAATCAAGCAGTCAATGTTCTTGCCTTCTGCTGCGGCCCGTTTGTTCAATTCCCTGGCCAACTTGACGCTGTCCACCGCATGAATGAGATCAAAAAGCCTCACCGCGTAGTGCGCCTTATTTGTTTGTAGGTGCCCGATGAAGTGCCACTTCAACCCTGTGCGGCCTATCTCATCTATTTTATTCTTCGCCTCTTGAACATAGTTCTCGCCGAAGGCAATCATCCCTGCTGTGATCGCCTCTCGTATCCGCTCAATCGCGACTGTCTTGGTGACCGCGATGAGCGTGATCTGAGCGGGATCCCTCCCCGCCCTGGTTGCCGCATCATCTATCCTCTCTTTCACTGTGAGAAGGTTTTCTTCTATAGCATCCATGGTAAGTGCGATCGCGAGATAAGGCATGAAACAGAATAGCCCTGCACTTCTAAAAGATATCGACCATACCTGTATCCTTGAGGAGCCTCATGATCTGACAGAGGGGAAACCCCACGACATTGGTATACGACCCCTCTATCCATTCTACCATAAAGGCCCCCTTTCCCTGTATGGCATATCCCCCTGCTTTGTCAAGGGGCTCACCGGTATTGACATACCAGTCTATCTCACGCTCCTCGAGTGAATCTATCTTCACCCGCGTTTCTTCGACCCCGCCGGTCTTTTTACCCTCCGCGACCTTTACGAGAGCATATCCGGTGACCACGACGTGCTCTCTGTTGGCCAGTTGTTGCAGCATCCTTTTTGCGTCGTCCCGGTCTCGGGGTTTTCCCAAGATTTCACCTTCGAGGACGACCACCGTATCGGCCCCGACGACCCAGGCATGCGGATATCTCTCCCCGACGACCTGAGCCTTCTTTTCTGCCACCCGTAAGGCGAAATCTCTCGGAGCTTCATGAGGAGAGGGGATTTCCCGTATCTCGGGGATGACGACGTGAAACGTGAGTCCTAAGGCGGAGAGGAGGTCTCTTCTACGCGGTGACGAAGAGGCCAAAATCAACTGTTGTGACACGATCTTTGAGGATGTGCTCAGGTGAGATGGTGCTGTTTTATTTTTCCATCCCTCTCACCAAGAGGATGACGGAATCGCCGTTCCCAACGTTCTCCCACTGTTGAGGGAGACTCCCCTTAAAGAGAAGGCTATCACCCTCTTCGAGGGTATATTGCCCCTTCTTCACCTCGAATTGAAATTTTCCCTTCAGACAGAAGACCAATTCATCTCCGAGGTGGCTTATTCCTTTGGTCCCACTCTTGGCCCCCTTGCTGGCGGTAATCATATAGGCCTCCAGGCCTTGCTGGATAAGGCCGGTACCGAGGCTTTCAAGAGTTATCGCCTTATCCTTGGTTTCCACCTGTTTGCGCTGGTCCTTTTTGGCGAAGATTGCTTCTTCTGTCTTCTCCTCATCGAAGAAGTAATTGATCTTCACGCCCAAGGCCCTGCTGATGGCATGGAGGGTATTTACTGTCGGAGAGGTGATGTTCCTCTCGATGAGGCTCAAGGTGTTCACCGAAAGACCACTCAATTTCGCCAAGGTACGCAAAGAGATTCTTTTTTCTCCTCTAATGGCCTTGAGTTTACTGCCGATATCTAAAGCCTGAGTTTCTCCCATAAAACGTCCCCTCCTCCTTATGGTTTAAGGCCTCTTGCCCTGAGCAAAAATCTTTGAAGGAAATAGACAATAAATGTAACCAATTCGCTTTTTTTTGTCAAGAAGAATTTGGGTGAAAGTTAGATAAAATTGGTCTTATAATATTTTTGACAATTAGTTATTAAAAAAAACTGAAATATACCCAATAGTTAAGTAATCATCTCACGTCCCTATGCCTTGAATGTGCCTTATGGTTGCACGGTCCGGGGTTTTCACGGTATGACGCTCCCCGGGGTTTTGAGGTATGATCGCGGCAGCACCGGTCAGGCATGTCCGAGCAATTGTTTTCTAACCGCCTCCTGCCATGGAGAGAAAGAATCCAGCAGCCACCACCGTGCCGATGACCCCTGCGATATTGGGCCCCATAGCATGCATGAGGAGGAAATTTTTGGGGTCAGCTTCGGCACCGACTTTTTGTGCCACCCTGGATGCCATGGGAACAGCAGAGACCCCTGCCGCGCCGATGAGGGGATTTATCTTCTCTTTGAGAAACAGGTTCATCAGTTTTGCCAAGAGCAATCCCCCGACGGTGCTGAAGGAGAAGGCCACCAATCCCAGGGCGAATACGAGCAGGGCCTCGGGCCTGAGGAAGCTGTCCGCAGACATGGTGGCCCCCACTGATACCCCCAGAAAAATAGTAACGATATTCATCAATTCGTTCTGGGCGGCTCCGGTCAACCGCTTTACGACCCCAGATTCCCTGAAGAGATTCCCGATCATGAACATGGCCATCAAGGGTGCTGCTGGTGGAACAATGAGGCAGATGATCAAGGTGGCGGCCAGTGGGAAGAGGATTTTTTCCAATTGGGAGACCGGTCGCAGTTGGCGCATGGTGATCTTGCGCTCTTTTTTGGACGTGAGCAGCTTCATAATAGGGGGCTGAATGATGGGGACCATGGACATGTATGAATAGGCTGCGACGGCCGTGGCACCCAAGAGGTGAGGGGCCAGATGGACGGTCGTGTAGATGGTGGTGGGGCCGTCAGCTCCCCCGATGATGCCGATGGAGCAGGCCTCGGGTATCTTGAACCCGATCAAAAGGGCCCCGAAGAACGCGATATATACCCCGAACTGGGCGGCTGCCCCCAACAAGAGGGTCTTGGGGTTGGCGATGAGGGGGCCGAAATCGGTCATCGCCCCCAAACCAAGGAAGATAAGGGGAGGGATTATCTCCCACTCCAAACCAAAGTGGTAGAAGATCCGTAACAATCCCCCTTCCTCCATAAGCCCGGTGAGGGGGAGATTAACGATGAAAATGGCAAATCCGATGGGTAATAGGAGGAGGGGTTCATAGTTTTTCTTGATGGCCAGAAAGATAAATAAAAATCCTATGAGCCACATGATCAGGTGCTTCAACTCCAGGCTCATAAAACCCGTTTTCAATAACATGGTGCCCAGAAACTCAGCCATGATGATCCCCTCCCTGTACAGACGGTTTTGGTTTTTTGAACAGGCTAATAACCTTACCTAAGATGAGAATGGTAAGGACGAGGATGGCCAGGGTGATAAAGACCCCTGAAAAACCGAATACGAATATCCTTACGGCTTGTCCCCATGGTATCATATCGGTCTCCTTTTGAGAAAAAAATCACATATTTTTAGCATATCATGTGATTTTTAGCAAGGATAAATAGTGGCAAATAGTGGCTCAATACCTATACAGGGGGAACCGGGAGAAGAGCGCACGGCATTTACGAGGTGAAAATATTGACACCATCGTATGTAAGGAATATCATTTAAGACAAGGAGAAATAAGATGGTTACCATGAAAAAGGGTAAGAGCTTTCTCGACAACCGTTTCAAGAAGCGGGAGCGATTTCAGCTGCAGGATGTGGGTGAGCCCAATTTGTTTCGGGATGTCTTCCCCTACGAAGAAGTATGTCGCGTTGAATTCGACCACCGCGTTGAGCTGATCGATCCCCCGGAGGAGATCTTTATCACCGACACCACCTTTCGCGATGGACAGCAGGCCAGACCGCCCTATACCGTGCAACAGATAGTCGACCTCTATGATATGCTCCATCGCCTGGGAGGGCCCAATGGCGTCATTCGCCAGACTGAATTCTTCCTCTACAGCGATAAGGACAAAGAGGCCGTGCAGCAGTGTTTGGCCAAAGGCTATCGATACCCCGAGATCACCGGTTGGATCAGGGCGAATAAAGATGATTTTAAGTTGGTCAGAGAGATGGGACTTAAAGAAACGGGGATTTTGACCTCGGTATCGGACTATCACATCTTTTTGAAGCTGGGGAAAAACCGAAGATCAGCCATGATCGACTACCTCAGGGTCGTGGAGGCGGCCTTGGCCGAGGGGGTGAAGCCGCGCTGTCACTTCGAGGACATTACCAGGGCGGATATCTATGGTTTTGTGGTCCCCTTGGCCCAAGAACTTATGCGTTTGGCCCAAGAGGGGGGGGCGACGGTCAAGATCAGGTTGTGCGATACCCTGGGATTGGGGGTGCCTTATCCCGGTACGGCCCTGCCGAGGAGCGTGCCGAAACTCATCCACGCCCTTATAGACGATGCCGGTATTCCATCGGAGGAGCTCGAATGGCATGGCCACAATGACTTTCATAAGGTCCTCATAAACTCCACGACCGCCTGGCTCTATGGCTGCTCAGGGATCAACGGCAGCTTGCTTGGGTTTGGTGAAAGGACCGGCAATGCCCCTATTGAGGGATTGATCATCGACTATATCAGCCTCACCGGGGAGCCGAACGGAGTCGACCCCAGCGTCATCACCGAGATCAGGAATTACTATGAGCGGGTCATAGGCGAGCATATCCCCAAAAACTACCCCTTTGTCGGGGCCGAGTTTAATACTACCAGGGCCGGCATTCATGCCGACGGCATCCTCAAAGATGAGGAGATCTACAATATCTTCAACACCTCAAAGATCCTTAACAGGCCTCTCACCGTGACCATTAATGACAAATCGGGAACCGCGGGGATTGCTCAGTGGATCAATTCCTACTTCGCCCTGGCAGACAATGAGCGCCTGGACAAGAGGCATCCCGGGGTAGCCAAGATATATAAATGGGTCAAAGATGAGTATGCCCAGGGGAGGACTACCGATATCTCCTCAGAGGAGATGGAAAAGAAGGCCCGCAAGTATCTCCCTGAGCTTTTTATCTCCGATTTTGATCTGATTAAACAACGTGCGTATGAGATGGCCGCCCACCTCATTGAGGAGGTAGTGGACGATCCCGTCATACGCTCCATGGACCCTCCTCGTCAGGAGGCCCTCTTGGAGAAGATCGAGCAGGAAAACCCCTTTATCCAGTTTCTTTATGTCACCGACGATAAGGGGCACAAGATCACCAGGAATATTACCCGTCCCGAAGATCGGGCAAAGTACGAGAAAATCGGTTCCGATGTCGACTACTCCAACCGGGAGTGGTTTATCGAGCCCTTCAAGACGGGCAAGGTGCATGTGACCAACTTCTATACCTCCGTGATCACCGGCGCCCTCTGCATCACCGTTGCTGCCCCCATCCGCAATAAGGATGAGGCGATTGTGGGGATCCTGGGGATGGACCTGAGGTTCGAAGAATTGATCAAGACGGAAGATCTGACCTGAGCGATGGCTGGGGAGATAGCGGTACAGCATGGCACAATCACCTCGGTGCCGGCTCGTCCCGTCATCCCCTTTATCAAAGGGGATGGGGTGGGGGGGGATATCTGGCGAGCGGCCGTTGTGGTCATCGATGCCGCAGTCCAGAAGGCCTACGCCGGAAGGAGAAAGGTCGCCTGGCAAGAACTGATTGCCGGTGAAGAGGCCATCAAGCGCGACAAGACCCCGCTCCCCCCTGAGACCCTGCAGGCCATCGGCCTTTACAAGGTAGCCATAAAGGGTCCATTGACCACACCGGTGGGGGGTGGGTTGCGCAGCCTTAATGTGGCCTTGAGACAGCACTTTGACCTCTATGCCTGCATCAGGCCCATCCGTTATATCCAGGGGACGCCTTCCCCCCTGAAAAACCCCGAAAAGGTGGATTTCGTCATCTTCCGTGAGAACACGGAGGATGTCTATGCCGGGATAGAGTGGCGGGGAGAGGGTGAGGAGGGTCAGAAGATAACGCGCTTTCTGCGCGAGGAGATGGGCGTTGCAATCAGGGATGGCTCGGGCATCGGGATAAAGCCCATGAGCCCTTTTGCCACCAAGCGTTTGGTGCGGCGGGCCTTCGAGTATGCCCTGGACAATGGGCGGCGCAGCGTGACCCTGGTCCACAAGGGCAACATCATGAAATACACGGAAGGGGCATTTCGCGATTGGGGGTATGAGGTAGCTGAGGGGGAATTCGCAGATAAAGTCGTCAGGGAAGAGGAGGTGGGGAATAAGGGCACCGTGCCCAACGGGCAGGTTGTGGTCAAGGATCGCCTCGCCGATGCCATGTTTCAGCAGGTCCTCTTGCGGCCGGAGGATTATGACGTTCTGGTTATGCCGAACCTCAACGGCGACTATCTATCCGATGCCTGCGCCGCCATGGTGGGTGGATTGGGTATGGCCCCGGGTGCCAACATCGGGGATGAGGTGGCCATCTTCGAGGCGACCCATGGAAGCGCACCAAAATATGCCGGTCAGGACAAGGTGAACCCCGGCTCCATGATCCTCTCCGGGGCCATGATGTTGGAGTACCTCGGATGGGTTGAGGCCGCCGGGCTCATTGAGGAGGCCTTAGAGCGAACCATCCAGGCTAAGACCGTCACCTATGATCTCCATCGTCAGATGGAGGGGGCCACCCTGCTCAGCTGCTCCAAATTCGGGGAGGCGGTGGTGAGGAATATGGATAACGTGCAGACAGGGTGCAGCTAACTTTTTTGCGAAATGAACATTGTTCAATTAGGGTTAAGGGGCCAAGGATTCCAGGGGCCGAGGGTTCGGTAAAACTTTTTTTACTTGAATCCTAGAATCCTCGAATCCTTGAATCCTATGTTGCTGAGAAGAAAAAACTAAAGACGAGGTTTTAATCCCATTTCCCGCGAGAGACAAAGGTAATAAATGAGAGAGGTCGCTGTCGATAATATAACAAAGTTAGTGAGAGATCTCTTCATCGATGCCAATTGCAACCTGGGGGAGGATGTGGTCATGGCATTGCAGCAGGCCCTCGGGAGCGAGGAATCTGCGATCGGCAAGGAGGTCCTCACCGAGCTGATCGAGAATGCCCGCATAGCTAAAACAGAGAACATGCCTATATGCCAGGATACGGGGTTGCCAGTGGTCTTCATCGAGCTGGGGCAGGAGGTACATCTGGCAGGAGGTGATCTATCCAAGGCGATCAATGCGGGGATCAGGCAAGGCGCTCAGGAAGGCTACTTGCGTCCCTCGGTCTGTCATTGCCTTACCCGTCACAATACCGGCGACAACACACCGGTTGTCATCCATCTGGAAATAGTCCCTGGGGACAGGGTCAGGATCATTGTCCTCCCGAAGGGGGGTGGCAGTGAGAACATGAGCGGGGTGCGGATGCTTACTCCCTCTGCGGGGCTTGAGGGGGTAAAGGAGTTCGTGATCCAACAAGTCAAGGATGCAGGGGCGAACCCGTGTCCCCCGATTATTGTTGGGGTCGGGATCGGCGGGAGCTTTGACCAGGCAGCCATCATCGCCAAGAAGGCCCTTCTGCGCCCGATTGGGAGTACTAATACCGATCCGGAGATAGCGGCGATAGAGGTCGATCTCCTGGGCAGGATCAACGATCTGGGGATCGGGCCCTCGGGATACGGCGGCAGGACCACCGCCCTGGCGGTACATGTTGCTATGATACCCTGCCATATTGCCAGCCTGCCCGTAGCAATCAATATCCAATGCCATGCACACAGGCACAAAGAAGGGGTAATCTAGCTTTAAAAGAGGAAGGTGATGGCAGCTACACAAAAGATTGCTACCCCTTTGACCGACAAGGTGATTGCCAGCCTGCACACGGGTGACAAGGTTCTCATCACTGGTGTCATATACACCGCCAGGGATGCTGCCCATAAACGGCTCATCGAGCTTATTGAAAAAGGCGAGGAACTCCCCTTTGATATCCAGGGGCAGATCATCTACTATGTGGGGCCGACTCCGCCCAGGCCGGGCACGCCTATCGGCTCGGCCGGTCCGACTACCAGCGGGAGGATGGATGCCTATGCCCCCTCTCTGATCGAGCGGGGGCTCCGGGGGATGATCGGCAAGGGACAGCGATCGCAGAACGTGAAGGACGCCATGCGTAAGTACAAGGCTGTCTACCTCGGCGCGACGGGTGGGGCAGGGGCTTTGCTTTCCAAATGTATTAAAAAGTCAGAGATTATCGCCTTTGCGGATCTCGGACCGGAGGCCATCCACCGCCTGGAGGTAGCGGATTTCCCCGTCAGAGTGATCAATGATATCTATGGTAAGGACCTGTACGAAGAAGGTGTCAAGAGATACGCCTGGTGAAGAGAGAACTTGACATGCTTGAATAACAGGTGGTAATCTTTTTAAATTGCAAGGCTTTGGGGGAAGCTATGCCACATGTTCAATCCAAATTTGTCCTTTCAAAAAATCCAGTTGAACAATACGCGGGGCCATGCGCCTGGATCATCCGCACAACCGATATCCCTTCACAAAATGATGATGCTATATACACATGTGTTGAACCGGGGAGGCAAGGGGGTCAAGAGCCCTGTGGACGAGTTGTGAAGGGAAGGCCAGGTGTGTTATAAAGAAACTATATAACACCCCTCGACAAGCAGTTCAACCGCCGTAATGCCTTGTTTTCACAAGACTTATGGCCATTTCGGCCGTGGGGTGTTATACCGCAACGTTGCGGGCCAGGGGTGTTATAGAGAAACCATATACTCATTGTTATGTGAATCAAGGGAAAGAACGGTGCTTATTAAAACAAATAGACTAAAAACCAGACAAGCCACTTCGAAAGACGCTGAGTTTTTTGCGCAGGTCCTCACAAATACGGAAGTACAAAAATACACCGGCGGGATTAAAGCTTCATTCGACCAGACTCTTCAACACATTAAAAGGTCCCCATGTGATTTGAATAGTTTCTACATAATTGAAACCTCAAGCAAAATAAAAATCGGTTACCTCGCATTTGTGCCGAATAGTTATTTTTCTGAGGATGAGCCACTAATATCACTTTTGCCAGAGTATTGGCGCAAGGGTTATGGTTCAGAGATTTTAGCCACACTAAAAGAAAAGTGGCTGCAAGAACATGATCAAATGAGCGTGACTGTCAATCCACAAAATGTATCATCTATAGAATTGCTCAGAAAGCATGGGTTCGTGTATGTCGAAGAATACCAACAAGGATTTAACCAAAAGCAACACGTTTACAGATGTCCTATCGATAAATTCACATAACCATTTGCTGCACTCGATTCGGGCCAAAAAGCGGCCCGAACAAGTGAGCAATTCGTTAGAAGGGTAGGGAGAAATAATTATGGAGTTTAGAACAAAGAACTTTATGCAGATTTGTATGAAAATAAGGGCAAACCATTGGTTATAGTAATTGGAGGGAGCCGGGAAGCACGAGGGGACGTTGTTAAAACTATTAAATACCTTGGAGGATAGAGAGGTGCAAGAGAGGATGATATAAAATATTTCAATAATTTAACTATGTCCCCTTGAGCTCCCCATTTAAGTGGCTCTCTTTCTTACATTTTGGACAACCAAGAACATACTCAGTTTTATTAGTCGATATATTATCACCATTTAAAGGAGGTTAGAAAAAATGAAATGCCTTAACTGTGGAAAAGAAGCATTTGAAAACGGGTTATTAAAGAAAGACGGATCAAGCACTTTCGCTCCCGGAGAAGCTTACAAAGTTGAATACCAGAATAACGAGAAGTTCATACGGTGCCCATACTGTAGGGCAAAGAATATATTTGCTGACAACAAGAGTGAAAACGGGGTTAACCAAATGTATTTTCAACGCTTTGAAATGGACTGAAAATCCTTATAACCACCAAATTCACCTGATGGCTTCGCCGCATGTGATCTGGACGTTAAGCATATCGAGCATACATGTCACGAATGAAGATATGTTCCCCTGTCTTCCCTCCATAGTACGTCACACGAGCATCCCTGCCTTGCATTAATTACCAATTCACTGTATAATATTTTTTACAATTTTCACAATCACTCAATGATTCCCTTTTTTATCATGCAGAGAGAAACAAAAAAGGCCGTCATATGCGCAGGCTCTTGATCGTCTCCAACAGATTGCCAATCAGTATCGAGAGGAGGCGGGGAAAGTTGTCCTTCCAGCCCAGTATGGGAGGCTTGGCGACCGGGCTCGGGTCTTTTTACAAATCATACAACAGCCTCTGGATCGGGTGGCCGGGGATCACCATCAATAAAAAGGATGGGGATGAGCAAGAGGTCCTCGCAAAGCAATTGCAAACCGAATTTAATTGCCAGCCGGTCTTTCTCTCGCAGGGCGAAGTCGACAACTACTATCATGGTTTTTGCAATAAGACCATCTGGCCCCTGTTTCATTACTTCCCCCAGTATGTCTCGTATGACGAGGCGCACTATAAAAGCTATGAGCGCGCCAACCGGCACTTTTGCGATGCCGTTGCGGAGGTTGCCCACAAGGATGATATCATTTGGATCAATGATTATCATTTGATGCTCCTTCCCAGGCTCCTTCGTGAAAGAATGCCGGATGCCGCCATAGGCTTCTTTCTGCATATACCCTTTCCCTCGTATGAGATATTCCACTTGCTTCCGTGGCGGAAAAAGATTTTAGAAGGCCTGTTGGGAGCCGATATCATAGGGTTTCATACCTATGACTACGCCCAATATTTTCTCGATAACGTTCGCAGCGCATTAGGACACGAACATACGTTTGGGCACATTGCTGGTGAAACTCATACGGTGAGGGTTGACGTGTTCCCCATGGGTATTGATTATGAGCGATATGCACGGGCCCCACATCTCCCCGAGGTGCAAAAAGATGCGGCCAGATTACGCAAGACCATCGGTGACGCAAAGTTTATTCTGTCGATTGACCGGTTGGACTACTCGAAAGGCATCCCTCAACGACTGGAGGCCTTTGATGCCTTCTTGCTGAGAAACCCCGAGTATAAGGAGCAGGTCAGTCTCATTCTCGTGGCTGTGCCATCGCGCACACAGGTAGAGCACTACAAGCTGCTCAAGAGCCAGGTTGATGAGCTCATCGGCAAGATCAATGGAGCGCACGGGACCATCGGCTGGATACCAATCTCCTATCTCTATCGATCCTTGCGTTTCCCCACCCTCAATGCCCTCTACAGTATCGCCGATATCGCCCTTATTACCCCCTTACGGGATGGCATGAACCTCATTGCGAAAGAATATCTGGCCAGCAAGACTGATGGGAAGGGAGTATTAATATTAAGCGAGATGGCTGGTGCCGCTAAGGAGCTCGGGGAGGCGATCATCGTCAATCCCAATGATAGGGAAGAAATGGTGGAGGCCATCGAGAAGGCACTTGCCATGCCGGAAGATGAGCAGCGTGAGAGAAACAGCATTATGCAGAGGCGTCTGCAGCGCTACAACGTCAGGCGATGGGCAGAGGATTTTGTGGACAAATTGCTTGCTACCAAAGAGCAGCAGCGGGAAATGAGTGCGAGGATGTTAACGCCCCAGGCGAGGCAGCAGCTCATCGCGGATTATCACCACAGCAGGCGACGCCTCCTGCTCTTAGACTATGATGGAACCCTCATGCCCTTTTTTGCAAGGCCCGAAGGGGCACAACCGACGGAGAATCTCCTCGCCTTGCTCACCGGACTTGCCGCAGATCCCAACAACTCAGTCGTCATCATCAGTGGGAGATGCAGGGCTACCTTGGAAAGCTGGTTGGGCAGCATCGATCTTGGCCTCGTGGCTGAGCACGGCGCGTGGCTCAAAGAAAAGGAATGGGAGTTATTAGAACCTCTTGCCGTTGAATGGAAGGAGGAGATCAGGTCAATTCTGGAGATGCACATGGATAGGACCCCGGGTTCTTTTATAGAGGAAAAAGAGTGTTCCCTTGTGTGGCACTACCGCAAGGCAGACGCTGCATTGGCCTCAATGAGGGCGCGGGAGCTCAGGGATGCGCTCTTACACCTTACCGCCAATCTCGACCTCGGGGTCTTAGAGGGGAGTAAGGTGATGGAGATCAAGCACATCGGCGTCAACAAGGGTCGGGCGGCACAGCGATGGCTTGGGAAGGAGCAATGGGATTTTATCCTGGCGATCGGAGATGATGTGACTGATGAAGATATCTTTGCCGTTCTGCCTGAATCGGCATATGCTTTAAAAGTTGGGCTGGGTCCTTCAAAGGCACGGTTCAATATCGCCTCACAGCATGAGGTGAGGGAACTGTTACAGGAAATGGTTGCAAGAGGATGAAAGGAGTTTCTGTGAAGAAAGGACAGGACGGGCAACAATCGTCATTACCCCCCTTGCTGGTGAAAGATTGTGCTCTGATTACCATAGCGACGGGTATCCGCGCGCAGAATCTGAGGGAACTGAGGGATAGATTAGAGACCGTCCAACCCAGCAGCATCTACTATCACTTCTGGGGGCGACTCCTCTCACCGAGCTTTGAACAACCTGAGTTTAATAATGATTTTGCTGCGTGGGCGCGCCATGGCCTGCACGATTACGTTCTCGCCGAACGTCTTGCCGTGGTCGATCCCACAGAGTTCCCCGATCTTGAACTC
>Ga0315537_1000474_pt1 | contig 31203 bp, 22 predicted proteins | sample SalMarSW160270MG_FD_203091 | JGI IMG/M metagenome (GOLD analysis project Ga0315537, IMG submission 203091) | Salt marsh sediment microbial communities from the Plum Island Ecosystem LTER, Massachusetts, United States - Salt Marsh Sediment SW1602-70 ... | reverse complement strand
TCTGAAAGATGGGAAATATGTTGGATTTGTCTCCAGGGCAAATGTTTTTTCTACCTACCGCTCGATCATCCGCGATTTCTCGGAAGAATAAAAGAAAACAATCACGCAAAGCACGCTAAGAAAAAACACACACAAAGTCCGCAAAGAATAAACACATGCAAAGCCCATAAAGAGATAACCAAAATATGACAGAAAATGAAATTTCATATAAGATAATCGGTGTGGCAATTGATATGCACAAAAATACTGGTCCAGGTTTGCTTGAATCAGTCTACGAACATGCTCTTGCCTATGATTTAACTCAGATTGGGTTAAAAGTCAGGCAGCAGGTCCCGATGCCGTTCATATACAAAGATGTAAAACAAGAAGTTGGGTATCGAATTGACTTATTGGTTGAGGAAAAAGTAATCGTGGAAGTAAAATCTTTGGAGGCATTAGCTCCTGTTCATTTTGCACAGACCCTTACCTACCTAAAACTTTCAGGTTTGAAACTGGGCTTATTGATAAATTTCAACTGCAAGCTTTTGAAAGATAATATCCATAGAATTGTAAACAACCTATAATCGACATTAGTATACTCTCTTTGCGCCCTCTGCGAGTCCTTTGCGTTCTTTGCGTGAAAAAAAGCACGCAAAGCTAAGTTCGTAATTCATCTGACAAGTTGAAAAGTCCCCATTACCCTTCATTACCTGCAGGGTTTCAGGTTGTTAAAATTATCATAATCACCAGCAGGTATCAAGGTTGTATATTCACAAAATTGTTACTTTTGCGGCAGGTATGGAAAAAAAGAGTTTACTGACACGGTTCCTTATCTGGCGTATAAAGCATATCAGTCAGCGCCAATTGATCTACATCCTGAGTTTCGTTGTCGGGATCATCAGTGGATTGGCAGCTGTTCTGCTCAAAAACACGATACATTATACCCAGGTCCTGCTAACCCGCGGATTTGATGTCGAATCAGAAAGTTTCCTCTACCTGGCCTATCCGGTGTTTGGCATCCTGATCACGGTATTGTTTGTCCGCTATGTTGTTAAAGATAATATCAGTCATGGTGTTGCCCGCATCCTCTATGCCATTTCCAAGAAGAACAGCATTATTAAACCACACAACAACTATTCATCCATTCTCGCCACTACGGTTACGATTGGATTCGGAGGGTCAGTCGGTTCAGAGGCTCCGATTGTTCTGACCGGTGCATCCATCGGATCTACCATTGGAAGACTTTTGCGGCTAAACTACAAATCGATAACCCTGCTGGTCGGTTGTGGAGCTGCAGGAGCCATTGCGGGAATTTTCAAAGCCCCCATTGCCGGAATCGTTTTTACGCTTGAAGTGCTGATGCTTGATCTAACTATCTCATCCATTGTTCCCCTTTTAATCTCCTCTGTTACCGGAGCCACCATCGCTTTCTTTCTGATGGGTAAAGAGGTTCTTTTTTCCCACCATCTGACCGAACCGTTTATCCTGAACAATATACCCTTTTATATCCTTCTGGGGATCTTTGCAGGGTTGCTTTCCCTCTATTTTACCCGGATGACCATGTTCGTCGAATCTTCGTTCGGGAAACTGAAAAACCAATACATCAGACTACTTCTCGGAGGAGTATCACTGGGCGTTCTGATTTTTCTTTTTCCACCCCTGTATGGAGAGGGTTATACAACCATAACAGCCCTGCTGAATGGAGATACAGCCAGTGTGGTGGAGAACAGTTTTTTCTATGTTTTTCGTGATAATTACTGGTTATTACTGGGTTACCTTGCCATGATCATGGTATGTAAGGTTTTGGCCATGTCAGTAACAACCGGGGGAGGTGGTGTTGGTGGTATTTTTGCTCCCACGCTGTTCATGGGGGGCGTTACAGGATTCTTTTTCGCCCGACTCGTGAACGGTTTAGAGACAGTTCGCCTTACTGAGAGCAACTTTACCCTGGCAGGAATGGCAGGTCTTATGGCGGGTGTAATGCATGCACCACTGACTGCAATATTCCTGATTGCAGAGATCACCGGTGGATATGGTTTGCTTGTACCCCTGATCATAACATCAACCGTTTCGTTTATGACCATCATGTATTTTGAACCACATTCCATCTATACCAAGCGGCTTGCAAAAAGAGGCGAACTGATCACACACCACAAAGACAGGGCCATTCTGACCCTGATGAAATGGGACAGGGAAATTGAGAAAGACCTGAAGACCGTTCACCAGGATGACACACTGGGTGAGCTGGTAAAACGAATATCAAAATCGAAACGTAACCTTTTTCCCGTAATTGATGAAGAAAATCATTTGATTGGCGTTGTGCTTCTTGATCACGTCAGAGACATCATGTTTAACCGGGAGATGTACAATGATACCTATGTCCGTGACCTGATGGTCACTCCACCAACCTATGTTGTGCTTGAGGATACGATGGAAACCGTTATGGAGAAGTTCAATGAGAGTAATGAATGGAACCTGCCCGTTCTGGATGGAGATAAATACATCGGTTTTATCTCGAAATCAAGAATCTTTTCTGCTTACCGGAAAGTGCTTCAAAAGCATTCTGAAGAGTGATTTAATATCTCTCTCTGGTAATCCTGTTTTTCAATCGGGACAAAAAAAAGGGCTTCCTAAAAAGCCCTTTAGAGGTTATCTTAAAAGATAGCCTTAAATGCATCTTCTGCCGGTAATTACGACATATGTTTAACATTCAGTCCATACAGGATGATGAACAGAACCGGGAAGATCAATCCGATAAAGGCGAAGAAACCACCAAGGAAACTTCCAAATCCTACCATGATAAAGGAGACGATTACTGGCGCCAATTCCCCGACAATGTAAATATAATACCCTGTTTTCTTCAGATTCCACATCCAGAGAACACCCCAGAGGCACACCAGTGCTGCAAGTATACTCACAATGCCCATTGTGGATGCATGACTCAATGAATCTTTGACAATTTCAGCTCCAGGGGCTTCTTCATATCCCTCAATTGATTCAGCGGCTTCCATAAGCATGGACCCAGCACCTTTTGCGAAAAGGGAAATGAGGCCTTGAATTACCTGAATTCCAACTCCAATAAAACTCAGGATGCATAGAACAGTCAGAAAAGTAGGTCTTTCCTGTGTAGGTGCCGCTGGCTTTGGTTGTTCAACCGCTTCGGCTTTTGGTTCTTCTTGTGGTTCAGCTTTTTGCTCTTCCATGGGTTCTTTTTTTTCTTCTTCTTCCATAATATAAAATTTAGTAAGAGATTAGGTTGGATGATTAGGCTAAATGTAACTATGTTTTTTTTGAAATCAAAGAAATCTCTTCCAAAATTCTCATGAATACTTTAAATTTGAACTCTGTTACACGAAAGAACTACTTTACATGAAAAGAGATTCAGAGATTTTCAACCTTTTAGAAAAGGAGTATCAACGTCAGTTGAACGGAATTGAATTGATCGCTTCAGAGAATTTTGTAAGCCCACAGGTGCTTGAAGCAATGGGTTCGGTGCTCACCAATAAATATGCAGAGGGGTACCCCGGCCACCGCTATTATGGCGGGTGTGAAGTGGTGGATGAAAGCGAGCAGCTGGCTATTGACAGGGTAAAGGAACTTTTTGGTGCTGAATTTGCAAATGTTCAACCCCATTCCGGAGCACAGGCAAATGCGGCTGTATTCCTCACCATTCTAGAACCCGGCGATACATTTATGGGACTCGATCTTTCACATGGAGGCCACCTTTCACACGGATCACCGGTGAACCTTTCCGGAATTTTATACAGGCCGGTTGCCTATGGTGTGGATGAGAAAACCGGTTTGATCGACTACGATATGATGGAAGAGATAGCAAAAAGAGAAAAACCAAAAATGATCCTTGGCGGGGCATCCGCCTACTCCCGCGAGTGGGACTATAAACGGATGAGGGAGATTGCTGACGGAGTTGGCGCCCTGCTCATGGTAGATATGGCACATCCGGCTGGTTTAATCGCAGCCGGACTGCTTGACAATCCTCTTGAATACGCTCATGTTGTCACCTCCACCAACCATAAAACGTTGCGAGGACCCAGGGGTGGATTTATCCTGATCGATAAAGATTATGAAAATCCATGGGGAAAAACCACAAAGAAAGGGGATATCCGGATGATGTCCTCACTGATCAACTCAGGGGTTTTCCCGGGAACACAGGGTGGACCGCTTGAACACATTATAGCTGCCAAAGCAGTTGCTTTTGGAGAGGCGTTAGCGCCCGAATTCAAAGAGTACCAGGTCCAGGTGAAGAAAAATGCCAGTGTAATGGCTCAATCTTTTGTTGACCGTGGTTACCATGTTGTTTCCGGCGGAACGGATAACCACTCCATGCTTATCGATCTCAGGACTAAAGTCCCTGATATCACCGGTAAACTAGTTGAAAATACACTGGTAAAATCTGATATTACCGTCAATAAAAATATGGTCCCGTTTGATTCACGATCACCCTTTCAAACATCCGGCCTCAGACTGGGTACGCCCGCAATAACCACCCGGGGGCTCAAAGAGGAGCATATGGAAACTATCGTGGATCTGATCGACCGCGTTATAATGAATATTGAGGATGAAGAGAATCTGGTTGCAGTGAAAGAGGATGTGCATAAACTGATAAAAGGGTTTCCACTGTTTGCCTATTGATTCTTACGGGACAACCGTAATCATTGCTTTTTTGGCAAGTGATAAGCTAAACCTGGATCTCTTTGGTGACATGGCCAGGCAGTAATGAGATATAAAAAACTGTTTTAAAACAGAATGCTATCTGGAAACAGTTTTGATTATCAGTAGTCTTTAATCTATATACCAGTAGATTCGTATTATGATAAAAAACTATTTCCTGGTTGCTCTCCGTAATTTCAGACGATTCAAATTTTTCTCGTTCATTAATATTACCGGATTTGCAATAGGAATGGCATGTTCATTCCTGATCTTTATCTGGGTAAAAGATGAGCTTGGTTATGACCGGTTCCACGAAAATTATGAAGATCTTTACAGGTTAGTGGATCAGGTGGAAAATGCTGATGCATTGTTCAAAGCAGTAGTCACTCCATACCCGATGGCAGCCTACCTGAATGATGAAATCCCTGAGATCGTCAATTTCACCCGTATACGACCCTTTTCAAACAGCGTCCTGGTTGAATATGAATCGGTTGAAAACGAAGGATATGTGAAGCAGTTTTATGAGGGGAGAATTGTAGCTGCAGATTCGACTTTTTTTAACCTGTTTACTTATGAATTTCTTACAGGAGATCCTGATAAGGCTATTGTTGGGATGAACTCAATCGTAATCACGGAAAGTACCTCTTTGAAGTATTTTGGTGACGAGGATCCAATGGGAAAAACACTCTCGCTTTTTAATAAATCATGGATTGGAACAATTACTGCAGTGCTTAAAGATCCACCTTCAAATTCGCACATTCAATTTGATTTCATTATTCCATTTGCAAACTTTTTTGGTCCCGACTTAAGAACGGAATGGTATAATTATTACTATAACGCATATATACAACTTGCACCCGGCATAGATCCGGTGATCGTCAATCAGAAGATTGAAGATTCATTGAAAAAAAGGTCCCCGGATTCTGAAGTCAGGATTCAGGTTTACCTTCAGGCTTTGCGCGATGTTCATCTGAAATCTGATTTTGACATTGACTATAATAACAGTACATCGGAAATAAATAAAGATGTATATATATTCTCTATCATAGCAGTCTTTATTCTTTTTATTGCCTGCCTGAATTTTGTAAACCTTACTACAGCCAGATCAGGTACCCGGACAAGAGAGATAGGGATGCGAAAAATATCAGGGGCTTCACGATTGCGGTTAATTCAGCAGTTTTTTGGAGAATCTGTTTTCACAGCACTCATTGCTTTTGTCCTTGCATTTGTTATAGTCCTTCTACTGCTGAGTACATTTAATCAGTTAACAGGGAAATCCCTGGAGTTTGATCATATCCTGAATATCAATACGATTCTTATTTTTCTTGGGATAGCTTTGGTGGCCGGGTTTTTGTCCGGGATATATCCGGCCGTCCTTCTCTCTTCATTCCAGACGCTAAGTGTATTGAAAAATGAGGTCCAATCAGGCTTAAAAAAATCGGCATTCAGGAAAGCTCTGGTTCTGATACAGTTCTCTATTTCAATCATCCTTATCAGCAGCGTATTTATTGTTCAACGACAATTAGAATTTGTTCGCAAAACAGGTTTGGGCTATGAGAAGAAGAATTTGATCTATCTACCGGCACGTGGCAGGTACATGAATTATTATAATTCCTTTAAAACAAAACTTCTTCAGGATAATAACATCCAGGGTGTAACCATATCATCTGATATCCCTTTAAACACTATCCATCTCTGGGGTGGATTGGATTGGGAAGGGAAAAACCCGGATGATAACACCCTGATGAATTTTTATACTACTGATTTTGATTTAATCCCTACTCTTGGTATACAGTTAGCTTCCGGTCGTAATTTTTCATATCATTCAGATAGCATCAATTATGTCATAAATGAAACAGCTGCCCGGATAATGGAGAAGAAGGATCCTCTGAACCAATGGTTTTCTCAATCCGGTAATAGGGGAGTAATTATTGGAGTGGTTAAGGACTTTAATTTCAAGTCATTAAGAACAAAAGTAGAACCACTTGTCATCCGGGTAGGTGACTATTATCGTTATATTATCATCAGGATAAACGGCGTTGAAATTCAACGGACTATCGATCGCATCAAATCACTTTGGGAGGAATCAAATCCCGACTATCCCTTTGAATACCATTTCTTAGATGAGGATTATGAACAACTCTATCTTCCGGAAATGAGACTCCGTACGTTATTCACCTATTTCACTTTGCTGGCAGTTTTCATCTCCTGCCTCGGTTTGCTGGGGCTGGCCTCTTTTATGGCTCAGCAACGAACAAGAGAGATAGGCATTCGAAAAGTTCTGGGGAGCACTGTTCCAGGGATCATAAAGATGCTTTCCATGGAATTCACCCGGTGGGTAATATATGCAAACGTTATTGCGATTCCTGTGGCATGGATTCTTATGAATAAATGGTTGGAGAATTTTGCTTACCGGACCAATACGCCCTGGTGGATATTTGTTATAGCAGGTGCCCTGTCTTTGATCATTGCATTGATTACCATAAGTGTCCAGTCCTACCAGGCAGCTCTCACCAACCCTGCAGACGCCATCCGGCAAGAATGATTTTGCTGATTACCGGGAGTGGATTATGGGGAATGTCCTATCCGATTCTCGATAAAATCATGCATCTTTGATCTTTGTAAAACAGTCACCCGAATCATGGAATGGTATGTATATATTGCTGTTATCGGTGTTGGCGTAGTAGCAGGTTTTGTTAATACACTCGCGGGAAGTGGTTCGTTACTGACCCTGCCGTTATTGATGTTTCTTGGATTACCTGCAAATGTTGCAAATGGGACCAACCGGATAGCCATATTGCTTCAGAATGTTGTTGGGGTTGGCAGTTTCCGTCAGCAAAAGATCATCGATTTAAAGGAGGGACTATGGCTTGCTGTTCCGGCAATTGTCGGTTCCCTGGTGGGTGCAGGAATTGCTATTAATTTTAATGAAGAGATCATGGAAAAGACCATTGCCGGTCTTTTATTATTCATGTTTTTCATTATCATTTTCAAGCCTGAAAAATGGATAAAGGGACAGGAAGGAAGGTATTCAACGAAACCAACCCTGGTAAATAGCGTTGTTTTTTTTCTCATCGGAATATATGGCGGGTTTATTCAGGCCGGGGTGGGATTCTTCCTGCTGGCAGGATTGGTATTGGGTGTAGGAGCTGATCTTGTCAAAGCCAATGCCCTGAAGTTGTTCATCATCCTGTTGTATACTCCCTTTGCGCTGGCCATATTCATGATTCATGGGCAGGTTGATTACAAGTTGGGATTGATTCTGGCGGTTGGGAACATGATCGGATCCTTCATTGGAACCCGTGTAGCCGTAAGCTGGGGCCCCAGGTTTGTGCGGATCATACTCCTGGCAGCACTCTTCTTTTCTTCGCTGAAACTTCTTGGGTTCTTTACTCTTCTGGCAAGTTGGATTAAGTAAAGATGAATTGGATGGTGGAGGAATTAACCCGCATTATTTATGAATAATGCCGGTTAATATTCCTCTTTGACTGAAACACGGCCAAACTTCCAGTAGATGATCGGCATCACTAACAGATTGAGCAAAGCGGAAGTGATTAATCCTCCCAATATTACCAGTGCCATTGGGTATTCAATTTCCTGTCCCGGACGATTTCCCCCCACAACAATTGCAAGCAGTGCGAGTGCAGTTGTTATGGCTGTCAGAAGGATTGGCATCAGACGTTCTCTGGCACCCCGAATAATGAGAGACAGACCGAATTCTTCCCCCTCAATGAGTTCCAGGTGGCGGTAATGGCTGATCAGCATGATGCTGTTCCTGGCTGCTATACCTAAAACAGTAATAAACCCGATCAATGAACCCAGGGAGAGAACCGCTCCACTCAGGATAGCTGAAATCACACCACCGGTCAGGGCAAACGGTAAACCTGAAAATACCAGGATTGCCAGACGGGCGGATCCAAAATCTGAGAGGAGTATTATAAATATTCCAATGAGTACCAGGAGTGACAGTGCCAGGATGCGGTTCTTAGCTTCCTGCTGAGCCGCATACTCTCCCAGAAGTTCGGGATGATAGCCCCTGTCAAATGGAACATTTTCCAACCTGGATTGTATTTCTTCTGCAACTTTACTGAGGTCACGGCCTTTTACATTGCATGTTACCTCTGTGTACCTTGAAGCAAATTCACGGGTGATCTGGTTGGGTACAGGTAAAATCAGGACATCTGCCACTTCGTTCAGCGGGACAAGTCCTCCTGTGGGAATATCCAGCATCAGTGTTTGAAGGGCATTGATATCGGATCGAACTTCCGGTACTCCCCAGACAACAACGTCAAAAATATTCTGGTTTTCAAAAAATTCGCCAACCTTGGTCCCTTTCTGATAGATGTTTACTGTTTCCCTGATGTTTCCGGCTGTCAGGCCATATTGTAATGCTTTTTCGGGTTTAACCCTGACTTCAATCTGGGGCACCATATCCTGAGGTTGTACTTTAAGATCAACTATGCCGGGAACATCCATGATGGCATCTCTAACCTCATCGGCTTTATTTCGTATGATTTCCAGGTCATCTCCATATATCCGGATTACCAGGGTTGCACTTGATCCGGTAAGGACCTCTTTGATTCGTTCACGAAGATACGTTAACAGATCGCGGTAAAGACCGGGGTATCCATTCACAACTTCCTGGATTTTATCCACCGTTTTACTGTATTTAACATCCGTGTCAAGGCTAATCCAGAGCTCCGTGAAGTTTGGACCGACCACCTCATCTGCAATTTCTGCCCGGCCGATATGTGCACCGAAATTTCTCACACCGGGGATGGAACGCAATTCTTTGCTTACCCGGATGGTGATCCGGTCCATAGCCTCCAGGGAGGTACCGGGTTTTTCCACCCAGTGCATGAGGAAATCGTATTCTTTAAAATCGGGAAGAAATTCCTCGCCGAGGAATGGAAGAGAAACCAGTGTTGCAAGCAATACAATACTTATGATGATAAATAGCCGCTTTGGATACCGCACGATATGAGACAGCAGTTTTTCATACCAGGATTTTAGCCGTATCATTACAGCTGTCTCCTTTTTTTCCGAAGCTCTGGGAAGCAGAATCAGTGAAAGGGCGGGAGTTAGAATTAATGCAACCATGAGGGAAGACATGATGGCAAGGATGTAGGAAAAAGCAAGCGGCCGAAAAAAGGAACCTGCCAATCCGGTAAGAAAAAATACAGGCATCAGTACCAGCGCTACGATAAGGCTTCCATAGACTACAGCACTTCTTACTTCGAGAGATGCATTCAGCACGACACTGAATGCTGAATTGGGATGGCCAGCTTCCCTGTTTTGTCTGAGCCGCCGCATGATATTTTCTACATCTATAATCGCATCATCCACCAGTTCGCCAAGGGCAATGATAAGACCTGCCAGAACCATGGTATTGATTGTTCCACCCTGGTAATTCAGTATCAGCGCAGCTGTAATGAGTGATGCAGGAATGGCAAGAACACTGATCAGGGCTGTTCTCCAATCATTCAGGGAGAATGCCAGTACAGCAATCACAAGGATACAACCGATCAATAAAGCACGGTTCAGATTTCGAAGCGACATCTCAATGAAGGTGGCCGGACGAAAGATTGTTGGATCAATTTCAATATCCTTCAGACCGGGTTTTAAGGCTTCCAGGGTTTTCTCTATCTGACGGGTTACTTCCAGTGTATTACCCCAGGGTTGTTTTTCGACAATGAGCAAAAGCCCGGGCTGGTCATTTACGATCGCATCGCCAATAGGAGGAGGAGAACCCTCCACAATCTCAGCCAGGTCACCCAGCTTTATGGGAACTCCATTGCGCACGGTTACAGGAACATTAAACAGGTCTTCGGGAGATTTTACCGTGGAAACAAAAGATATGGCCAATCGTTGATTGGGAGTATCCATGAAACCTCCGCCGCCTATTTCAGCTGCCTTTTTTACTGCCGATAGCACTTCGCTGGTCGTAACACCGTGAGTTTGCAGGTGGTTAGGATTGATCAATACCTGTATCTGGCGGTCTCTCTGTCCCCATATAGCCACATTTGCCACACCTGGAATTGCCATCAACCGTGGACGGATAGTCCATTTTGCCAGCGTTGTCATATCCATTTGGGAAAGAGAGTCTGATGTGATCCCGATTTTCAGAACCCGGCTGGTTGAAGAAAGGGGTGATAACATCACCGGTGGTTTGGCAACACCCGGCAGTTTGCCGGAGATAACAGTTAGGCGTTCCTGAACCATTTGGCGGGCCTGCATGAGGTCGGTCCCATTTTCAAAATAGAGTACAACGGAGGATAATCCGAGAACAGATTTTGAACGGATGCGCTTCAGCCAGGAAACTCCATTCATGGCATTTTCAATCGGAACGGTAACCAGGATTTCCACTTCTGCGGTGGATAATCCGGGTGCTTCTGTTTGTATCTCAACCAGGGGAGGGGCAAACTCAGGAAAAACGTCAAAATGGGTCCGGCTCACGATCCGGGTACCGGCAACCAGAAGGATAACCATCAGGATTACGACAGCCACCCGTAAACGTAATGCAGTTGATATGAGCCACCTCATTACTTCCCTCCTCCAAATTCTGTTCCGTACAGTTCAGCTACGCCGGTACATACAACATCATCACCGGCTTGAACTCCCCGTGTCAATACCGCCAATGTATCGGAAACATGACTGAGTTCAACTCTTGTGCGGGTATACAGCTGCAGATCCGATTTAACATAGACCCAACTTCCCCCATACATATCGTATATTATTGAAGAATAGGGTACTACCAGACTTTTTCCTGCTGATTTCAAGGTGAGTGTTACACTCACTTTCTGGCCAGCCCTGAAAAGACCCCCCTTATTGTCAACTTCATAGTAAAGATCAGATGAAGCACTTCCTGCATCACTGCGCATGGGCCCGTGAATTGGATTGGCATGAATGAACCCAGCTTTGTCATCCTTTCCCATTGCTGAAATGGAAGCTTTCCGGTTTGGGTCAACATTCAGGACATCCCCGGAATAAACAGGAACACGAACCCAGAAACGATCCATGGGTGTAACTTCGAACATGACATAGGATGCACTAATGGTTTGGCCCCGTGTAACAAACATATTCTGGATAACACCATTTACAGGGGATTCAACATGATACGTTGAGAGATCCATTGCAACAGAATCGAGATCCCTTCCCTGATAAAGGTTAAGCCTTCCCCTGGATGCATTGAGTGACGCTTCTGATCTGGCCAGACGAGCCTGTGTGGCTTCAAACGCCTTTTCACTGATTGCTTTAGTGGTGAGAAGGTGCTCGGCCCGCTCTGCTTCAGCCAGAATGACATCGTATTCCATTTGTTTTACCCTTACTTCCTCCTGTGCACTGATGATATCCATTTCCGGTGGAATAAGGATCAGACGCATTACTTCCTGCCCTTTTTTGACGAATGATCCTGCAATAGGGAAATAACCGCTTTGTGCTCCTATGACAGTACCGGCAACAGGTGCTGTAGCTTTAACATCCTGGCCGGGAGGGGACATGATCTCTCCACCAATGGTAAGTATTTTTGGCATATTTTTTAATTCCACCGGTCTTGTTTCAATGCCAAGCCGAACTTCAGCTTCCGGTGTAAGGTGTACCTCCGTTAGTGTATTTTCCTTTACCTGGTTTTTTACCACTGCAGGTTTCTGAGTATTTTCCCCTTCGTGATTGCTGTTGCTGCATCCGGTGAAACTGAGAATGAATACCAACGAAAGGTATCTGAGTATAAATGGGTGTAATTCAAATCTTAGATCCATTTTCTTTTGTTGTTATGTCTCCTAAAAAGGTATCGTTTTCCAGCCAATACTATAATACAGGTTCGCCATATTTATTCTTGTATCTGCTTCAGCTGCAATGAACCGTAAACGGGCATTCATGAATTGCCTCTTATATTCCAGGAATTCCAGGTATGAGATCTCTCCTGCAAGGTATGCCGATTCCCCATTATCAACAGCACTTTTTGCTTTGGGTAAGATTTCATTATTGAGCATTTCATATGTTGAGCGGGCTGCCAGGTAACCCTGGTATGCTTCAAGTATTTCTTTTCGAATGGACTGTTGTATGACAAGATAATGATTTGCTGCCCGTTCAATCTCAGTTCGGGCTCTTTCTGTTCCGCCCTGGTTGAAATAGAACAATGGAATGGTTATTTGTCCACCCGGTCCCATTTCAAATCCTTGTTTTCCTTCTGCATTGGCATCCAGCATGGCACTCAGGTTAAAAATTTTTGATTTTTCCCATCCGAGCTGTTTGCCGGCTATTTCGATTTCAAGTTCAGCTGCCCTGATATCGGGACGGCAGGCAAGTGCCGTTTTAATAATCTCTTCAGGTTCGGGCATTTCCGATAACTGGAAAGGGCCTGGAGCAATCTGAATATCGGTGTGTTCAGATATTAATCCAAGGAGCGCTAAAAACCGGATTTTTTGTATTTCCGCATCCCGCCGTGCCTGCAATACGTTTTCTCTTGTCCGTGAAGTTGCCAGATAAAATGCAGTTTCTTCCAATTCACTAATGTCTCCGATCAGACGCCGTGCAGAAGCAATTTCAGCAATTTCAGTATCCAGGGTTACTTCGTCTTCCAGGATTTTGAGTTGCTCCTGGGTTTTGTTCAAATTCGCAAATGAAATGTATACGTCTCGTACCAGTGCAAGACCATTCTGAATCAGGTTTTCGGCGACTTTTTCACTATTCAGTTTGGCAGATGCAACTCTAAAGGGTCGCTGCCAGAGCATGTCAATAGCATAGGAAAGTGTAAATTCCAGCTGTTTTGGTCCGAGGGGGAAAAGCAGGGAAAAAGCAGGATTGTTGATCATGCCTGCTTCGATCAGGTCGGCCCGGGCAAAGCCCAGGACAGCCAGATCGACCTGAAGCTGAGGATTATTCCATAGTGCTATGGCTACGGACTCTTCCTCTGTTATGCTATCTTCAAACAAAACACCCGGAGGGAAACTGATGGAATCAGAAAATTCAGCCGGAAAGCCGAAACCGGACCGCTTTTCAATGTTATCTGAAACGTATTTTTCATTATATGGAGTGCGGGTAACACACCCTGACATGATCAGGAGCAGGATGGTTCCCTGCATGAATCTCATTATGTGTGTTATTGATGTCAATAGTGGTTGAAAATGATACGCTTCACGCTCTTGAAAATTAGGAAAAAAAACAAGAATATAATAATCCTTTGGGATCAGTGTGATTCACTTGCGAGATAATGTGTAGTCAAAGGTTCCTGCATCACACTCCTTTTTTACTGCAGCAAAAAATGGTAGGTGATGGTTCCTTTTTGAAAAGCCGGGGCATCGGGTTTGCGGTCGAATTTTGCTGCCAGGGCCGCTTTTTTAGCAGCAGCCATCAGATGTTCATTTAATGTGGTGGAGCCTTTCACTCCGGGATTGGCAGCAGTCACATTACCGTTGCTGTCTACAGTGACTTCCACGACAACAATTCCTTCCACCTGGTAGTTGTATTCGGGTGGAGGAAGTAATTGTTGGGTTCTTCCCTCCAGGCTGAATGAGATCCCTTCATCCCCCAGTCCGCCGGGACCACCCGTATGGCTTGTTGCATCAACGGCTCCGTCCTGACGGCCCTGGTTCCCGGTTCCGCCTGTTTCTCCTTCGCTTTTGCTGGTGTTATCCGCGTTATTCCGGGCACCTTCCAGGGCATTTCTCGTTCTGTTCTGGATCTCTTCAATCTGCCGTTGTTCCTTCTCCAGTCTCTGTCTTTCCAGCTCTTCCTGTCGCTGTCTTTCGAGTTCCTCCTGACGTTCCCGTTCTATTCTTTCAGCTTCCGGATTTTTTTCAGGGGCAGCCTGAACCTCGGGAGCCTCTTCCAGGTCCTGGGTAAGGATATCTTCTTCGGCAGATTCAGATGCAGCATCCTCTGCCGAACTGGTTTCCGGGACCGAAATAGTTTCCTGGGGTGACTGGGCAGCTGCTGAGGGTTCAATCAAGCCGGATCCGTCATCATCCACTCCAAAGTTGATCAATATTCCCTCCTCCTCTGGCAAAGGCAGTGGTGTTGTAAATCCAAAAATAATGAAGACAACTGCCAGAATAATGTGGAACACGATGGTTCCGAAAAGACCCTTCCTGTGTTCAATGAAGATGTTTTTCATTGTTATCTGGGGCTGGTAGCCAGAATTAGTTTGAATTCGTTCCTTTTAGCAATATTCATTACCTTGACTACATGCTCGATGGGAACGCTGTGCTCGGCATGCAGTGATATATAAATATCTGTATTTCCTCCAATTTTTTCCTGCAAAACCCGTTCCAAATCATTCACATCTACGGGTACGTTTTCAACATAAAACTGTAAATCACGCGTAATGGAAACCGTTGTAAGGGGTTTTGCTGAGGTTTGATAACTGCTTTGTGGCAGCAGAAGCTTCAGGGCAGTTGGATGAATCAGTGTGGAGGTGATCATAAAAAAGATGAGCAGAAGGAAAATAATATCTGCCATACCGGGAAGGCTGAAAGTAAAGCTGACCTTATTTCTGGTTTGCAATGCCATGGTTCTGTTTATCAAATTAATGTTAATCCCATGCCTGGGCAACAGGGCTGTTTAAGCGGCAAGTATAATCAGCTTACCGGCTCATTCAGCAGGTCCATGAATTCAGTTGCCTTGGCTTCCAGTTGATTCACCACCTTTTCAACGCGTGCAACAAGAATGTTGTATGCAAAATAGGCTATGATACCGACGATCAAACCTGCGACAGTAGTAACAAGTGCCGTATAGATGCCATTTGAAAGGGTAGAAACATCGATGTTACTGCCTGCAGTTGACATATCATAAAAAGCACGTATCATTCCAATGACCGTTCCAAGGAATCCGATCATTGGAGCGGCACCTGCTACCGTAGCCAGCGTAGGCAATCCCCTCTCAAGCTTGTAAATTTCCAGTTTACCTACATTCTCGATGGCTGCACTGACATCATTCAGGGGTCTGCCTATTCTTCGGATCCCTTTTTCAATCATGCGTGCCACAGGATTGTTGGTTGATTCGCACAGTGTTAATGCAGATTCCACCTTGCCATCATGAATATAATCCTTGATCCTGTTCATAAAATGGAGATCTTCACCCGTGGCTTTGCGGATGACAAAAAACCGTTCCACAAAAATATACACTGCAATTACAGAGAGCAGGATAATGGGCACCATAACCCATCCTCCCTTAAAGGCAAGATCCCAGTAAGAGAGTGTGATTTCCTGTGCTTCTTCAACGGTGGCGGAGACCGTATCTGATAAATTAATCTGAGGGAAAAGAAATAAGTTACTCATTTCTGAATATTTGGTTATGCGAAGTTATAAAAAAAACGGGTTCAATATCCGTTTAGTATATTCTCTATTGCAGATTGGCAACATTACAGTGCGAACGAGAGATAGTACACACCGGCTCCTGCAAGATAGCCAAGAAGTGCCAGCAGGGATATCCGCTTCAGGTACCAGATAAAATCTATCTTTTCCATTCCCATTGCAGCGACACCTGCAGCAGAACCGATGATCAGAATACTGCCGCCAGTCCCTGCACAATAAGCCAGAAACTCCCAGAATATACCGTCCTGTACAAAAAAGCGGGCGTATTCCTGGGCTGCCGGATCAGTCATCAGGTTAATGAAGCCATAGGTGTGGACAGGATACATGCCCATGGCACCGGCAACAAGGGGGACATTGTCAACGACGGCGCTTAGAATCCCGATTGCCATGTCAATGAGATAGACATTGTGCAATTTTTCATCCAGGAAACCGGCCAATATCTTCAGGTGTCCGGCGGATTGAAGACTGGCAACGGCAGAAAGGATACCGAGGAAGAAGAAAATGGTTGGAACATCCACCTTTCGTAAAATATTCACCACCGTAAGTTTTGACCGCTTTTCAAGCGTCGAGCTCTGGTGCAGGATCTCTGTTATGACCCACATATTACCCAGTCCCAATAACATTCCCATATAGGGAGGAAGGTGTGTCAGTGTTTTAAAAACCGGTACAAACAGCAATGAACCGACTCCAAGGACGAAAATAAATGTCCGTTCGAATTTAGTGGTCTCTCCCTTTGTTGTTACGTCGACAACCTTTGAAGCAGGACGTTGGACTGTTCCCCCCATAAAAAAGGAGACAATAATCAGCGGCACTACCAACGTTGCTAAACTGGGTAGAAACACTCTTAAAATAATCCTTACGGTTGTGACCTGTCCCCCAACCCATAACATAATGGTTGTTACATCACCGATCGGAGACCAGGCTCCACCGGCATTGGCTGCCAGAACCACCATACTGGCAAAAAACCAACGATCTTTCTTATCTCCTATAAGTTTTCTCAACAGGGCAACCATGACAATGGTTGTAGTCAGGTTATCCAGTGCAGCAGACATAAAGAACGTGATCATGCTCAGGATCCACAATAGCTTAACCCGGTTGGTAGTTCTGATTTTATCGGTGATGATCCGGAATCCTTCGTGGGTATCGATAATTTCAACAATTGTCATGGCTCCCAGGAGGAAGAACAGAATTTCTGATATTTCTCCCAGGTGGTGAATTACCTCATGCTCAGTGATAAACTCGATGTACTGGTGAAATGAGCTCATGCTGGCAACATCTGCATTCTGTTCCAGGAATTCCCGGAAAGAATCACTTCCCGGAAGAATATTGCCTGCTCCAACGATGTATAGAACCCAGAGAATAACTCCGGTAAGCAGGGCAGATGCAGCCTTGTCAATTTTGAGTGGATGTTCCAGGGCAATAGCTGTATACCCCAGAATAAAAACCACAACCATTGCTATAAACATATCTCTGCTATCCGGTTTTTTTGTTGCAACAAAAATAGAAATATTTGGTCAGGTAATCCTGAATACTGTAACTTTGAAAGCTGCGAATTTACAGAAAATATTAACAACGGTTATCCGTTCTGTTGAAAAACTAAAAAAACCTGCAACTAATTTGAAGGCGCTGTTCAGCGCTCCTCCTTTTTGGAAAAAAGCTTGCTCCAATACCTGTTCATTAACTCATTAAAACTATTGAAGTCCTCACGGTAAAACAAACCAATACCCTGAGTATAGGGAGCCAGCTCATACAACCGGTTGTCATTGGCTCTGTTAAACGCCTTCATCCTGAGTTTCCCACTCTGTGTTAATTTGATATCGACAGAAAAATCACCCACGATGTTGGAGGTGTTTTCTGATGATTCGCCCGAAGGGGCATTCTGTGTTTCCACATTTTGTCCTCCCACACCCAGGTTTGTATTTATGGTTACCCGGTCGTTAAGCAACTGGGTTGATAATGCTACCTCGACCTGATTGGTGGTAATTGCATCCCCCGGCATGTAGCTGAAACCGATGTCAAAATCATTGCTGATCTGTGATAGCCAATAACTCAGCTGATTCGATAACAGTTCGCTGGTGGTTACCCCGACAGCAGGAGCGTAATCCGATGTCCTGGAATGTTGGTCCGCTGAAGATACCAGGTTGGGATCGGGCAGGAAACTGTTAATAACCAGCAGTGAAAGAAACTGTTTGCTTATTTTATCTTCCGTATTCAACGAATTTCCCAACAGGGTTTTTGTCTCCTCATCAGCAGTAGGGAGAAGGATATCAAGCTTGATATCCGGATTCGTCAGTTTATTGGACAGGTTTAACTGACACTCGACGGGATATCGTTTGCTATAGGACTCATCGTTAAAGAGGTTTCGAAGCGATGTTCTGACGTTATAGACTGCCTGCAGGTTAATGTAAGCATCCGCCGGGTCTCCGTTCCAGGTAATGGTACCCCCTTTTCGTACGGTGAATCTCTTGTTGATCACATTCTGAAGCGTAAAGAGATAATCTCCCCTTTCAATCTGGTAGTCACCATAGATGCGGAAGTCTCCAAAGGTATTGATCAACAGGTTTATATTTCCCGATCCGGTGGCTTTAATGATATCTCCGATTTTTGAATCGAATACCAGCTGGACTTCCGCTTCGGGAGTTACTTCAAGGTCAAATTTCATTTCTATGCCTGACAGGTCAACTTCGTACCGCTTACTTTCCTTTTCCATAGTTTCCTGAACGCCTGTGTTAATAAAGGTTACAAAATTATATGCGGCAACATCCCCTTCCGGATTCAAGGGTATGAAAAACCGGGTACCGTTCTCGGTTTTTGCCGAAACATCGAGCATCAGGTTTTTTGGAGGACCTGTAATCTTAACAATCCCGGTTCCATAGGCAGTGCCAAAAAAATCATCATTATCCTCTTCACTGGTTGACAGGAAGAGGAATTTTTGGGGTTCAAGCGTGATGTTAAAAGCAAAATTTCTGAAATATTCATTCGATATGGTTCCTCTGGTCATAGCAACATTTCCGTAAGGATCAAAAACCTGCACATCACTGAACGAGATGATGTTATCGGAAATGGTAAACTCATCCGTAAAATTATACTTCGTTTGCAGGTAATCGATGATAAAGGAGGTTTTCTGGAGTGTAATCATTCCGTTAGTAAGCGGTTGACTGAGTGTTCCCTCAACCCGGATCTCCCCGGAAGCTATTCCATTGAGATCGGATGCAAGATTCCTCAGGAAAGGGCGAAATATATTTAATCTCAGTTTGTTAAGGTTCAGGGAAAAATCAATCTCCTTGTCAGAAGGGGAATAATCGCCCTCAAGATCAAGGGTGGTTAACTCTCCCCGCTTCGTGTATGTATGAAGATGAAGGCTATTATTCAACGTATCCCAGGTACTCACTATCCACGAATTCCCGAGGAATTCTTCATTGATAACCAGGTCTTCAATCTCAATATCGGAACGGAACAGCGGATCATGATACAATCCCGAGAAATCGGCTTCACCGTTAGCAATACCATCCAGTTGAATCCTGTCGGTTTTTGTTAATGCGTTGAGTGAAGAAAGCATCATGTTCTGAAATTCTACATGCAACGTATCGGTTTCATGTTCGGAAATTGTTCCGGAAACCAGGAAAAGCCTGTCCTCTCTGGCTACAGAGAAATCATTGATGGTGATCAACGTTGAATCCACCTCTATTGTGCTCTGATTAATAAGCCATAACAAATCTTTGATGTAGATGCTTGTACGATCGATCGATATGTCGATGTGGGGTTTGTTCGCATTATTTTCCCGGGAAAAATTGGACGTTGCATTCAGAATCCCTTCATTCCGTAAGCTGTCCACATCCATCCATTCCATGGTAAGATCCAGCCTGTTATCTGTTGCATCGGATGAAATGTGAATATTCTGAAAATCAAGATTTCCTCCGATAGTCATATCATCGCTAAGCAGGTTGAGGTTGAACAGGCTGTCGATGCATTCGGAAGTAAACAGAAGATTATTGATTTCATTTCCTTTTAATACAAGCTGGTCTGCTTTGCCTTCCATTGATAGCCTGTTTCTTACAGGATCAAACTGACCATGTAATCTGGCATTTTCAGAGACGGAATAGTCCGGGAAGAAAAACGAGGTCAGTTTATCAGTATTTTTAAACCGGAGATCGAATCCAAACTGGTTCTGGTTGATGCCTGAGGTATCGATACGTGATCCATAGATTGCCGGAATATATTGGGAAACGAAGGATTGAATGGAAGCAGGCATGTAAGCAAATTCATATTTACCAATCAGTTCCCCGTCAATAAAATCTGTCCTGAGTTTAATGGAGCTTGTATCAATCTGGTTATCAGCTGCCAGGGTAAAATCGTAAACCTGGAGGTTTTTACCGAGCCGGTCAAAATTGAGGTTAAGAAGTTTGATGTCTCCATTCATATTATCCATGTTGTTCCCGGTAAAATTGGCTGTCATTAAAAAAGAAAGGAGCGAGTTTGTATCGGCTTTATCGATGTTCAGGTTATACAGCTTAGCCCTCGGAACATTCGCCGTAAAATCAAATTCCGGGATATCACCTGAGAAATCAAGCCGACCGAGGAAATCAAGCTTCACGTTAGGATCTTCAATGGAAATGGATCCGTCATACGCTTTTTCGGTAAAATCACCTTCAACACTAATGTTCGTGTAATCGTATCCGTTTACTTCTATCCCTTCTACAATTCCTTCCAGCGATGCGATAAATTCTTCAGCCGACCGGATCTGTCCGTCCAGAATGACATTCATATTCAATTTGCCAATGAATTTCTCGCTGCTGGTCAGTTCGCCGATATCGAAATCAAATGTTTTGAGCCTGCCCCTGAAGTCCAGAAATCCGGTTGTGTCAGGTTTTATTGACAGGTCAGTAGAGATGGCTCCCAGGTTTGAAGTGAACGTACCATAGGTAACAAAATCATCAATAAAACCGGTAAAATTCCCATCAAAATTAATGATCTCTAATCGTTTAAAGCTTTCAGGCAGCACGAACTTTTCTCCCGTTCCTGGTTTTTCAAACTGCTCCAGGTTCTCGATGCTTGTGGTCATGTTTTTGATGTCGACAAATAGGAATGCTTCATTGATGTCCGGCAGGCCCTCAATCTCAAAATCGCCTTCTATCAGCGTCAAATCGGAAAATTGAATCAATACACGCTTTCCCTTGAAGTCACTGATAGTGCCTGTAAACCTGCCGCTAAGGTCTATGTTCTGATTCATCCAGCTCAAGCCGGGGGAAAAGTAAGCAATATCTTGAAAATCAAGGTCTGAGGCATTGATGGCAAGCTCAAGATCCACCCTGTTTATGAAATCTTTCAAATCATCGTAATCCCGGAAGTTAAAGGATAATTTTTCTGCAAACAGTTCGGAAAGGGGTGTAATGATGGATACATCAGTAAATTCCAGGCAGGTTGGGCAAATCTGAAAATGGGTATTCCACCGGTCAACATGGAATCCGCTTTTATCGGTAAACGCAAGGTCGTTAATTTGAAATCCGACAGTATCATTGAGAATATGAAAATCATCCAATTCAAATGAAAGATCATACAGATTAAGATCTGTGAAGTTGATACCTTCCTTTTTAAGTTTTGACTTGTATAGCTTCAGGGAGAAGGAGGATTCGCGTAACTCGATTCTGGAAATGCTCAGATCCAGGTTAGCACCGGAAGTATCTTGCCGGCTCTTTATCGCATGGATGATGAATTTCAGGTTGATTGTGCCGGCGGAGTCTGTCTTCAGGTTGAAGCTTGTCTGTTCAAGAATAACCCTGGATAATGTGATTTTTTTCTTTTTGCGGCTAAAGGATTTGATGTGACAGGTTAACTGCCTGGTGAATAACAATGTATCCTGCTGCTGATCTTCAATCATCACGTTATGGAGAACCAGCCTGTTAAAGAATTTAAAATGAACGGATTCCAGTGTAAATTTGGCGTTAAGGTTTTCAGACAGCTCCTTTGTAATACGATGTACAAGGAAGGTTTGGACCTTGCTGTTTTGCAATGCAAAATAGCCACTCACCGGAACAAGGAGAAGGATAAGCAGGATAAGGATTAATATTTTATATCTTTTTTTGATAAATTTAATGTTTATAATAAAACGTAAAAAAAGCAAAAATAGTTCAAATTACCAGTATATTAGGGTATTAAAATGAGCATCAACATCCTCGGTATTGAATCTTCCTGTGACGATACATCTGCGGCAATTGTCCGGGACGGGTTTATTCTTTCGAATATAGTTTCCAATCAGGATGTGCATAAATCGTATGGTGGTGTGGTTCCTGAACTGGCTTCCAGGGCACATCAGCAAAACATCATTCCCGTGGTGGACCGGGCATTGAAAGATGCCGGGATACCCATTGAATCCCTATCGGCTGTTGCTTTTACGAAAGGTCCGGGGCTACTCGGATCGCTTCTGGTGGGAACAAGCTTTGCAAAAGGATTTGCTCTTGCCAGAGAGATACCCCTGATTGAGGTCAATCACCTGCAAGCTCATGTATTGACCCATTTTATCCGGGAGAAAAGAGAGAAAAAGAGATACCCGGATTTCCCGTTCTTGTGTTTGCTGGTTTCAGGAGGCCATACAGAACTGGTCATTGTCAGGGACTATCTTGAGATGGAAACCATTGGGAGAACCATTGATGATGCAGCCGGGGAAGCGTTTGATAAATGTGGCAAGGTGGTTGGGCTGTCCTACCCTGCAGGGCCCCAGATTGACAGGCTTGCCAAATCAGGAAATCCCCGGGCTTTCAGATTTTCGAAACCGCAGATCAGCGGCTTGAATTTTAGCTTCAGTGGACTGAAAACTTCGTTTTTGTACCTGGTCCGCGACCATGTAAAAGACAACCCGGAGTTTATCAGGCAAAACCTGCAGGATCTCTCTGCTGCTCTCCAGTCAACTATTGTTGAGGTATTGATTGAAAAACTGGTGTATGCGTCGGAAGAAACGGGTATTCAGCAGATCGCTATTGCGGGAGGTGTATCGGCAAATTCCGGTTTACGTACCGCACTGGAGAAACATGCGGGGAAAATGGGCTGGAAGATCTATATCCCGGAGATCAGATATACAACAGATAATGCGGCAATGATAGCAACTACCGGCTACTACAAGTATTTAAAAAAAGAATTTTCCGGGTTGGACGTAACGCCTGTAGCCCGGTTCCCAATATAAACCACATGACAAGCATCATTTATCGAGAAACCATAAAACCAGAACCATGAAAAAATTGACCCTTAGTTTAACTTTATTTTCTATTTTTATTTTTGCTATGGCACAGGAAGGTTTTAACGGATTGAATGTGCATTTGAATAACCTGTACCGTTTATCGAATGCAAAGACCCGATCCATTAGTCCCGAAAATTTTACAGGAGAGAAGGGAAAGGGAGGTATGGCTACCCTGGACGAGGGGAATGCTGCAAATGCTGCCCGGGAATTGGGACAAGGATGGAAGGTGAATCCCTATATCCACATTGAACCGGGACAGACTTTTACCATTGCTAAGATCGAAGGTCCGGGAGCAGTTCAGCAAATCTGGATGACTCCATCCGGTAATTGGAGATTCTCGATCCTGCGGATATACTGGGACAATGAAAAAACTCCTTCAGTGGAAGTCCCCCTGGGTGATTTCTTTGGTGTAGGATGGGGAAAATTCAAGCAGATCTCATCCCTGCCAGTCTGCGTGAATCCCGGCAGTGGACTAAACTGTTACTGGGTAATGCCTTTCCGGAAGGGATGCAAAATCACGGTTGAGAACATCGATGATAACCGCATGACGCTCTATTATCAGATTAACTATACCTTAACCCCTGTACCGGATGATGCTGCTTATTTCCATGCCCAGTTCAGGAGGGAAAACCCACTTCCCTATAAAAAGGTCTATACCATCCTGGACAGGGTCAATGGAAAGGGCCAATACGTTGGTACCTATCTTGCCTGGGGATCGAATAATTCCGGCTGGTGGGGCGAAGGAGAGATCAAATTTTACATGGATGGTGATGCTGAGTTCCCAACCATTTGTGGCACAGGAACTGAAGATTATTTTTGCGGATCGTATGGTTTTACCAGTGAAGGTGATTACAAAGAATACACGACACCCTATTCCGGATTTCATGTTATTAAGCCGGATGGGTTATGGGAATCGCAAACCCGATTGGGAATGTATCGATGGCACATTACCGATCCCGTTCGGTTCGAAAAGGATCTGAAAGTAACCATTCAGGCACTGGGGTGGAGGAGTGGAGGAAGGTATCTGCCACTTCAGGATGATATCTCTTCCGTAGCATTCTGGTACCAGACCGAACCACACAATCCTTTTCCTGAATTTCCATCCAAAGATAACCTGGAAGTAAATTGATTACAGAGAAATTAAAAAATGAGCATCTTTTTATTTTATGGAACAAAATTATATCTTTATTACTTGAAAGAATAGCGTATGGAACGAGTCGTTGTTGAGAGCACCAAAAAGACACCAGCCATTATTCTGGATCCGGAAGGGTTGATTAAGATGAACGGCCGGTCGATACACGAAGACCCTGCAAAGTTTTTTGATCCCCTGGTTGTCTGGATCGATGATTATTGTAAAACTCCAAAAGAGGTGACCACAGTTGAGATTAAACTTGAATATTTCAACAGTGGATCGGCAAAATATATTTTAACCATACTGCAGCTGCTCAGCAGACTAACTGAAATGGGATTGAGATTGGTTATCAACTGGTTCTATGAAGAGGGGGATGATGACATCCTCGAGCGGGGAGAATATTACGCTTCCATATTGGATACCAATTTCAACTTCATTGAATTTGAGTAACCGGTTATCTGAAAATAAGTATAGCTAACTTCATTTTTATTGTTGTTGGCAGGATCTTTTCAAGCAGGAAAACCAATTTACTTAAAACACCGGGTCTGATAACGGCTTTGTTTTGCAGCATCTTCTCAACAGCATAGTGTGCCACATAGTTTACCCTTGAATGCATCATCCGTGCAATTTTTCCTTTTTCGATTGCACTGATTGCCGTTCTTCTGTTTGTTACCACCGGTCCGGGAGCAACTACTGAAATCCGGATATTCGTTTTTTTAAACTCTTCACGCAACGACCGGCTAAAGGAAAGAACAAACGTTTTCGAGGCTGAATAAACCGATTTATAAGGGATGGGAAAATAGGAAGCCACACTGGCTACGTTTAAAATATGCGCTTCTGGAATCTCTTTCATATCGTTGATGAATAAACGCGTCAGTGACACTACAGCAACCATATTCAGCTGCAGGCTCTTGTCATAAAATTCAGTTGAGCACTCTTCAAATGGGCCCTCGAAACTCATTCCAGCGTTGTTGATCAGTATGTTAACGTTGTAGTTATTTTTCCTGGTCCAGTCGTATACTTTCTGTGTAGCTCCCTTTTCCGTAAGGTCTGTACAAAAGAAATCAGATCGTATCCCCAGCTCAGTATTGAGTTTTTTTGAGAATTTTTCAAGGGAAGTACCCGGCAAGGCAACCAGGAGAAGATTTTGGTTTCTCCGGGCACACTCCATTGCCAACGCTTTTCCTATTCCCGAGCTGCTGCCCGTGATTAATGTGTAATACTCGTTCACTCCACCCGGTTGTATTAGCAGACAGGTTTATACCAAAACATTAAGAAAATCAGAATCCAACCCTCAGTTTTCAGTTGGTAATCGGGAGTCATCTAAAATCCTCTTCCACCCATTTGCTGGGGTTCGGGCATTGGTTTCCGTGGTAAAAGCTCATCCCGCATGGCGGTGTGATAGACGAATGAGGCAACGATGATTGCTGTTTGCTTCATGTCATCCAGCATAAGCCGTTCGTAGGTATCCATATTGGTGTGATATCCTCTTCCATAATTGATCGGATCCTGGATGAACTGGAATCCGGGGAGGCCAACTGCATTGAATGAAAGGTGATCCGTCCCGCTGGTATTGCGGTTTGTGACTGTCGAAGCACCCATGTCTTCAAACGGTTTTAACCACGCTTCGAAAATTGGGCGCAGCATGTCGTTTTCCTGCATATAGATTCCGCGCACTTTTCCAGACCCGTTATCGATGTTATAGTAAGCCGAAAGTTTTGCATGCTCCGGTTTTGTCTCCATGGAGGATCGATCGGCAAAATGCTTCGTGACGTACCCCCGGGAACCAAGTAAACCCTGTTCTTCGGCTCCCCACAGTGCGATGCGGATAGTCCGTCGTGGCTTGACCCCGATGGCATTCAGTATCCGGAGTGCTTCCATCATAACAATGCATCCGGAAGCATTATCATTGGCTCCTGTACCACCATGCCAGCAATCGAGATGACCCCCAACCATAACGACCTGGTCCTTCAGGTTCTTATCCGTACCCGGGATCTCACCGATGACGTTGTAATCATTCAGGTCTTCGTCAAGAAAAACATTCGTTACCTCCATTTCAACCTCGACCGGGATATCGTGTTGCAGGAGGCGTACAATCCTTCCATGGTGTTCGGCGGTAATTAACATTTCGGTAATTGCCGGCTCCTCTGCTGAGGCTGATGCTCCGCTTGACCGGATGGTTCCGAATGATCCGGATGGGGTTAGTATGGCAGCAGCACCTTCCTCCTTAAAAAATGTGCTCATCTGGTTCCTGAGTTGCCGCATCTGCCTGTAGCGGGCAAAGTCACCCTCATTGAAACGCCGCCGATCTCCCTGGACAGCTGCCGAGGAAATACTTTCCAGATCTTCATCGGTCAGGCGCCTTGCAATCGGTTCAAATTCAGGCGGTATCTCTGTTACGATGGATGAAGTGACAATTTTTCCCTGAAGTTTCCCTTTATAGGCTTCAAAATCAGCTTCATCCTGGATATCAACCAGTACGACCTCTGATTTCAAAATTCCATTCGTGCCGGCAGTCCAGGCTTTTGGTGTAGCGATAAAAGGAAGGTAATAGGGAGCAGTCATGGCAATATAACATCTGGTGTTGTCCCAGCCTTTGCCAAATTCACCCCAGGATTCGAGAGCCACATTGGTGAGCCCGATCTCCTTCATTTTTTGTTTTGCCATTTCTGTGGCACGCTTCATTCCGGGTGATCCGGGCAAACGCGAACCAAGAGCATCAGTCATCCAGAATGAGAGATCTTCAATCATTGAGTTCCTGAGGCCTTCCTGCTTGATCTTATGGATTATCTCCAGATCAACCGGTTCCGTCTGCGCTGCTACCAGCAAGGGTAAGAGAAACAGTAAAAGAAAACCAAAGTGTCGGATTGTTTTCATTTCGGTATGTTTATTGGTTAAAAGTAAAATGGGTATTTGTAAAACAAGACAAACGAAATTAAGTAAAATAGTTTCCGACAGAGGCACTCTTTCCTGGCTTTTTTATTCAAGGTGCTGAAGAACATAAGATGGTGATACACGGAAACCGGATAGTAAGATCTCCATGTGTCCCTGAGGATACGCTTATCCTTCTTCATGACTCTCCACGTTAAGGATTTGTATTCTCACTCTTCCGCAAAAAAGAGGAATACCAGTTGATGTTCCTGGAAAGGTACATGGTTATACCCAGGGCAAGGAACAGACCAGTGCTTCCCAGCAGCAATGCAAAATCCTGCAGTTGAAGAACAGTGAATAAGAATGCGTAAAGAACCACGAGGCATGATGCTGTGATCCAGGTCTGTTTCCAGTTCTTAAAAATGGCTCTGGCATACGAACTGATCATGATGATGATCGCCAGGCTTGAGAACAGATAGGCAAGGTTCAGGCTTATCTGCTCCGAGAGCGAAAGGAGAAGAACATAGAAAATGAGGAGTGCCAGCCCAACCAGAAGGTATTGAACCGGATGAATGCGTATTCCCCCGAGAATTTCAACAAAAAGGAAGATCAAAAAAGTGAGTGAAAGAAACATGATGGCATATTTTACCGAACGGTATGTCTTTTGATACTGATCGACCGGGAGTAGAAAATTAACACCAAACTCCGATCCGTCAAATCCATAGTCGCTCCCTATCCATTGCTGTGGATAATTGCGGTTCAGATCCAGGATATTCCATTCTGCGGAAAATCCCTCCGGTGTAATACTCCTGCTTTCAGGCAGGAAAGCCCCGTTAAAACTGGGATCGCTCCATTCCGATCTCAGTGTGACATGGGTCGTTTTTCCAGCCGGGATAAAATTAAGCGATTCACTTCCGTTGAGGTTCATTTGAATTTCAAAGGGATATCCTGTTGAGGGAATTTCATACTCCAGGGGAAAAGCCGTTCGGATACCCGATTGGAGCATACCCGGGTTTTGCAGACCAGGTTGTATCACGACCTGTTTACCGTTAATGGTGGCTGATGCTCCGGATTTGATACCCCTCATGTCCGGTATCCCAAGTGAAAAAAAGGCTTCATCCCAAAGAATATCTTTTTCCGGGATTTTCAAGGTGGAAAAATCCGGATGTGAGATGGTTCCACGGATGTTTAACCGTGCCTGGTAAACGATTGCTTCATATATTCCCCGGTAACGTACCTCGGTACCGACCTCTCCCGCAATGACCAGTTCATCCGGCAGGAAGTGAACGACGTTCACGTGTCGGATGGTTTCTTTATCATCCTTACTGTACCAGTAGTAGGGGATAGATAAGATAGGTCCTGCTATGGTTTGACTGTTGCCCCATTTGGAGAAGATATCCTCTTCAACACTTTCCCGCAGATTCTCCCGCTCGGTGATCAGGTTTTTAATCATTTGTGCAGGGATCAGCAGCATGAGAATGATAAAGCCAATAATCAATAATTTAATTGTGATTGAGTTTGCAAACCAGTCTCTTGTCTCTTTGATTGTGTTCATGGTGGTCTGTTTAAGTTAAATAAAATGAATATCAAGTTATTTTAAGCATTGCCCTGGGAGTGCGTTGCAGCCCGGTTTAAAAAGCAAAAGTACTTTGAAATACAAAGTGAATATATAAAAAAATTATTTTTGTTCTTTAATGATTTTTTCCAGTGCATCCAGGTGATTTTGAAAGGAGATTTTTCCTTTTGCAGTTGCCCTGTAGCTGGTTTTTGGTTTCCTTCCGATGAACTGTTTTTTCACAGTTATCAATTCCTTTTTTTCCAGTGCTTTCAAATGACTGGCAAGATTTCCATCTGTGGTTTCAAGAAACTCCTTGAATGAATTGAAATCCACCCATTCATTTACCATCAGGATTGACATGATTCCCAGACGGATCCTGCTGTCATAGATTTTATCCAGGTGTTCAATTGGATTCTCCATGCGCTATTTATCGTATTTGAGGTGCATGAATGAACCGTATGCAATGTGAAAGATCCCGAAACCTATTGCCCAGAATATCAATCCGATAGCCGGGAATAGTAATGCAAAGATACCACAGATGATATTTGCCAGACCCAGGTAACGCACTTCGTTCAGTGTGAAATTGCTGGCATTATAAAGTGCAAGACCGTAAAAAATCATTGAGAGTGAGATCACGATTGACACATTGCCGTTAATGAACAGGATCAGGCAAAAGATGCCACCTGCGGTCAGGGGGATGAACAGGTTTGCCAGTAGACGCCTTGTTGATTTACTCCAGAAAGGAACGCCTTCCTTTTGAGCTTTTCTGTGGGAGAAATAATAACTGGTGCCCAATGCCAGCAACAATACAATTGTGGCATCCATGAACAGGTACCACATGAGTTGCTTATAGGAAAGATCAGAGATTGATGTTATGCCTTCAGGATAGCCGGGTGCTTTAAATCCAAGGATCCACCAGGCAATCACCGCACCGATCAGCGCAAAGATGCCGGCAAAAATGCCTGATAATCCGCTGAGCGAGATAAACCGGGTGGAGCGTTCCATGAGCGACCTGATCTCATTCAGGTTTTCCAGCTGTTCATTTTTTGTAGCCATCTTTCATGTCTTAAAAGTACTTTGAAATACAAAGTTAAATAAAATATTTTGATATGCAAATGGAAGGGTGATTTTTTTAGTACTGGTTACTCGGTCCTCGGCACCCGGTCATACGATTGTAACTCATAGTAACTCAGTTGTAACTCTCCGAAGGAGTCCTTCGGACAATGGTAATTACTCATCCAGAAATCTGCTGGCCAGGCAGGAGTGATGAGTGACGAGTGACGCGTAACAAGTTGTCAACTTATAACATTGCAGTTGGCCCGTTATTGGTGGATAATACTAAACCCAGGGCTTCGTCCTGACGTTTATCAGGACTTCGCCCCGGGCTAAAAATATGACGCTCCTATCTTTGGAGCTAAAAGACAAGTAATCAATCAACAGTATATCAATTCAAAACTAAAAATCCAATAGCACAAGGGGTTAACTAATAACTTTTAACTAATAACTTTTAACTAATCTCCATACCCGATCAGCTGGAAGGGTGCCCAGAAGAAGGGGTTGTTGTACTGTTTCAGGACATCGCGTTGGGCAAGAGTAAGGGCATGCTGCAGGTTGTTTTGTTTCATGTACTGGTAGAACCGGGTCATCAGCAAGGCAGTAGGTTTGTCGGCAACGCTCCAGAGACTGACAACAACGGCTGGTGTACCGGCATAAATGAATGCCCTGCTCATACCAATTAGTTCATCTCCTCTGCTGATCTCTCCAAGCCCGGTCTGGCACGCACTGAGGGTTACCAGTTGTGCATTCAGATCCAATCCGAATACTTCATGAACAGCCAGCTGGCCGTCGTCTGCATCTGTTGGGGCGAAGAGCAGGTAGGAATACATGGGTTTCACGGGATTCAACAAACCATGTGTGGCAAGGTGCAGGTATTGAAAACCGGATGCATTGTTTTTTAAATACGATTCAGTGGTCTGCTGTTCAATCCGGATGGTTCCCCCGGGAAAATACACGGAGATATCCTCCACCTCTTTTGTTGTTCCCGGCAGTCCCGAAAAGTCCCCGAGAGCTAAATCTCCCAGCGCCATTGCCAGAAACTGGTTATTGTATGCTCCTTTCTTCCGTACACATTGTTCATAGACGCTGATTGAAGGAACGTAGAAAATATTGAACCGCTCTACCAGGTATTGGTCTTCGCTATCGATCAATGCCTGGAAGGGAAGGATATGCAGTTCCCTGTGCGGGATGATCCCCAGGTTTTCATACCGGTTTACCCATTCTTCGATCGGTGAGAAGAGGATCCGGTAGAGTGTTTTCAGCCTGCTAATGTATGCATCACCGGAACCGGGCTGGATGAACCGGCGGCACATCACAACCGATTGTTGAATTCGACTGTCAGGGACATCTGTGGTTATGGTATGAAGTTCATTTCGGGTGATCACCCAGATGATTA
>Ga0315537_1000471_pt1 | contig 31245 bp, 26 predicted proteins | sample SalMarSW160270MG_FD_203091 | JGI IMG/M metagenome (GOLD analysis project Ga0315537, IMG submission 203091) | Salt marsh sediment microbial communities from the Plum Island Ecosystem LTER, Massachusetts, United States - Salt Marsh Sediment SW1602-70 ... | reverse complement strand
GATTGTTGAGCTTGCTCGACATGTTTTCCGGAGGCGCTTTCTCACAGGCATCCGTGTTTGCACTCGGGATCATGCCCTACATCTCAGCTTCCATTGTTGTACAGCTTCTGGGTATTGCAGTTCCCTATTTCCAGAGACTCCAGAAAGAGGGTGAGAGCGGACGAAGGAAAATAAACCAGATCACCCGATACCTTACCGTGGGTATTTTGTTTCTCCAGGCACCGGGATACCTCGCAAACCTTCATGCCCAGTTGCCCGCTACGGCATTTGTGATGAAAGGAACATTCTTTACCGTCTCCTCTGTGATCATACTTACCTCAGGAACAATGTTTGTCATGTGGCTGGGTGAGAAAATCACCGATAAAGGAATCGGTAACGGGATCTCACTGATCATCATGATTGGAATTATCGCACGATTACCCTTCGCCCTGACAGCAGAATTTGGCTCCCGGCTTGAAGGTGCCGGAGGATTGGTGGCATTCCTTCTCGAAATGGTATTCCTCTTTATCATTATACTGTGTACCATCCTGTTGGTCCAGGGAACAAGGAGAATCCCGGTTCAGTATGCTAAACGAATTGTGGGGAATAAACAATACGGGGGTGTAAGACAATATATCCCCCTGAAAGTTAATGCAGCAGGCGTAATGCCAATTATTTTTGCTCAGGCAATCATGATGCTGCCGCTCGTTGTCATTGGATATGCCAGTGATAAAATGTCAGGCTTCGCTGCTGCATTTTCAAACATGTATGGGTTCTGGTATAGCCTGGTATTCGCTATTTTGATCATTCTGTTTACCTACTTCTATACCGCAATTACCATCAATCCAACGCAGATGGCAGAGGATATGAAAAAGAACGGAGGATTTATTCCGGGTGTCAAGCCGGGAAGAAAAACCGTTGAGTTTCTTGATAATATCATGTCCAGGATAACCCTTCCGGGATCGATCTTCCTGGCTATCGTTGCCATATTGCCAACTTTTGCGGTGAACATGGGAGTAACCGGTCGATTTGCACAGTTCTATGGCGGTACGTCCCTTCTTATTCTGGTGGGTGTGGTTCTTGATACCTTGCAACAAATTGAAAGCCACCTGCTAATGAGACACTATGACGGATTGATGAAATCCGGAAGGATTAAAGGAAGAGCAGGTAGTGCAGCTGCTATATAATATTTGAAATCTGGTTCTTTGATGATACTGATTAAAACAGAGGAGGAAATTGAACGATTGAGGGAAAGCAATATCCTGGTTTCCAGAACACTTGCCGAAATGGCAAAACTGATCAAACCGGGAATAACTACCCTTTTCCTCGACACGGTGGCCGAAACGTTTATCCGGGACCATTACGGTATCCCCGGATTCAAAGGGTATAACGGTTTCCCAAATACACTCTGTACATCAGTCAATGAACAGGTAGTGCATGGTATACCCTCCTCTTATCGGTTGAAAGAAGGCGATATTTTGTCCATTGATTGTGGAGTGATACTCAATGACTATTATGGCGATACAGCCTTTACTTTCCCGGTGGGTGACCTTGATGATGATGTCGCCAGACTGCTGAGATATACCAGGGAAGCACTGGAAAAAGGGGTTGAAAATGCGGTGGAAGGTAAACGGATCGGAGATATCGGATATGCAATCCAGAATCACGCTGAAAGCGGAGGATTCTCAGTGGTGAGAGAAATGGTAGGGCATGGACTGGGAAAAAAATTGCACGAACCACCCGAAGTACCCAATTATGGCAAAAGAGGCCAGGGTATAAAGTTGGTTAAAGGGTTGGTAATCTGTATCGAACCCATGATTAACCTGGGATTGCGAAACATTGTTCAGGATAACGACGGCTGGACCATAAAAACGGTGGACAGCAAACCCTCGGCTCATTTCGAATATGCCGTGGCTGTCGACAGAAATGAAGCCGATGTCCTGTCAACATTTGATTTTATTGATGATATTTTAAAAAATTAAGAAGATCTCAATATGGCAAAACAACCCTCAATTGAGCAGGATGGAACCATCATCGAAGCCTTGTCAAATGCAATGTTTCGGGTGGAACTTGAAAATGGACATGTTATTACCGCTCATATTTCCGGCAAGATGAGGATGCATTATATTAAAATCCTTCCCGGAGACAAAGTTAAAGTGGAGATGTCTCCCTATGACCTGTCCAAAGGAAGAATCACATTCAGATATAAATAACAGAATTGTTCAGATTATGAAAGTAAGAGCATCAGTCAAAAAAAGAAGTTCTGACTGTAAGATAGTTAGAAGGAAAGGACGCCTGTACGTGATAAATAAAAAAAATCCGAAGTATAAGCAACGACAGGGATAAATTGTATAACTTTGCACTCTATTTTAAAAATGAGCTATGGCACGAATAGTAGGTGTTGATCTCCCAAAAAACAAAAGAGGCGAAATAGGACTTACCTATATCTATGGTATCGGGCAAAGTTCTGCCGCGAAAATTCTCGAGGAAGCGGGGATTGATAAAGATATTAAAGTGAAAGACTGGACCGATGAACATATCAATAAGATCCGGAAAATCCTGAATGAGAATTACAAACTGGAAGGAGAATTGCGGTCGGAAGTCCAGATGAATATTAAACGGTTAATGGATATCGGTTGTTACCGTGGAATCCGGCACAGAACCGGGATGCCCGTTCGTGGACAGGGTACCAAAAATAACGCCCGGACACGGAAAGGGAGAAGAAAAACCATTGCAAACAAAAAGAAAGCGACTAAATAGGAGTTGAATTATGGCTAAGAAGACAGGATCATCAAGAAAAAAGGTGGTGAAGGTTGAACCGACAGGTCAAGCCCATATTCATGCTTCCTTTAACAACATCATCATCTCGCTGACCAATAATTCCGGACAGGTGATCTCCTGGGCATCCGCGGGGAAAATAGGATTTAGAGGATCCAAGAAAAATACACCCTATGCAGCGCAGATGGCTGCCGAGGAGTGTACTAAAACTGCATACGACCTTGGATTAAGAAAAGTGAAAGTGTTTGTCAAAGGACCGGGGTCAGGACGGGAGTCAGCCATCAGAACCATCCATTCCAACGGAATTGAGGTGATGGAAATAGTCGATGTTACACCCCTGCCGCATAACGGTTGCAGACCCCCTAACCGGAGAAGAGTATAACACGAATAAAACGAAAGATTGAACAATAAGCAGATTATTTACCTGAGAGAAAAATAAACGGTTAAATGGCAAGATATATCGGACCAAGTACAAAAATTGCAAGAAAATTCGGAGACCCGATTTTCGGACCGGACAAATATTTTGAGCGGAAAAATTATCCTCCGGGTCACCATGGAATGAACAAACGTAGGAAAAAACTATCTGAATACGGAGTTCAGCTGAAGGAGAAACAAAAAGCAAAATATACCTATGGTGTGCTGGAAAGACAGTTCTCAAACCTCTTTAAAAAGGCATCAGGCAGTAAAGGTATTACCGGTGAAGTGTTGCTCCAATTGCTTGAGTCCCGCCTCGATAACGTTGTGTATAGGCTCGGAATTGCTCCAACACGAAATGGTGCCCGTCAGTTTGTCTCACATCGTCATATCGTGGTGAATGATAAAGTGGTTAATATACCTTCCTATACCGTAAAACCCGGAGATATTGTGGGTGTCAGAGAGAAATCAAAATCGTTGGAGATGATCACATCCTCACTGGATGCAGCTCACCATGCCGGTGTCTCCTGGCTGGAATGGGATAACGATAAAATGGCGGGTAAATTCCTTAACCTTCCGGAACGGGAAGAGATCCCGGAAAATATCAAGGAGCAATTAATAGTTGAATTATATTCTAAATAATAATTTATGGCCATCCTAGCATTTCAAAAGCCCGATAAGGTGATAATGGTTGAATCATCTGAAACAGTTGGAAAATTTGAATTCAGACCGTTAGAACCTGGCTATGGTATTACCGTTGGAAATGCCCTGAGAAGGATCTTGCTTTCCTCCCTCGAAGGATATGCAATTACTACAGTTAAGGTTGAGGGTATAGACCACGAATTTTCTACTATCAAAGGAGTGATCGAAGATGTTACCGAGATTATCCTTAACCTCAAACAGATACGGTTTAAAAAACAAATCGAAGAAGTTGAGAACGAGAAAATTAACATTACCATTAGCGGACAAACGGAATTCAAAGCAAGTGACCTCTCCAAATTCCTCAACAGCTTTGAGGTGTTGACCCCGGACCTGGTGATCTGCCGTATGGAACCCGATGTCAAACTTCAAATGGAAATCCATATATCAAAAGGAAGAGGGTATGTCCCCGCTGAAGAAAACAGACCTGACGAAGAGGAATTTGGACTTATTGCAGTTGACTCTATCTTTACACCCATCAGGAATGTAAAATATTCAATCGATAATTTCCGGGTTGAACAAAAAACCGATTACGAAAAACTGATACTTGAAATCATTACCGATGGCTCCATTCATCCCAAAGATGCCCTGAAAGAAGCAGCGAAAATCCTCATCTATCACTTCATGCTTTTCTCCGACGAGAAAATTACCCTCGATTCAGATGAGAAATTCGCCAATGAAGAGTTCGATGAAGAGGTGTTACACATGAGACAACTGCTGAAAACAAAACTGGTAGACCTTGACCTTTCAGTTCGGGCACTCAACTGCTTGAAAGCAGCTGAAGTGGAAACACTTGGAGATCTGGTGAAATTTAATAAGAATGACCTCCTGAAATTCCGTAACTTCGGAAAGAAATCACTCACCGAATTGGATGACCTGCTTGAATCGTTGAACCTTACCTTTGGAATGGATACAAGTAAATTTAAACTGGATAAAGAATAATGTTGAGAATCATTTGGTAACGGAGTTAATAAACGATGCGACATAGAAAAGGATTTAATCAGTTAAGCAGGAAAAGTGCACACCGAAAAGCCATGTTTGCCAATATGGCATCATCGCTGATATTGCATAAGAGAATAGAAACAACCACTGCAAAAGCCAAGGCGTTGCGTACATACGTTGAACCTTTGATCACGAAATCGAAAGAGGATTCAACACATTCGCGGAGGGTGGTCTTTCGTTACCTTAAGGATAAAGAAGCCGTCTCGGAATTGTTCCGTGTAGTTTCTCCGAAAATAGCCGATCGTCCGGGAGGATATACACGGATACTGAAAACCGGAAATCGCCTGGGCGATAATGCCGATATGTGTATCATTGAACTGGTGGATTTCAATGAAAATATGCTCTCTGCCGGAGAAGAGATAAAAGCCAAAGCAAAAAGAAGAAGACGCGGTAGCAAGAAAAAACCTTCGGAAACAACTGTCGAAACAGCTGCTGAAGAAATAACACCGCAACAGCCGGATGAAAAAACTGAGCCGACAGAGCCTGAAAAAGAAGAACCGGAAGAGTCAGACGAGAAATAAAAAAATAACCATAAAAACCTAATAATCATGGGACAAATTGCAGAGATTCGGGCAAGACAGATCCTCGATTCCCGGGGTAATCCAACCATAGAAGTGGACGTTATTACCGATGAAGGTTTTCTCGGAAGAGCAGCTGTCCCATCAGGAGCCTCAACCGGTGTGCATGAAGCAGTGGAACTTAGAGATGGTGATAAGGGAAGATTTTTAGGGAAAGGCGTTCTCAAAGCCGTTAATAATGTCAATACCATCCTCAATGAGGAGCTGAAAGGATTCTTCGTATCCGAACAAAGCCTTATCGATGCTGCTATGATTGAAATCGATGGAACGGATAATAAATCAAACCTGGGCGCTAACGCAACCATCGGAGTATCACTGGCTGTCGCCAGAGCAGCAGCACTCGAAAGTGGACAACCACTCTACCGGTACATCGGAGGTGTAAATGCCAATACACTGCCTATCCCGATGATGAATATCCTCAATGGCGGTTCACATGCTGATAATAAAATTGACATTCAGGAATTCATGGTCATGCCTGTTGGAGCGACCTCCTTTAGCGAAGCCCTGCGCATGGGAGTGGAGGTCTTTCATAATCTGAAATCCGTGCTTAAATCCAAAGGGCACTCGACAAATGTGGGGGACGAAGGAGGTTTTGCCCCAAATCTCGGATCCAACGAAGAGGCCATTGAAGTTGTCCTTGAAGCCATTGGAAAAGCAGGATTTAAACCCGGAGAAGATATCTGGATCGCACTCGATCCCGCAGCCTCCGAATTTTTCGACGAAAAGAAAAAAATGTACCATTTCCAATCCACCGGTCAGGACAGATCGTCAGACGAAATGGTTGAATATTGGAAGGAATGGACTTCAAAATACCCGATCATCTCTATTGAAGACGGATTGCATGAAGATGACTGGGCAGGATTTCAGGCATTGACAAAAGCAATCGGCGACCGGGTACAGATAGTTGGTGATGACCTCTTTGTGACCAATGTGAAAAGACTTAGCAGAGGCATCGAAGAGAAGGTGGCCAACTCTATCCTGATCAAAGTAAATCAGATCGGTACACTCACAGAAACTATCAATGCTGTTCAACTTGCACATACAAACTCATTTACCTCGATCATCAGTCACCGTTCAGGAGAAACAGAAGATGTCACCATTGCAGAACTGGCAGTGGCTCTGAACACGGGTCAGATCAAAACAGGATCGGCTTCCCGCTCAGACCGCATCGCAAAATATAACCAGCTGCTTCGAATCGAAGAATCGTTGGGAAGCGCTGCAAAATTTATCGGAAAGGACTTCAGGTTTCTGAAAAGATAACCGTATTCAAGAACTGGGAGGGGGTTGATCAACAACCCCCTTTTTTTTTCAGTATGTTGTTGAATATACTATTTGCTTAGGATTTTAATCCAAATCTTGCTACTTTTAGTAGCTTAAGAAATTGTCTAAAACATAAAATAGAAACAACATGTCGGAACTTAAAAAGAAACTTGCAAAGAAAATTGAAGACTGGAGGCCCAGAACGGTCAAACTGCTTAAAGAACACGGAGATGTAAAATTGGGCGATGTTACCATTTCACAGGCTATCGGCGGAATGAGAGGAGTAAAGTGCCTTGTAACGGATATCTCCTACCTGGATCCTTTCGAGGGAATCCGGTTCAGAGGATTCACCATTCCGGAGGTGCTTGAAAAACTTCCGAGACCATCCGGAGCAGAAGCTCCCTATGTGGAGGGATTCATTTACCTCCTCCTCACCGGTGATTTGCCAACCCAAAAAGAGGTCGAGGAGATTGCGGAAGAGTTTACCGAAAGAAGAAAGGTCCCTTCCTATGTATTCGATGTCATTAATGCATTACCAAAAGATTCACACCCCATGGTTATGTTTTCAACAGCGCTCCTTTCCATGCAGAAGGAATCGTTGTTTGTGAAACAGTATAAAGAGGGTATCAGTAAGATGGAATATTGGGATCCAACCTATGAAGATGCCCTGAATCTCCTGGCTAAACTTCCTGAAATAGGTGCTTATATCTATCGTAAAAAGTACAGGGATAGCATTATACCACCCGATCCGAATATTGACTGGGGTGGAAATTTTGCTCATATGATGGGAATTGATAAACCGTACGATGACCTGAGCAGATTGTATTTTATCCTGCACAGCGATCACGAAAGTGGTAATGTTAGTGCTCACACAGGACACCTTGTTGCCAGTGCATTATCCGATTCATACTATGCAGTATCTGCTATGATCAACGGATTAGCTGGCCCATTGCATGGATTGGCAAATGAGGAAGTGCTCAGATGGATTCAGGGCGTGATGGATAAAATGGGTGGTAAAGTACCCGATAAAGAGGAGATGAAACAGTTTGTTTGGAATACACTAAATTCAGGACAGGTTATTCCAGGATATGGCCACGCCGTGTTGAGAAAAACTGATCCACGCTATACCGCTCAACGCGATTTCTGCCTGAAACATCTCCCCGATGATAAGATATTCCAGTATGTAAGTACACTGTATGAAGTTGTTCCCGATATCCTGCAGGAACATGGTAAAGCAAAGAACCCATGGCCTAACGTGGATGCACAATCCGGTGTTATCCAATGGTATTATGGCGTGAGAGAGTATGATTTCTATACCGTGTTGTTCGGTATAGGCCGGTCAATTGGTGTCCTTTCAAATATTGTTTGGGATCGTGCCCTTGGGTATCCGATCGAAAGACCCAAATCCCTCACTACAGCTATGCTGGAAGATATCGCTGCAGGAAAATAAAGCGACTTGATCCTCAAGGGGCTGTATCAAAAAAGGCTTTGATACAGCCTTTTTTTTTCGCCATTTTATGTAAATTGACCGTTGTTCTCTTACTATTACCAATTGACCTCTGATGCCGGTGAAATGTAAAATATCGCTGCTGTTACTTTTCGTTTCACACCTTTTTGTGACCGGGATAAGCATTTTTGCACAGGATATCAGTCAGTTATCAATTGATCAGGGATTGTCACAGAGTTGGGTCAGGTGTATTCACCAGGATGCGAAAGGATTTCTTTGGATTGGCACACAGGACGGACTGAACCGGTATGATGGTTATGATTTCAAGATCTTCCGGCATGAACTCTACGATACCAGCTCAATTGGCGAAAATACCATTAATTCAATCTCCGAGGATCAGGCAGGTAACTTATGGATTGGAACAGAAAATGGGTTGAGTAAATATGACCGAAAACGGGAAATTTTTGAAAATTTCTGCCATACTCAATCCAACCCAAAATCAATTAGTGCAGGTCCCGTTTATCAGACACTTGTTGATTCGACCGGTGCTGTGTGGGTGAAAACAGTGCAGTTTCTGGAGAAACTTGACCCGGCGAAAGGAGAGGTTGAGCGCTATGATATTTTTTCGGTTGATCCATTCTCCCCTCCAATTGATTATATCTTTCCAATGATTCAAGATCATATTGGGAGAATCTGGACCGGAACAAATCAAGGCCTCTACCTGTTTGATCCGGCACGGAATCAGTATCACCGGTTTTTACATGAACCGGGATCACCCGTAAGCCTTAACGGTGACTATATCTATTCCATAATGGAAGATCATAAGAACCGGTTATGGATTGGAACAACCAGTTGCATTCATAAGTTTAATCCGGAGGATAGCACGTTCCAGCGGTTTTATGTTTCAGCGGAAAATAATGAAGATGTTTTAATACAGGGCCTTTACAATGATCCAACCGGAATGTTCTGGGTAGGAACAAGTTCAGGGATATTCTTTTTCGATGAGGCAAACGGGAAATTTACCTATTTCGAAAAAATGATTAACAGAGCCCAGATCGGTGGATATTTCTCCTTTTCAACCTTTATTAAAGATCGTTCGGAGATTATCTGGGCAGGTGGAAGCCAGGGATTGTTTAAGTGCGATAAAAAAGGAAAAAAATTTAGCCTTTACCGGAACCGATCACCCAATGATCCGGACTTTAGCAGTAACGGAATTACGGCAATCTTTGAAGGACCGGGAGGGTTAATCTGGCTGGGGACATGGGGAGCAGGCCTGGTGCTGTATGACAGAAACAGGAATGATGTAATCCGCTATTTTAATGAAAACCAGAATGACAGATCCCGTATTAGTGATAATGTTATCTCTTCCATTACCCGGGATAGAGAGGGTACAATCTGGGTGGGAACCGAAAATGGGGTTAACATCTATCGGGAAGTTCAGGGTGGATTCATTCCGTTTTCAAAATATGCAAATATTCCGGGTTGTGAGGAGTTTGATCGAATGTATGTTAATCATATATACGAGGATCCAACGGGAATCCTTTGGTTTTCCACGTCAGAAGGGTGGATCTCTTACGATAAGAGCACCGGGAGTATCGTCAAATTCGTACATAGCCCCGGGAACCCTAATTCCCTGAGTAACAATTTTGTATATTTTACCTGCCAGGATAAAGATCGGATTTTCTGGATCGGTACACGACAAGGATTGAACCGGTATGATCTCGTCAACAATAGCTTCTCATCCTATCAGAATAACAACATTGGTATACCCGTTGGAATCAGTAATAACTATGTCTACTATATCCATGAGGGGACGGATGGATATTTATGGATAGGAACCGGTTCGGGATTAAACCGTTTTGATAAGCAGACTGAACAGTTTACAATATACACTGAAAAGAGCGGATTACCCAATGACTTGATCTATGCAATACTTGAAGACAATAACCAGAATCTATGGATAAGCACCAACCGTGGTCTGGTGAAATTCAATACCCGGACAGAAGAGATCTACGCGTTCGATACTTCTGATGGTATACAGAGCCTGGAATTCAATATCGGAGCCTATTATAAAAGCAACCGGGGTGAATTCTTTTTCGGAGGGATGGAGGGTTTTAACTCCTTCTATCCCGATTCCATAAAAATAAATCCCTATCCTCCTGCACTTGTCTTAACCTCTTTTCAATACCTCTCAGCGAATGGTTGGGAAGAGGTTCCCGTTGAGGGAGAGAAGGTGGTAATTAAAACCCGGGAAACCAATATGTTTGCCGTTGAATTTGCCGCTCTTGAATTCACAAATCCACAGAAAAACCAATACCAGTTTTTCCTGGAAGGACTGGAAGAGACCTGGCAACCCCAGACAACAGAGCGAAGAGCGGTCTATTCAAATCTTGATGCCGGTAACTATATTTTCAGGGTGAAAGGAACAAATGACGACCTGGTATGGAACGAAGAGGAGATCACCCTTCATATTACGATTAAAAGTGCATTCTGGAATTCAAAAGTAGCCTATGGCTTTTATCTGGCATCCATCCTTGTATTAATCTATCTGTTCATACACATCCGCACTTCCCATTTGAGAAAAGCAAACAGGATCCTGCAGGAAAAACAGAAGGCATCACTCGAAATCGAACGGCAAAAAGAAGAGTTGTCCATTAAAAATAAAGACATAACCGATAGCATCAATTATGCAAAGAAAATTCAGGAAGCCATGTTACCCCCCCATTCCTATTTCAGTAAACTGCTCCCTGAATCATTTGTATTCTATCGCCCGAAAGATATTGTGAGTGGAGATTTCTACTGGATAAACGAAAAACAGGACAAAGTGTTTGTTACAGCTGTGGATTGCACAGGACATGGTGTGCCCGGAGCGTTTATGTCATTAATCGGTTTCGAAATTCTCGATAAGATCATCAATGATCAGGGAATAGAACAACCGGCAGAGATCCTTACAATTCTCAGTAAAGCGATCGAAGTGACCTTCAGCCAAGAGGAGGAGGATATCACATTACGCGATGGGATGGATATCGCTTTTTGTGTGATCGACAGGAAGGAAGGAATGTTACAATTCGCCGGCGCTTTTAGTCCCCTCTATTTGCTCAGGGATAATACACTGACCGAAATCCGGGGTGACCGAATATCGGTTGGTATATCGGAAGGACTTCAACTCTCTTCCTTCACCAATCATGTGATTCCCCTGGAGAAAGATGATGTGATCTATATATTCTCGGATGGATATGCTGACCAGTTTGGCGGCCCCCAGGGTAAAAAATTTATGTACCGGAGATTCAGGCACATGCTGCTTACCATCCACCCGTTAAAGATGAAAGATCAAAAAGCATTCCTGGAAGAAAGCATTGAGGGATGGATGGGAAATCTTGACCAGGTGGATGATATACTGATCATCGGAATAAAGCCGCTGGGTAAATCCAGATCAGGTAAGTAAAATCTTGATTTTCTGAACCAGCTCTTCGATCTGGAACGGCTTACTGATGTAATCATCCATGCCAGTTGACAGACAGGTCTCTCTGTCACCAAGCATGGCATTGGCAGTGATAGCAATGATGGGTGTGTGTGAGTTGGTGCTTGCCTCAATCTCCCTGATCTTCTTTGTCGTAACGATCCCATCCATCACCGGCATCTGGATATCCATCAGGATCACATCATATTTTGACGTACCAAATTTTTCCAGAGCTTCTTTCCCATCCCTGGCAAGGTCAATATTACGGACCAGTTCTTTCATACTCAATACAACAATTTTCTGATTGATCAGATTGTCCTCTACCAATAGTATATTGGACTGCTTAAGTTCAACTTTTGGCGGTTTCTTAAACTTATCGATTGAAACAACCTTCTCCTTGGTTACCGGAATAGTCTCATCCCTGGGGGGCTTGTCAAAAGGAATGGTGAATGAGAACCGTGAAAATTCCTCATTGCAGTCATAAACCAGCGCTCCCCCCTTCTCTACAATTAACTTCCGTGTCATGGAGATGTCAAATTTATAGGCAGTTTCATGGTATGCGCCTTCAATACCTGCCTGTGATCCCGCTTCTTCTTCCGGAATCTGAATCAAGAGTTTGGGAGTAACCGATATGTCAAACTTCAGTTCAACCGACGTATCACCCTCCCTCTCATGGTTGATCTTCATATCCACTGTCAATGCACCACCGGGATGACACTTGATGATTGTGTCAAAGACATACAGGAGGATTTGTTTCAGAATGATGGGGTCCCCCATAAGATAGGGAACGACATATTCAAAGGATGGTAGTTGCAAAACAAAGCCCGGCGGAGCCTTTCTGGAAATTAAATCGGTGATGCTGGTTAGAGTGGATGGCAAATCAAATTTGATATGCTCTTTTTTCTGATAAGTGATCTCAATGCCTGAATCTTCTGTGATGCTGTTCACCACATTGACAAGGTTGTTGGTGGAGGCAATGATCGTTTCAACCAGATCCTTCTGATTTTTATTCAACCGATCGGTATTGAGGAGTTCACCCAGCACAACAATATCGTTGAGAGGAGTGCGGATCTGATGAGATAACTTTGAAATAAACTCCTCCCTTGTCCTGTTTGCATTCGCCGATATTTCCCTCGATTTGTTCAGTTTCTCGATGATCGAGCTCTGAACACTTTCGTAACCGTATAGAATGACCAGAAGAAGAAGAAACACAACGGTGAAATGAATCTTGAAGGGTAAGGTATAATGAACCGTGTTCAAAGGATGTTCCGGGGTCCATAAAAGAATCGATGCCACAAATAGAATAATTATCGAGAATATTGATCCGGGCCTCTTCCCAAGCAGGAAAAATGCAATCGGGGGGATGGAATAGAGCCAAATCAACCCACTTTCAGCCCCCAGATCATATAGCACAATAGTAGTAACAAATAAAATCGAAACAAGAGTGACAAAGGCATAGGCATACCCATTGTAATTCTTTGAACGGATAAAATAGATAAAATTCAGGGTAAAGAAAATGGATGACAGAGCCTGGATGCATCCGATGAGAAATATTGAATTAAGCAAGAAAAAAAATGCAAAACAGAGCGTTGTAATAACTAACAAAACACTCATGAAATTAATCAGCAGTATCCTGGACTCTATCCGTTTCTCTTGCGTATCTTGAAATCCGAACAAGAACCAGCTGGAGATTCTTTCCCATTTTCCCATATCCTGAGCCTGAATCCGTATGAAATGAAGATCCAATTATTCATTCTAAAAGTAAGAAAAAAAAATCAATCTTATCTGTTTTCGTTACAAAGTGAGGATTTGTTTCCGGGATTGAGGATAAAATTTTAATTTTGTTTTGGTGTGAAGAATGAAATCAATTATGAGAGAAGTGATGAATGCAGTTGTTCTCCGGAAAATTATAACCGTCGGAATCTTTTTGCTGATCTGTTCATGGTCATTTGGGCAAAGGGACTCAACGAGGATAGTCAAATATACCCATGACTTCCGGTTTAATGAGGGGCTATTTCTCAATTTTGATCAGGTGAAAAACAACGATCCTATTCACAAAGCCAGATTGCTAACTCCGGTCCAATTGAGTGATAAAGAATTCTTTCGAAAAGTCCTGATGAAAGATATGATCTATTATTATGATGATTTCGGGAGCCGGCAGGAAGTGAAGACGGATAACATCTGGGGGTATTCCAGAAATGGTATCCTCTATATCCAGGTCAGTGGCGATTTCCACCGAATAGCAATATTTGGAGGAATTTGCCATTTTGTGGCGAATATCACCACTTATGAAACCAGGTATTATGACCCCTACTATTACCGGTACAGTTATTATAATTACTATTACCCATCCTATCCAAATACCTATTCCAAAACGGAAATGCGTCAGTTTATCCTCGAATTCGATTCAGGAAAAGTTATGGAATATACGGTAAATAGCGTAGAGATGTCGCTGATGAGAGATCCGGAATTACACGACGAATACATGGCGTTGAGTCACCGGAAGAAAAAACAGCGAAAATTCATTTATATTCGGCAATTCAATGAACGCAACCCGATATATCTTCCGGTTGAATAATCACATAGGTAAATCTATAGCTACAACATCATGAAAAAAATGTCCCTTTTATTATCATTCTGCCTGTTAACCCTGGTAGCCTTCTCCCAGGCTCCCTTCCCTACTGAACGGGATATGAACCTGTTCAAGAAAACGAAAACCCTTATTGTGCTGGAACCGGATATATTTTCCGACTTCAATATGTATATCAAAGAAGCCGTTAAACAGAACTGGAAAATCACTCCCTACGAATTTATCGAATTCAAGGAGTTTGAAGAGAGAAGAACCGATTCATCGTACTCCTTCCTGGTGCTGACACAAACCAGCTTCGAACGCGATAAATCGAATGTTTATTACAACTTCCTGAACCTGCTCCTTGGAGCTGATGTAAAATATATTGGTGAAATGCCGGAGTTTTGCTCCATCCCATTATCCTATTCGAAAGTTGAAGAGCCAAGATACCCTGCCAAGCTGGGTATAATGCTTGCCTTCATGCAGGACCATGTAAACCGGATTGCCGGGAATATCAAAGCAGTGGGACTGAAAAATCTCAGTTATTACAACAGGAATACAAACCAGGTGAAGGATAAAATTCTTCTGGTCACATCCGCCGATCTGGCAGGTGAAGTCAATACCCTGAAAAAAATCCAGGCAACCTACCCACATGATGTCAGGCTTGTATCGGAGGAAGAGGTGGTGGAGGCCATTAAAAACAAAGCTCCGAATACCATTATTGTCCACAAGGTGGGCCCTGAAAATACAAACAAAAGCGGATGGTGTTATAAAGCGTTATTTGGGACCGAAGACTCAAAACTCTATTTTTTCGACCACCATACCGTTTCGGAGAAACGACCGGACGGATTACTTGAACAGGATTTCAGAAGACTCCGGTAAATTCCCTTGCCAATGAATACCAATGATTGCAACCCCAATAATAAAAGAGGATTATGGTAGAAATTAGACAATTGAGTAATGATGAACGTACTTTTGGTATGCTCTGTCACCTGTCAGCACTCGCCGGATTTATTTTTCCGCTGGGAAATATCATCGGGCCACTGATAATCTGGTCGCTGAAAAAGCAAGAATATCCATGGGTTGATAAGCATGGTAAGGAAGCATTGAATTTCCAGATATCCATGACAATCTATCTGTTTGTCTCGGCACTCATGATCTTCATCCTTATCGGAATATTTTTTCTCGTTGCCCTCGGCATAATCAACATCATATTTATCATTCTTGGCAGCATAAAGGCAAATAACGGAGAAGAGTTTTCCTATCCCCTGTCGATCCATTTTATAAATTAGGACAAGATGTTGTTACACATTTTATCCTCAGTATCATTGGATTTTATCCCGATTTCTTAAATTTACCACGCATTCGTTTGTCACTACCCATATGACTGAAAAACCTTCCATACCAAAAGGAACCAGAGATTTTACACCGGTTGAAGTGGTGAGAAGAGATTTCATCCTGGATACCATACGGAAGGTTTTTACCCGGTACGGCTACCTCCCCATTGAAACTCCGGCAATGGAGAACCTGTCAACACTGCTCGGTAAATATGGAGAGGAGGGAGACCGGCTGATTTTTAAGATACTCAATTCAGGAGAGTTCCTTTCGGGAATCTCACGGGATGAACTGACCCATGACAGTGCAGCAAAACTATCTTCCAGGATGTGCGAGAAAGGATTACGGTACGATCTGACCGTTCCGTTTGCCCGTTTCGTGGTTCAACACCGCAATGAACTTGTCTTCCCGTTTAAACGGTACCAGATCCAACCGGTGTGGAGAGCCGATCGTCCTCAGAAAGGCCGGTACAGGGAATTTTACCAGTGTGATGTGGATGTGATTGGGAGTGACTCGCTGCTGAATGAGATTGAGCTGATTCAAATTACTGATGAAATCTTCCGGGATCTTGCCATTGAAATTGTAATGAAAATTAATAACCGGAAAATATTGAACGGTATAGCTGAAACCATCGGAGAGAGCCAGCGGATGATAGAAATTACCATGGCGATCGATAAAATGGATAAGATCGGTCCGGATCAGGTAAACCGGGAGCTGGCAGGCAAAGGTGTATCGAAATCAGCCATAGATAAACTTCAACCCATCCTGTTTCTGGAAGGCGATACTGAACACAAAATAAATGAATTACAGGAAATCCTTTTACAATCAAAAATTGGCAGGAAAGGAGTGGAAGAAATTTATGGGATATTCAATTACCTCAGTACCCTCTCAACCCATTCCTCCGTTGAGCTTGATCTGACCCTGGCCCGGGGACTGGATTATTATACCGGTGCAATTATTGAAGTACTCTCTGCGCAGGTTGAGATGGGGAGTCTGGCGGGTGGAGGAAGATACGACGACCTTACCGGGATATTTGGCCTTCCCGGAGTGTCGGGTGTTGGTATTTCGTTTGGCGCCGACAGGATTTACGATGTTTTATCCCAAATCGATGGATTCCCCGATGACTCAGAATCATCCATGACCCTGATGTTCGCCAATTTTGGAGAAAAGGAGGAGAAACATTGCCTGACACTGCTGGAAAAGATCAGAAATAAAGGCATCCGTGCGGAACTGTTTCCCGATCCGGTAAAGCTGAAAAAACAACTGGCTTATGCAAATGCAAGGAATATCCGCTATGTTGCATTAGTGGGAGAATCCGAGATCACCGGGAACTATATTACACTGAAAGATATGGTGTCGGGAGAACAGTGGCAGGTTAAATTGGATGAATTGAGCCGGAAGATCACCGAAACATGAGTTTACAATTTATTTTGCTAATTTTACGTCAGAAACCCATTCCTGACTCATGAATAACTGGAATCTGGAGTTTAAGATCAAGATTAACCGTAAGGCACTTTGCCTTCTGCTCTTGAGATCGTGAATCTTTTTGATTCACATTTTCTGCTTATCCTTTCGCAATATTGATATACCTATCATTACCATAATCCTTCACCATTAGATATTGTGATCGGATAATCGAAGTTTATACTTTACATTGTTGAACTAAACCTATCATAGAATGAAATTAGAAATAACCGGTTCAGGCCTGACCATTGAGGATCTGGTTGATGTAGCCCGCAACAACCGACCTGTTGAGCTGCATCCGGATGCAATCAAACGCATCAGGAAATGCAGGGCAATGCTCGAAAAAAAGATCGAAGCGCATGAGATTATGTATGGTGTAAATACTGGAATTGGGGAGTTTTCCGAAGTGGTACTCTCCGACGACCAGTTGATGGATTTTCAGAAATACCTGGTCTATAACCATGCAGCAGGTATCGGCGATCCGGCGCCGATAGAATATGTGCGGGGCGCCATGCTTGGACGGATAAACGTTCATGCACATGGTAATTCCGGCTGTCGCCTGGAGATTACCGAAACCCTGGTGGAGATGTTGAATAAGGGAGTGACACCTTTCGTATGCCAGAAAGGATCCGTCGGTGCGTCGGGAGATCTTGCCCCGATGGCTCAAATTGCCCTGCTCTTGATGGGTGAAGGAAAAGCGTATGTTAACGGGGAACTTCTTGATGGCAAAGAGGCAATGGACAGGGCAGGAATTCCAATCCCAGGGCTCAGAGCAAGAGATGGCTTAGCCACCATTAACGGCTCTAACCTCCTGACCGCAATGAGCGCAATCTTCCTTTACGATGCAAACAGATGGATAAAACAGGCTGAAATAGCAGCTGCCATGTCGCTGGAAGCCCTGATGGCTAACATGAAACCCTATACCCCGAAACTGCACGAAGCGAGAGGTTTCCCGGGTGCTGTGAAAAGTGCAAAATCCATTCAGAAGATCATTCAGGGAGGTGACCTCATTGAAGGTAAAATAAAATGCAAGGTTCAGGATGCTTACTCCATGCGTTCAACACCACAGGTTGTTGGAACAGCCAGAGATGCCCTCCGGTTTGCGCTGACACAGGTTGAGATCGAACTGAATGGAGTGGGAGATAATCCCGTTTTCTTTCCGGATGATAACCTTCAGCTGTCCGGAGCTAATTTCCAGGGGACACCGGTTTCTCTGCCCTTGGATATGGCTGGCGCGGCAATTACCATGGTTTGTGTTATGTCAGAAAGAAGAATGAACCGGCTTAATAATCCTGCATTGAGCGTCGGATTGCCTGCATTCCTGACCAAAGGAGCAGGAATGTTCTCCGGCCTTATGTTGAGTCAGTATACGGCGGATATGCAGATTGTCGAACAACGGATCCTCTCCACCCCGGCATCTGTCCATTCCATCCCTGCAGCCGCTGATCAGGAGGATTTCGTCTCTATGGGCATGAATACAGCAATCAAAAATGCCCAGATACTGGACAATGCATACGGAATATTAGGCATTGAGTTGATGGCAGCTGCACAGGCTCTCGATTTCCGTGATTATACTTTTGGTAAAGGAGTGACCCGGGCAAAAAATGTGATTCGCCGGTATGTCGATTTTCTCGATGTCGATCGCCCGCTATACACCGACCATACCCGAATGAAAGAATTGGTCAAATCATGCGAAATCCTGGATGAGGTTGAAAAAGAAATCGGAAAACTTGAGGATTGAGTGAAGCGATCGCACTACATGCTTTCGATACAGCTTCCCTGTCCGGTATCAAGCTACTGGATCCCATTATAATATTTTCACATAGGTTGATTTCCCGGATTCAATTGTAAAGCTACTCTCGATGGTGAAATGGGACCGTTTTGCACTACCGGATCGGTAAACAGTACGGTAATTGCCGGGAAGCAGCACAACGGGTACAGCCCGGTTTGCTGTGTTAACATTGGTGATCCAGGTAAGCCCGTTTTCATCTTCTAAAAACAGGCCACAATACCCTTCGTTCGCGATTTGCAGCGTGACTACTCCGGGCCTGGGTATTTTGATGGTGGTCGTATGGCTCTGTAGAATCTCAATATCTTTGAACGTAAGCCTTGGTAGGGTTGGGATCTCAATGTCATAGCTTCCGGTGAGGTATTTTTCACTCGTATTCATCGGTTGCATGTTGAGTGTTTCTGTTGTTCCTGGCCGGCGTACAAAAAATGGCAACTCCTGATATTGTGTCCCCCCGGATGTTTCAACCCTGAGAAAGCCCTGGGGTGCATCCACTGCAATGATGTTGTGCTGGCCCTGAATGAGCTCAACAGGATCCAATAAAATAGGAGGGATAGTATGAACAACCAACCTGTAATTGATCAGCGGATCAAGCAACAGGGTATCCGGATTTCCCCGGTGATTCAACGTATGAATGATATTGTGCCTTATCCGGCCGTTTTCCCTGTCGTAAAATGTCATGTTAACATCTGTTTCTGTGGGATTACCTGCTTCATCAAGAAGGTTCACCTGGGCAGTTGTTGCATTTAGTACCTGCGATATGACTATTTCCAGTACATCCTGAAACTTCTTTTCATCGGTGGCGTTGTAATATTGTCCGACACATTCAAATGTATTTTTGAATCGGGGATCAAGCCCAATACCAATAACAAAAGGCTTCAGAGCTATACCCTTTTTTTGCAGCTCTCTCGATACGGCACATGGATCTCCATCGCAAGCTTCTATTCCATCGGTGATTAAAATGATTACATTCCTGCAGGTTGCGCAGGGCGGAAAATCTCCTACAGAATAGCGGAGAGAATTGGCAATGGGTGTTGTACCCTTTGGATTAAGATTCCTTAATTTGTGCTTGATCATTTCCCCATTGTTCGGAGCAAATGGAATCTCTAATCTCGTATCTTCACAGTCCTGGGGTGGCACATAACTCTGGTGTCCGTATACCCTGAGGGCCATCTCAACATTATCAACCTGCTCAAGACTGTCAATCGTTTTATTCAGAAAATTTCGGGCGATATTGATCTTCTGATCACTCTCCCATATGCCGGACATGCTTTGTGAACAGTCGAAAACGAATAATATCCGGGTTAGGGCCTTTTTGGGGCCCGGTTGCTGAGAATGGACTGAGCCAACGGAAAAAAGAAAAAGTATACTTGTGAATAACCAGATGATTTTTTTCAAAATAACAGGTTTTAATGGATTCAGAGTTAAAGGTAAGAAAAATTAAATGTAATTTTACCGAACGTTTTTTTATCAAAACGTAAAAAATGGCACTTCAGTGTGGAATAATAGGAATTGCCAATGTGGGCAAAACAACGTTGTTTAATTGCTTCTCAAATACCCGGGGCGAAACGACCAGCTATGCATTTACCAGCAACAAGTCGAATATTGGTAGAATTTCCGTTCCCGATAACCGGTTGACTGAATTGGAAAAACGTTGTCCAACCGGTAAGGTTGTCCCCGTTACCTTCGAAATTGTCGATATCCCGGGATTGACCAAAGGGGCAAGCCTGGGCGAAGGCGTTGGAAATAAGTTTCTTAGTGATATACGAAATACCGATGCATTAATCCATGTCCTTCGGTGTTTTGATGATGATAATCTCCCCCACATCGATGGTACGGTTGATCCGGTCAGGGACAAAGAAACCGTTGAACTGGAACTGCAAATTAAGGACCTCGAATCAGTGGAAAAAAAAATTCAGAGACTCGAAAAAGTGGCAAAAGCAGGAGATAAAGAAGCAAAGAAAGAAGTCGAACTGTTGAACCTTTATAAAAATCACCTCGAAGATTGCAATTCGGCAAGGACAATACCCCTGGATGATACCGGGAAGAAAATAGTGGATGACCTGTTCCTGTTAACAGCCAAACCCGTTCTCTTTGTCTGTAATGTGGATGATGCTTCAGCCGTGTCAGGGAATCAATATGTGAAAAAAGTCCGTGAAGCCATTGCAGGGGAAGAGGCAGAAATACTGGTGATTGCCGGAAGTCTCGAAGCCGATATAGCCGAATTCGATGATGCGGATGACCGTCAGGAATTCCTGGAAGATGTCGGATTGCATGAACCGGGAGTGAACAAATTGATACGATCAGCGTATAAATTACTTGACCTGCAGACTTTTTTTACAATAGGCCCCAAAGAGATCCACGCCTGGACATTGAAACGGGGAATGAAAGCACCTCAGGCAGCAGGCACGATACATAGCGATATGGAACGCGGATTTATCCGCGCTGAAGTGATGAAGTATACGGATTTCATAACCTATGGTACAGAACATAAATGCAGGGAAGCTGGAAAACTTTCCGTGGAAGGAAAACAGTATGAAGTGCAGGATGGCGATATCCTTTATATACGATTCAATGTGTGAAGCATGAAGAGATCATTCCGGATTATTGCGATATTTGTTATACTGGTTTTTCATACTTTCCAGTTGATGAGCCAGGATTTTAGAAATGAAGAAATAAGAATTGCCCTTAAGGAACTTGAAAGGTATGGAGAGGTTGCTTTTATTATTAAACGGGAAGATATTCATTCTTTGAATCAACTGACGTCTCATATATCTATTGCAAACCTGACTGAAAATGAGCTTACAGGATATGCCAATTCAAAACAATTTTCAACATTTTTAAGAACAAGAATCCCGTTTAAAGTTGTTCCACATACACCTGTTAAACGTATTCCCGACGATCAGAGGAAAGATGTGGCAGAGTGGACAACCTACCCGTCCCGTTCTGAGTATGATTCAATCATGAAAAAATTTGAATCGGATTATCCTGATATATGTTTTCTGGATACAATTGGACATAGTGTGGATGGGAAACCGATCCTTATTCTTAAAATTTCTGATAATGTCTTCATGGATGAATTAGAACCGAATTTTCTCTATACATCTACAATGCACGGCGATGAAACCGGTGGATTTATCCTGATGCTCAGGTTAGCTGATTTTTTGTTGAGTAATTACAGCCTCGATCAAAGAATTAACAAATTGGTTGATAACCTCCAGATCTGGATCAATCCTCTTGCAAATCCGGATGGATTCTACAGATCATATGACTCACTCTATATTCCGATAAGGGTAAATTCAAATGGAGTGGATCTGAACCGCAATTTCCCGGACCCGGCAGATGGACCACATCCCGATGGCAACAATTATCAACCGGAAACAGTGGCCATGATGGAATTTATGCAAAAGTTTCCACCGGTAATGTCGGCAAATTTCCATGGAGGAGCAGAGGTGGTAAATTATCCATGGGATACATGGCAAACCTATGACCCCGATGAGACCGGTTATCACTCTCCACATCCCGATGACAGCTGGTTTCAATTGGTGTCCGGGGAGTATGCCGATTCGGCCCATTTCTATAGCCCGGCCGGTTACCTTACGAACCCTTATTCCAGTGGATATACCCTTGGAGGGAATTGGTATATGATCTCGGGCGGCAGACAGGATTACGTTACCTATTTTCTACATGGTCGTGAAGTAACCATTGAACTGGACAATACAAAGATCACACCTGAAGCCGACCTTGAAAACCTCTGGAACTATAACTTCAGATCCCTGTTGCACTATATGGAACAATGTCTCTTCGGAATCTCGGGAGAGGTAACCGATTCCGTTACCGGTGACCCCCTCCGGGCAAAGATCGAGATTATTGGACATGACTGTGATAGTTCTCATGTTTACTCCGATTCGCTGCATGGCGATTATTACCGGCTTATTGAGGAAGGAACCTGGCAGGTGAAATTCACAGCCCCGGGGTATTACGATAAAACCATCGATGGTGTACCTGTTCAGAATTACCAAAAAACCCAATTGGATGTGCAGATGGTTCCTCTGAAGAGTGCAAGGATACAATTGTCCTCTCCAGGGTTAAAGATGAGTTGCTTTCCAAATCCTTTCCGGAATACCCTGACAGTCTCTTTTGAATTAAATCAACCGGCACACCTGGAGTTTCAGATTTATGATATCCTTGGGAAGAAGCAGATGGTCCCTTATTCATCGTTCCATTCTATGGGGAAAATACAGGTTAATTTGGACCTGAACCGGTTGTCTCCCGGTACCTATATTATCAGGTCAGTAATCACAGGATCAGTAATGGACCAGAAAATTATCAAAAAGCTATAGCATGGTACGATATTTTGCCCTTGTTTCTCTGTTTTCCTGCATGGCAGGTTTTCTCAACATCACGTTTTCTCAGACAAGCACACAGATACCTCCGGAAAAGCCAAAACTTATCATTCAGATCATTGCAGGCCAGATGAGGTATGATTATTTAAGCCGGTACTGGAATAAATTCGGGGAGGATGGATTCAGGAGACTCATTGATGAAGGCACCTTTTGCAAGAATGCCAATTTCCCCTACCTTTTTACCCAATCTGCACCGGGACATGCAACCATTGCTACCGGTACAACACCTGACCATCATGCCATTGTATCGGATCAATGGTACATCCGGCTAAAAGATGAAATGGTCGGGTGTACCGACGATCCGGACGTCGATCCGGTTGGAGGAAGCTTCGGGAATGGATTGCACTCACCCCTGTACCTGCTTTCAACGACAGTGGGTGATGAGCTCAGGCTCTCTACCAATTTCCGGTCTAAAGTATTCTCTGTAGCGCTGGACAAACAATCCTCAATCATGACCGGCGGACATGCCCCTAATGGTGCATTCTGGTACGACGATGAAACAGGAACATGGATGACCAGTTCTTTTTATATGGATTCATTGCCGGCATGGCTGAAGGAATTTAACGATAAAAAATTTCCCGACCTCTACCTGGATCGGACATGGAATACCCTCCTTCCGCTGGAACAATATACCGAAAGTACCAATGACACAACCCGTTATGAGAAAGGAATTAACGGCAGGTCCGTTTTCCCTTATGACTTGGAAAAACTCAGCAGGGAAGGAAGAAACAAAAAGAACTATGCGGTTTTGCTTACTACACCATTTGGAAATACCTTTACCAAGGACCTTGCAATTACCACCATAGTAGAGGAAGAACTGGGGCGGGATGATTATCCCGATCTGCTGAACATCACCTTTTCATCTGCCGATTACCTGGGTTTACAGTTTGGTCCCAACGCTGTTGAAATGGAAGATACCTACCTTCGGTTGGACCAGGATATAGCACACTTCCTCCGGTTTATTGATGAATATATAGGGAAAAAGAATGTGCTGATTGTATTGACAGCAGACCATGGCGTGGCAAGAATTCCACAATACCTCTCAGAATCAGGGATACCTTCAGGCTATTTTAAACAGAGGCAGGCAATGACACTCTTAAAGAGCTATCTCAATATTCTTTATGGAAATGGAGATTGGGTAAGTGCCTATACACAGCAACAGATCTATTTGAATCATACCCTCATTGAAGATTCAAACATTGACCTGGAGGAGATGCAGACCCGGGTTGCCCGTTTCATGATTCAGTTCACCGGTGTGGCAAACTCAATTACCGCTACAACACTCCAGACGACTCACTTCACGGAGGGTATCTTCTACAAGATACAGAATAGTTACCACCAGAAAAGATCGGGTGATGTTATTCTTAACCTTGAACCCGGATGGATTGAAGAGAATGGCAATTCAACCGGAAATAACTCCGCCTACCCGTATGATACCCATGTACCACTGATCTGGTACGGATGGAAAATAAGTCGTAGTACACTCCTAAGACCCGTGTCCATGATCGATATTGCCCCTACCTTATCCTTCTTTCTCGATATCTCATGGCCAACAGCAAGTACCGGCAAAACAATCCTCGAACTGATCCGCTGATGGTTTTTTCAGGTTTTCGTTAACCTCCAGGGCAATGGTCATGCAATAGTCAAGCAATGGTCAAACAATGGTCATGCAATTGTCTGTGACGAGTGATGCCGTGCCTGCCCTCCTTCATAATTCGTTATTCCCTGCCTGCCGGCAGGCAGGCTTGTCCATTATTCTCCGAAGGAGTCTTTTCGGACGATATTTCTTTTTTCCATACCTTTTATTCTTTTCTCCACGCCCCGTGCTCCTTGCTCCATGCTTCCCCTCATCCTTCCATTTCAATATATTTCTGTACCTTTATATAGAGAGATTCTCTAATGCAGGTTTATAAAATGGGGTTAATACATCGATTTGTATTTATTGGAGTGACTCTGTTTTTTTCTGAACAGGTAATCTTTTCCCAGGTACGGATATTTGAGAGGCAGGATATTATGGATCAGATCCGGAATGGGATTGACCATGTCTACAATTATGATTTTCAGGGAGCTGATTCCATATTCCGGCAGGTTGAAAACCTGACTCCCGGACATCCGGTAAACCCCTTTTTACGCGGATTCATCATCTATTGGGAAACCACACCAATAACCCCGTTTGAGCAGAGATCCGGCGAATTTGTAGCGGAAATGGAGGAGACAAAACGCATCTCCCTAAACATGACAGATAAGAATGAGGAGGATATAGAGGGAATCTTCTTCGACCTGGCTGCACATGCACTTCTTCTGCTATTCTATGCCGATAATGGTGATAGCAGGGAAGTGCTTTCACTGGTCATCCCAGCTTACCGGCGCCTTAAACAGGGATTTTATCTGGACCAGGAATTCGCGGAATTTCGGTTCTTTACCGGTGTTTATAATTACTACCGCGAAGTATACCCCGTCATTCATCCAGTCTATAAACCTGTCTCAGTGTTCTTCCCCCCGGGTGACAAGGATATAGGGTGGAAAATGCTCCTGTGGATCAAGGATAATTCTGTTTTTTTACGGGCTGAAGCATTGTACTTCCTCTCCCATATTGCCATGAGCATGGAGGATAATCCTGAACTTTCGCTCACGTTTACAAAAGAAGTGCTTGATATCTTCCCTCATAATAACTTCTTCAGAATAAGACATTTGCTTGCATTAAACTCGGCATGTAACTATACAGAGATCAAATACCATATAAAGATCCTTCAGCAAGACATTGCCACGGACCGGTTTGCAGCCATGGCGTGCCTGATATTTGGCGGCATTGTACAGGAAAAGCTGGAATTGAATGATAAAGCTGCTGAACAAAACTACCTGGAAGGATTAAAAATAGCTGAACAGTATGGCATCAGGGTCGATAACTATAGTGCACTTGCCCATTTTGGACTCAGCAGGATTTATGAACGACAGGGAGACAGAAAATTGGCCCGGGACAACTGGAGAGAGGCAAAATCACAGGCTAAATATGACTATATACTGAAAAACAACTGATCAACCCACCTTCGATCCGGTATGGTTTTTGATCCGAACTTCCATGCATTTCACCAATACATGTAACAGATGGGAATAATTCTTTTTAAAAATTGATAACTCTTTATATATTTGCATCTTTGCTTCATTAACTGTTTTATGTTCTAAAAAATAAAAATCATGGTAACGAAATCATGGAAACCTGGTAAGAAATGGATAGCCATTTTTCTGACACTTATTACCCTTACAGGTTATGCACAAACCAAAAATGATGCGATCGCTGCCTATAATGAAGGGGTACAGCTTTTACAATCCAATGCCGCTGAAGCACTTGCTGCATTAGAGAAATGTATCGGCATTTGCCAAACGCTTGGTGAAGAAGGCGATGAAACCAGGGCTCTCGCTGAAATACAGATTCCTAAATTGCATTACAGCATGGCCAGGGAAGAAATGCAGGCTAAAAATTATGAAGAAGCCATCGCAAAATTCAACCTGGCCATTCAGTCAGCAGAAGAATATAACGATCCCAAAGTGAAGGAAAGTGCTGAGAAGTTGGTCCCGCAATTACATTACATCGTTGGGAATGCATACAGTAAAAGCAACGAGTGGGAAAAAGCGCATGCAAACTACGATAAGGCTATTGAATACGATCCGGTGTACACCAAAGCATACCTTGGTAAGGGATTGGCATACAGAGAACAGGATGATTTTGAAAACATGAAAGCCACCCTGGATAAGGTCATCGAACTGGGATTGAATACCAACGACATGAAATCGGTGGAAACAGCAGAAAAAGTGATGCAAAATACCTATTTCAATGCCGCTGTAAAGGCGCTCACAGCTCAAAATATGGATGAAGCAGAAGAAGCACTGGAACGTACTATCGAATACGGGAACCAGATGGTAGATGCTTTTTATCAACTGGCTAAAATCTATAATTCAAAGCAAAAGTATACCGAAGCCATTGCTAAGATCAATAAGGCGATTGAATACGAAACCGGTGGAGATGAGGAAAAAGCCAAACTCTATTATGAACTGGCCACTTCGTACGCCGGACAGGGGAATACAGATGCCGCCTGCGAAGCCTATAAGAAAGCTCTCTTCGGAGCGTATGAAGAGAATGCCAGATACCAGATCGAGCACGTGCTGAAGTGTCAATAAGCAACGGATAGTATTCCGTGTGTCACACGGAATAAGTTAAAAGTAATCAGTTATGCCATAGGCATCCCTGTGGGATACGTTAAAAGGAGGCAATGCCTAAATGGTATTGCCTTTTTTTATATTATTTTTACTGATCCCTCTTAACCTTTAATCTTTAACAGCCTATCAACCAATAATATATAACTTATTAACCAATGACTTCTAACTGCCTCTTAACGAGGCAATTTCTCCCAGCAATTCAGGGTTTTTTTCAATGGCATTTCCGACCACAATGATATCAGCGCCTGCCGCGTAAATATCAGCAGCATCTTCTTTACTCCGGATTCCACCTCCAACAATCACGGGAACAGTTACATGCTGCTTAACGCCCTTGATAATGGCTTCAGGTACCCTGGTACTGGCCCCACTCCCGGCCTCCAGATAGATGAGTTTATATCCCAGCATCTCAGAGGCAAGAGCAGTAGCAATGATAATATCCGGCTTGTCAGATGGGATTGGTTTTGAGTAGCTCATGTATTCAACCGATGTTGTAACACCGCTCTCAATCAGGATGTAAGCAGTGGATATGATCTCAAGATTGCTTTTCTTTAACAGAGGAGCTGCGATGATATGATTCCCGATTAAAAAGTCAGGATTCCTTCCCGAAACCAGAGATAACAGCAGAATACCATCGGCATGATCGGAGATCTGGAGAAGGCTGCCGGGAAACAGTAGCACCGGAATGGAGCTGTTCCCTTTGATCAGATCAATAACCGGATCAACCGGATTGGAAATCAGACTCCCTCCAATGAGAATGAAATCGATACTGTTCCGGCTGGCAATCCGGAGCGTTTCGATCAGGGAATCCTCTTCAATTTTATCCGGATCAACCAGCAGGGCAATCTGTTTACGCTTCCCGGTTTTATGCAGTATCGAATCGTAGATCATGGTTCTAATCAAGGAAATGTGAAATCAACAACCAGGCATCATTTTTCACAACACCAGACAATGATGTAGTTATCGTGTTTGAAATAGTGTAAATCAAAATCCTCTTTTCTGCTGACCGTATCCAGATGCCCCTTGATTACTCCCTTTTCATTAATCTGGAACGGACTGATTAACAGGTTCTCCCTGAAATTAAGGTTCGGCTTGTCACACAACTTGTACAGTGCTTCTTTTGCACACCAGTGAATGTAAAGATGATACCGTTGCAATGCTTCATCCTCTGTAATGTATTCATCCTTGCTAATAAATTTATGTGCAACCTTGTTTATCCTGTCCGTCATGTATTCCATATCGATACCAACCCTTTTGTTCCGGCTTAACAGGATTGAGGTTAAAAGATACGAGTGAGTTATGCTGATATTGAATGATTTATCCCTGAGAAAAGGCTTGCGGGTTCCGTTATAAATAATCTTTGCTGAAGGATCGGCCATTCTGGTGAGAAGGGAACGTACACTGAGAAATTCTAATTTACGTTCCTGATTTCTGAAGCTCTCCAGTGAATGGACATCAGAATCTTCAAGGTTCAGGAATGATCGTAAGGTATCATAATCCTCACAAATCTCCCATACCCCCAGCATACATCCCGTGCTTAACTGTTTCCTAATAATCAACCCCATAATTAGCCCCTTTACGCAGGGTTAAATATAAAACCAGAAATTTACATAATTTATCATAACTATTTACGATGTTCAGTGAAAGGATTTCCAGCGAATGGTTTCAATCAGATGAATAATGTCTTCCCGAAAGAAATCAATTACCGGAGCAAGTGAATCGGAATTTGGCTGAAGATTAAAGTACAACGCCCCCCTGACAAAATGTGTAACACTATCGGTAACAAAGAATTGAACGGATGATGCAACATCTCCCGTTATGTCATACATTACCCCGTATACCCGGTTTTCCTCATCGATAAAAAGCCTCTCGTTTATGGCTTCTGCCTTGATCGAGTGTTTATAAGCCAGTGTATGTGAATCTTCCAGCAAAGCACCGATATTATGTGAGATGGGTTTATAACTGATATAAATCTTTCCCTTGTATTGGGGAAATTCAATGTTCATCCAGCAGGGTTCGGATAAATAATCGCTATTCGGTACAATGGTCCCGTACCCGGGGTACTCGAACGTGTAGGGACAGGTGTTATTATATAGATGATACTCTTTGTCAGGGAAATCAATCCGGAAATATCCTCTCGGTTTTGGGGTGTATTTTCTTCTGCACCCATCCTGTATCATCATGAGAAGAGAGAAAAAAAACAGAAGACCCACAACAGAAAAAGAGATGTCAGGCTTGTTCCATTTGGTTGTTTTCACGGTCAGATACGATATCGTTTAAGGTGACCTCAATCTTTTTTATCCTGCGGTTATCAACCGATATTATTTTGAACGTAAAATGGAGATAGGTTAACGTCTCATTTTTTTCCGGGATTTGACCTTTGATCTCGAGAATTAGTCCGGCAAGCGTATCGGCTTCCCCTTTTATTTCATCAAAAATATCAAATTTTGAATTGGTGATTTTATAAAAATCGTTCAGGAGTGTTTTCCCTTCAAAAATGAATATTCTGTCATCCAGCCTTGTATATACGGCTTCATCCTCATCCGATTCATCTGAAATCTCTCCAACAATCTCCTCCAGAATATCTTCCAGTGTAATGATCCCGTGCGTCCCGCCATACTCATCAACCACAATAGCCATGTGTATTTTTTTCGATTGAAACTCTTTCAGCAGATCGTTGATTTTCTTTGTTTCCGGGACAACATGGGGAGGCCTTATAAGAGATTGCCACTTAAAGGTATCGGTCATGTGAAGGTATGGCAGCAGATCCTTGATATACAGTATCCCCTTTATGTTATCAAACGAGCCTTCAATAATGGGTATCCTGGAATACCCTGATTCAATGATCTTTGGCAGCAGTTTACTGAAATTGGTATGAATATCGATGGCAAATACATCGATCCGTGATTTCATGATCTCTTTCACATCGATGTTCCCGAACTGGGCAATTCCTTTCAGTATCTTTTCGTCTTCATCGATTTCAGTTGTGGGCAGATCCAGTGCCTCTGAAAGATCATCCATGGAAAGGTTCTGCTTCTTCTTCGAAATCCGCTTCTTCACAATGGAGGTGGAATAGATCAAAATGGCACTGACCGGCCGGAATACCTTTTCCAGAATGTTCAGGGGATAGGACATGATCATGGCAAACCGGGGGCCGTTTTGAGTAGCATATAACTTTGGCAAAATCTCTCCAAACAGTAGCAGAAAGAAAGTTACCATCACCACCTGGAAGATGAATCCAAGTACCGGGAACCTTGAAAAATTGACCAGCGCAAATGAGCTGGGTTCGGATGACGGATCATAAACGAAGAATAGTGTGGAAAGAATAACAATGCCGACATTTACAAAATTGTTGGTTACCAGAATGGTTCCAAGAAGCTTTTCCGGAATGTTGATCAGTTTGATGACCAGATCGGCACGACCCGATCTCCTTTCTTTCAACTGGTTTAAATCAGAGGGCCGTAATGAGAAGTAAGCTACCTCAGAACCGGAAATAAGGGCCGATACAAAAAGAAGAATAAAGAAGATGATCAACCCGATAATAGCGCTTAAGGAAATGGGGTAGAATGCAAAATCAATATTAGCAAGAGATGCTAACGATAAAGGATCATCCGTGTCCAAAACGTTGGTGTTGTTTTAGAAAAAATGTGGTTAAAAAGGTAAGTCGTCCGTTTCCTCAGGAGGTCCATTGCTATCCTCAACATCGCCCTCCGAGATCTCCTCTTTCGGTGGTGCGGTATCGGCTGGGGAGTCACTGCGCTTGCCAAGCATCTGCATGTTGTCTCCGACAATCTCTGTCATGTACCGCTTGTTCCCCTCTTTATCATCCCATGCCCGGGTCCTGATCCGTCCT
>Ga0315537_1000470_pt1 | contig 31256 bp, 28 predicted proteins | sample SalMarSW160270MG_FD_203091 | JGI IMG/M metagenome (GOLD analysis project Ga0315537, IMG submission 203091) | Salt marsh sediment microbial communities from the Plum Island Ecosystem LTER, Massachusetts, United States - Salt Marsh Sediment SW1602-70 ... | reverse complement strand
TGGTAAGCTGCATTACCCCGGCTTTGGCGCTGCCGTACGATGCCCTCTCCGGGAAAGCCTCAATGCCGTTTATGGAGGCGATGTTGATAATTTTACCGCTCCTCTGTTTTATCATTACTTTGCCAGCGGCCTGGCTACAGAAAAATACTCCGGTCAGCATAACATCAATACCCCGTCTCCAGAGGCTTTCCTCCAGCTTTTCCGAAGGGCTGACGATAGCTATGCCGGCATTATTTACCAGGATATCAAGGCTACCAAAATGGTTAACCACCTCTTTGACCATTTTTTCAACTGCTGCTTTATCAGCAACATCAGCTTTAATGGAAAAAGAACGCCGGCCCAACTTTTTAATTTCCCGTGTGACTTTCTCGGCCTCCGGAACGGAAGATGAACAGTTAACCACTACATCAGCGCCTTCTTTGGCAAGAGTCAGGGCAACAGCCCGACCAATGCCGCGACTGGCACCAGTAACAAGTGCGGCTTTTCCCTTAAGTCTCATCACGGTACAATACCCTCTTCCTTCAAATTAACCAGATCATCCCAGCTATAACCGGACTCCAGCAGCACCTCTTCCGTATGAGCGCCCAGTTGCGGAGCGACACTGGTTATTTTTGCCGGAGTATCACTGAACTGTACCGGGCTGTTAAGTAGCCGTGCCTGGCCTGCCACGGGGTGCTCGATATCCGTGTAGAAGTTGTTCACAAAGGCCTGCTCATCATTTATAATTTCGGCGATGGTCTGATTGCCACTGACGATTAGGTCATTCGCCCGGAATTCTTTCTCCCACTCCGCCCATGTCTTGGAAGCAAGAATTTTATCCAAAAGTGCTACTAATTCTTCGGCGTGTTGTTCCCGACTTTCCATCGTAGCGTAACGTGGGTCATTTATCCACTCTGTCTTGCCAATTGCCTTGCAAAACGGAGTCCAATATTCCTGAGTGGGGTGGCACATCATACACCACCTGTCTTTACAGCGGTATGATGTGTACATCGGGTTCGGTGCGCGCTTTCTGTCCCATTTTGGCTAAGGATAACTATAAAGAGCTGTCTGCACATCAAGCCCTAGTGTCCAGGCTGCAGTATGATATAACGAAAGCTCCAGCCCCTGCCCTTTGCCTGTCTTTTGTTTGTAGTAGAGTGCGGCGAGAATCCCGCTCGTAATATGGGCGGACGCGACAATATCCATCATACCCGGGCGAGAGATTGGAGGGGGATTATCCGGGCTGGAATTTACCAGGTCCATCATTCCACCATATGACCAGGCGGCGACATAATCGTAACCACGGTCATTCGCTTTTGGGCCTTTTGAACCATATCCGGTAAGTACGAAGTGGACCAGACCCGGATATTTGTCTTTCAGGCTGGCATAGTCCAGGTTGTATTTCTTCAGCACATCTATAGAATAATTGGATGCAAATATATCGGTATCCTCAAGGAGCTTATACAGTACCTCCCGGCCTTTTTTAGTTAGCAGGTTCAAAGCGACACTCCGCTTGTTCCGGTTCAGAAATTCAAAGTGGAGCTCGATGTCTCCCTTGTCTAAATGGAGCAGCAGCGGTCCCCTGTTAAAGCTAACGAGGCTCCTCTGCCAATCGCCCCATATCGGCTCTATTTTAATGACGTCGGCACCCCAATCAGCTAAAACGGCCGTGGATGCCGGCACGCCCACAACCTGCTCAAAACCTATTACTTTCACGCCTTCCAGTAATCTTCCCACACTAACCTCCTGATTTCTCCGGTATTCCGTTTCATGATTTATTATCAATAATTGATTACTACCATCATGGTCACGGGCTTATTGGTCTTGTTTTGTATTTCCCGGCCTTCGTTCGGGGCGAGGTACAGAGAATCCAACGGTCCCAGTGTCACTTCTTCTGTTGCATTTTTTACGGTGATTTCTCCGTCCAGGACTATATACACCTTCTCATTGGGATTATCTTCGTAAGCCCACTCAGCGCCGCCGCCGGGCAGGAAATAAGACAAGCCTACCCAGAATTTCTGTATACCCGTCTCCTCTTTACCCTGGAGGCGCATCGCTGTCATGTTGAAATGCCCTGCGGCAGCATATGGTTTGACTTCAGATAGGTTGACCTTTTTCATACTACCTTCCTTGAATGATTGTCTGGATTATTGTGTCCCGTACTTATAAACGCGGTCGGGCACGTTATTCAGGTCGTCTTCGTCGATATAAGCGACCATGCGGACAATCGAGCCATCGCCCATGTACCATCGGATCGGAAAGCCTGATATTTTACAGCGCTTGCCAACTACTTTGGCGATATCGCCACCCACATTTTCCCAGCCCAGGATGCCGGCGCGCATAATAATATTGTGGCAGGGTTCCCACTCCGGGAAATCATCGATTACTTCATGACCACCGGACCATTCCTTGTATTCCTTGAATAGGTCGGGTCTTAACGGGCCGGGACCGTGGGGGCCGATGGCCGTATGCAGCGGGTGGTCTAAAGCCTGCTGGTCTACACCGACTGCTTTTACCTTATGAGCGACGAACCACTCGCCGGCTTCTCTGCCGAGTCCGGGTGAATAGCAGAAATACTGCGTGCTATCGCCCCAGTATTTGTTCCAGCCAGTATGGACGATGATAATATCGTCCTCTTTCATCGGTAATTTCTCATTGGCGGCATCCAGGTCTTTAGCCGTAACCAGCTCCCATTTCTGCTTGGGAATGTCCCAGACCACAGCATCACCATAGTAACACTCCAGCGGAATTTCATGGGTAAAACGGCCACCTTCGAAGACATGGGCCGGGGAATCAGCGTGAGTAGTACAGTGCATGACCGTAGTTACCGTCTGCGATAGGACCCCGGACTTGGCCATGTAATGCATTCTCTCAATTTTCACATCGGCAAAATAGGGCCACAAGGGACATTTATCGCCGAAAGGATGGCTTAAATCTACCAGTACTTCTTTTCCCATGATGATTTCTCCTTATTACCTGTATTTTGGTTACCCTGGCTACCAGGTGGTAACGCCACCATCAATATAGAGAATCTGACCGGTCACAAAACTTGACGCTTCGGATGCAAAGAAAATTACAGGCCCAACAATATCTTCCGGCATCGCCCACTTACCCATGGGGATACGGTCTTTCATCTGCTTGGCATAGGCCGGGTCTGCCAGGGCGCTTTTCGTAAGGTCGGTTTCTACAATTGTCGGTGCGACGGCATTAACCAGTACATTAAATTTAGCCCATTCACAGGCAAGCGTACGTGTAAGGCTATCTACAGCTCCCTTGCTGGCGCAATACGCGGCGTAGTTAGCCGGCAGTCCGTACCGGCCTCTAACGGAGGATATGTTAATAATACGCCCGCTCTTTTGTTTCAACATCACCCTGCCTACTGCCTGGCAGCAGAGGAAAGTGCCGCGGGTATTAATGTCCATTACCTGCTGCCATTCATCTATGGGGAAAGTGTCCGCAGGTTTGCGGATAGCCAGACCGGCAGCGTTGACCAAAATATCGATACGGCCGAAAGCCTCCGTAATCTTGTTTACCATATCTCTGACCGGTTTTTCATTGACGATATCCACTGCCACCGCCATCGACTTCTTCTCCTTGGCTTTTATCTCTTCAACGACATCTTTAAGAGCCTCGATATTTCGGCTGGTGACGATGACGTCTGCACCAGCGTCCGCTAGTCCTAAAGCTATCGCTTTTCCTATGCCGCCATGGCCTCCTACTACCAGGGCTATTTTACCGCTTAGGTCAAATAAGTTGCTCATATCAAACCTCTTACCCTTTATGTTTTTATAATTCAAATATTGGATTTTTAGATATTTTTACGATTATTTTGCTCCATCGAGAAAGCCAGTGACTAATTAGATAAATACTACTTCATATTACATATGATACTTGATTTCTTATAAAATATAGATTATGATTAACGCTAATAATATTCTGTTTACTAACTTTTGTCAAGATAAAGGAATATCAATATGTCAGATATATGTGCCGGTACCCCGAAGCAAGTGACAAATGATGCAAAGTTATTGATTGATACATTGTAGAATACATATAAAAAGGAGGGATAGGTAACAATGCCAGAAGAAAAATATCCTGAAGGATGGATGGTTGTCGACCATATAATACCGGGCGTTTCCGCGGAAATGCTCGACTGGTGGTGGGTCAATATGGAAAAAGGTTACGAATTATGGTGCCCTGATGAGCATAAGGGTTTCAAATGGGAGGTCGAGCCGCCCCTGGGTGGACATATCGGAGCTGTGCAGATTGCTACTGAGAGTATAGATTACAGTCCGGTGATGGACATTCGCATAGAATGGGTAGACCCAAACCTGGGAACTAAGGAACAAAAAGATTTTTGGATATATGAACACCTCCTGACCGCAGCGGGACCAACAGATCCCCGGTCCGGTAACCAGACCTCTGTCGTGCTTTCTCACCAGTGGGAAGCAATTCCCGGTGGCTGTAAGATGCGTTCCTGCATGCACGCTTTACCGGGGGGGCCTCCCGGTGGTCCTCCGCCCGGCCCCATGCCACCGCATCCCAGTGGGAAGAAACCCACCGGAGGCGGTTGGCCCGTTCACAATATCGCCGAGGTCAGTACATTCAAGGCTTTCCTGCCGGCGCTTTGGGGAATCTGGCAGGCCGTCTCAGACCCGTCAATAAATCGCCAGTGTTCCCTGAAAATAAAGAAAGAAGGATCCAAGATAATTTACGTAAAATAAGAGGTACGTTATGAGTGAATCTAAAAACTGGGTCAATAAAATTGAGATTGACATGGATGCTTGCAAAGGCTGTAAAACGTGCATGAATGCTTGTTTTGCAGATGTGATCCGATGGAACGATGCCGATAATAAACCGGTTGTTGCCTATCCTGAAGACTGTGTCTGGTGCCTGGCCTGCGAAGTTGCCTGCCCGACCCAGTGTATCGAAGTTATTCCCAACATACCGGCTCCTTTGCGTTCATCATATTGATTACTAAACATGAAAGATTCCGAGGCAAACCGGCAAAAAGGAGGCTTGCAGTGGCTGACATAAAAGATTTAGGCGAAGTAGTCGCTACAGACATATTAATTATCGGCGGTGGTATCGGCGGCCTGGCAACGGCCATTAAGGCAAAAGAGGAAAACCCGAATGCGGATGTTCTGATAGTTGAGAAACAAACAACCGGATGGGCCGGTAAAGCTACCAAAATTGGAGGGATTTTAGCATTTCTCGGGCCAGATAACAACGCAGATCGATTTATGGATTTTCAGGTCCGCAATTCCGGGTTCTATTTGAATGACCAGGACCTATTATCAAAGTATGTACAGAGCTCTTACAGGGCAATAGAGAATTTTAGTGAATGGGGTGCCAAACTCGCGAGAACCCCCGATGAGAATCTTGTTATCATCCCCGCTTTCTGGGCTCCTGAATGGTCACTCACATTTATCGATATCGACTTAATGTTACCCATACGGACCAAAGCCCGGAAAATGGGGGTAAAATTCATGGATAAAATCCATGTAGTCGATCTGGTGAAACAAGCGAACAAAATTACAGGGGCAGTGGGCTTTGATATTATTACTGGCAAATTTCATATATTCAAGGCTAAAGCCACTGTACTGGCTAATGGAAGCTGCGGCTATAAAGTGAGGAGATACTGGATAGCAGGTACCGGTGACGGTATTGCAGCGGCTTACCGGGCAGGGGCAGAGATGAGGAACGCTGAATACGGCAACCTCTATGGCCATACGGTATGGCAGGACACAGATAGCGGTATGGTAGGCCATCAATTCTTGGTTAATTCACTGGGTGAGAACTTAACCCAAAAATATTTACCAAATACGGGGCCTACAGGGGTTTTCCTGCCTGTACAGCTGGCAATAGGTCTGGAAAAAGAAGTTACTGAGGGAAGAGGTCCAATATACTTCGCGCCACCGCCTTCAGCAGGTCCGGGTTTTCCACCCATGGATCTTCCAAAGCTGAATGATTGGCAGCGGTGTACTGCGGAGAAGGAAAGCAAATACGGGTTACCACCAACGGTCAAGCGGGAGATAGGAGTACCTTTACATGGTGAAACCTCATGTATTAAAGTTGACCATGAAATGAAGACTAGCCTTGAAGGACTCTGGGCTATCGGCGATACCAGCTACGCCGGTTCGGCAGTAGCGGGAGCCGTGGCTTCACCCCCTGGCGTTACGCCAGGTTCAGGTATTATGTATGCGGTAATCAGTGCTGGTTGGGCCGGGCCTTCGGCTGCCCGTTACGCGAAGGAGGCTTCTACAAATGATATAGACTATGCTGAAACCAAGAATCTTGAAGAAGAAAATTTTTCCCCGATGCAGAGCGGTAATAGCTTTTTACCGGGAGATGCCATTAACACGTTGCAGGAAGTAACTGCACCGATAAAATATAACCTCCGACGCAGCAAGGAACGTTTAAATGAAGCTTTAATCCGGCTAGAAGAGTTAAAGGTAAAAATTCCTCATCTAAAGGCCAAGGACTACCATTATTTGAGTAAATGCCATGAAATAAAGAGCATGGCATTATGCGCCGAACTAACGTTCAGGGCGGCTCTGATGAGAGAGGAAAGCCGCGGGTCACACTTCCGGGAAGATTATCCCAAACGTGATGACGAGAACTGGTTGAAATGGATAATCCTTAAACAGGATAGCGGCAGGATGAAGCTTTCAACACAGTCGGTGCCAATAGATAAGTATGAAACTAAACCAAATGACTGACTCAATCCATTCTTTGACCCAAGAAAAAATTAAGAAGTAGCAGGTTAAATATGAAGAAACCTCGGACCGAAATACAAAAAATAAGAACGATAAAAAGAGATGATCCAGAAATTAATCTCTATATACTGCTTGACCAGACCAGAGACCTTGTTACAAATGCGGTAGAACTTGAGTTGAAACATCTTCGGATGACTCAACCGCAAGTCAAAGTGTTGACTATGCTTTCAAGAGAAGATAGGCCGGTAACACTGGATGAACTAGCGAACTGGACATTGAAAGAATTTAACTCTGTATCAACCTTAATTAACCGAATGGAGAAGAAGGGTCTTGTTAGGAAAATTAAAAAAGACGGTGATCTGAAGACATATATCGCTCTGACCGAAAAAGGCAGTGATTTGTATCATCGTCAGGTCACCGAACGTTCAATCCATTTGATATTCAATGAGCTTTCAGAAGAAGAAAAGAAACAACTTAAGGATCTACTCATGAAAGTTCGCAATACTACCCGTGAACTCATGGGATTGGATTTCAAGCCGCCATTTCTACCTTAAGCAATATGTTCTGGTAAGTTGAGTTTTTCGATCCAGGGATGAAAGTCCACATTGTAATATCGTCGATTGTTGGTAAGCAACTAATTTCCTCTCTCGTTTCATAGCAGAGAGATGTAATGTATTAATTTAAGAGACCTTTGAAGAATCCGGGATGATGTTAGAATAATCTTCAAATGCGGAAGCTGATGGCATAAGCCCGCCTTTGTTCTAAGAGGTTTGAAATATTTCGGTACGATGGAGACCGAGCCTCCCCCGTCTCCAGTCTGAGAGTTTACGCTGGTCGTTTATTGGCCAGCGCTTTTTAATTTTATGAGGTTCAATAGAAAGTCATTAAGTATTATTGCAAGAAAGCGCTGGATAATTCTCCTCCGGAGGGTAGGTAAAAAAATCAAATACTTCCAATATTAAGGCGATTCTCGTGATTCCTCGCTATTGACAATAACCTTTCGCTGATGTACTATGACTATATATACAAAAATAGTCATAGAGTCGCAATTAGATGACAAAAGCATTTACGCAATCGAATAAAGATCTGATAAGACGTGCTCTACTTCAAAAAGGCAGGGAATATTTTATAAGATACGGCCTTAAAAAGACCAGTGTTGAAGAACTGGCTAAGGCAGCCGGTATAGCCAAAGGGTCTTTTTACAAATTCTTCGACTCGAAGGAAGCCCTTTTCATGGCTATACATGAAGATTCCGAGAACAAAATGCGGACAGACTTAATACAGAAGCTTGAGAGTGCCGTAGAACCCGCTGATAAACTTCGCTTTTTACTGAAGAGCTCTTTCCTTTACCTGGAAGAGGACCCTCTCTTGCGAGCTGTTTTCAGTAAAGAGGAGCTCGATAATATTACTGGGTTTATGACTTCCGAGCAATTCAAGGAACACTATCACCAGAATATCTGGTTTATGGAAGAGCTTGTCAGACAGTGGCAGGATGAGGGCATTATCAGGCAGCTTAACACAGAAGTCGTAAGTAATCTTTTAGGTTCAACTTTTTATATATTTCTTCAAAAAGAGAATCTCGGTGAAGAAATGTATAACAGGGTAATCGATATGCTGGTAGAATGCCTGGTTGATTACATCAGTGCCGGAAACAGAGCAGGCGGCTCTGAATAGGGGTAATACATAATGGAGCCATTAACATCTATAAAGTGACCAAGCGTTACGGTGACCTAGTGGCGGTAGAAGGCCTCTCTCTGAACATCGAACCGGGAGAAATCTACGGATTTCTTGGTCTAAATGGTGCCGGCAAGACGACAACTATCCGAATGCTACTGGGAATGATTAGGCCGGATGGCGGTTTGGTATCCATCTTTGGCACTAAAATCAAACCGGGTCAAAGACTGATATGGGGGCGTGTCGGTTACATGGTCGAGACTCCTCATTCTTACCCTGATCTAACGGTTCGGGAGAACCTGGAAATTATTCGACGTCTGCGGGGGCTAAGTGACACTAAAACTGTTGAAAGAGTTATCGAAGAATTATCACTCACCAGAGACGCCGACAAGCGCGCTAAGACGCTTTCACACGGCAATTCGCAGCGGCTAGGACTGGCCAAGGCGCTCATTCACCACCCGGACTTACTTATTCTAGATGAACCGGCAAACGGTCTCGACCCCGCCGGTATAGTCGAAATCCGGAACCTGTTGCACGACCTTGCCACCGAACACGGCGTCACCATCTTCATGTCCAGCCATATTCTGAGCGAAGTGAACCGCCTGGCAACACGAATCGGAGTAGTACACAGGGGACAGTTGGTGAAAGAGTTTGATTCCGCCGAGCTTGCCGAACAGGAGCAACGGCGTCTGATGGTAGACGTTAAAGACACGGCTGCCGCTCTGACGATACTGGAGAATGCCGGCATCCTAGCACAGGCAGATAATAAAGACTCAATCGCCATCACGGATATAGTAACTACACAGCATCCAGAAGAAGTGGCGACTTTGCTGGTCAGGGCAGGTTATCCGCCCACCAGGTTGGTCGTCGAGCGGAGAGACCTTGAATCATATTTCCTCAGTCGAGTTGGTATGAAAGAAAAGAAATAATGATAAGCATAGTAAAAACCTCTGGTGGAATCATCAAAGAAACATTTGCGGCGCTCCGGGTTGAGATGCAAAAGGTGCGTCACTCGAAGACGCTCTGGATAACCGCACTGGCGTTTGCATTTATAACGATTATATGCGGGTTATTCATGTTTATATTAAAAGACCCGGAACAAGCCCGTCGCCTTGGACTTCTGGGAGCTAAAGCACAGATATTCGGCGGAACTGCCGACTGGCCAAGTTTTTTCACCCTTGTTCTGGTGATAATGAGTATCGGCGGCCTGGTTATATTCGGGTTTATATTCGTCTGGATATTCGGTCGTGAGTTTGGTGATAAAACCGTTTATGACCTGCTGTCGCTGCCGACCTCCCGGATAACAATCGTTACCGCCAAAATAATTATTGCTTTCTGCTGGTCGGTAGCACTTATTCTGCTGGTTTTTATACTCATGCTGGTAGTCGGGGCAATATTGCAGCTGCCAAACTGGTCGGCGGTAGTTGTCTTCGATGGACTGGGACAAATGTTAGTCACTGGCTTAATTGCCATGGTCCTATGTATACCATTCGCGCTAGTAGCCAGCGTTACCCGCGGCTATCTGCCGGCCGTGGGATGCATTTTTCTGATTCTGGTTCTCGGCCAAGTTTTCAGTGCACTTGGTCATGGTCAGTATTTCCCGTGGTCTGTGCCGGGATTGTACAGCGGCGCGGCTGAGGCATTGACCGGAGAAGCATCCACGCCTATTGGTCCCGTAAGTTATATCCTGGTAGGTGTTGTGAGTGTCATTAGCATTGTTACTATAGATATATGGTGGCAGTACGCCGACCAGACTTAGCTTATTAAGCCGTGCTGAAGCCTAACTCCTTGGTAATAATCACGAACCGGAAACTGAATTTCCCATGGAATATTGGTTAGTGGAGCACGTAAGATTGGATGACGGTGTTCGTTTATCGGTTCAACTTACCTGCTCCTTGGTAACCTTGGCTAGGTCAAGATGACGAAGACCAAGTATACCAGGCAACTCCGAAATGAGTATAACGAGTATCATGATACCGGCAGTTAACAAATAAGTCCGAGTGTAAAATACGAGGTCAAAACTGAACATATCCGTCTGAACGAGTTGCATCAGATACATAGCAACGGTATAGCCGAGCGGTATCCCGAGAATAAGTCCCACGATTCCGAGCGCCATATTCTCAATAGTCACCATCGCGGCAATCCGTCCGCTCCTCTCTCCCAGCGTACGCATGGTAGCTATTTCACGCCGGCGCTCGATCAGACTGACGGTGATCATGGTAAACACTACCATCAGCGCTAATATAACACCGAAACCCAGCATTACCCACATCATAGTATTTACGAGGTCCATCAGGTCCATCATCTGGCTCTCAACTTCACTGGTAATTTCCACCGAAACAGCATCTAGGTTCTGAGAAGCCGTATTCCTTAAACCGGCAATAGTGCTGCTATCCGCACTAAGCAATATACCGCTGATTATCGCCTGGGCACCAGCAAGCTGCTGGGCGTCTTCCAGAGTTATGTATCCGAAGCTTCCCATCGGCTGCTTGACGAAGCCCCCGACCGTAAAAACCGTTTTATTATAAGACGAAATAACAGTGATGGAATCTCCTGTTTTAACATCGAGGTTATTCCGGATAGCCTCGGCTAAAAGAATATGACCTTCCTTTAGAGCTACTGGATTTCCTCCGGGTGTATAGAGTCCGTAAAGGTCTGTTTCCGGCGGCATCCCCAGCATTAGCGTCTGAAATGACTTATCGCCATTTTCCAGGCTGACTGGTATTTCGAGAATCGGAGTAGTTTCATTGACGCCGTTCCAGTCGAGTATCTCATCAGCCATATCTTGCGGTACGGGTTGGGCGAAACTCAAACGTGCATCATATCTCTGAATCCGGTCAAACTGGACGCTGAACAAGCTGTCGATGGAATCCAGGAAACCCGCCGAAGCCAGTATTAATACCACACCGAAGACAACGCCCAGAACGGTGGAAATACTGCGGCGCCGGTTACGGAATATGTTACGCAGTGGTATTTTCCAGAGCAGAGACACACGTTTGAGGAAGGGGAGTATTTTCTCTATCAGCGGCTCCCTGCCGGCCGTGGGCGGTGGTGTCCGCATAGCTTCAGCGGGTCGGAGGCGGGAGGCAGCCAGTGCTGGAAAGATTCCGGCAATCAAACACGGCAGGATGCCTATAAACACACCCTCCTCCATAGCCATCCAGTGGAAATTCGTAATTTTATATGGCAAGCCCAACATGCCGATATACAAATCGGTTATGGATTCTGAGAGAAGATAACCGGCTATTATCCCCGCCAAGGAACCTATTATTCCGATAACCAGTGCGAAGCCGAGATAATGCCATAACATTTGCCGTCGCGAGTAACCTAAGGCCCTCATCAGACCCAGTTGACCCCGCTGCCGCTGGATAATTCGGGAAAGCAAGATAAATGTAGTCATGGCCCCGACGAACAGAAAGAGGACTGGGAATATCTCGGCCATCTCACCGAATTCCTGAAGGTCCAGCTTCAAACCGGCATTACTCGGCTGTTCATCGCTAGTGACCACATCAATGATGTCGAAAGGTGCGAGAACCCCTTCGGAGAGACCTATTACGGAATCGACATCCGCACCTTCATCAACGAGTACACAGAACTCGTTGATATTGTCATTTCCGGTAAGCTCGAGTAAGGCCGCATCCGAGATGAAAATAACGCCCCAGGTGTCCGGCGATACAAAAAACTCGTTTTTGTTCTTGGCCGGAAAGATATATTCCGGGCTGGTAACAATACCACTCGTGGTAAACTCAAGCTCTCCTTCCGTACCATCCAGTAAGATACTATCACCCGGCTTAAGGTCATGATATTCAGCGAAGCTCTTTTCCAGAAGAAGCCCGTACTTCTCGCCCGGGGACAGGTAGCTTCCCTCTTCCACTTTCAGGTCATTTACCTGCGGACGGCTGTTTCCGGGGACCGAGATTGCTGTGGCAATCAGACTCTGCCCGTTTTTCTGCGGCAAACTCACGCCGATATCGGTATTCATTCGGCCGGTTACTGACTTTACTCCGGGTATTTGCTCGAGCTCTGCCACGGTTGAAAGCGGTGAGGAGTTTACTTTCACCGTAAAATCGGCGAATCCCAGCTGTTGGTACGAGTAGTCGTAGGAACTCTGGAGATTTAAATATGCCATAAATGAAGAGCCAAACAAAGCCACGCCGAGGAAGATGACAATAGTCACTGCAATGAAAAGCCACTTGCTGGATAAAAGGTCTCTGACAAGTTTTTTTCTCAGTGTTTTCACTACCGTTACCACCTCAACTCATCCGGGTCAATCGGTGAAGGATTATCTTTCATTTCAACTATCTGGCCACTGCGCAGACGAATGATTTTATCGGCTATCTCACCAATGGCCGTATTATGAGTAACGATAATTACGGTTTTCTTACTCTCCCGGTTAATATTTCGCATTACCGAAAAGATGTGTTTTCCCGTTTCAAAATCCAGGTCTCCGGTGGGCTCATCACACAGAAGAATCGGCGGGTCCTTGGCCAGAGCTCGGGCGATAGCCACCCGCTGCTGCTCACCACCGGAAAGCTCACTGGGGAAGTGGCCGGCACGGTCACCAAGACCAACGTCACGCAGCACTTCCATGGTGTCCCTAGGTTTATCAACCAGCTCGGCAGCCAGCTCGACATTCTCGCCGGCCGTAAGTGTCGGAATCAGATTGAAGAACTGAAAAATGAAGCCGACATTGTCACGGCGGTACCGGGTCAGGCCGCGTTCGTCAAGAGAGGTTATTTCCGTGGGACCGACGGTAATCCTGCCGGACGTCGCCGAATCAATACCCCCTATAAGGTTAAGGAGAGTTGTCTTGCCGGAACCGCTGGGGCCCAGCACTACCAGAAATTCACCCCTGCTTATCTCGAGACTTACTTCTTTCAGGGCATCCACCATAAATGTTCCCATGGGGTAAGACTTGGAAACATTGCTGATATCTATTTGTACGTCGTTATTGTTCATTTATCGCAACCTCACTCCTCATTATCCTATATCAATACATCCTGGTTAATGTATCCGCTCGGTTATGGTTGAAAGCCCCTGAATGACAGAGATATGTGGTGCTTCATTGCCTGAAAACAGTCCTGCATGGTCATGTCATCATCGACGAAGAACGCCATCAAATCGGTAATAATCACGGAATAAATGATAAAGGCTACATCCTCCGTATCTACATCGGGGCTGATTTGCCCCCGACCCTTTATTAAGTTTAGAAACTCTACCAACTGCCCCATAAGGGCATAATCCAGCCCCATTATTTCTTTTCTCACCGAAAGCTGTTCGACCAGAGCCGCGACGAAGATTTCACGCATTAGCTGCCGGTTGTATCGGCTCATGAAGTCCCCGAAGTATACTTCTGCCAGCTTATATACGGCTTCCTCAGCCTCAACCGGCGGATTACTGATTATCTTTTTCCAGTTCTCTAAAAGTGTTTCAACCTCTTTATTGAAGATGGACAGGACTAGTCCGGATTTTGAATTGAAGTAATTATATACCGTAGCCGGCCCAACCTCGGCCTTCTCAGCAATTTCTTCGATATTGGTATTGCGATATCCCTTTTCAGCAATCAATTCCTTGGCCGCCTCAATGATGGCTTCTTTCCGTTTCTGCTTCTGTTTATTGCGTAAATCGGTCATCTTCTCACCCCGGGATAAATATATTATAGTACTCTATAAATATAATGTCAACTATATAAATATTGTAGTCTATATGCTTTAAGTTAAATATCAGATGCGGATATATTTTCAGGTGGAGTCGATTGTATTTTGGATCAACGATCATTTGGGAGAAGTGACAGCGGCTGGGATTTCAACAGAGACTAAAGATTTACGAGGATTCCAATATCAACTTTTTAAAGCTAATTGTGTATGCCCGTCTTTTTTTCAACAAGTTTGAGATTAGTGGGTTTGACGTAGATAAAGCCTCCCCCGTCTCCAGTCAGAAAAACATAAACGCTAGTATGGAAATTACTGGGGTTTATTTGTTCCATTATCCAATATAGTGGAGCTTTGTATATATAATGGTAAGAGTATAATCCACTCAGCCAAAATGACTTCTTTATGGGGGATCTTCGGTTATTTGACAATTAGGCAGTTGTCCTTATCGAGATGGGGAGATCAAGTAGAGACGAATTCTCTCTGAGTATATAACGGAGTTGGCATGGAGACATTATCGCCTTAATTGTAAAGACATCCCATCATAAGCAAATCGTATTCCTAGAATCTCCTGCTCCAGCTGTATATAATCGTCATAACTACGGTGCCAATACTCTTCCAGATGGTTGAAAATAGTCTGCCTGGCTCTAATCCGGCGGGTCAGCGCCAGGGTTTGTTCGAAGGTGTAGAGCGTCCTCCGTGAAATGTGATCCGTGGGATATTGGAAGCCGTGCCGTAAGCCAGTTTCGAAGATACCCGGCTGGATAACTAGCAAATCCGCGTTATAAACTTCCGGCCGTTCCTCCGGGAAGGGCTTGATGTCACAGGACGCGTAAATGATACGCCGTCCGTACAACTCAAAGATATATACGAAGGCAGTTTGTGACCCGCGATCAACCGGAATCCCCATCACGGTGACTTCACCAGCCCTGATAGTATTCCGAAACGTCACAACCTCTAGAAAATCACTCTGCAGGTAGTGGTCGATGACCGGCCCGTATTGTGTGGCAATATGCCCTAGAGGAGCTACTAATTGCTCCGGTAGCAGGAGTTTTATCTTCTTTTCTGGGTATGCCTGCCAGATCCGGAAGTCCAGTGCTATTTGCTCCACCACACGTAGCCCCTCAACGTGATCCGGGTCCAGATGAGTTACCATGAGGTAATCTATCCTCTGTATGTTCTCTCGATTGAGTTGGCTGCAAACCTCAGCCGGGGTGTCGATGAGGAGATTTGCGTCATGCAGGAAGGTGGACGGGCCGCTCCGCGCATAGGGTATTCCTTTTACTCGGGCTTCCCGGCAGACCCTGCAATGGCATAGCGGCTTGGGGATTACCATGCAACCGCCGGAGCCTAGGATAGTAAGCTTCATCTTATTTCGCCCCGGTCGAGGTCTCCTCGCGGACATGCTTGAGGTCTCCATCCATGGTACCCCGCACTTTTTCACGTTCCTCGGCGAAGTCGAATCCTGTCCAGATGCCGATTGAACCGAGTACGGAATCCTGCGGATGATATTCGCGGAATATCTTGAAGTAGTAAGCAGCTTCCTTGCTGTTCAGAGTAGCCTTGGGATTTTCCGCCTTAATGCGTTCGTATTCATCATTGGTCATTTCATTGTTAGCTAATTTTTCGCCGAGGTCTTCACAGCCTGCCCCCTGAGTGTACTGCACTTTATAGCGCCAGAGAATATCATCGGGCAGGTAACCGGTATCCTGGAAAGCCTCACGTAAAATCCATTTTTCTATTTTATCACCAACTTTTTCCGACTCTTTTATTTTGAGTTCCGGCGGGATTTTCATGGCAAGGTCAATCATAGCGGTATCCAGGAACGGGACTCTGAGTTCCAGGCTGAAATACATACCCATGCGGTCGGCACGCTGGAGATTGATGTTGTGCAGGTTGCCGATACAGCGGTGGGCTTCCTTGTTAAGGACATCCATCGGGTAATGCTTCATGTAATGGTAGCCGGTGAACAGTTCATCGGCGCCTTCACCGGTTAGCACAACCGTGACGTATTCCGCCGCCAGCTTACAGGTGAAGTAGCAGGGCACGGCACAGCGTACCAGCGAGGGGTCGTAGCTTTCCAGCTTCTTGATGACAATCGGTAACGCTTCATAGTATTCGTCTTCGGTAAAGATGAGCTCATGGTGGGTGGAACCTATATGCTCGGCGGCGATGCGCGAGGCTTTAAGGTCATCGCTTTCCTCGCCACTGGCGTCTTTCATCCCGACCACGAAGGTGTGCAGGTGGGGTATTTCCTCGGCGGCGATAGCGGCTACCAGGCTGGAATCGATACCGCCGCTGCAGAAAGAGCCTACATGGATTTCCTTGTCCGCCAGCAGGCGTTTCTTCACCGAGGTAATGAAGGTATCCCTGATGAGCTGCTTGGCTTCCTCAATGTCGGTAAGAAGGTCGTCCTGAATCGGCGGGATTTCGTAATATTGCACGAAGCCTTCCGACGGGGTGTAGTAGTAACCGGCCGGGAACTCATGAACTTCATCGACACCAGCCAGGGTCATGGCCCCGAGTTCGGAAGTGAAGTAGAGATTACCGCCGACATATCCGTAGTAGAGCGGCTTGATGCCGATGGGGTCGCGTGCCAGCATGAAGTCGTCGCCGCTGAAGATAGCGAAGGCAAACATACCGTCCAGTTCCCTGACGCAGGCCGGACCTTTTTCACGGTAAAGGTGCAGGATAACCTCGGTATCCGACTCGGTAGTGAACGTGTACTTATTGACGAGATTTTCCTTGAGTTCCTTGAAGTTATAAATTTCACCATTGCAGATGATGCCGGTTCGTCCACCTTCGGCCAGTATGGGCTGGTGCCCCTTCATCACGTCCACGATAGACAGACGGGTATGGCCGAAAACCGTGTTATTAAACGTGTGAATACCCCGGTCGTTCGGACCGCGGTGAGGCAATGCATCCAGCATCCGGTTGATGGTTTCCGTATCTCTTATTCCAAAACATCCTGCTATTCCGCACATAATACAATCTCCAATATTTATACTCAATGGTGTTTACTTGCCGTTTGCTTTTTCCATTTCCTCCAGGACCTTAATAGCCTGGAAACCGTCGGCACAAAAAGCATCGGCGCCGATTTCCTTGGCATAGTCGTCAGAGACGGCAGCGCCGCCGATTAATATCTTGACGCTGTCTCTCAAGCCGTTTTCCTCGAGGGCTTTTATCACCACCGGCATTTCGGTCATGGTGGTGGTGAGTAGGGCAGAGAGACCGAGATAGTCCGGCTTCTCTTCCCGTACCACTTCGACGATTTTCTCCTTCGATACGTCGATACCAAGGTCGATGACTTCGTAGCCGGCACCTTTAAGCAGGATAGAAACGATATTCTTACCGATGTCGTGAATATCACCCTTGACGGTAGCAACGACTATTTTCCCCTTGGTAGCCACGTTGGCTTCTTCGAGGTGGGGCTTGAGGATTTCCATAGCCGCCCCGACGGCATCCGCTGATGCTAGCATATCCGGGATAAAATATTCCTTGGTGGAGAACTTCTCACCGACTACTTCCATGCCGGCCGTCAGGGAGTTGGTGATAACGTCTTCCGCAGGGATATCCGCCTCCAGTGCTTCCTCTACCATCTCTACAACGCCCGGTGTTCCCGTCAGTGATTCATCGATGCCGATGTCTTCGGTTGTTTTTCGTCCCTGAATGACGTTCTCTTTTATTGATGCTAACAAATCTGCAGCACTCATGATTAGTTGCCCCCTTTATATACATTAAGCCCGGGAAGCAGTCCGGGTATTTCGTTGAATACTCTTTCCGTAGTCGCTTCGTCGATGTGTTCTACGGGCTTGGCCAGGAGTTCCTGCATCCGCTCGTTAGCTAATGCAAAAACATTATCGTCTTCCCCGTCTCCCTCGAAGACGTACGGCGGTGATATCTCGCCGCTACGCATCACGGGGCGGATATAGTTGATGAACATCTTTTGCGATGTAGCCACAACATCGGTTATCTGCTTCCTGATAACGGATAGCTCCGCTTCGTCAATACGCGGTTCTCTCAGGAAGCTTTTAATCATCTTAAAATGGGCGTCATCAAGAACGGCCTGGAGCAGACAGAACACGGAATTACAGTCCAGCAGTCCGAAAGCACAGTGCAGGAACTGCGGTCCGCTCAGCGTTACCAGGATATCGGAAAACAACCTTTCTACCGTCGATTGCTGACCCGGGATTTTAGTATCGCAGACGCCCGAGGTCGAGTAGTTAGGGATATTGTAGAAGCGTGCCATTTGCACGCAGTCGATGTTGTACTGCGTCGTCTCGATAGAACCATAGGAATCGCCGAGGGTGTCCATGCGCGCCCGCACGGGCACGCTGCCGTAGAGTACGGGAGTGCCCGGATTGACCAGCTGTCCCAGGGTGATACCGGCCAGCACCTCGGCGTTTATCTGGGCCATGATGCCCGCTTCCTTAATTGGAGCGGATGTCCCTGCCTGTGGTGAAGAGGAAACGATAACAGGAAGCCCTCGCTGACAGACCTCGATGAAAGTCTCCGTAGTATCGTCGACGAACTGGAGGGGGCTTTTTACCAGGCAGGTGATGAAGGAAATAAGCGGATTTTCGCGGAGTTTTTCCGCTCCTCCGGCTATTATCTCCGCCATTTTCACCACATTATCGAGCTGCACCAGGTTGGTCAGACCGGACTGGACATGCTTGGTGGTATTATTCAGGCAGGCGAAAAACTTGTTAACGTCTTTATTCGTCTCGTTAATTTCCCTGTCCTGGATATTGACCGTCCGGATATAACCGTCCACGGTATCGAGATGTTCACAGACATGCGCCGAGGCGCATAAATCAGCCACCGTACCTCGTCGCGGCTTAAATTCCGGTACCTGTATTTCTTTAGACGAGTCCGTTTGACTTACATATGTCGGGAAATCTACATCCAGCCAGGTATTCGTCTCTGAGCCGGTGATATAGTACACGCGAGCCTCGTTGCCCTTCATAACGAGGGCGTTATCAGCGTTCCGTGCTCCCAGCGTTATCGTCGATGGCGCACTGGCGAGGGCATCGGTAACGAGTTTTTCCGTTATCTTTATCGTCCAGCTCGAGGCATCTGACCCTGATACGGCACTTACTTCGGCGCCGTGATTCCGGAATACTTCAGCCGCCCTTCGGTTGAAGCAAAACAAACCCGGTTCTGTCAATATCCCGAGTGACGAATCGTGAATCTGTCGGACCTGCTCGCCGGTGATACGTTCGATGGGCTTTTTTATTAGTATTCCTTCTCTGGGCATACCAGCACTCCTTGTCGACAATCTATATGCGTATTCAGTTGTCCTATACCGTCAACGGTTCCTTGACGTCTATAATACCCTTTATATCTGTTAAGACTGCATTCCTGACTTCTTCCGGCAGTCTGACGTTATGATTTTTTAGAATTCTCCGTACCATTTCCGTGGCTTTTTGCCAGCTAGCTTTCCGCCCGGCAGCCTCCCACTTATCGCGGTAGTTACGGTCGCTCAGGGTGGGCTGGTAATGCTCTTTACGCATGTGTCGCCGCGTATGCTTGGCGGTAACGAAGTTGCCACCGGGGCCGATTTCCTTGATAAGGTCGTAGGCCAGGGTATCATCGTTCACCCGGATACCCTCTACCGCCCGCATGACCATTCCCAGGATATCGTTATCGATGACGTATTTCTCATAGCTTACCGTCAGGGCGAACTCCATCAGTCCCGCTGCATCATGGATGAAATTAGCACCGGACAGGGCGCAAAGCAAGTTGGTTATAGCCGATTCATATCCGGCCTGGGTATCCAGCGTCTTGGAATCGGTCATGCCGCCCGTGGCGTAATAGGGTAATTTATAGAACTGGGCCATCTGGGCGCCCGCAGCGTTAAGCAATCCCATTTCTACTGAACCTGCAATATATTTATAGTCATGCAGGTCGGTGCTGGTAGCTACCGAGCCGAAAATAACCGGTGTACCGGGGTTGACGGCCTGGGTCAGGATAACCCCCATCAATGAGTCCACTGTCTGCACTACGACGCTGGCAGCCAGAGTTACCGGCGATGTCGCGCCGCATAGCGGTTCGGCGGGACAGACCAGCGGGATACCGTTCCGTGCAGTTGCCACCATCAGGTCGCCGTATTGAACGTCAATGGTGAACGGACTGATAATACAGCTGATGATAGATATTATGGGACGTTCCCGCAGGGCTTCCGGAGAACCGGCAATAATCTCCGCCATTTTGATAACCTGCTTCAGGCCGTCCGGCGTATAAATCCCACCCATAATGTGCTTGGTGGTGTTGTCCAGCCCGGCAAAAAAGCGGTTGGTATCCATTCGCTTTATCGGCAACTCGTTGGGATGTGTGGGCAATAAAAAGAGGTGAATGTTGTCTAGCTTATCCACCAGTCCGGCGATATTTTTCAGGTCGTCAAGGTTGGCAGGACGAGTTTCACCGGTAGATGGTTCGTAGATATTTAGTGCGGTGCCCCCGGTGCCGGTATAGACCCGGGTGCCACCCAGATGAATGTCATGCTTAGTATCGCGCCCGCAAAGGGTAATCTCTGAAGGCGCTTGTGCTATAAGTTCAAGTACTCTATCGCGGGAGAACCGTACCCGCCGTTTTTTTCTATCGACGGTGGCACCGGCATTCTCCAGAGCTTCCAGTGCCGCCTCGGAATTGATCTCGCAGCCTATTTCTTCAAAGACCCGGAGTACGGTCTTGTTTATCCTGTCGATTTCTTCGGAGGAAAGAGGTTTATAGCTGCCTCCGGACAGCCCTTTTCGAGTCATCCTTGAAGCATCATCTCCTCCGACCCGGGCAGTCTTTTTTCTGGCATGTCAAACACGGATTATATTTTTCAATATCTCTTCCCGGTGAACCGATGCCAATAATACCCGATATGGATTTACGCGGCATCATCAGCATATTTTCCGTCAGGGAGACACCGGTCGTGTTACCATCAAGAAGCTCAAAGAACCTTTTCTGCTGAGAAATATCCCAGTCGCAATAGCCGGGACTGAAGCGGCGGCTGACAACCCGGCCATCTGACGCGGCTTCTCGCTGTATTTTGTCTTCGATTTCACCGGAAAGCTTCTCCACAGCGCCGGACCCGACGGCATCAAGGACAGTCGCCTGGAGCACCATCTCCTTAGCGGCAAGGTAGGCTACTAGTTCTTCGAGGTAACTACCAATAGTCAGAACGAAGACAGCGGCATATTCGCATTCTCCCAGCAGCCGCATCAGAACACCGCTTTTAAAGGTAACCGCACCGATTCGGACACAGTTTTTGGAAACCTCGCTGATATCTTTATATACGCAGGAAAACGACGGCATGATAAAATCGTGGTAATTATCGATATAATCGTCAACCAGCGAATCGATACGCGGCGAGATTTTTCCTGCATTACCGTAACCGATACGGTTTAATACTTCCTGTTTCTCAAGCTGAGAGATAAGATTATCGCTCATTGTCCTGCGTGAACGACAAGATAGACAATAGGCATACGAATTTCCTGATCTTTTTACGGCATAGGAAAATCAGACACGAAGGCTATAGAAAAACCGATGGGGGTGATTATATGTGGGGTGAGCAGGGTATGAACGGGAAATGATAATAAATATCTGAAAGTGATAAACAGCTCGCTGCTGACGGACTGCCTAATCTATTGACCTCTAGAATCTACAGGGTGAGGAAAGATTCGTCGACGGATAGAATGTTAGCCCCCAGACAATATGCCTATTTTCAAACTTCAGATCACGCTTCTATCTCCCTCCTGTTTATTTCTCACTCCTTCCCGTATGAACCGTGTATATCCTACCATACAACACTACTCCACGTCTAATGCCGTTTCCGGTACCATAACCCAAGTAAAGAGGAGTATGCAGAGTTTACCATACACTGATAGGAATAAAAGCTACTTGGCTGGAGAGAACATGGCTTACTTGCAATTACTGGTGTTCACCTTATCTTGGTCTGTCGAATTGTTGAGTAACTCAGACTCAAACTACTAAATATGGTAACTTCATTTGTTTTAGTATTGACCATACTGGTTGACGACGTTACGATGGAAACACAGACATCCCAATGTTTGTCTAGGGGTGACTACACCTTATGTAAGCAAAATGTTATCATACCCTAAAAGCAATTGCATATGCTCGCCTTTGTTTTAGAAGCGATGGTATACTGTGACAGGATGTAGATATTCGGTACGATGGAGTCCGACCCTCCCCCGTCTCCCCGTTCACAAGATTCAACATCTTTCAGGCATTGAAGTTCCTATTTCCTACCCCTTATTTTACTCCACCTACGCGAATTTTGAGGCTAAAAGGAATATGTGTATTGTGACTATCCACATAAGAGGGGCTGGCGCCCCTCTTCGCAGGCTACTCCCCCTAGTGGGGTGATTTAAGGACATAAGCAGGATGACACGAGGGCGGTCTGGGTGGGAAAAGATAACTAAAAGGGGGGGGTGGAGGTGACCTACTTACCGTGCTTGAGCAGCCAGTATTCCAGGCCGTCGGCGAGAGCCAGCCAGCTGGCTTCGATGATATTGGTGGAGCTGCCCACCGTACGCCATTCGTTGGTGCCGTCACTGGACTCGATGAGAACTCGTACCTGGGACTCGGTGCCAACGCTTTCCTCAAGAATGCGCACTTTGTAGTCGATTAGCTTGACATCTTTTAAACTGGGATAAAACTGCAGGAGGGCCTTACGCAGAGCCAGGTCGAGAGCGTTAACGGGACCATCTCCCTCGGCGGCGGTGTGTATTACATCCTTCCCTACCTTGACCTTCACCATAGCCTCGGAAATCATCTCGTCCTGAGCCTTGCGAGTGGACGGACGCCTCTTCGACTCCACCACCACCATAAAGTCGACCAGGTCAAAGGGGGCTTTATAGCCAGGCAAGACGCGTTGTATGAGTAACTCCAGAGATGCCTCGGCATTCTCATATTGAAAGCCCAAACTTTCCAGGTGCTTTACCTGCTCGCGGAGCTTCTCCGTTTCCTGTTCTTTCCCGGATAAGTCTATACCCAGTTCCTTAGCCTTGAAGACAATATTGCGTTTGCCGGAAAGCTCCGAAACGACCATACTCGGTTTATTGCCCACCAACTCCGGTTCGATATGCTGGTACGCCTGGGGCCACTTAGAAAGACCGGCCACGTGGTAACCCGCCTTGTGACTGAAAGCACTGGTGCCGACATACGGGGCAAAGGGAGACGGCGGCAAATTGGCGGCTTCGCTGATGTAACGGGCTACTTCGGTTAGACTGGCCAGTTGTTCATCGGTTATGCAGTCGATACCCATTTTCAACTTCAAGGCAGGGATAATCGAACAGAGGTCGGCGTTGCCAGTGCGTTCTCCGTAGCCGTTAATAGTGCCCTGGACCTGGACAGCCCCCGCCTGTACGGCCGCCAGAGTGCCGGCAAGGGCCAGACCGCCGTCATTGTGGGTATGAATACCCAGCGGCACCGAGGTTGCGTTTGCGGCGGCTTTAACCGCTTCAGTTATTTCGTCGGGTAGAGTGCCGCCGTTGGTATCACAGAGCACCAGACAACCGGCACCAGCTTCAACGGCTGCCTCCAGTGTTTTCAGGGCGTATTTAGCATCGGATTTATAGCCATCGAAGTAATGCTCGGCGTCAAAGAATACGTCGATTCCCTTCGACTTGAGATAGCGGATAGAATCGGCAATCATATTGAGGTTTTCGTCCAGCGTGGTCCGCAGGACGCGGGTAACCTGCAAATCTGAGCTTTTGGCAACGATAGTGGCCAAATTAACACCGGCTTCCACCACCATAAGAAGATTATTATCGTCTTCCGCCTTGACACTATGGTGACGGGTGCTGCAAAAAGCCGCTATCCGCGCGTTTTTCAGTTTCAACTTTTTAACTCTCTTATAGAATTCGGCGTCCTTGGGATTAGACCCGGGCCAGCCGCCCTCGATGTAATGGATACCGAGCTCATCGAGTTTCTGGGTAATATGCAGTTTATCCGCCAGAGAAAAGGATATCCCTTCGCTCTGGGCACCATCACGCAAAGTAGTATCGTATAATTGTACCGATGTCATTTCCCAGCCTCTAACCTCCCAGCGATTAAGTCGCCCATTTCTTTAGTGCCGACCTTGGTCATACCTTCGTCCATTATATCATAGGTGCGGTAGTCGCTCCTGAGCACCGCTTCGACGGCCGCTTCGACGGCATCAGCCTCTTTTTCCAGGGCGAAGGAGTAACGGAGCATCATGGCGGCGCTGAAAATCATGGCGATGGGATTAACCATGTTCAGACCCGCCCGCCGCGGCGCACTGCCGTGAATGGGCTCGTAGAGACCGAATATCTTTATTCCCTCCTCGGGCACGCCCGCCAGGCTTGCCGAGGGCAGCATACCCATCGAGCCAGCCAGCATGGAAGCCTCGTCGGTGAGGATATCGCCGAAGGTATTTTCAGTGACCAGCACGTCCAGATAGCGTGGGTTCTGGATGATACGCATCGAGCAGGCATCAACCAGCATGTGCTCCAATTCAACATCGGGATAGTGCTCCGATACCTCTACCGCCACCTGCCGCCAGAGTCGTGATGACTCCAGGACATTAGCCTTGTCCACGGATATCAGCTTCTTGCCGCGGCGACGCGCCAACTCGAAGCCGACGCGGACTATACGCTCGATTTCATGTTCCGAATACAACATAGAGTCGACGGCCATCCGTCCCGTTTTGCTTTTCCAGCGCTTTTTAGGCGTGCCGAAATACAGTCCACCGGTAAGCTCACGGACGAAAATAAAGTCGGTACCCCGGATTACCTCCGGTTTGAGATTAGCCCCGTCCACCAGTACGTTGTGAACCTTGACCGGTCGGAGATTGGCAAACAGCCCGAGTTCCTTACGCAGCAGTAAAAGCCCATCCTCGGGGTGCACCTTAGCCAGAGGGTCGTCCCACTTAGGTCCACCAACCGCCCCGAGCAGCACGGCGTCACCCAGCTTGCAATATTCAATGGTCTCTTCCGAGATAGCGACACCTTCCTCGTCGATAGCGATGCCGCCGACGTGCCGGTAATTCAGATTAAAGTTGTGTTTGTATTTTTTACCGACCGCCTCGAGCACCTTGATAGCCTCGCTACAAACCTCGGGGCCAACGCCGTCTCCGGGCATTACCGTCAGGTGAAAGTCCACGCTATGTCCTCCTGTTCGCCAGACGCTGCCTGGTATATTCAATCAACCCTCCAGCATCTATCAAATCAGCCATAAACTGCGGATAAGGTTCGGCGGAGAATTTTATACCGCTGGTGGTATTGGTAATCTCGCCTTTTTCCAAATCTATTTCGAGAACGTCACCCGACTCCGTTTTTTCGACCGCGGCGGGGCATTCGAGGAGGGGCAAGCCGATATTGATAGCGTTGCGGAAGAAGATGCGGGCGAAGCTGGCGGCGATAACGCAGGACACCCCGGCCGCCTTGATAGCCAGCGGGGCGTGCTCGCGGGAGGAGCCGCAGCCGAAGTTGGTGGCAGCCATGATGATATCGCCCGGTTTCATCTTTTTGAGGAAGTCCGCATCGATATCTTCCATGCAGTGCTGCGCCAGCTCATCGGGGTCGGAGACGTTAAGATAGCGTGCCGGGATGATAACGTCCGTATTAACGTCGGCGCCGTATTTATGTACTTTTCCTTTTAGTTTCATGGCTTTGTTTACCTCACGCCCTGTGTCCCCCTCTCCTGACAAGGCGTTCCGCAGGAGAGGGGGAGTAATTATTTATTTCAATCCCTCGGCGACGCATTAATAAACTCTAGCTTTTAGTTAATATAGTAACACTATGTAATTTATTACCAAATTCGATAAAATCATCTCTTACTTGCTCAATAAATTCCTTTTTTGCAAAAATCGGCTCGTCGGGAGGTACCTTATCAAAGTTTAGCATTGTCATGTTATCTTTTGAATGAATAATTTTGTGCCTAAACTCGATATATTTCTGAATATTATTCAATATTCCGCTTTTTAAATCGGGAATTTCACCAAACTTTATTCCATACCCTTTATTATATGCCGTCTTGCACTCTTCCCAATTCTGAAAATTTATCAAACCTTTCCCTCTTCGTAGCTCAAGTATACTTTTAAAAAGGCTTATACCTGTAACTTTTGAATAATCAGCTATTTCTTCTTTCACGGATTGTCTTTTTATAAATGTTTTTGTTAAGGCTTCAATATTGGGTTCTCTTCCTTCGCTCTCCATTTCCAAATATCTCTCTTTCATGTAGACCTCAAAACCTGTCACTAGCATCACCAAGCACTGCTGAACAAGGGTAGACTCGAACAAGAAATCCTTTAACTTACAGCCTTCGATTAAAATATCTATTTTAATAATGGTAAAATCCCAAATTTCTTTTGCAGTAGGTACGAGAATATCACGGCCACTTTCTCTTACGCGATACCATGCAACTTCAACACCTTCATCTCCTATTTGAAAAAGCGTACCGTTTTTACCTATTCTTATTTTTCCACGTTGTTGTTCTGCTTTACAGGACATTAAACCAGAACCTACTGCTCCGCCCACATAAAGGTTGTTTTCATTCTCTGACCAAGTTAAAGCAATAAATAAACCTTTATCTGTATTTATCTTTCTTAAATTAATCCTAGCACTTCGTATTCCCGTCATTGTATTCCAGTGTGTAAAAACAAGATCAAGATTATTATCTCTTTGAAGTACAAAACGGGACTCACCAACTTGAACGTTAAAAAATAAAACGCTTTGAAGTGATGTATCCATTAAGTTTCCAGAAGATATTTTAAAATCTAAAGTACCTTCTCTTTCGTTGATTTTCTCAAACGGTATACTTAATGGATTATCACCTTTACATTTCATACCCCCTTCACACCTCAACCAATTTACTTTCAAAGTCTTTTACTTTCGGCGGCTGTTTGCCCCAGCCCGGCTCTATCTCGTGGCCTTCAGCCAGGACCTTTTTGGCATGATGTTGCGCCGGTTCTCCCCAGAGAGAACGGCAGGTATAATCATCGGGTTCAGAGAGCTTATATATCGTGATTGTCATTCCTCGCCCCCTGCCCCAGAACCTCATCCGGTCCGGCAATCCTGCCGGCAATAGCGCTGGCGGCGGCTACGGCCGGATTCGCCAGGTATACCTCCGATTCAGGGCTGCCCATCCTGCCGACGAAGTTGCGGTTGGTGGTGGAGACACAGCGCTCACCAGCGGCGAGGACGCCCATGTGCCCGCCGAGACAGGGTCCGCAGGTAGGCGTGCTTACCGCCGCTCCGGCTTTTATAAAGGTTTCTATAAGTTCTTCGTTCAAAGCGTCAAGATAGACCTGCTGCGAGCCCGGAATAATAATGCATCTTACCCTGGGATGGACCTTTTTCTTCTTGAGTACCTGGGCGGCCAGCCTTAAATCGTCGGTGCGACCGTTGGTACAGCTGCCGATAATCACCTGGTCGATTTCAATGTCCCCTACCTCGCTGACCGGCACGGCGTTGGCGGGAGAGTGGGGCAAGGATACCTGCGGCTCTATGTTGGAAACATCGTATTCCATGACTCTGGCGTACTCGGCGTCGATATCCGGCTCGTACACCAGGTAGAAATCACGCTGAGCCCTAGACTTTATGTAAAGCTGAGTCTTGTTATCGACGTGGAAAAGCCCGGCTTTAGCCCCGGCCTCGATAGCCATATTCGCCATGGTAAAACGTCCGTCCATAGACAGCTCTTCAATCGCTTCGCCGGAGAACTCCATCGCGGCATAGAGAGCCCCGTCAACGCCGATATCGCCGATAGTATAGAGAATCAGGTCTTTGCCGCCCACCCACTTGCTGAGGGTGCCGTCATAAACGAACTTGATAGTGGGCGGGACCTTCATCCAGATATCACCGGTAGCCATGGCGGCGGCAATATCGGTGGAGCCCATGCCGGTAGCGAAAGCCCCGACAGCGCCGTAAGTACAGGTATGCGAGTCCGCGCCGATAACGACATCACCGGGGAGTACCAGTCCCTTTTCCGGCAGAATGACGTGCTCGATGCCCATCTGCCCTACTTCAAAATACTGTATGCCGAACTCCCGGCAGAATTCCTTCATCATCTTGGCCTGCTCGGCGGAAAGGATGTCCTTATTCGGCACAAAGTGGTCGGGCACCATAACGATTTTCGAAGGGTCAAATACCTTATCGACACCCAGTTTTCGGAACTCATTGATAGCAATGGGAGCCGTGATATCGTTGGACACAATCATATCCACCCTGGCATTAATAAATTCGCCAGGGGTTACTTCTTTACGGTCGGTGTGAGCCGCCAGTATTTTCTCGGTTAGATTCAAATTATTACCTCTTTTTATTCTTAACTTCTGCTTAGTCTCCAGCGTCATGGCGAACGAAGCGAAGCAATCTCATAGAGCCCTGCATTGAGATTGCCACGGGCTGAAGCCCTCGCAATGACAAACGACTATCAAATTCCGTTTTCACCCGCTTAGGCGAAGCTATACCAGATTATACTAATTTGAGAAAATTGATACAACCCAATGTCATTTTTGGTTTCCGTTGATTTCAAATGCTCTCCCCCTGGCCCCCTCTCAAACAGATTATTATTCGTCGGGCCTTTTTCGTTTGTTTGAGAGGGGTCAGGGGTGAGGTAAGCACCTATCAAAAAACACCAATAAATCAAACTCAACGATTAATGAGCGCCCGAACCAACCAACAGCTTATCCCGAAGGCCACCTAGGCAGACTTGTTTTTAGCCGCCAGCAACCGGTTAAGAGCGTTGACGTAAGCCTTGGCACTGGACACGATAATATCGGTATCAGCGCCACGTCCCGTATAAGAAACGCCGTCGCTCTCGATACGTATCAACACCTCGCCGATGGCGTCGATGCCCTCGGTAATCGACTTCACGGAGAACTCGGTAAGCGAGTTGGGCAACTTTACCAAGCGGTTAATCGCCTTATAGACCGCGTCCACCGGACCCGTCCCCAGCGAGGCATCCTCCATGATATTACCGCCAGGCCCGATGAGCCTGACCGCCGCGGTGGGAATGCCGCGGTCGCCGCAGGTTACCTGGATACGGTCGAGGTGATACCTCTCGGTAACGGTACGCCGCTCCTCCGCCACCAGCGACTCGATATCGCGGTCGGTGATGTCCTTCTTCTTGTCCGCCAGCTCTTTGAAAGAGGCAAAGGCTTTATTCAGGTCTTCGTCGTCGAGGCTGTAGCCAAGCTCGGAGAGTCGTTCACGGAAAGCATGCCGTCCGCTGGTCTTACCCAGCACCAGGCTGCTCGAAGGAATGCCGATAGACCGGGGGTCCATGATTTCGTAAGTAACGGACTTTTTAATCATGCCGTCGATATGCAGTCCCGACGAATGGCGGAAGGCATTACCGCCGACGACCGCCTTGTTGGGCTGAACCGGAAAACCTGTGAGGTCGCTGACCAGCCGACTGGTGCGGTAAATTTGCGTAGTATCGATATCAGTCTTCAGTTTGAAGAAATCGGCACGTGTCTTGATAGCCATGACGACTTCCTCCAGGGCGGCGTTACCGGCCCTTTCGCCAATACCATTTATCGTTGCCTCTACCTGTCGTGCCCCTCTTTTTACGGCTTCCAGGCTGTTGGCTACGGCCAGACCTAGGTCGTTGTGGCAGTGCACGCTGACGACGGCACGGTCGATATTGGGAACATTCTTAAAGACACCGTCGATTAACTTGCCGAACTGCGGGGGCATGGCATAGCCGACGGTATCCGGGATATTTACCGTGGTAGCCCCGGCATCGATAACCGCTTTCAGAAGCTCGTGGATAAATTCGGGCGCGGAACGGCTGGCGTCCATGGCCGAAAACTCGATATTATCGGTATATTTACGTGCACGCGCCACCGTATCAACCGACATTTTGGTGATTTCCTCGCGGCTCTTGCGCAGCTGGTAGAACATGTGAATATCCGAGGACGACAAGGTGATATGAATACGGGGATTTGACGCCTCCTTAACGGCTTCCCAGCTATCATCGACGGCCTTGAGGTTGGCATGCATCAGCACGCAGATAGAGGGAGTGCGTATTTCTTTTGAAATGAGTTTAACGGCTTCAAAATCACCGGGGGAAGTGACGGGGAAACCTGCTTCGATAACGTCGACGCCCAGCTTCTCCAGCTGACGCGCTATTTCCAGCTTTTCCTGAACGTTGAGGGAACCACCCGCCGCCTGCTCGCCATCACGTAGTGTGGTATCAAAGATTATAACCTTGTCCATGTTTATGTTCCTCCTAGAGAGAATAATTTAAGGTGCAACCGCCTGCTCCCCTCTCTTCAAATCAGAGAGGGGCCGGTAAGGATGAGCTTTATTCTCCCGGTGTTGAAACACTTCCAGTTTTTCATGGTTATACAGTCATACATTATACACGGTTTATGTAATTTTGTCTATAGGGAGTAGTTAGGGGTTTTATTTGCATTTGGTTGCTAGGAGGATATGATGGAATATACAGAGTTCGTTAATAAATATAGAAAAGATTTATTGACTCAGATAATCAACCAAGAAGTATATACCTATACCTGCCAATATAATGGAGTTAAAAATACCGAGAGGGATAAGACCGTTTCCGTAGGAAACGCCAGTATTGATAATAGTGGCAATAACCATACCCCAAAACACGCCATGGAAAAATTGCTCTTTTCTTTTACGCATTTACCCGCTCCTCATACGCAAGATATAATAACATTTTTCAAACGCATTATAAGAAGGGCAGACACCAAATGCAAATAAAACCGTAGTTAGGTATTACTTTGTATTTAAATAGTTGCTTTACCTCACCCCCTTTGTCCCCCTCTCCAAACGGAGCTTACAGGAACGTTACTGATTATTTGTTTGGAGAGGGGGAAGTAAAGAAAGAGAGGCTGCGCCTCTCTTAGACACTCCGTTCTTCATCTCTCCTGGCCAGGTTGTCAGCAGGAGAAGGGAAATTATTATTAAAAAGGGGCTGCGCCCCTCTTCGAGGGCTACTCCCCGGTGGGGGGATGATAGTATAAAACCCCCTTAATCCCCCCTTCGGCAGGCTCAGGGCAGGCTCTTTACGAAAGGGGGACAAAAGGTGGGGAGATTTCACGGGCTGAGGCATTAAAGCCGCGAGGGCGGCTTGGGTGGGAAAAGATAACAAAGCGGGGCGTGGGGATAAAGGGAGGATAATACCGGATTTGCGGTCGAGGACTACTGTAGAACTCCGAGATGCAAGTTGACAACCAAAAGAATTAATAGTTTAATCAGCATATAATAATGCCGGCAAGAACGATAAA
>Ga0315537_1000465_pt1 | contig 31370 bp, 26 predicted proteins | sample SalMarSW160270MG_FD_203091 | JGI IMG/M metagenome (GOLD analysis project Ga0315537, IMG submission 203091) | Salt marsh sediment microbial communities from the Plum Island Ecosystem LTER, Massachusetts, United States - Salt Marsh Sediment SW1602-70 ... | reverse complement strand
TAATCAGTACTATTGTCTTGTTCATTTCCTCGTTGAATTTCTGCAAGAGCTTGAATATCTCTACCTGATAATTGATGTCCAGATTCGCAGTCGGTTCATCAAGAAACAGAACATTCGACTCCTGAGCAATAGCCTGAGCGATAAATACTCTTTTCAGCTCCCCTCCAGACAGCTCTGAAAGGTGCCTGCCGGCAAACTTTTCAAGCCCGAGCATTTGCATCGACTCCCGCACGATGCGGGTATCTCTGGGCTTTTCCATTTCAAACCTCTTCAGGTAGGGAAAGCGACCCATCATTACGATATCCCGTACCAGGTACGGAAGGGATGAAGGGAGGTCCTGAGGAAGGAATGCAACGTGTCGCGCAAATTCTTTTTTCCTGTATGCAGTAAGGGGCCTTCCGTAAAGATATATATGTCCCCGCACATCTCTTATTACACCGGTCAGAGCTTTTATGAGGGTTGTTTTGCCGGCCCCGTTCGGCCCGAGTATTGACAGAAATTCCCCCTCAGCAACATCGAGCGAAATATCCTGAAGAACGGCAGTGCCGTCATACCCGACAAAAAGATTGTGTGTTTCAATCACAAAACTCAAAACATCCTCTCCACCCTGTTTTCTATCTCAAACCGCTATCAGAACCATAGTTTCTTCTTACCCTTTAAAAGAAGGAAGATAAAAAAGGGTGAACCGAATAGTGATGTAATAACCCCTACCGGTATTTCCACTCCGCTTCCGAAAAGTATTCCCGGTAGAACCCGCCCGATCATATCAGATAGGGGCAAAAAAGCGGCACCCGATATAATGCTTGCAGGTATCAACATTCGGTGTTTCGGTCCGAATACGAGCCTCATTGAGTGAGGAATAATGAGACCGACAAATCCGATTGTGCCCGTAAGCGACACTGCCGTTGCAGTAATGAGCGATGTAGTTGAAAAAAGAATAAGCCGGATGCTGTCGGTATTCACTCCAAGGCTTATAGCTCGCTCATCGCCGAGGGCAATCAAGTCAAGGTCTTTGTTGAACAAAAAGGTAAATCCACTCAAAACGAATATTGCGCCGGCAGCGGGTATTATATATCGATGAAAACCCGCAAGGCTTCCCATCAGCCAATAAATGATCTCGTGGGACCTGTCGCCGGCAAGAGACATGATCAATACGAGCCCTGATGAAAAAAGATAGCTCACAATCACCCCGGAAAGAATAATGGTGAGCATTTGCACTCTTCCCTTCGTTCGCGCAAGGAAGTACACAAAGAACATCGTAGAAACAGCACCGACGAATGCGAACACAGGAAGAAGGGTTTTAAAGTAGGCATCGATGACGGAGGATAAAAAGATGGCAAGTGCAGCACCGAAAGACGCGCCAGCCGAGATACCGAGCGTATAAGGGTCTGCAAGAGGGTTTTTCAGCAATGCCTGAAATACGAGACCTGAAACAGAAAGCGCTGCACCGACAAACATTCCGAGAAAAACCCGCGGTATACGTATCTTCACAATAATATCGTGGGATACAGCGGGAATTCCACTCGTGTCAAAGAAAAAAGATGTAAGTATTCGAAATGTGTCTTTAAGCGGCACATTTACCGAACCAAGAGAGGTGCTCACGATAAAACTGATAAAAAGAACAACGATCAAAAGAAGTATGTGAAAGTATTTTTTCACTAGAAAACCTCTGGATGAAGAAACTGTGCGATTTCTTTGAGGGCATTCAACACCCTAGGCCCCGGACGTAGAAACTGATCGGGATCTGGAATGAGAATCTTACGATTTTTTATGGCCCTGATACCCGCAACGTGCTCGTGTATTGATAGAAACTGCTTCAAGTCCGCCTCGTGACCCAGCACAATTGCCTCAGGATTCAGTACAAGAAGCTGCTCTTCGTTCAGTCTCGGATATTCCAGCTCCCCTTCAGGCACTACTCTTCCACCGGCCATGGTAATGAGATCTCCGGGTAGGCTGGTTCTGCCTGCTCCATAAAGCGGATTGTCAAATATTTCAATAAAAGTAGTTACCGGGCGCACACTTCGTTTTTGCACACGTTGTACCACATCAGCCGCACCATTTTGCAGAGATTGTATCAGTTCCCCGACCTCCTCTTCGTGGGAAAACATCCTGCCGAACTGGTACACAGAATCGAGGAGAGCGGAGTATGTTTTGGGATTATAAACAAACACCTGTATACCGAGACTGTCAAGCTGCCTCTTTATCTTGAGGGGGACAACGGTACCCATTATGACGACATCCGGCGATGCAGCCTGTATCTTTTCAATGTTCGGGCTGGAAAATCCGCCCATCCTCTGTTTCGATTGGACAAAATCAGGCGGCCAATTGCAATAATCCGAAATCCCGATAACAGTATCACGAATACCGATTGCAAAAAGCGTTTCCGTTGCACCTGGTGAGAGTGAGACGATTTTCGTCAGATTCCCTGGAACCGTGACCCTGTTGCCGATGGAGTCAACACCGGTTCCAGCCAAAACATACTGACTAAAAAATAAACTGCACAAAAACACAACAAGTGCTGAAATAATGGGAATACAGCTGCGCAATTTCACTAAAACACCGCTCAATGGAGATACTTCCTCTCAAAATAAATGAAATACTATGAAAGTCAAGCGAATACTATAGTGTACACTATATCCCGCCTTTATGAAAAATGATTCAACAATCATCCCTTTCTTATTATATTAAAGACTCAATTGTGCAGGATTATACTGATTAAAAGTAGCGTACGTTCCGGGCGGGATGTATCCCGGGGGGAGACGAAAAATGGACAGAGAATCTATTGTAAAGCAGGCGTTCAAACTCGGATTCGATTACGAGAAAAAGTACAGAGGGTGCTCCCAGTGCGCGATCGCTGCGGTACAAGATGCACTCGGTACTCGTAATGATTTTGTTTTCAAGGCGGGAAGCGGGCTTGCAACTGGTGGAGGGCTGCTTCGCGTTGGTCTTTGTGGAGGCTATTCTGGAGGAGTCATGGTCATGAGTTCGTACTTTGGCAGAACACGCGAAAAGTTCGACGACGATCGCGAAGACAAGTACTGCTCATTTAACATGGCGGTTACATTATACGAACGGTACATGGAAAAGTACGGGAGCGTCATTTGTATGGATATCCATAATAAGATATTCGGACGGAGTTTCGACCTTTGGAACGAGGAAGAGAAAGAAGCATTCGAGGAAGCAGGTGCGCATGCCGACAAATGTACGACCGTCGTTGCCGATGCTTCGGCATGGACTACAGAGCTTATTCTCGATGAACTCGAAAGAAGAGGACTCTCACTGAACGATTTTGACTATCTGCGGCATAGTATGCAGTAGTTCAGTTCGAGCATAGTGTACAAGTCTCATTACAACAGGTAAGAGAAGATGGATTATCCAATCAAGATCAGCCCCTCCATACTGTCTGCAGACTTCGGTACCCTGCGCCATGATGCCCTTGCGGCGGAAAAAAACGGTGGATGCGCTATTCATATTGACATAATGGACGGTCATTACGTACATAACTTTTCATTCGGTGTAAATATCGTGTCCGCCCTTAAAAGACATGTGCACATCCCGATCGTTACACATCTGGAGATAGATAACCCGGATGTATTTATTAGCGATTTCGCCCGCGCTGAAAGCAACATGGTTGTGGTTCAGGAAGATACCTGCCCTCATCTGCCGTACACAATCAACACGATTAAAAAAATGGGGGTAAAAGCAGGCATCGGAATCAATCCCGACCGAGGATTTGAAAAACTCGAGGCCAACCCGGAAATCCTGCGAGAGATCGACCTGCTCATTATCATGGCGGTATACCCAGGATACGGCGGTCAGCCGTTTTCACCGGTAACAGTGCCGAAAATAAGAAGAGCATGTGCCATGCGAGAAGAAACACAGGCTTCCTTTGATATTGGTGTAGACGGGGCAGTTAATAGCAACACTGCACCCGATATCGTGAGGGCGGGCGCAAATTATCTCATAGCCGGGTCGAGTGTTTTCACAGACGATATTGCAGCCAGTATGAAAAAACTTCACACATCAGCTGCAGCAGCCCTGGCAATCTGACTGCGCTGAAACTACCCGACAAATACCTCTATGCATCCATCAGGTCTTATCAGTAACTTCAAATAAGCTATCTGTGATACCCTGTCCCGCCAGGGATCAATCCCGCCAGGGATCAATCCCGCCAGGGACATACACCATTTCTAAGACAGGTTTTTACGAAGTTCAATAAACTCTATTATTCTTTTCTTCCTGTTCATCCTTTCAACAAGCTCTTCTATCTCGCCCTTGGCGCTGAAGAACAGGACCTGCCACCCGCGCTCTGCAATACCCACCAGGGTCCTGAACTGGCGCTCGAGCCTGTCGGGGTCTGCTTTTATAAAGGGGTCATCAAAAATAAAGAAACCGCGGTTGTCCTTCAGCAGGCTGCTGCCGAGTGCGAGCCTGACACTGAGATAGAGCTGATCATAAGCACCGGAAGACAGCTTTTCCGCGCTCAATACTTCGCCATTTTCTCTCCGAACGTCGATCGATGCGGCCTCCCGGTTATACAGTACCTGGGTGTACCGTCCTCCGGTAATATCTTTGAAATAACCCGTTACGCTGCTTGCGGGACCGAAAAGCCCCTGCACCTTCTCCTTTTCCTCCTGTTCAATCTGCTCAAACAGATTCAGCACAGCAAGAACATTTTCACGAATGGTCTCCCATGCATCGATAAACTCGGCAAGTAGTTTTTTCACCGCTTCCAGGTCCACCGTTGTTGCACAGGGCAAATGCTCACCTCCCTGGTCCAGCACAGAATTTACCTCCCGCTCCACCTCTTCCAGTTTGCGTCTACATTGCACAATTTCATCATCATACTTTTCACGCTCCTCATTTTTTCGGTTCAGTTCGTCTTTAACCCGTAAAAGCTCCTCCTCATTGAAAGTAACTCCCTCTGCCTTCTCCCTATACTGACGCAAACCTTCAACCCGACTTTTCCAGTATCGTGTATGTGCGTCGCGTTTTGAATCACTTTCTTCCCCCAGCAACTCCCGCAAAAGAGCCTGTCGTTCCTGTATTTCAGCATGGAGTTTCTTATTCTGCCGTAATTTGTCCGTAAACTGGCCAAGGGTCGTCAAACCGTTTGATTCCTGTATTTTTCGTATCCTGTCTTTTTCAGCCATAATACTGCTCTCAATGGTCTGCAGTCTCTGCGTTTTGAGTGCTTGAATGGTTCCCTTCAATCCGTTCACCTCGCCGAGAAGTTCGTTCACCTCATTTGAAAGAAACGTACAGTTATCTTCAAACTTCTGGACATTTTCCAGCACCAGTTCCAGGTTCCCAGCGTTCATACCGTAGGTAGAGAGCAGCATGTTCACCTCTCTGAGCTCGCTGTCCAGTTTACCCTTTTTTCGTAACAATATGAGTTTGAAAGCAGAAACAGTGATAAAACCGAACAGAAAAAATACGCAGATATAAAAAAAATACGCCTCTCTGGTGAATACCGCTCCCATGAGGGACAACCCGGTAAGTGCGGCTACGGCTGCAAAAAGAGCGGTCGTAAACCTGCTCTTTGAAGCCTGAGCAGCAATCTCTGCAGACCGAGCCTTCATGTATCGTATCCGTGGCCGGATTTCATTGTTTATAATTTCACGCTTCTCGTCAAGTATTTGCTGGGAGCGCCTCTTATCCTCGAACTTTTCACTCACATCCATCAGAACAGATTCTTTTTCCCCTATCATCCTGGTTGTATCGGCTCTCTCTTTTTCCAGGTGCGCGATACTGTTTTCACAGTTTCTCCATTCCTGCTCATCTTTCTCTGTGAAGGCCGCCAGTTCAGCAAGTCTCAGCTCGTTCACCTCTATTGTATCAAGGGCCCCCGAACACTTTTCAAACAATTCTCTTCTACGGGCGTCTTCCAGGTTTTCAAGGTTGAAAGAAAGCCCCGCTATGTGCTCATCAAGCAGTACCTTCTTCTCATAGAGCTCATCAAAGCCTGATGACTTCATTTCTTCGATCAGTGCCTCGATCTGCTCTATTAGACTGGAAGCTCTGTCAAGCCGCGTTTTAAGTTTTTCACCCTTTATATCTCTGAATGTTTCTCCAGGCGTCAACCTCGCCATCTCGAACAGGGCCGTCTTTATACGGGCGATCTCGGCCGTTTTCAGGCCGGTCAGCCTATCCGTTATATCGATAAAAAAATCATCCTGTTTGGAAATGGACAGGTTGCTGTTCCGTATGATAAATATGTTGGAGCACTCCCGTTGTGTGAGGCCTGTTACATCGGTGAGAAACCCCGATTCCGGAAGTTTTTGACTATCCCCGCCCTGTCTTTCAATGAGCACGTATCCTTCAGGCAAATGGGCCACCCTGTCGATACGCGAAAATTCTGTCAGCTTCCTTCCGAAGAGAAGTTTAACGAGCGCATCAATCGTAAGACTCTTGCCCTCTTCATTCTTCCCGAAAATGACGCTGAACGGTCCGGGGGTGATTGGACTTTTAAAGGAAAGCGGTCCGTACCGTATAATATGAAACTCTTTAATCCTCATAGATAATCAACCCTGATCCTTCTGCCTCAGACTCGCATTCATCATGGCCTGCACTGCCGTATTGTAGAGCTGTTCCTTTTTTTTCTCGCCGAAATCCCTTTCATTCAGCTTTTTAAAGAACATAGAAAAAAGATCATCATCAAGAATATTTCGTATATCTTTGTAAAGAGGGGTAAAGGTTACGGGTTTTCCACGTATCAACCGTCGTATCTCCTCTGTGAGTTGTGTTTCATTTGTGGAACACTCTTCTCCGTGAAAATAGCCTTTAACCGTGAGAAGAGGCTTCTGGTCGGGAGCCATCGTATCAAGAATTCTAGAGACTCTTTCAACAGGCTTCTGTTTGTCAGACGGACTGAGTGCAACCACGACCTCTTCATAAAAGGGCGTATCAATTGTTCTTCCCTCCGGAGACTTGCCGACCTCGAATATATTTACCTTCCGTCTGCCCGTTTCCCTGCTGGAAATAGACACAGGAGACCCCGGATAAACAAAAAAACCTCCGTTTGGCAACGACCGTACATCGAAACGTGTATGAAAATGGCCAGCCAGAACGTATGTAAAGTCAAGTCCGTTAAAATAGGAAAGTCTGAGGGGCATGTACCGCCCTGCACCCTCTTCCCCGAAATCGAGCCTTGAAAAAAAGGCATCAATCAGCTCACCATGATAGAGAAGAATGTGGGACTTTTGAGTATCGAGAAGTTCTTTAAAAGAACGGAGTGCGCGCAGGACCTCTTCAGTACCTGCAGGTATATAGGGTAAACCCCATATACATATATCCTCAAACATGAATGGTTTACTGACATCATTCATTACCACCGCATCGTCACCGAAATATCGTCCACCTTCATAGACATCCTGATCATGATTACCCGGAAGCAGCAGTATTTTAAAGGAATTGTTTGAAAAAAGCCCTCTTAATTCGGCACGGATCGTATCTGCATCCGCTCCACTGTTAAAGAGATCTCCGGAAACTGCAATAACGTCCACCTGTTCATTTTTTCCCAGTTTAATCAGGGTAACGAGTGCATTCCAGCGTTCATCATCTATTGTCCTTAGATGAATGTCTGCTGTATGGAGTATTTTCATATTCTTTACCTATGGTTTCAATACCGGTGGTTTGACAGGATACACGTGTTGAAAATAGTAACGGAGAACACGCCGCTCACAAGCGGCAGTATATAAAGCAACCGAACCCAATACGGCTGAACTTTGAATGAGCAGCAGGGATTGATACATAAAAAGGCGGAAGAACGAGCAGTCGAACCGATGCTATTTATTGGTGCCGGAAATATCAACTCCGATATCACCCCGCTGTGTCTCTTCAGGGGTCTGCCCTGACGGGGCCTGCTCCGCAGGAGCCTGCTGGGCTCCTTTGTTGATCTCTATCATCTCCTTCGTTTCCACCCTTCCCTGGTGAGCATTGAGATACCCGAGAATAAAACTAACAAGCAGAAAAAGCGCGGCAAGTGTCGTCGTGATTTTCGTCATCACATTTCCAGTCTGCGTACCGAAAGCCGATTGACTTCCGCCTCCAATAAACCCAAGTCCGCCGCTGCTTCCAGGCTGAAGAAGAATTATGACCATCAAAAGAAGCGCTATAAAGAAAAAAAGAGCTGTCAAAGCCACTAACATAACACATCACCTTCTATTTTAACATTTCAGGGGATGGCAACATCAGATGCACGTACGTGCATCAACAGATGCATCCATGCCCCCTTCATACAAAACCATTTTTACATCTTATTACCTGTTTTGCAGTATGATAATCCTTCATCTGCAGACAGATTCACTTCATCAGTGCTGAAAACCAACAATTCTTAAAAAAGAATCCGGTTTCAGTGATGCACCGCCAACAAGCGCTCCGTCGATATTATTCTTTGCCATGAGCCCGTCTACATTATCGGGTTTGACGGAACCACCGTAAAGAATACGCAACCCTTCGGCTGTTTGCACGCTGTATAAATCCGCAATGGTTTTCCTGATAAAACCGTGAACCCCATCCGCATCTTCAGGCGTCGCCGTTTTTCCGGTGCCGATCGCCCACACAGGCTCATAGGCAATGACGAGAACACGCATATCATCCATTGAAACATCCCGCAGCCCGCCTACCACCTGGCTTTTCACAATGTCTTCGGTTTTCCCCGCTTCCCGCTCCTCCAGAAGCTCGCCGACACAGAGGATCGGTATAAGCCCCTTCCGGAGAGCCTGCAGTACCTTTTTGTTGACGGTTTCATTATCTTCATGAAAGATATGCCGTCTCTCGCTGTGCCCGAGTATTACATGGCTGCAGCCGACTGAAATCAGCATATCGGCAGATACTTCTCCTGTGAAAGCGCCCTTGTCCTCGAAATACATGTTCTGTGCGCCAAGCATCACGACGCTGTTTTCAAGTGCGTGTTTTACGTCACCGATGAGAGGAAATGACGGGCATATGAGCACCTCTCGGTCATCTGTATCCCGAACCTCCCGTGAAAGTGCTTCTGCAAGAACGACGGCGGAATCATTGTCGAGATGCATCTTCCAGTTCCCCGCAATCAACGCCTTTCTCATCCTGTGCTTCCTTCCCCTTTAAAAACGGCATATGTCCCTGGCGGGATATGTCCCTGACGGGACCGATCCTTGACAGGACTGGGTATCAAACAGTAACTTGCTCGAAAGTTACTTAAAAGTGGTCTACGTCCCTGGGGGACCGAATATCATAAAGTAACTTCGCGAGAAGTTACTTAAAAGAATTATTTTAATGGGCTTGGTTTAAATCGTAATAAATATCTACGACTCCTTGTCTTGCAGTGCCTCAATCCCCGGGAGTTCTTTTCCTTCGAGAAACTCGAGGGACGCTCCTCCCCCGGTAGACACATGGTCGATTTTTTGGGCGACACCTATTTTGTTTACCGCCGCGACAGAATCCCCACCGCCGATAACGGTTGTCGCGTTGCTCGATGCAAGGGCCTTCGCAATCTGATTTGTCCCTCGCGCAAACCGGTCTATTTCAAACACGCCCATCGGTCCGTTCCAGAACGCAGTTCGTGCACGCTTTATCTCTTTTTTATAGGCCCTGATTGTCCTCGGTCCGATATCCACCCCGATCATCTGCGGGGGTATCGCGTTGGTATCGACCGTCTTCGTTTTCGAGCCCTCTTCAACCCTATTGGTCACGATATGATCATACGGAAGCATGAGGTTGACACTCTTTTCATCAGCTTTTTTAATGAGCTCAAAGGCGAGGTTTACCTTTTCGGTCTCTACGAGTGAATTGCCGATTTCAAAGCCCTTTGCCTTGAGAAATGTGTAACACATTCCCCCGCCGATGATAAGTGTATCGACCTTTTCGAGGAGCTTTTCCAGTATCCCGATTTTGCTTGAAACCTTTGCGCCGCCGATAATCGCCACATACGGCTCTTCCGGCTGATAGAGGAGTTTTCCTAAAAAGTTGATCTCCTTTTCCATGAGGAAGCCGCCAACTGCTGGGAGTAAATGAGCAATGCCCTCAGTCGACGCATGCGCCCGGTGCGCCGTGCCGAACGCATCGTTCACATAGATATCCGCATAAGCCGCAAGCGCCTTTGCAAAATTCGGGTCATTCGCCTCCTCCTCCTTGTGAAACCGCACATTTTCAAGGAGAACGACATCACCGCCCTGCATGCCAGAGATGATTTTTTCCGTTTCTTCACCGATACAATCTCTGGTGCAGATTACCTCCTTGCCGATAAGCTCGGAGAGGCGTTTTCCGACCGGTGCAAGACGCAACTCCTCCTTGACCTGGCCTTTCGGCCTTCCCAGATGGCTCATGAGAATAAGCCTTGTATTATGCTCGAGAATATAATTAATCGTAGGCAAAGCGGCCCTGATCCTCGTGTCGTCAGTAATGTTTCCCTCTTTATCGAGCGGAACATTGAAATCCACACGCATAATAACACGTTTTCCCACCAGGTCGGCATCTCTCACACTTTTCTTGTTGAGCATAAATGTCTACTCCGAGTTAGAATAGTTTCCCGATGAGATCCACGACCCTGTTGGAATATCCCCATTCGTTGTCGTACCATGATACGAGCTTGACGAGCTTATTGTCGATAACCATTGTTGCAAGAGAATCGAAAACAGAAGAATGAGAATTCTGGATAACATCAGTGGAAACAATAGGGTCGGTGCAGTATTCGAGAATACCTTTCATGGGCCCTGAAGCGGCTTTGGCCATTGCATCGTTTACCGACTCTCTACTCGCTTCTTTTTCTACTTCAGCGACGAGGTCAACGATTGATCCGGTTGGCACGGGTACTCTCATCGCCATTCCGTCAAGCTTACCGTTCAAGTCCGGAATGACTTGACCGATTGCCTTTGCAGCACCTGTTGTAGTAGGAATAATATTGATTGCCGCCGAACGCGCCCTTCTCATATCGCTGTGCGGTGAATCAACCAGTTTCTGATCGCTTGTGTATGCATGCACGGTCGTCATCAATCCCCGAACAATGGTAAAGTTGTCGTGCAAAACCTTTGTAATCGGCGCGAGACAGTTCGTCGTGCACGATGCGTTCGATACAATCTTGTCTTCAGGGGTCAGCATTTCTTCGTTGACACCAAGGACAATCGTCCTGTCGATTTCACCCTTTGCCGGAACGGTAAGAATAGCCTTCTTCGCCCCTGCCTCAAGATGCATGGCAACCTGCTTTCTCTGTCTGAACACACCGGTCGACTCGATTACACAATCGACACCTAGTGCCTTCCAGGGCAGCTTTGATGGGTCCTTTTCACTCGAAACCTTTATCTCTTTCCCGTTGACTCTCAGTGCGCTTCCTCGGGCCTCCACCGTGCCGTCAAACCTTCCGAACACCGAGTCGTATTTGAGAAGATGTGCGAGCTGTTCCGGACTAAACATATCGTTTACTGCGATGATATCTACATCAGCCCTTCCCTGCGCAATTCTAAACACATTTCTCCCTATTCTTCCAAAGCCATTGATTGCAACCTTTACAGACATTCACTATCCTCCGTAATAAATTGTGGTTTTATGTACCAGAATCTTATGCTCAACTCACTACATTATGATCCAAAATTATGATCCAAAAATCCATCATTACATTCTAACGATAAAAGTATTCGGAAAGTGATAAATTGGATACCATATGATTGCTCAGTTCACGTACCTACATTCCATACAGTGTAATAATTTTTGGTACAATCATCAAGCAATTATTATAATACCGCCGGTGTACCCGTTAGTATTCGTTAACAAACACGAACTGGTATAACTTCCACTGATATATGAGAACATGCCGCTTACCGGCGGTAATATTCCTGAACCTGTGCGTTCCGAAAACAATCCACCCTTATTTTCTCCTCAGCACCGACATGAATGCACTCTGCGGTATATCTACATTCCCCACACTCTTCATCCGTTTTTTGCCCTCTTTCTGCTTCTCAATGAGTTTTCTCTTTCTCGTAATATCACCGCCGTAGCACTTCGCGAGCACATTCTTTCCGACCGCGCTGATCGTTTCCCTTGCAATAATCTGGCCCCCCACGGCAGCCTGAAGAGGAATCTTGAAAAGATGGGGAGGTATCTCATGCTTGAGCGCTTTTACGGTTTCCTTTCCCCTTGTGAACGCTTTATCCCGCCGCACAATCTGAGAAAGTGCATCAACCTGCTTCCCGGATACAAGTATATCCAGCCTCGCAAGGTCGGCTCTTCGATAATCGAGGTGTTCATAATCAAGCGAGGCGTATCCCCTGCTTACGGATTTTAATTTGTCATGAAAATCATAGATTATTTCTGCAAGGGGCATCTCGTACTGGACTTCAACCCTTCTGTCACCTATGTAGCTCATACCCTTGTGAATTCCGTTTCTTTCAATTGCAATCTTCATAATATTCCCGATATACTCCTCGGGTGTAATAATTGAAGCCCTGACAAACGGCTCCTCCGCATACTCGTACTGTCCGTTGGGAAAATATACGGGATTGTCAATGACCCTGCGCTCCCCGTCATTGAAGTATACGTGGTACTCGACACTCGGTGCAGTGATGACAAGGGAGAGGGAAAACTCTCTCTCCAGGCGTTCCTGAACGACCTCGAGGTGAAGGAGTCCGAGAAACCCGCACCTGAACCCAAAACCCAGGGCCGTTGAGGATTCTGGTTCATATATCAGGGACGCATCGTTGAGCTTGAGTTTCTCCACTGCCCGTGACAGTTCTTCGTAATCATCGGACGCAACCGGATAAATGCTCGCGTATAACATGGGCTTTACTTCCTTGTAGCCCGTTAGCGGCGACGAAGCGGCGTTTTCCTCTGTTGTTATTGTATCGCCGACTCTTGTTCTGGATATTTCTTTTATGCCAGCAATGATATATCCCACTTCCCCGGGACTCAGCCTGTCTTTCTCTACCAGTTCCGGTCTGAATATACCGACTTCCTCAACCTTGTATCGTGCGTCACTTGACATGAGTATGATTCTGTTCTCACCTTTTACCGATCCGGAAAACACCCGGACATTGATCACCACGCCCCTGTACATATCGAAATGTGAATCAAATATAAGCGCTTTGAGCGGCTCCTGGGCACTCCCCTCTGGAGGCGGAACCCTCTGGACAACAGCATCGAGGACCTCGCGTATCCCCGTACCTTCCTTCGCGCTCACGGACAGTATTTCTTCATCCTTGAACCCGAGCTCATTTATAATCTGCCGTTTTGTGCCGTCAATGTCGGCTTGTGGGAGGTCAATCTTGTTGATAACAGGGATTATCTCGAGATCATGCTCCAGCGCCATATAGAAATTTGAAATAGTCTGAGCCTCGATGCCCTGCGACGCGTCAACAAGCAGAATAACACCCTCGCATGCAGCAAGTGACCTCGAGACTTCATAGGTAAAATCGACATGTCCCGGTGTATCGAGAAGGTTCAGGGTATACACCTGACCTGGCCGATACTCATACTCAATGGTGACCGGGTGAGACTTGATGGTGATGCCCCGCTCCTGCTCTATCTCCATACTGTCGAGAAACTGTTCGTTTTCTGCTTCGGGATTGAGAATGCCTGAAAGTTCCAGAAACCTGTCTGCAAGGGTCGACTTGCCGTGATCGATGTGCGCAATGATAGAAAAGTTTCTGATGTATGCTGTTTCATTCATAAAGCATTCTCTATCCACAGAGACGTCCGCTGAGTCTGGTAAAAGTCCCGCACAGGGAAAGTCCCGCACAGGGAAAGTCCCGTATATGAATAACGGATGGACGCCAGGCCCATCCGTTATTGCTGTATCATATCCGTTTATTGCAGCTTACATGTGTATTCCGTAATATCACCGTCAGACGGCATGTTTCCCTCGGTTATGAGCGGGGCCTTGTCCGATCTTTCGGATTTGTTCATCCGTCCTGCGGCCGGCTGAACTACAAAATACCGTCATTCAATGTTTAGACCTATCGATCCTTTATTGCAGCCTGCGCAGCGGCAAGACGCGCGATCGGGACCCTGAAGGGAGAGCAGCTCACGTAATTCATACCGACACGGTGGCAGAACTCAACGGATGACGGTTCTCCGCCGTGTTCGCCGCAGATGCCGATTTTCAGATCTTTTTTTGTCTCTCTTCCCCTCTGTATGCCGATATCAACGAGCTGCCCGACACCCTCCTGATCGAGTGCCTGAAAGGGATCTTTCTCTAAAATACCCTTGTTAATATACTCCGGCAGAAATACACCGGCATCATCACGGGAATACCCGAACGTCATCTGTGTAAGATCGTTGGTGCCGAAGGAGAAAAATTCAGCTTCCTCCGCGATCTTGTCGGCAACAAGCGCAGCACGCGGAATCTCGATCATCGTGCCGACCTTATACTCGATTTTGACCTTCTGCTCTTTCATGATCCTGTCTGCTGTTTTGACGGTAAGGTTCCGGAGAATACTGAGCTCTTTCACCGTTCCGATCAGAGGAATCATAACCTCGGGAATCACCGAGATACCTTTTTTTTTCATACTGGCTGCGGCGAGGAAAATAGCCTCGATCTGCATTTCGTAGATCTCAGGATAGGTAATACCCAACCGACATCCCCTGTGTCCGAGCATCGGGTTGAATTCCTTGAGCGATTCTACCTTCTGCGCAAGCTTATCCTTGGGCACACCCATGTCCTTTGCAAGCGCTGCAATCTCCTCCCCGGTATGGGGTAGAAACTCATGGAGCGGTGGGTCGAGGAGTCTGATTGTTACCGGGAGGCCCTCCATAACCTGAAATATGCCTTCGAAATCACCCTGCTGCATCGGGAGAAGCTTGCGAAGCGCTTTGCGCCGTCCCGTTTCATCCTCCGCAAGTATCATTTCCCGCACGGAATCAATCCTGTCCCCTTCAAAGAACATATGCTCCGTTCTGCACAGGCCGATGCCTTCGGCCCCGAGCTTTCGGGCATTTTCTGCATCGCCAGGTGTATCAGCATTGGTGCGCACACCGAGTTTTCTCAGCTCATCCGCCCATTCCATGAGCACGGCAAAATCTCCGGTCGGCTCCGGCTCGACAAGCTTAACCTTACCCTCGATAACCTCGCCGGTTGTGCCGTTCAACGTTATATAATCACCAGCCTTGAGCTTGATACCCGCTATCTCACATTGGTTATCATTTATAATTTGTAAAGCCGAACATCCGGCGACACAGCACTTTCCCATTCCACGTGCAACTACGGCTGCATGGGAAGTCATACCGCCGCGGGCGGTTAGAATACCCTGTGCGACATTCATACCTCCGATATCTTCAGGAGACGTCTCCACCCGTACGAGAATCACCTGTTTCCCTTTGGCTGCTTCCTCCTCCGCCTTCTGCGCGGTGAATACGATCTCTCCCATGGCGGCACCCGGTGACGCGGGGAGCCCCTTAGCAATTGCCTTGACCTTCTCATTTGGATCGATGGTCGGATGGAGGAGCTGATCGAGCTGGTTCGGTGAAATCCTCATAATAGCGGCTTCTGTATCGATGAGCTTCTCTTTTACCATATCAACCGCAATCTTGATGGCTGACTGGGCCGTGCGTTTTCCCGTTCTCGTCTGCAACATATAAAGCGTTCCCTTTTCAATGGTAAACTCCATATCCTGCATATCCCTGTAGTGTTGTTCGAGCTTGTCCTTGATTTCAACGAGCTGTTTGTACATTTCGGGCATCTCTTTATCCATGTCCTCGAGCGTTTCGGGTGTTCTGGTGCCTGCAACCACATCTTCACCCTGGGCATTGATAAGATACTCGCCGTAAAAAACCTTCTCTCCGGTAGACGGGTCTCTCGAGAAACACACACCTGTTCCCGAATCCTCTCCCGCATTACCGAATACCATTGTCTGTACATTGACAGCGGTCCCTAAAAGTCCCTTGATTTCATTTATCTCCCTGTACTTGATTGCACGTTCATTGTTCCACGATCCGAATACGGCATCTATGGCCTTCCAGAGCTGCTCTTTCGGGTCCTGAGGAAATTCTTCGCCTGTTTTTTCCCTGTACAGTTTTTTATAATCAGCTACAATATCCATGAGGTTTTCAGCAGTCAGCTCTGTATCGAGCTCGACGCTGTTTTTCTTTTTGTGTTTATCAAGAACCTTCTCAAATTCCTCACTGTCTATTCCCATCACCACATTGCCGAACATCTGTAAGAATCTTCTACAGGCATCCCAGGCAAACCTCTTGTTGCCGGTCATTTCCTCGAGGCCATTGACCGTTTCATCGTTGGTTCCGAGGTTCAGGACCGTATCCATCATACCGGGCATCGAGATGGCGGCACCGGAACGTACGGAAACAAGGAGAGGATTTTTGGTATTACCGAGCTTTTTTCCCATGAGTTTTTCAAGCCGTTCGAGTTTTTCCTCAACCTCCTCCTTCAGGCCCTGAGGATACTGATTATTGTTCTTGTAATACATGTCGCAGACATCGGCACTTATCGTAAAACCCGGCGGCACGGGTATACCCAGATTGGTCATTTCGGCAAGATTTGCGCCCTTCCCCCCGAGTATTTTCTTCATATCAGCGCGGCCCTCGGCCTTGCCGCCTCCGAAGAAGTATACGAGCTTCTGCATAACACCTTCCTCCAATTCAGTATAGTTTTGCTCAAATATATGCACTCACGCATAAGCGGGTCAAGGTTTACTCTCCATGTTGAACAATTTTAGAGAAATCGATAATATCAGAAAAAAGAAAAACAATCTCATTCAGCAGGCCAATACGATTATTGCGAAGTTTTTTGTCGTTATCCATGACCAGAACAGTATCAAAAAACCCATCCACATACGGTTTGAACGTTGAAAGAGTACGGTACACCTCCGAATAGTTTCTTTCTGCAATGCTTTTTTTAACATCCTCACGAATACCGGTGTAATACCGGTGCAGCGCCAGCTCCGCAGGCTGGACAAGCAGCTCTTCTGAAAAGCCAGCGACCTTTTGCCCTCTAATAATATTACACATCCTTCTAAACGAGATTAGAAGGGAATCGAAATTTTTATCGCCTCTCATTTCATGGAGCGCGGATACCCGTCTGTAGGCTTCATACAGGTTTTCGAAGCTACCCGAAAGCGAGGCATCTATCTCATCGTAGCTAAAGCCCATATCCGTGAATATTGTCCTGATCCTGGTTGTAAAAAAAGATTCAATTTCGCTCCTGAGCTCATCCCCGTCGTCTTTGAACAATACGATACTCTTTCTCAGAAGCATATCCGGAGAAAAATGAAGCTTATGATGCAGTATGATTCGGATTATTGCCAGCACCTTGCGTCTGAGCGCGAACGGGTCCTTCGATCCCTTCGGCTTCAAACCGATCGAGAAGATACCGAGTATGGTGTCGAGCCGGTCCGCAATACCCACAACCGCCCCTTCAATAGTTTCCGGAGGCGCATCACTCGCAAATCTGGGGGCGTAATGTTCCCGTATACCTTTTGCAATAATCCCGCTGTAGCCCGATGAAAGCGCGTAGTAGAAACCCATAATCCCCTGAAGATGGGGAAATTCCTCGACCATGAGAGTGGTTAGGTCGTTCTTACAGAGGTAACAAACTTCACGGATGTTCTGCGTCTGTCCTTCGTCAAGCGAGAGAAGATCACCAAGAATACCGCTGATTTTTGCAATTCTCTCAACCTTTTCGTACATGCTGCCTAACTTCTCATGGAACGTGACGGATTTGAGACGCTGGAGAAGGTCTTTTAGATTGTGTTTTTTGTCTTCGTTGTAGAAAAATTTCCCGTCGTCAAGGCGGGCACGCAATACCCGTTCATACCCGAACCGTGTCCTTGAATTATCCCGTATATTCGATACCGCAACAAATCGGTTTGAAAGCTCTTTGACTGATTCTGTCTCAAGTGGAAAGCAGCGCTGATGTTCAACCATTTCGGAAATGAGCACCTCGGACGGGAGTTCTAAAAACTCCTCGTCAAATTCGCATAAAACCGCCCGGGGAAGCTCTGTAAGGTCCGCATTAATTTCATACAGGGATTCAACCGCTTTGGGTACTTTGAGCTTCTCTGCATTACAGAGGGAACCGACCTGTTTACGGATTCTTTCAACCCTCTTCTCCCGCCGCGCAATGACACCCGCTTCGAGAAGCGCTGATTCATATTCAGCAGTGCTGCTTATTTCCACCGCATCACGATGGTAGGTCCGGTGGCCCCGTGTACGGCGACCCGATCGTACACCGGCTATTTCATAGGGGATTACATCATGCCCGTAAAGAAACACGATCCATCTGATGGGACGGGCGAACGCAAATCCCGATTTCTCCCATCGCATTGTTTTTATAAATCGCAGGGATTTGAGCGTTCTATCCAGAATAACGGGTAGCAGCCCGGCAGTCTCCTCCCCCCGTATCTCGCGAACGATAAAAATATATGTTCCACTTTTCGTTTCTCTCTCAATTATATCATTCAGGCTAACGCCGTTTCCCTTTAAAAACCCCACGAGCGCTTTTGACGGACTGCCGTCCGGGAGGTATGCCTTTTCGAGAGACGGTCCCTTTTTTTCTTCCGTAAAATCATCCTGCCTGGTTCCCACCTGTTCAACTAGAAGGACAATCCTTCGAGGTGTCGAGAATTCCAGAACACCGGAAAACCCGATTCTCGCTTCGGTTAGTTGACCGGTAAACAGGTCTTTGAAATCACAGATGGCTTTGGGAATGATTGCGTGCGGGAGCTCTTCCAGCCCCAGCTCAACGAGGAGATCTTTCGCTTGGTGCATATACCCTGGATCCTATCTGCCTTTCAGGAGGGGAAACCCCTGGGCTTTTCTCGATTCGACAAATGCCTCCGCCACAGCTTTTGCCAGGTTCCGTACCCTGCCGATGTATGATGTTCTTTCAGTGACACTCAGAGCCCCTCTGGCATCGAGGATATTAAAAGCGTGTGAACATTTAATCACCATGTCATATGCAGGAAGTACGAGATTTTTTTCCAGGCAGAACTGCGATTCCTGTTCATAATCATTGAAAAGTCTGATATGTTTTTCTATGTCTGCCGTTTCAAAATTATACGTCGAGAATTCGAACTCCTCCCGTTTTCTCACATCGCCATAGGTAAGTGAATCGTTCCACATGATATTAAAAACATTGTCCTTTTTCTGGATGAACATAGCCAGACGTTCGAGCCCGTACGTCAGCTCAACTGATATCGGTTCGAGCTCAATTCCGCCCACCTGCTGAAAATACGTAAACTGGGTCACCTCCATACCGTCCAGCCAGACCTCCCATCCAAGTCCGGTCGCGCCGAGGGTCGGTGACTCCCAATCATCATGGACAAAACGGACATCATGCTCAATGAAATCGATACCCATCGTGCGGATGCTTTCTAAATAGATATCCTGAACATCTTCGGGAGACGGCTTGATCAGCACCTGATACTGATAGAAGAGCTGAAGCCTGTTCGGGTTTTCACCGTATCTGCCGTCTGCAGGTCTCCGGGAAGGCTCCACGTAACAAACGTACCAGGGTTCGGGCCCTAAAGAGCGGAGCATGGTAGCAGGGTTGAACGTTCCGGCGCCCGTCTCGATATCGTATGGCTGCACGGCGAGAGCGCCTCTCTTACTCCAGAAAGTTTCGAGATGAAAGATGAGCTGTTGAAATGTCATGTTTTCCATACTGGAGTTCCCGAATAATACGGCACTAATGTATTCATTCAGTAAATATATGTCAAGCCCGATACATGAATATAGATGCGCCGTAGACATCTCCTTGGCAGGATCAATCCTTATCAGGATCAATCCTTGGCAGGATCAATCCTTGGCAGGATCAATAGACTTCAGTAGCGGTGAATAGTACCTTTAGCAGTAATAATCGAAAAAGGAAAGCAGTCGTATAATGCAGGACCGAATCCGAAGACGTTTTATCGTAGTTATCATTCTCATCGCTCTTGTATTCAGTATTCTCGTCATCAGAATCACAAAACTGATGTTTTTTCAAAAAGAACTAATGTCAACCTCACCCGAGCTTACCGGTAATCTGGAACGGGGGTTCATCACCGACAGAAACGGGGAGAAGCTGGCATTAAGCCTCGAAACCTACTCGATCTACGTCAGACCTAACGAGATTGAGAATAAAAAAGAAGCTGCACTCTCACTTTCTCAAACACTTGAATTGCCCTACAGAGAAATTCTCCGAAATATGAACACAAAAAAATCCTTTGTTTGGATAAAACGGCAGGTGGATATCGCCTATAGTGAAAAACTCGAACAACTGAATATACAGGGCGTGTACGCCCAGAAGGAATATAAACGCTACTATCCTTTCAACACCCTCGCCGCACATGTAATAGGGTTCTCCGGAATCGATCAGAAGGGCCTTGAAGGAGTTGAATATGAGTTCGACAGAGTTCTCTATCCGAAAACTGAGCCCGCTGCAGGGTCGCTCAACAGCTACAAACGGGGATATACCGTTGTGCTGACGATTGACCGGTACATACAGGAAATCGTCGAGGAAGAAATAGAAACAGCCGCTAAACAAACAGGCGCAAAACTGATAAATGCCATCGTTATGTGGCCTGCAACCGGGAGGATCCTGGCAATGGTGAACAGACCCGCGTACGATCTCAATCATTTCAGGAACTACTCCGAGGAAATAATACGGAACAAGGCTATCACCGACACCTTCGAACCGGGCTCGACCTTTAAAATATTTATCGCATCGATACTCATGGATAAAGGTCTGGTACATGAGGACGATACGTTCACCTGCACCGGCTCCATCGACATCGGCGGCGTGACGATCCACGACACCGGTGTTCACGGATTGATCAATTTCAGGGGAGTGCTGGAGCGTTCCTGCAATGTCGGAATGATCGAGTCTGCAGGTAGGATAGGCGACATCGGACTTTTCGAGAGCCTACGGGCATTCGGTTTCGGCACACCTACCGGCATCATGCTGCCCGGCGAGGCGCACGGCATTTTAAGAAATCCGAAAGATTGGAGCAAAATATCGAAATCAGAGATAGCGATCGGTCAGGAGGTATCCGTTACGGCACTGCAGCTGATAACCGCGGCATCAGCCATAGCAAACGGCGGCGTACTCATGCAGCCACGCATTGTCCGTCGTATAGAACGTCCCGACGGTTCTCCGGTGAAGGAGTACAAACCTTTGAAAATCAGGAGGGTTATTCAGGAAAAGACGGCCTCTGAAATATTGGATATACTCATTGGTGTTCTCTCTGACAGAGGAACGGGGTACAAAGCACGAATAGAGGGGTATGCTATAGCAGGCAAGACAGGCACCGCGCAGATAGCGGATACCAAGAAAGGAGGCTATCTCGAAGATCAGTTCTACGCATCCTTCGTCGGGTTTATGCCGGTTCCGAATCCGAAAATCGTCATACTGGTAACGCTCGACAGGCCGGTTGGAGAGGTATACGGCGGCCAGACCGCAGCACCTGTATTTAAAAACATAGTCGAGCGTATCGCTCCTTACCTCAATATCCTACCGGCTTCATCCGACGTGTACGTCATTCAGTAGGATCGGAATACCCGTTATCACCGGTACATACTACTCCTGTGCCGTTCCAGTCACAGACCGGCTAATCCTGTAAACCGGCCTGCATTTTAAAGTACACGCAGGAACAAGCCTCTTTCTCCCTTCTGTCGGAAGTATGTATAATCGCATCTTGCGGACAGCGGTTGAAACAGGCCGAACACTCAATACATTCAGCAGTATTTATAACTTTTGATTTGCCTTCTTTGATGATAAAAACACCTTTCGGGCATACGTCGGTGCACAATCCGCACCCGATGCACAATTCCTCATTGACGTTGATTTCCGGGACTTTTACTTCTCGATATATCGATCGGAAATTATATTTAACCAGAGGTGACCAGCCTTCAAACTCGTTAATCAGATAAAAGGTCCCTGTGCCGGCAGTAACTGCTGTATCTATCGATCGAGCGGGATGGAATAACCCTGTAAAAATTGTAAAACCCAGTATCCTGCCGGAGCAGGTACAATAATTTTAGCCTTTAGAGCTGATTTCATTTTCCAACTCATTTCTCTTGACGAGATATTCTTCCCAATTATTTTATTCTCATTATAATATGAGGGATATAATCCCGCAGCAGGCGAATGGTTCTGGGCGTCGTTTTCAAAGGACGGTGCCATCATGAAAGAGGGGAAGATCGAAAGCTGCATTACCTGCCACAGTCCTGTCAAGGGTGATCATGATAAGTACAGGAAAGAAGATATTTGAAAACCTATACCCTTAAAAACCTGGACTGCGCCACATGCGCAGTCACTATCGAAAAAAGTCTTGAAAAAATGGAAACCGTACGTTCCGTTTCCGTAAACTTTGCGTCGGCAACCATGAATCTCGAAGCCGAAAACCTCGATGAAGTGATGAGGAAAATCAGGCGTGTTGAACCCGAGGTCGAAATCGTCGAGGCATCGATACGTACAGGGATTCATGAGGAAAAATCTACGAACAGTATAAGAGAGTTTCTGTTAATCAGTTTTTCCATCTTGCTCCTGGTGCTGGGTGTCGTCTTCAAGGAGAAACTGCATCAAACACCAGCTGCCTGAAGCGGCGGCGGTAGGGTATATGATTATCGGTGATGAAATCAAAGAAGATGCATTCCTTGCAATTGCCAATTTACGGAAACTCGGCGTTAAAAAATGCATACTCCTGACAGGAGACAACAGTAAAGCAGCGCAGAGTGTATATAAAAAACTGGGCCTTGATTCCTATCAGGCCCAGCTTCTCCCAGAAGAAAAGGTTAAGGCAATTGAGAAACTCATCGAAGAAAAAGATGGAAAGGTCGCCTTTGTCGGTGATGGAATAAACGATGCACCAGTCATCGCCCAGGCTGACGTGGGAATCGCTATAGGTACGACCGGTTCTGATGCCGCTATCGACACCGCTGATGTTGTATTGATGACGGATTCCCCCAGAAAGGTGGCTGAGGCAATACAGGTAAGCAAAAAAACCCGCAGGATCGTCTGGGAAAATATTATTTTTTCATTTGCTGTAAAGGCCCTCTTTGTAGGGCTGGGTGTTTCAGGCACAGCAACTATGTGGGAAGCGGTATTTGCCGACATGGGTGTCGCGCTTATCGCCATCTTCAACGCAACGAGGATACTTCGGAAAGTTTAAGAATGGACGACGCGAAAGACAAAAACCGTATATTCAAAAAAAATGCGGCCATTCTTCACACCCGCTATCCGGAGTTGTACAGGACAATTACAGAAAATAGAGCGGCCTCGGCCGAAATAACGGTGCACCGAACAAAAACAGGGCTTCCCAACATTGAAGCAACATCCGACGATAAAACAGTATCACTCCATTCAAAAATAGATCCGGTGCGGGAAGCTCGAAGGATCGCCGATTCCGTTATGGAAGGGTCCGAGCAGGTGATTGTGCTCATTGGATTCGGCCTCGGATACCATGTTGAAGAAATGCTCAGAAAAAACGGTCATACACGCTTTGTCGCTATCGAGCCCGACACAAATATCTTCATTCAGGCACTGGGGGCCCGTGACCTGCGCTTTGCGCTGGAATCCGACCGGTTTATGCTCTTCGTTGAACCCGACACCGTGCCCTTTGACGAAGTCATCCCCGAAGCCGGTGCAGTTAAATTCTATATGCACAGGCCCTACACCCTGCTTTTTCCAGAAAAAACGGATAAACTGAAACAGGCCTTTTTAAAATTCAGCAATAGAACCACAATTAATACCGCCACCCTCAGTAAATTCGACCGTCTCTGGACAAGAAATACGTTCAAGAATTGCGAGTACTTTTTTTCGCTCAACGGTGTCGATGCACTCAGGAATTCTCTGAAGGGTTTTGCTGCCCTGGTGCTTGCCGCTGGCCCCTCTCTGGATGAGGACATCGAAAAAATCAGGCAGATGCAGCAGGACATTTTTATCATCGCATCGGACAGTGTTCTTCGCCCCCTCCTCAGACACAGCATCTTACCGGATTTCGTTGTTACTGTTGACCCGCAGTTTATCAACAGCTTTCATGTTACAGGCCTGACCATGAACGAAGGCGATACTCCGGTTCTCATTGCCGACCCTGCTGTACACCCTTCTACATTCAGGAACTATAGCGGAACAACGGTTATTAGCTCCTCCGTTTTCAGTCCCGGACAGCTAATTGAAGAGTTTTCAGGGATTAAGGGACGTATTGCAGCGGGTGGGTCTGTTGCGACTGCAGCCTTTGACTTTGCGCGCACAACCGGCGCTGATCCCATTATTGTCGCCGGTCTCGACCTTTCCTATTCGAAAGGCAAAACGCACCTGTCCGGCTCTTTTATTGAAGACTACATCCTCTCAAAAGCATACAGATTCAAAACCGTGCCGTCCTATTATACGGAGTACATACGCTCTGGTAAGCCGACTGCGATCAGCGATCGGAACGGTTGCACGGTTTTCACCGACAAGAGGCTTCTTTTGTATAAATCGTGGTTTGAAAATCAGTCGTTTTCCAACGATAGTACGATTCTCAATGCAACCAGCGGCGGACTTTCAATACAGGGAATACAGGACGTCGAATTCAAAGCAATCAGTCAATTCATATCGAACGGGCCCGAAAAGAAACAGGACAGAAAGAAGGCCATTAATGCAGAGCTGGAACCACCGGATATATCGAACGCGGGCATCTCCCGGTTTACTGCCTACCTGTACGCAACCAAAAAAAACCTCAAGAGCCTTCAGGACCTGGCCAGAGAAGCCTGCTCCGTTGCAAGCCGCATGCTTAAAAACAACATTGGCATCCAGGCCGGAGATAAAAAACTGGCATCAATTGACGCCGGCATTCTATCTTTCAGGGAAGAAAACAGACTCATCAGCATGGTACTGCAATCACCGATCCATAAAATCCTCGGGGGTAAAGCGCTTGAGAACAAACAGGACGCCCTCAATAATTCAATCACCCTTTATTCTGCAATGGATAAGGCTGCCGGAATGCTCATCGACTTAATCTCTCTGGCTGAACGGAAAATCACCAGATACGTGCAGTAGAGTTCACTTGAAAATATCACCCGTTTCCCTGTACCAGAGGACAAAATCAAGGTGGCTTACCGGGAGGTTCATTTCATGGGAAAAATCAACCATCTTTTTTTCAATAGCCAGATACCTTTTCCTGCCGAGACTTTCAGGGGGCTTTCCAATAACCCCGGCACGCGCCAGATTTCTCAATATGTGTCTGTCGAGTATTGCGGTATCGCCGGAACATCCGATATTCCGAAGGAAATGGCTCGCCTCCTTATACCCGAATCCGTTTACCGTACGCACAAGCCACTCTCTCTTTTCATTTGGGCCTGAAAACCGTGTGATTGTTTTGCGGACTGAAAAATAATCCCCCTCTGAAAAAAGGTGGACCGCCTCACAGACGCGAAGGGCCTTGGTATTCCTGAAACGGACTATGTTCAGTGCGTCTGCTATCCTGTCCACAGGACATAGTACAGATGGTTTGAGAAATCCGGCGTTCTTTAGTATTTCCACTGCAGTCCACGCCGATCGTGCGCGAGACGCAGGGGTAAGCAGGCAGAATACCAGCTCATAAAAGATGTCCTCGTCACTCCCGTTTTTGCCTATTTCGCTGAAACGTGCGCACCGATACTCGATTTCTTCTCTTATCTCGCTGTACAGTTCATGAATTTCAGCACGTATACCAAATGACATGTTTTTCAGAAAGGCGCAAAATTGTTATCGGTAAAATATTCATCCTCGAGAAATGCTATCTCCCGATGTATCGCATTGTAGTGATCCTTTTCCCACGCCGATAAATCCAGAAAGAACTCCCTGAGCGCGTTGTTTTCCGTTTCATCCGCCATCTTCTTATAATACTGGAAAGAATCCTGCTCCAGCTTCATCGCTATAGAGAGTGCTGACATCTCAAAATGCTTCCCCTTGAGCCTCTTCTTGAAATCCTCTGAAAAAATCGGACTCCGGGCATCTTCAAAATGCACCAGCCTCTTCAGCCGGGGCATGTGTATTTCTTCTTCCTTTATGAGCGACCTGTACATCCCCATCAATGCTTCCAGATGCGAATCCTCTTCCCTCGCAAGAAAAGTAAAAACCTCTTTGGCCTGGTCATCCTCACTCCTTTCGGCAGCGACTGTGTACAGCTCTCTCCCCTCGATCTCACCTTTCATGGCTTTTTCAAGCGCCTTTTTTAAATCCATCCGGCAACCCCCTACTGGACAAAGAAATGTATAAACTCCTGATTGTTTATGTACAGGGAAAAAGATCCTCTCTCAAGGTATCGAAAGGCCACCTTTTGTTTACGCTCTGCCGAATGACGCTCGACCACCCTGCCGTTTCTTCGCACCAGGATACTCTTTCCTTCAACACCATCCAGCTCGAGTCTGAACGTATGATTCCCCTCTCCCTCAATCTGCAGACCAATACCTTCTTTTTCGAATGCATGCACGGATCTTTCTCTGCCCCGCACCACGGCAAGAGGAATAGCCCTGAATCTGTTTTCACCGATAAGGTTCTGTACAAGGTTCAGCTGCCCGCGCACCATGTGAAACAGGGCGAAACCGGACCTGAGTTTTTTCGGAATTGGACCGAGTTTCATCGATTTCATGAGGAACATATCCTTTTCAAGATTCAGAAGAGCATCCATACACTGGCTACAGCCCAGAAGGTGCTCGGAAAACGCCTCCTCCGTCTGAGCATCGAGCGTCCCGTCAAAATAGCCGGCAATTATGTTTGATTCATGAAACGGACATTTTTTCATCATACTGCTCCTTTAGTATACCCCTGACCGCCGACTTCATCCGTGAAATACCCGTAGAAACTGTTCCGATCGGCACATCGAGAAACCGGGCAATACTTTCGTATGAAGGGTTCAGCTTTACCCGTCGGTACTCCTCTATGATCTTTTCCCTTTTTACTTTCAGAAGATGAACCTCCGATTTATTTCTGTCACGCTGGCCCCGCAGTATTGCATGATGCAGCATGTTGAGCCTTGAGAGATGTTCGTGCTTCATCTCGTATTTTCTCAGCATTGAGCTCCTCACCACATCGATATTCTTTAACACATCCCGAACCGTTCTGTTGAGCGTCACGGCAAGAAATCCGACATCCTCCTGTCTGAGGTTTTCAATAAAGTACAGATGGAAAAAAACCCTCTGGTTCTTTCTCAAGCCGGAAACAATGCGGTCCACATAATCTCCGTACGGCGCAGTCCCTTCATGAACGTATTCTCTGCTGTCGCCGAGAAGATTATACAAACTCTGCTCGTGTTCATTCCTGAAGTCAAGGGATACAAGATCATACCCCTGCTCGACCGTATCTCTGTTCTTTTTCTCACGAAGATAGTTGAAATACCTGTTCCTCAGCACAACGGTAAACCAGGTAACGAACCGCGCTTGAGACTCCCTGTATATTTTGAGAATATTGCGCAGGCGTACAAGCATATACTCATAAAACTCTCCGCATTGATCATCAGGGGCGCAAAATACGATGCGAGGAAAATGATATATATACGGTGAAACCATGTCCAATATCTCAGAATAGCAACGCGTATCACCGGTATGATACTGGCGTAGAAGTGCTTTAACGTTTTCGTCAACTATCCTTTTTTTCATATTTCATCCTGCTCTCGCCCTGAAGTACAAAGGCAAGCGGAGTGAGGTCTCCCCTTTTAAATGCATCCTGAACCGCCCTGTTGAACGAATACCCGATATCCATCGTATTAAAGAGTGTTTTGTAAAAAGTGATGCAAAAATCACTCATGTCACGGTCGGGTATCGTCCACCGTGAGGAAATTGCATTGCCGACACCCTGCTGTATCATGCCACATCCCAGCCCCATAGAGCTCCCGCAGGCAGATGAAATGACAAGGGATGGTGGAAATCGGACCATGCCGAGATCTCCTGCAGAAAACGTCGAACACCCCAGCTCCCAGCCGGCATCCACATTCCCGGTACTGTGATGCCCGCAGAAATGCACAAGGTCGTACTCCGAGAGGAGGGCGGCAAGAAGATAATTTTGAATCGGTCTGGAAAGCAAATCGACGCAAAATCCTGACTGCAAAAAATAATTATAGAGTCGTGTCCCCTCCCTGTATGCGTATGCATAGCTGCCCGAAGGATCGGCAACGACGAGAATTCTTTTCACCTCGACCGTATTTCTGTTTCTTGCTTTTCCTGCGGTGTACGAAATAATATTTTTTTCAAACATAAATTCGTTATCCCAGGAGAGCTCAAAGGGAATACCGAAGGTGTTTTCAGTTCCCGAAATATATATTCGATACCCCCCTTTTGTGTGAAGCCTTTCAAGACCGAGAGGAGCAATGAAGCGTTCGTATATACCGATACCTATCTCGGTCAGCACGTCAAAGACATCCCTGTCACGGTGCAAGGTGCCGTTCCGGTGCAAGGTGCCGTTCTGGCACAGGGCGTCTTCTCCTGTGCGCTTCATATCCTGTATCTGCTCTCGTAAGCGCCCCCATCCGCCTATCACACAGTTTGAGACCTCTGCTCCGTCATTCAATTCCACAATCGTTACATGCAGACTGTCATCAACAGGTAAAATGTTGATTATGAGAGGTTGAGTGCGTGTATTGAAATAGCTCAGCGTCGAGATAAGCAATTCTTCATTTTCACCGGTTATACAAAATCCGCCCTTCTCCGGGTCGAACGCCGTACCTTCTGTTGGGAAACCATTGTCGAACATGTTCGAACAATCAACCTCGATGCTGTCATATATGAAACACCGCGCACCGCCGGCTGACCCGTTAAAGGGGCCGCTGCCGGGGTTTTTTTCTTCTATTACCTTCGAAGAGCGGGAAAGAACAGGGCCGTGAACGCTCCTTCCTTCATAATTGTAAAAAAAAATCAAATCTCCCCGTTTGATCCTCCTCAAATCGGCTTCGTATTTTTGCCGGCGCGGTATACGTATACGCTCCTTCCGAACCGATTCAAGCAGGTTTTTTATGTCTGTTCGTATGATATAGGCCATGAGGAAAAGTCTCATATACCATAAAAAATATATAAAGGTTTCAGGTATCTGTGTTCCGGAACCAGTCGCTTCTCTTGCGCGAGCTTGATTATAGTACGCGAACACGGATGTGACAACACTACCCGAATGCCATCTTCACCACCATCTAAAGACAGGTTTTCACACTGAGGCAGAATATCATCGAATCCATTGCCTGCGACAATACACTCCGGTGTATGCTGACGGATAAAACGAAGAAAACCGTCCCTGTCGAGCACGAGATACTCCGTTTTGCGATCTGCGCCCCTGTACAACGCAGTATATACCTCGTGTTTTCTCGAACGTATGAAGGGAATAACCGAATTATACCATCTGGAATTCTCGAACGCAAGAAGATCGAGCGATGAAACACCGAGAAGCGGTATATGAAAAACCTGGGCAAGAGTATTTACAAAGGAGAGCCCGATTCGCAAACCTGTAAAGGAACCGGGGCCCACGCCGGCATATGCAGCTGTAATAGAATCCGGCCCGACGTTAAGCCGCTCGAACAAGAATTGAACGACACGTACGATATGCTGAGAGTGGGAAAGTTCAAAGTTTAATGCAAAGTGTGCAAGTTCCCTCTCTTCGAACAGGGTGATTGAGAATGCCCTTGTTGCAGTTTCCACCGACAGTATCAATCGTTCCTCCCCTCAATCGAAAACCGCCGCAGGGTACCCTCAATTGAGATGTGTATGCGCATATATACATCGAGAAACTCCTTTGCCCGTTCACCCCACTCAATAACAACCACCCCGTCTTCCCTGTAAATATAATCCTCCAGAAGCTGTTCCATCTCGTCCGTGTCACTGATCCTGTAAAAATCAAAATGATAGAGGTTCAGCCGCCCACCGTACACGTTCATGATTGCAAAAGAAGGACTTGTTACCACCTCATCGATACCGATAGCCGCTGCGATACCCTTGGTAAATGCGGTTTTTCCGCTTCCGAGTTCTCCTGTCAATATCAGTACCTCACCGCCGTTGAGGGATTTTCCAAAACGGATGCCGTACTGAACAGTATCTTTATAGCTCTTCGAGATGTATTCAGTCATTGACGCGTTACGTATGGCTTCAACCAGTCCAAACCTAGTAGGGCACGCAGACCGCCGGACGAGCTTCATTCAGCCATCGGCTGAATGCTCGATGGTTGCGGAACACCGTCACTCCACGCCTGATAAAATCGATTTTGGCGATCAGTATAAGCCTGTATTCCCTCAATATAACACCATTTTATCTAAGCTCGAAATGAAACGTGTAATTGAGCTCTGTACCGAACAGCACAATCAGCCACGTAATGTATATCCAGATCAGTAGAATCGGAAAAAAGGCAAGTGAGCCGTACAGCAAGCTGAACTGCGGAATAATCGAAACGTACACGTTCAATCCCAGCCGAAACAGGTACCAGAGAGTGCCGCAAACAGCACCCGCTACCATCGTGTATACGGTTTTTACCCTGTAATGCGGCAGTATACCGAAAAGAAACGCGAGCAGACACCAGTTTATGACAAGGGAGAGGAACTGTATGGCAACACTATTGAGTGAAAAAGGAAGTGTAACAAGGAAGGAGACGCTCCTGAGCGATACATAGTTTTGGAGATAGAGCGTAACGATTATGAAAACAGGGGCACACAGGATGACAACGACCGCCTTGATGAGGCATTTTATCACGGATTTTTTTATGTATTTTCCCCAGATCCGGTTAATCGTTCTGCTCAAAGAAAAAATAAGAAAAAGGGACATAAGAATCGAAAATCCGATGCTCAGAGTGTCCGCTGAGCGGCTGTTTTTCAGGATTCTTTCAATATACGTAACAATTTCTTTTGCCGTTTCCGGTAGAAAATATGCTGAAATACTTTCAAGTATAAGCTCTCTGACGGACGGACGAAAATAAATATTTTTAAGCTGCAGTATTGTTACAATAAGAAGCGGTATAATGGAAAGAAGAGAAATATAACTCAGGGAACGGGCCTCGATCCCGCACCTGTCATGCCTGAATCTCTGAATGGTTTTTACTCCAGCGGCATATGCAACAGTGAAAAACTTCAAAATCCATCCTTTACAACCTTAGATCGTTTGATAGTTATACAGGAGGGCGAAGATTTCATTTTTATGCTTTTTGTCAATCTTCGTAAACTGTATATGCATGAGCCATGTTTTTCGTGCGCTGTTCTGCTCAATCCTCTTGACTTTGCCGAATGCAATGAGTTTGTAATCCTCCCGCAATTCAAACTCAACCCTGATATAGTTATTCTTGTTCACCGGAATAGCGGTCTCCACAGAAAGGCCGCCGACTGAAATGTCAATGACGGTACCCCAGTGTGTGTCCTTTCTATCGACAATTGCTTTCTTTTTACCGCCCTCCTCTACTACACGGACGCGGGAGAAAAAAACAGGGAGTCTGACACTCTTTCTCGGGTACAGCCTCTTCTGTACTCTCGTAATCTTACCGGTATGTT
>Ga0315537_1000463_pt1 | contig 31415 bp, 28 predicted proteins | sample SalMarSW160270MG_FD_203091 | JGI IMG/M metagenome (GOLD analysis project Ga0315537, IMG submission 203091) | Salt marsh sediment microbial communities from the Plum Island Ecosystem LTER, Massachusetts, United States - Salt Marsh Sediment SW1602-70 ... | reverse complement strand
ACATCGCGGTGAAGACTCACCCGATGAATACGTCATTAAATTCAACAAATACTGGGAACAGGTCGAGAAACAGATAGCCGAACTGGAAGCGAAGCTCGGTGTTATTAAAAGAATATACCATGAGCTGGTTCCGGCCGTCGGTGATGATGGAATCAAGGCTGTAGAAGAATTATGTGACAGAAGCTGTAAAATCGTCAGGGAATGCCTGGAAAAAGGGGCGCAGCTCGAAGCAGTTGAGGGAAGCGATGAATTAACCGAATTTATGGATTGGAGTCGCTGCCTGATGATCGGACTGCAAAACCAGAAAGTTATCGGTAAAGTTTATGAGGCCTATCTCGAAGCTGCCAAAAAACGGAACGAATATATTGCCGCCAAGATAGATGAAACGCTGCAAAAAGATGAAACGGGTATCCTGATTATGAGGGAAAACCACCAGGTCCAGTTCCCCACCGATATCCAGATAATCTATGTGGCTCCCCCGGCTCTGGACGAAGTCAAACGCTGGCTCCGGGAGCGTGATAATAAAGCGGAAGAGTAGCTCCCCCGACGTCGTCCGGGTATTGGTTTACTGACGGGTAATCGGTTTCCCGGTTAAAGGGTCAGTGGGCGAATATTTTCCTGCGTCTCGGTTCGGGCAACGGCTCTTCTAGGTTTACGCGTTTCGTCAATATGGCACCGCATTGGAGACATGATACATAAAGACCTTCGGAATCACGTTCTAAAAACAGGTCGCCGCCGCAGCGTTTGCACCCCTTGAACTTGATGATGTTTAACATGATTCTCCCCTCCTGTTAAAGAATGTATTCTTCGCCTCCGCTGTTATTTACGTATCAGGCAAAAGTATTAGTCGTTATATTCTTTCCAATTCAATCATTCGCCTTCTTTATTTTAAGCGCTGGTATTGTAAATAACCCGACTCACACCGGTATCACACGAGTCGTCAGTTTTATCACAAAAACATCACAGAACATAACGCGGCAAATGAAACAAATTCATCTCTTTGACTTTTAAGCTGTGAAGAATTACAATTTGCGGTTGACGGATATTGATATTCGGTAAATTTTGTAAGGGGGAGAGAATTTAGCATGGCAGAAAATAAGTACGATAAATATGTGGTTCATCCCGGGCCATCTCAAATACGCGCCGAAGACGACGGACGGGTAGTCTTCGACGGCTTAATGGTGAGACCCCAGCAGCTGGGCTATAATTTTCAGATAGGTCACCAGTTCGTCAAGAAGCCGCTTTTCAAGGAATAGCACCCCATTATTTGTTTCCATTATTGAATACTCGATGAAACAGCGAGAGGGCAGGATTTATACCTGCCCTCTTTAAATACCGGAAGGTTTTGTAAAGATTATTTTATCTGACTTATTTTAGCTTCTTCGACCTTCATTGGAGCCAGTTCGGCCGGCATCGGTGTCGGTCGAAGCTTGGTAATTTTTATGATGTGGAAATCGGGTGTGTAGCCGCACTTGGCCGCAATCAGTAAGTAGGGTCCCTGCTGCTGGAATCTGTAGGTGAACTCACCGTTGCGGTCGGTGAATCCGATGAGGTAACGTCTAATATTCAAGGTGCTGTCATAAGCCCTTTCATTGGTGGTCGGACTCCCGTCGACGGTCGGTCGTTCCATCATTTGCGCGTACGCTTCAGCCTCTTTGAGCAGCTGGTCGATATTACTGTTGGTACCGTCGGTCGTACTCAGCAGCGGTACGGCAAATATCGCGGCGTTGTATACGCCCTGTCCGTTGGGATCCGTTACTCTCATTGTTACCGGTTCGCCTACCTTGGCAGAGTCCGGGGCACGCAGGCTAAGCGGCACACGGGATGTTACTTTTATCATGGCAAAACCGGGGTCGAAGTTCGGTTTGATGGCGACAAGCATGTATCTTCCTTCTCGCATTATACCGGGTGCGGGGTCAACGTAACCCCTGTCATTGGTAGTGCCGAGAAGAAAGCCGTTTGCCTGTGACAGTGAAGCAACATCGGCGGCAGGTGCGGTATCGTTGGTGAGATTGTTGAGGTTTACCGCCCAGACCTCGGCTTGGGGTACCGGTCTTTCACCCGGTCGGGTTACCACCTGCATCCTTATCGGCTCGCCGGCTTTCACCACTGCCGGTGCCTTTATGGCCAGTCCGAGTCTTTCGGCCTCAACTTCCACAGGCCTTGTTTCCGTTTCGGCCATGGCAAAACCCGTAATCGATAGTACGGTACTGAGGGCTACGATGATAGCAAGTGTGGTCAGGATTATTTTTTTCATTTCTTTCCTCCTTTTTTCGTAAATCCCCAGGTACTTCGTCACTACATAAACACCTCCCGGTTCGCGCTTATGTAATTAATAACGTCGCGCCGATTGAAAGGTTAGGTATGATAAGAATAAAGTGCGGGGTTCCCCTCGGATAGTATGGGATAGGTGAAGTAAAGTGAGGAAGGCAGAAATACAAAAAGTAACAATTATGTAAAGTTTACTTTCACGCTATTTATAAAAGTGCCACCCGATAATTACCTGTCGTATCGGGTGGCACCTGGTTTTTTTATTTGTTTAATTCTTGCTTTATCTGCCGGGAGTTGTACGCTATTTAGATGGCCCTCATGCCCCGGATTCTAATGAGGTAGACCGACAGCAAGACAAGCAGTATAAATGCCGCGGTGAATCCCGCCATAAGCCACCAGTTAATCCAGAAGCTGCTTTCGAATTCCCCGGTCAGTTCGCCTACATGTACCGTATAGATACCGGGCTCGTTTCCGGTGACGTTAAATACGATATGCTGCGTTTCTTCGGGAGCAAGATTTATAGTAAGTGTATCTACTCTGGCTCCGTTGAGCAGCAGGAAGACCTGGTATGTCCCGGTCTGACCGCCGATATTGGTCGCGTCGAGTGTAATTTCCGCGTCTTCACCGTATCTGGTAACAAAAGTCAGACCCTTCCACGTTTTCGATTCCGAAGTCGTAATGGACAGGTTGCTTAATACGAAGGACGCCGCTGCCGGTGGTTGAGAATCCGGTCCCGGTTGCACCGGTGGAGTAACAATCTCGGTTTCTTCGGGTACCTCCACTAGGATAGCAAATACGGTGAAGTGGTTTAGCGTCGATGTTAAACTCTCGGCTCCGGCAACCTGATTTCTCACCGAGTTAAGATGTCTCCAGCCAAGATCGGGGTCGTAGTAAGCCATACCGATTGATATAAACTCGTCTGGCAGGTCTTCTACCTTTAAACCGAGGGAAAGATTGATAGGCTTGTCGAAAGCAGTTCCTGATGGTGTGATATTATAGGCTCCGCCAGCCAGCTCCGTATTTTGCGGAAGCTGTTGTATTTCAGCTCGTCGGATTACAATATATGTTACCGCTTTGCCTCTGCTGTCGGTAGCTCGCGTGCCCGCTTTGATTTCCAGCAGGTGAGCGTTGTCGCGACTGTAAGCTACGACGTCTTCCAGCGGCCGGCCGTCTTTTGAAGCTTCTACTGTGGTGATTTTACCCAGGAAATCCACGGTAAAGTAGTATTTTGTTGCTGCCATATAAATCGCCGGGGTTGTCAGCGGCGTCGTTGTCGGTGGCGTTGTTGGTGTCGTTGTTGGTGGCGTCGTTGTCGGTGGCGTTGTTGGTGTCGTTGTTGGTGGCGTCGTTGTCGGTGGTGTCGTCGTTGGTGGTGTCGTTGTCGGTGGTGTCGTTGTCGGTGGCGTCGTTGTCGGTTGAACGGACATAACCCAGGACTTAGTAGCGGTATCGGATAGTGTCGGTACGGTGGTGGAGGTAGCGGTAATGGTATCGCTTATCTCGGTGCTGGACGAAATATCAAAGGTTGCAACACCGTTACTATTAGTAGCTATCTGACTGATGGCGAGGGTGCCGTTAATTGATGACAGGTTAACGTTTTCCACAATGCCCTGTCCGTACTGGTCTTTCACCGTCAGTGTCAGGGTATGGTCCTGCTCTTCCGGTAGCTGGTTTGTAGCGGAGTCTGGCTCCAGGGTAAGGGTGGTAGGAACAGGCTCGGTAGCCGCCTCAACGCTGGTACAAACCTCGACTATATTGTTGTTCCAGTTAGACTCGTCGGTACTACTCACGACAACAGCTCGATTGATAATAGGGGTTTCCTGGGGTAACTCGATCTCCGGATTTACCGTAGCGACGATGGTGAGTTCGGCGGAAGCACATTTAGCCAGATTTCCGACATCCCAGGTTATATAAGAATAGCCGGGGGGAAGCTCGGTTATGCCCCATTCTTGATCGAGAATATCGATAACCCATTGCGGTAAAAAGTGACTTACTGTACCCTGGCTTGGAGTGGTCGATTGGATGGCAAAAGCGTTGGATGGGTACATATCGAAAACATAGACATCACTCGCCGCATCGGGCCCGTTATTGTTTACGTTGATAGTATACGTAAGGTCATGCCCGGCGAAAACAGGATCCGGATTATCGGACTTGGCTATCGAAAGGTCCGCAACATAGCATTGCCCGGTTGCCCCAACCTGAGCGGGAATGAAAATGGTAATAAGTAATGCCAGAAAAATAAATAACGATAGTTTCTTCATGATTAGCCTCATCTACTGCTTATATTAGTACTGGCCGCGTATTAAATCAAATATATTACCAGCAAAATAAATTGTCGTCGATATATTATATTGAAAATAAAGTAGGAATACAGTGAGCATAAAGTTAGAAAGCAGGTAGAGTTATCAGGTATGTCACACTCGATTTCCTCGTGAATTCGGTCAATATTTCGTCTTTTTCTGGCAGGCTGTCGCTGATTAATCCCTACCCCTGAGTAAGGGTGTACCATATTCCCATGTTTATCAGGACTAAAAGGTGATTTGTTCGAGGCCGTAGCTGTGTTAAACATAAATTGGAATGCATATATCTCTAAAATTGTTTATGTTTCCGGCCTTGGGCATCGTCTGTATTCTAACTTGCTGGCAGGGAATCTATGCGCATCCCGGTGGTTATGAACGCAATGATGTCACCTGTAGTGCCGGTATATCTATAGTTGAGCCAGAGACGCAGGTTGTCACCGCCGCGGATACGGGAATATCGGAACTCGTTAGCCCCGAATACCCCGCCTCCGGGGCTTATCTTTCTCTTTTAAAAACCGCCGGGAATTCTCTTCAGGAAACCGATGCCCGACTGCCTTGGCTATCGCAACGTATCGCTGAAATTCAGTCTGTATTCGTTTCAAATGAGCACGACCCGGTAATAGTGGCTGTACTGGACACCGGCATCGACAAACACCACGAGGACCTTGACGGTGCAGTTATCGCTGAAGTTAATTTCACTGACAGCCCCACGGCTGATGATATCTACGGTCACGGTACCCATGTTACCGGTATTATTGCCGCTGCTAATGATAATGATGTCGGCATTGACGGCGTTGCTCCCGATTGCCGGTTAATCAATGTTAAGGTCGCTGATGACCGGGGCAGGTGCCGCATGTCGGCGTTAGCGGAGGGTATTGTCTGGGCGGTGGAAAACGGTGCTCAGGTTATCAATATCAGCATCGAGATGCAGGAGCCTTCGCCGATGCTGCGGGAAGCCATCGATTACGCCTGGGAAAACGGGGCTATTATTATCGCCGCTGCCGGTAATGGCGGCAGCAGCCTCCCTGTCTACCCCGCTTGCTACGATAACTGCATCGGTGTTACGGCGTTAAAAGATAACGGGGAGCTGGCGCCGCTGGCTAATTACGGTGACTGGGTGGACGCGGCGGCTCCGGGTTTCAATATCTATTCTACCCTGCCCGGTGATGAATACGGGTACAAGTACGGCACGTCTTTCGCGACAGCTTATGTCAGCGGTCTGTCGGCACTGCTGTTTCCCCTCATGGAGGATACCAATGGCAACGGCCGTGTGAACGATGAAGTCCGTGAGACTATCCTTACTATCTGCGGCAATGATTTTGTAAATAATTCCGTGTCATAGTATTATGTCAATCTACCGGTGATTTCCCTACCCTCCCTCTGGTATATCTTTTCCCACACAACCGCCCTCGTGGCATTTGAGCTTTATCCCGTAAGCTATTTCCCCATATTTCTCCAAAGAGGGAGTGCGTAAGCGAGAGGGGGCTCCGCCCCCTCTCAATTTCTTTCCCCCTCTCGAACAATTGAAATTATACCTGCCGGATAATAATCTGTTTTCGCGTTATTTCCACGGGTATAATTTTTATAAAACTTGCATTTTTACCTGTGTATGCTATAGTCATTACTGAGATAGAGAATATGAAACGTGCCTGCGTATTAATATTACTGGTCATTTTTTGTATAATTGGGGTCCTTTCTATATGGGGCAGCTTGCCTTTTACGGCCGTTTCCGGGTCCGGTATGGCCCCCGAGCTACGCTCGGGTGAGTTAATCGTTATCAATAAGGTAGCCCCGGACGCTATAAAAGAGGGAGATATCGTTGTCTATAATGTCCCCGACTATCTCCGTGGACGTTACGGCTACCCGCCCGTGATTACTCACCGGGTGGCGGACGTTATCAGCGAAGAAAGCGGATTGTGGCTTCAAACGCAGACTGACAATATCGGCGATGACCCCTTCCTGGTGAGACCGCAGGATGTCAGGGGTGTAGCGGCTAATAATATCCCCTACCTGGGATATCCTCTGCTTCTTTTCCGGGGAGGAGCAGGTACGATACTATTCATCATCGTCATTTTCTTGCTGGCCCTGATGATGTATTCCCGGGAGATTACTGCAAAAATCGGGCGACTTCTGAAGACTACCGTCGCTCCCATCGTTGAGGAGAACAACCGGGTTGAACTTGAATTGTCGCGTCGCTTTGAGGCTACCGAAAGGGCTTTGGATGGTTTTTCCGGTGCTGTTCGCATTTATGCTCAGCATCTGGCCAGCCATACGAGCGCTATACAGGGACTCAGGGATGCTTCTCACGCTCTGAAAGGCAGCGCCGCCGAGCAAAACAGGATATTAGGACATTTGAGCGCATCGATTATCCGCGAGAGGAAAACCAGGGAAGTTTCCATGATTGAGAGGGTTGTCAGGGAGTTCGAGAAGAAAACCGCCGAAGCCCTGGAGGCGCGCGATGAGCTGGAAAAGAAATTGCCCGAATCGGGACTGAGATATCACGAGATTATCCCTTTAAAGGATAAGCGTCAATCGCCCCCGGGTTGCGCCGCCAATCCGAAAGCGCTTCTTGCCCGGCCGCATTACTGATTGCTTGCAGGTAAGCAGTAACACGACATCAGGCAGGGTAGCTGGCTGTTTTGTTTTCCTCGTCAAATATCGGTCTGATAAACGGCGGTATCTTAGATTCAAAATCGTTGCATAGCGGGCAAACGCCCTTCAAAGTCTCCAGCTTCGTCAGGTCTTTAATCGCCGTGATAACTTCGTAAGGCTGCCTTTCGACCTGCGGCCAGAAGCCCTCTTCTTCTATTTCGGGGATTTCATTTTTCAGGTGTGGAATATAGCATTCGTAAAAGACAAACTGGGTATATTTTTGGCACGCTGTCTCCACGTTCTTCCTGAACATATTGAATAGCTGGTAACGGCTCAGCTGAATTGCCCTGTTGTGGGAGTCTTTTATCTGGTATCTGTAGCGGAACATACCGTTCTTGCGCAATCCGTAAATCCCGGTGCTGGAACACTCTTCAATGGTATTTAAGTCGTTCGCCAGTAACATGGCTGAAATCTCGGACAGCTGGGTTTGATGCTCTTCTTGTTGCTTGGATATCAGCGGCTGCAACATCGTTTGAATACCCTCTTTGAGTATCTGTACCGCTACTTCCATCTCCTGCCGTCGGTCGCTGATGAACTCTTCGCTGTTCCTCAGCGGAAATTCGAGATTTCCGGCATCGTTCAGGCTGGCGTATTCCCGTAGGATATCTACGTCGCTATAACCGTCACTGACCAGTTTGTAGATAAACCGGAGCTCTTCCGGGCTGACCTTGTCGTTTCTACTCGTCATTTCTCCCCGGTCAAGCATAATAGTCTGGCCCTTCTCCGGTACATCCTCTTTGTTTTCGGCAAGTACAAGTCTCAATTGCGTTTCTACTGCCATTTTAGTTAACTCACTCCCTCGGTCGTATTCATTATTAAGGTTTTCCCGTGTATTTTTACACTCACTATTAATTTTATCAGGCCAAATGCCAAATTGATATTCACTGAATGTACTATATCAGGTAGTATTTTAGTTACGGTTGTTATTCTTAGTACTATTGTTTCAGTTGAATTACCCTGAAAGTAATATTGAAAAGTATGTAGCCGCCGATTATATTATTTCTCTATGAGGACTACCCATGAAGCGGCTGTGTTAAAGCCGGAGGTTAAAGAAATAGACTGCGTGCACTACTGGATTATTGATTTTCCCGAAGGTCCCATCAGTACCGGTAGATGCAAGCATTGTGGCCTAGAGAAACGCTTTTTCAACTCCCTGGATAATATTGAATTGCAGAACGATGACCGGTATAAAATAAACCATAATAATTAAGTCCTTCTAATAACCATATCGACAAACCCCTCCTCGAACCTTTGCTATATCCTCACCCTCTCCCTGCCCTGAAAGGCAAAATATCCATTATTTGTTACTGCAGTATTTCCATGTTGCGGTTTAGAAAAAGATGTATAATATGCATTAACATGGTGATAAGAAACATCATTAACGGTGTTATCTTTGCTCTGGTAATGTCCACACTGCTTCTGGCAGTGAACAACACCGTTAGGGCTGACGACTTCTCCTTACGGTTAACCATAAACGGTAACGACATCTCGGCAATGGAGACCGTACAAATTGACCCGGACGGAGAGTTGGCTATAGACCTTAGGATTTTCGATAACCCCCGCGACATAACCCTGCATAGTTTGTCTGTATCGGTAACTTTTGTGGACATATCTATCCTGACAGTAAGTGAATCTCTGGGAAATCACCACATGGAGCCGGGTGACATTTACCACCGGGAGATACCGGTAAATTCCCGTGAACTGCTCAAATTGGGCGACGCTACTCTGACTACCGGGAAATATCGCAGTCAGATAAGGCTGGAATACACTGTAAGTGACCGGGTAGAGGTCTGGAGTCAGTGGATAAATATTCAGGTCACCGGCAATCCGTTGCTAACACCCGCAGGAGGGGCCGGAGCGGTAATCAGCGCCCTGACGCTTGGAGCTGTCCTCTGGCTGGCTAAAGGATTATCAAGCCTCTATCAATTCGCCATGGGAAATCTTGAATCTTTGGCACGCGGCAGGGTGGTAGGAAGTATCGTCTCTGCCGCCAGAAAGCGTATCATCAAGGAGAAATGCCCCGTTTGTGGGGAGCGTTTTAAAAATGAGTATTGTTTCACCTGTAAGAAATCTGCTAAAGAGGTACATCGTGAATATAGAGACAGGCTTCAAGACCTGGCTCAGCAGGGCGAGAAGCTGCTCGCTGACGGCGAAGTAACTTATGATGATCTCTGTACAAAACTGGGCATCAGTGGCCAATTAGGCGCCGATGTTATGGCCGTAATCAAGGATGCCAGAGTGTTCCGGGTACAGGGCTTTGCTCGCAGGCTTATGGTGAGGGCTGTCTTCACGGGGATAGGTATCGCGATATCCACCATTATTTGGATTACCGTGGGCGGGTTCGCTGTCCTGGGTACCGCAGCGCTGGTGGCAATACTGGTGGCCGCTATCGTCATTCCTCTGGCGGTAACCTGGGGCTTGCGTATCAAGGCGAAACGTGCCCTGCAAAGGAGCGCGATTTAGCGGACTTTAAAGCTACGCGGCTCACGGCTTGCAGGAAACCGAAGCGAAACGGTTTGACCATGCGGTGAAAGTCGGGCATAATGAAACCGTTGGTGAAATAATCTGTTAGCAGACTGCGATTAATAACCTTCAGAAACCATAATTCGAGACCAGGAGAGGTGTCCGAGTGGTTTATGGTGCCGCTCTCGAAAAGCGGTCTACGCGCAAGCGTAGCGTGGGTTCGAATCCCACCCTCTCCGCCAGATAAACTGTATTCCATCCGTGTAAATCTGCTACAATATCTACGCGGAGAGGTGCTGGAGTGGCCTATCAGGCACGCCTGGAGAGCGTGTGTAGCTTATGCTACCGTGGGTTCGAATCCCACCCTCTCCGCCATTCCATTATCGACGCAATTTTTACACCTTCTAGAAATTGTTAATCGCCATTTTCTTACCATCTTCAATTGTCATCACTCTACCCCTGTGTTAGAATGAAATTACTTTGAACGAAGATATTAAGTACTGGGTTGGCTTTAGTAATATCCCGGGCATCGGACGTGTCAGGGTGACGCAGCTCGAGAACTGTTTCGGCAATCTGGAGAAGGCCTGGAAAGCTTCTGCCGGTGAACTAAGAGCTTCCGGAATTGATAGCGTTGGCTTGAAAGCTATTGCCAGGTATCGCCCTGATATTTCACCGGACGAAGAAATGGAGAAACTGGGAAGATACGGGATAACGGCACTCACCTGTAAAGATAAAAATTATCCATCACGTCTCAAAGAAATATATGATTATCCTCCGGTTATCTATATAAGAGGTGCCCTGTTGCCCGAGGATGAATGGTGTCTGGCGGTTGTCGGCACCAGGCGGGCTTCCGTTTACGGAAAACAGGTGACCGAAGAGCTGGTTACTGACCTCGCACAGAGTAAAATAACCATTATCAGCGGGCTAGCTAGAGGAATTGACACGATTGCCCATAAAAGTGCGCTAAAATCTGGCGGCAGAAGCCTGTCTGTTTTTGCCTCCGGCCTTGATATTGTCTATCCTAATGAAAATGCCCGTCTGGCACGTGATATTATTGAGCAGGGATGTATCATAAGCGAATACCCGCTCGGGACAAGACCTCGTGCGGAGAATTTCCCGCGGCGTAATCGTATTCTCAGTGGTCTCAGTATGGGCGTGATGGTCATCGAGGCTGGAGAAACCAGTGGTGCTATGATTACCGCACGCATGGCTCTGGAGCAGAACAGAGAGGTTTTTGCTGTCCCCGGCAGCATATTATCACCAACAAGCCGGGGTACCAATCGGCTTATCCAGGAGGGTGCCAAGCTGGTCCGGGATTATCAGGATATTCTGGAGGAGTTGAATTTAACGACGGTAACACGGCAGATAGAGATGAAAGAGATACTTCCTGAGACGGATACTGAAGTTGCCCTTCTCCGGCTACTAAGCGCTGAACCTACGCATATCGATGAAGTTTGCCGAAACAGTGGACTGACGACGGCAACAGTCAGTGGTACCCTGGCGATGATGGAACTCAAGGGACTGGTGAAACAGGTAGGAACGATGAATTATGTACTCTCCAGGGAAGCCAGGCAAGAATATAGAGTAAAAGTTGATTGATTATTATGAGTAAAAAATTAGTAATTGTAGAATCGCCGGCTAAAGCAAGAACGCTCGGAAAAATCCTTGGTAAAGGTTACAGTTTTAAAGCTTCTCTCGGGCATGTTAGAGATTTACCCAGAGGCCAGATGGGAGTCGATATCGATAATGGATTCATGCCTAAATATGTAATTCCTAAAGCAAAGACCAAACTGGTTAACGAATTAAAACAGGCTGTCAAAGAGTCATCGACTATATATCTGGCGACTGACCCCGACCGGGAAGGAGAAGCCATCGCCTGGCACTTGGCAGAAGTTGCCGTGACGGACGATCAAGCTATACATCGTGTTGTCTTTCGTGAGATAACCGGGGATGCCGTAAAGCAAGCGTTCCGGCAGTCCCGACCAATAGATATGCAACTTGTCGATGCCCAGCAGGCAAGACGTATTTTAGACAGGCTCGTAGGATATAGTATCAGTCCGATTCTCTGGAAGAAGGTGAGGAAACGACTTTCTGCCGGTCGTGTTCAATCGGTGGCGGTTAAAATCATCGTTGACCGGGAGAGAGAAATCCAGGCTTTCAAACCGGTGGAATACTGGACGATCGAGGTTGAGCTTAACAAGAAGAATGATAAGGACATCTTCAGGGCTGGGTTAATCGGATATATTGACGGCAAACGACTTGAAATTCGTAATAAAAAAGAATCGGATAATTTAATCTCAGCACTGGAAAAGGCAGATTATGCTGTTCTGAAGAAGAATACGAAAAAAGTAACCCGTCAGCCGGCACCACCCTTTACCACCAGTACCCTTCAGCAGGAAGCCTGGCGGAAATTACGCTTTTCTGCCAGGCAGACCATGGCAGTAGCCCAGCAGTTGTATGAGGGTCTTCCCATAGGAAGCGAGGGGAGTGTCGGACTCATTACCTATATGCGCACCGATTCTATCCGGGTGGCTTCTTCAGCGATTGAAGAAACTGTTTCCTATATCCGTGAGAAATACGGCCCCAAGCTTTTACCCCCGCGTGCCAGGGCCTTTAAAACACGTTCACGAATGGCGCAGGAGGCACACGAAGCCATCCGCCCTACCAGGATTGCCCGTGAGCCAGCCAAAATCAAAAAATATCTAAATACAAACCAGTTACGGCTTTATGACCTTATCTGGAAACGCATGGTTGCCAGTCAGATGGCAAACGCTCTCTTCGACAATACGACCGTCGATATAAAAGCAGAGAATCACTCCGACTATCTGTTACGTACCGCCGCCTCGGTAAATACATTCCCGGGATTCATAACCCTTTATAGTGAGGGTAAGGACGAAGCGGAGGAAGAAGAGAAAACCTCGCTTCCCTCTCTGGAAAAGGGAGATGCCCTTGAATTGCGGGAAATATTCCCGGAACAGCGTTTTACACAGCCTCCTCCCCGTTATACGGAGGCAACGCTGGTGAAAACCTTGGAACAAAACGGTATAGGCCGTCCCAGCACATATGCCCCGATTATTTCGACGATTCAGGAGCGGGAATACGTGACCAAAATCGGGGGAGGTTTTCAGGCTACCGAACTGGGTATGGCCGTTAACGATTTATTGATACAGTATTTCCCTGATATCATTAATATTACCTTTACTGCTGATATGGAGAACAAACTCGATGGTATTGCTAATAATGAGTTTAACTGGCCGGATGTTATCCGGGACTTCTATACTCCCTTTGATAATGACCTGAAAAAGGCCTCGGAAATGGCTGAGAAGGTAAAGCTGGAAGACGAGAAAACGGGGGAAGATTGTCCCAAATGCGGTAAACCGCTGGTGTTCAAGACGGGACGCTTTGGGAAGTTTGTTGCCTGCAGCGGCTATCCCGAATGTAAATATACCCAGTCTTTCCAGATTAAGACAGGGGTGAACTGCCCCAGGTGCGGTAAAGAGATTGTCCAGAGAATGAGTAAAAAGCGGAAGATTTTCTACGGCTGCAGCGGATATCCGGATTGCGACTTTGCTACCTATCTCAAGCCGCTGCCCCAACCGTGTCCGCAGTGCGGCGGACTGCTTACGCAGTTCAGGGGTAAGCAGGCGAAGTGCTCCAGTTGTGAGTATAAAGGGAAGATACCGGAAAGTAAAACCAAGAAAACAATTCGAGGGTGAATTGAAGGTGGGTTGGTTTCTACCTCACCTCCTTGTTCCCCCTCTCTTGGCGAGGTTTCACAGGAGAGGGGGGAAACAGGAAGAGGGGCTGTTGCCCCATCGGGGATAAAAGAGGAACTTACGCTTCCTTAATAACGAGGGAGGGTATCAATCCATCCCCCTAGCCCCCTTCCTTTGGAAAAGGAAGGGGGGATATTTACAAAGGGAATATTGCTGATTGGATTATTGATATAAAAAGGCCAGTACCGGGAATAATTGAAAATGACGCCGCCTCCTTTACCCCGCAGTGGTGTTAAGGGACAGTGAGAGTAAGTGGATTTACTTCTCCCTTTTAATGGGTGAAGGAGTGGGGAAAAACAAACGGACAGGCAAAGGATGATGCAAGGGCGGTCGGGTGGGAATAGATAAAACCGAAGGGGTAGAGAGGGGTAAAACCGAACAGGTGACAACCTGATGCAGGAAGTCTTTAAGAAATATGTAGATTACCTTCAGGTAGAGCGCAATGCCTCGCCGTATACCGTCAGAAATTATACCGACGCTTTAATGAAATTCTTCGATTATCTCACCGGCAGAGGTATTACCTCCCTGAAAGATGTTAATAAGCAAACATTACGCGATTACCTGTCGTACCTGATAGAACAGGGCTACGCAAAGTCGAGTATTGCCCGGCGGCTTTCGGCGATACGCTCGTTCTACCGCTACCTGATGCGGGAGGAAATGATAGCGGTGAGCCCCGCCGCCACCACAGTATCACCCAGACTCGACAAGCGGTTGCCGTCTTTCCTGACCGTCGAAGAAGCCAAACGTTTGATAGAGTCGCCCGACCCGTCCAAGCCACAGGGATTACGTGACCGGGCCCTGATGGAAATGCTGTACGCCTCCGGCCTGCGCATTAGCGAGCTGGTTAGTCTGGATGTGGTGCAGGTGAACCTGGACACCAATGAGGTACGTGTATGGGGGAAAGGGTCTAAAGAACGGGTGGTGCTCATCGGGAATCCGGCCCACCAGGCGCTTACCGATTATTTAGAACGGGGCAGACCGGAACTGCTGGGGAAAAAGAAGAGCGATGCCTTGTTCGTTAACCGCTACGGCGGAAGGCTCCCCGCCCGGAGGGTGCAGAAAATCCTCGACAAGTATGCCCGAAATATCGATAAAAAGGTACATCCCCACATGTTAAGGCATACGTTCGCTACCCATCTTCTCGACGGCGGCGCCGACCTGAAAGTCGTCCAGGAACTCCTGGGGCACGCCGACCTGTCGTCGACGCAGATATACACTCACGTGACGCAGAGTCGGGCGCGCAAGATTTACCTGTCGGCACATCCTTTAGCCAGGAAGGCAGTTAATAAAGATGAATAACCGCCTGAAAAATTGCCGTAAAGCGCTGGCTGAGAATAAAGTAGATGCCGTCCTCATCACACAAGCTGAGAACCGCCGGTATCTATCCGGTTTCGACGGCTCGGCGGGTTACCTGCTGATTACGGAAAAGAAGGCGCTGCTGGCGACGGATTTTCGCTATACAGAGCAAGCATCCAAGCAGGCGCCAGACTTTGAGATAATCCGGATAAAGGGGAAAGTGAGCGAATGGTTCACTGCTCTGGTGACGGGAGCGGGTATTAGAAAGCTGGGATTCGAGGCCGACGATATTTCATATAGTGCGTATAACCAGTTCCGCGATGCCTTGGCGGAAGTTGAAATAGTACCAGTAAAAGAGGTGGCGGAAAAGCTGCGGGCGGTGAAAGAGCCCGAGGAGTTAGAGTATATCGGGAAGGCGGTGGCCATCGCCGATACCGCCTATGATAGTGTTGAGAATAAAATAGCCGCGGGTATGACGGAGAACCAGGTGGCCTGGGAAATGGAAAAAAGCCTGCGGGAAAACGGCAGCGAGGCGGTACCCTTCGAAATAATCGTTGCCTCCGGTCCCAACGCCTCCCTGCCCCATCACCGACCTACGGACCGCGTTATCAATCCGGGCGAGCCAGTGCTGATAGACATGGGAGCGAAATACAGGGGCTACGCCAGCGATTTAAGTAGAACCATATGCATTGGCAGTCCCGACGATACTTTTTTGAAGATTTATAAAATTGTTCTTGACGCCCAGGAAGCGGCGGAGTCTATAATAAAGAGGGGTATGACCGGGCACCAGGCGGACAGCGCCGCCAGGGAGGTCATCGAGAAAGCGGGTTACGGCGAACTATTCGGTCACTCGCTGGGCCACGGCGTCGGTCTGGCGGAGCATGAGATGCCCCATTTAAGTCCCAATGCGGACGGGACTCTTGAAGACGGAATGGTATACACGGTCGAGCCGGGTATATATCTATCGGGTTGGGGGGGCGTACGCATCGAGGACACGGCCGTGATGGAAAAAGGCAAAACTAGGGTAATCACTAAAGCCAGGAAGGTGAGATATGATTAACGCCACCGAATTGAGAAAGGGAGTCATCATCGAGTTCGAAGGGAAGCTGTACCAGGTGGTCGAATACCAGCATGTCAAGATGAAGAAGACAGCCCTGGCCAAGGTCAAGCTGCGGGATATCAATGCCGGCCATACTCTCGAACGCTCGTTTCAGTCGGGTGAAAGACTGGTGAGAGCGCGACTGGACTCGCGGCAGATGCAGTACCTCTATAATGACGGCGAACTGTATTACTTCATGGACCAGGAAAACTACGAGCAGATGCCTTTCAGTGCCGAACAGCTCGGTGATGCCCTGGACTATCTCAAAGAGGGGAATTCCGTGGAGGTAACCAGCTACAAGGATAAAATCGTGGGTATCGAGATGCCGATTACCGTAGAGCTCGAGGTAACGGAGACCGATCCGGGATTCAAGGGGGATACCGCCACCTCCGGCAATAAGCCCGCCAAGCTGGAAACGGGTTTATCTATCCAGGTCCCTCTTTTTATCAATATCGGTGATATTATTAAGGTGGACACGCGCACCGGCACTTATCTGGAAAGGAGAGGTTAGGATAACGTCAATTGCTAAAAGCTGACCTGCACATCCATTCCGAATACTCCATGGACTGTAATACACCGCTGGACAGGATAATCCAGAGGTGCCGGGAACTGGAGATAAACTGTATCGCCATTGCCGACCACGGCACCGCCGAAGGCGCCCTCAAAATACAGAAACTGGCCCCCTTCACCGTCATCGTCGCCGAAGAAATTATGACCACCCAGGGTGAAATCATGGGGATGTTTCTGCAGGAAACTATACCCGGTGGGCTCACCCCGCAGGAGACGGTGAAACGCATCAGAGAGCAGGGCGGGCTGGTGAACATACCGCATCCCTTCGAGACGATACGGGGTTCCGCTCTGAAAGACCGGGCGATAGAGGAAATAGCCGCCCAGATAGACCTGATGGAAGTATTGAACTCGCGGAGTCCTTTTCCGGCAAATTCCAATAAAGCGAAGGCATTTGCTAAAGAACACGGTATTGTCCCGGGAGCGGGCAGCGACGCTCATACCCTGTTTGAAATCGGTAACGCCTACGTAATCATGCCGGAGTTCAACAGCCCGCAGGAATTTTTAAAAGCCTTATCGCAGGGGAAAATATATGGTAAACGCTCGGGGGTGATGGTGCACTTATTCAGCACCTGGGCGAAGGTGAAGAATAAGTTCTTGAGCAGGAGGAAACATGGGTAGTTCCTATAAGCTGGGCTGGTTTGCCACGGGGAGGGGTGAAGGCTCGCGGGGGATTCTGAAGGCGGTACAGGAAAGCATTGCTTCAGGGGAACTTGATGTGGAAATTGAATTCGTGTTCTGTAATCGTGAGCGGGGGGAAACGGAGGCTACCGATATTTTCATAGACATGGTGGAGGGCTACGGGATACCACTCATCATGTATTCGTATAGGGATTACCGTGACACCCGGGGTGTGCCCAAGCCCGACCCATCGGAGCCGCTGCCGCAGTGGCGTATCGATTACGATAGAGAGGTGATGAAGCTCCTGGAAGGATTTAATCCCGACCTGTGCGTGCTGGCGGGTTATATGCTGATAAACGGTCCGGAACTGTCTGAGAAGTATGATTTCCTGAATTTACACCCCGCCGCGCCGGGAGGTCCTGCCGGGACCTGGCAGCAGGTTATCTGGTATCTTATTGAGACGGGGGCAGACAGGCAGGGGATTAAGATGCATGTGGCCATTCCGGAGCTGGATGTGGGACCTACGGCAACCTACTGCACGTTTCCCATACGCGGCAAGGCTTTCGATAGATACTGGGATGATATCAAAGGGAAATCCGTCGAGGAGATTAAGGAGGAGTGGGAGGTGGAGAACCCTTTGTTTAAGGCTATCCGGGAGCATGGTTACGTCCGGGAGACGCCGCTGATTATCGCTACACTGAGAGCGTTCAGTCGTGGTGAGGTGAGGATAACCCCGGAAAAGCAGGTGGTGGATGCCAGCGGAAATATTATTGATGGTTATGACCTCTCGGCGGAAATCGACGAGATGGTGAAGGATAAGCTGGTAGGCTGAGTGCTGTTTTAGCGTTGTCCTCTTGATATCTGAGTAGTTTTTATTTATCGCCATCCATTTATTTCAGGGTGATTCTTTACCTCACCCCCTTTATCCCCCTCTCCAATCTGTAGAATAGAATAGCACGCTAATTAATTTGATTGGAGAGGGGGAGGAAATATTGAGAGGGGGCGCAGCCCCCTCTCGCTTCGCACTCCCCTTTTGGAGGTTGAATGGCTGGGTGAAGGTGTTGAATAAATACCGGCAGGGATTTTTATCTGCCTCACCCCATTTATACCCCTCTCCTGACGAGGCGTTCCGCAGGAAAGGGGGATTTATTTAATGAGAGGGGCTGGCGTCTCTCTCCGCAAGATACTACCAGTGGTGGTGGGTTGTATCTTAATCCATCCCCCTAGCCCCCTTCCTTTGGAAAAGGAAGGGGCAATTTTACAAAGAAAACCGTGCTCATCGGGGCTTTTTCTATATGGCTAGAGTTACACTAAAAGATAAATTGCTGAAACCTCCATTACCCCACAGCGGTGGGAGTGAAGGGGTATTACTCCCGGTCGAGCCGCGGATGATACGAGGGCGGTCGGGTGGGAATAGATAAAACTGATGGGGTGGGGTGGGGGATTGGATTCCCGCTAAAGCGGGAATGACAGCTAAAAAAAAGACAGAAAGGGGAGATTCCCCCTCTCTGTCTGTATAGGTAACATTAAACCAAGAATCGGGTGATAGTAAAAGCTATTTCTTGGCCTTCTTTTCCTTCTCGGCTTCATCAACTGGTTTATCAAGGACTTCATCGATGATGCCGTAATCTCGTGCTTGTTCAGCACTAAGATAAAAATCACGGTCTGTATCATGGGTAATTTTTTCCACGGTTTGTCCGGTATGCTTAACGAGGATATCTTTGATGGTATCTTGCTGCCTCATTATTTCTTTAGCCGCAATGACGATATCCGAAGCCTGCCCTCGGGCGCCGCCCATTGCCTGGTGCATGTGGATGGTGGCGTGTGGAAGGGCATAGCGTTTCCCCTTGACCCCAGCGCAGAGAAGCACGGTGGCCATACTGGCTGCCATGCCTACACAAATGGTTGATACCGGTGAACTGATAAGCTGTATGGTATCATAGATAGCCAGCCCGGCGCTGATAACGCCACCCGGACTCTGGATATATAAATTGATGTCCTTGTTCGGGTCTTCACGTTCTAGATAGAGAAGTTGAGCAATCAGGACATTCGCTATAGGGTCTGTAATTTCCGTGAAAAGCATTAGTATCCGCTCTTTTAAGAGCATTGAATATATATCCGAATACCTTTCTCCTCTAGGTCCACTTTCGACTACATAAGGCATTACATTATGAGGGTATATGTTCATTTTTCCTCCTCCTTGGTGGAACCCTTTTTCGTTCCGGTCGTCTTCTTTAATTGTACCGTACTTTTAGCTATTTCTGCCAGTCTATCGACGGTTTTTCTTGATATTAATGATTGTTTGAGAGACTGACGGGTCTGGGGATTATCCAGCAATTTCCGGAGATCTTCCCTTTTATCCTCGGCGGTGTTGCCGGTCATGCCGTCGATACCCTTGTCGATATCCTCTTCGGTGACCTCGACCTTTTCGGCTTCGGTTATCCTGCCGAGGACGAGAGAAGCGTTGACATTCTTGACAGATACCGGACGCAGTTCCTCGCGTAATTGCTCTTCCGTTTTATTGATACTTTTAAGGTATTCGTCCATACCCCCACCGGACATCTGCAGTCTTCGGTTCTGCTCGTTTAAGATGCGGTTGATTTCCATTTCCACCAGTATCGGTGGGTATTCCACCTGAGCCTGCTCGACAACGGCATTAATGAGCTTTTCCTCGAAGTCCATGCGGGACTGCTCCTCGGCGTTCTGCTGTAATCTCTTAAGGGTTTCTTCGCGCAGGGACTTGACCGTGTTGAATTCGGGTGAAACCTGAGCGGCAAATTCATCGTTCATCTCGGGGAGTTTTTCTTCTTTGATTTCGGTCAATTTTACTTTAAAGATACCCTCTTTACCAGCCACTTCGTTGTTAGCATAGTCGTCTGGAAAGCCGAGGGTGAACTCTTTTTCATCGCCCTTTTTCATGCCGACCACCTGGTCAGCAAATCCAGGAGCCGGTGATGCCGAATCCTTGAGCACCTGGTACTGGGCGCCGATTTTCTGGACATAGGGCTTCTCGTCAACTTTACCGCTGATATCAATTACGGCGAGGTCGTTATAGGCTAGCGGCCGGTCGACGGGCTCCCAGGTAGCGTACTGATGACGCAGCTCTTCCAGTACGGAGTTTACTTTTTCATCGGTGACTTCTACCGGTTCGGGAGTCATCCGGATACTCTGGTAATCACCGAGCTCAACGGTCGGTTCCAGGGGTACGGTAGCCTTGAAGATGACCGGTTCGGCCTGGGTCAACTCGATATCAGGCTGGGCGAAAGGCTCGATTTCCTGCTCCTTGAGAGCCTGTTCGTAAGCCTGCGGCACCAGCTTGTTCACCGCTTCCTCGACGAGTCGGCTCCTGCCCAGATGCCTTTCAACGACGGCCCGGGGTGCTTTACCCTTGCGGAAGCCCGGTATCTCGGCTTGCCGCGCCAGTTTCTTATAAGAGTCTTGCAGGGCTTCTTCCATCTCGGCGGGCTCCAGCTCGACCGTTAAATAAGCCTGGCGGTTTTCTTCTTTTTCTTTGGTTATTTTCAAATTTCCTCCTGGTGGCTACTCTTCACGCAAATTGATATGCAGTTCTTTAAGCTGTTCTGGGGTTACCGGAGAAGGCGCTCCGAAGGTTAAGTCCATGGCGCTCTGCGTCTTGGGGAAAGCTATTACTTCCCGGATAGATTCCTCGCCCGCCAGCAACATCACGGTGCGGTCAATGCCGGGGGCGATACCGCCGTGGGGCGGCGCCCCGTAATCGAAGGCCTCCAGCATGTGCCCGAAAAGACTATCGATTTCCTCATTCGAGTAACCCATCAAGTTGAATATTTTCCGCTGCAGGTCGGCGGTATGAATCCTGATGCTGCCGCTGGCCAGCTCATAGCCGTTGCAGATAATATCATAGTTCTGGCCGATAACTTCGCCGGGGGAGGTGTCAAGGAGAGGGATATCTTCGGGGCGGGGGTGGGTAAAGGGGTTGTTGGCCGCCTCCCATTTTCCCGTTTCTTCGCTGCGCATGAAAAGAGGAAAATCGACCACGAAGGCGAAAGCCAGGGTATCAGGGTCTGCCAGATTAAGGCGGCGACCCATATCGCGGCGGAGCACGTCCAGGGCAGGATATATTTCATTCTCCTGACCGGCCACAATAAGCAGCAGGTCGCCTTTATTTGCCTTGCAGCGCCGCGCCATCTCTTTAATCCGGTCGAGGCTCAGGTACTTGGCGGCAACGGACTTGACCATGTCATGGGACAGCTCTTCCAGGGTGCCTCCCGGACTGCCCAGCGATACCGTAAGCAGTCCTTTGGCGCCAGATTCCAGCACCAGCCTGTTCAGTTCGTCAAGCTGATGGCGGGTGTAATCGCCGCAACCGGGAGCCGCCAGACCTTTTATTTTACCCCCACTGGCGATGGCATCGGTGAAAATACAGAACTCCGTTTTACCGGCAATATCGGTAAGGTCGGCTATTTCAAGTCCGTAACGCAGGTCGGGCTTATCCGAGGCGTACCGCTCCATTATCTCCTTGTAAGTAAACCTGGGGAAGGGTTTTATTATACGCTTTTCGGGTTTTATCGTGGCAACCAGGGATGTGAAAAGCTCCTCCATCAACCGAAGGATATCCTCCTGCTCGATAAAGCTCATCTCGATGTCGAGCTGGGTGTGCTCCGGCTGGCGGTCAGCCCGTGTGTCTTCATCGCGGAAGCAGCGGGCAATCTGGTAGTATTTTTCCAGTCCGCTGACCATCAGCAGCTGCTTTATCTGCTGGGGTGACTGGGGCAAAGCGTAAAACTCGCCGGGGTGGACGCGGCTGGGCACAAGGTAATCGCGGGCACCCTCGGGGGTGCTTTTGAGTAATATCGGGGTTTCCACCTCGACAAAGCCGCGGGCATCGAGGAAATCCCGCATAAACCGCACGACGCGGTGTCTCAAAAGCATGTTCTCTTTCATGCGGGGGCGGCGTAAATCGAGGTACCGGTATTTGAGACGCAGGTTCTCGTCGATTTCAACTTCTTCGTTGATATAGAAAGGTGGGGTCTTCGAGGTGTTGAGAATCTCCGCCTCTTTGACGATAACCTCGATATCACCGGTGGCCAGATGGGGATTCTCCGTCCCCGCCGGGCGCAGGCTGACCTCGCCGCTGACTTTGACGACGAATTCATTACGCATTTCCTCGGCGGTCTTGAGACCGGAGGGTGATATTTCCGGATTGAAAACCGTCTGGACAATCCCTTCCCTGTCGCGAAGGTCGATGAAGATAAGTCCGCCGTGGTCGCGGCGGCGGTTCACCCAGCCGATCAGCGTTACCGCGGTGCCTACATGCTCTTTCCTCAGCTCGTTGCAGTTGTGGGTCCTCAGCAAAAACTCCTCCCCGAAACCCAAGAGGTTCACTTTTGATTATAGCTTATACACGTAGGGGCTTCAACTTTATGTAGTTAATGGAGAGTGGGTGTGATACTTCCGGTTTATTTGCCAGTGGTAGAGATGTGCTTGCCTCACCCCCTGTGTCCCCCTCTCCAATCAGAGATATCGAATTGGGTAGCAAGATAATTTGATTGGAGAGGGGGAGAGGATTTGAGAGGGGGCGCAGCCACCTCTCGCTATGCACACCCCTTTTTTATAGGGTATGAGGAGATTTATTGAGTGATATGCGAGGATGATCCGAGGGTGGCTAGGGTGGGAATAGATAAGTAAAGACGGTGGGGTGGATTGAAGGAGCGGAGTTCTATTATAACCAGCCTAACGCCCTATTTACAAAAGGAAATCCCGGTGTTGACGAATTACTTAAATTAGTGTATTATTAACAATTGTTGATAATAACGGTCAACAATAATAATTAGGCAATATAAGTAAATATAGTATCAAACCAGTTGTATGTTGAGGCTGGCTCTGGTAGAATGTTATGTAATCCCCTTTTACCAGGGCTATAAATGAGGAGCATAAGCACGTGGCTAAAACAATCGCGGAAATAAACCAGAAAATAAAAGAAGGCAAAGCAGTCGTCTTTACCGCCGAGGAAATCATCGACGTAGCCAGGGAAAAAGGCATCAAAAAAGCGGCGCAGGAAGTGGACGTAGTCACCACAGGTACTTTCGGTATTATGTGCTCCTCGGCGGCTTACTTTAATATAGGTCATACTACCCCTAAAATAAAGCTGGGGGGCGGCCGGGCTTATCTCAACGACGTCCAGGCCTATACGGGCGTGGCCGCCGTAGACCTGTTCCTGGGGGCCAATGCCCTACCAGATGATGACCCGCGGAACCGGATTCACCCCGGGGAATTTAACTACGGCGGGGGACATGTCATCGAAGAGCTGGTGGCGGGTAAGGATATAAGATTGGAAGCTACCGCCTACGGAACGGACTGCTACCCGCGTAAGAAGCTGGAATCTTATATAAATATCAAAGACCTGAATCAGGCTACCCTCTTTAATATCAGGAACGCCTACCAGAACTATAACGTGGCGGTAAACCTCTCGGAAAAGACAATTTATACGTACATGGGGGTATTGAAGCCCAAAATGGGTAATGCCAACTATTCGTCGGCGGGGCTGCTGTCACCGCTTTTCAACGACCCCTATTATAAAACAATAGGCATCGGTACCCGGATATTCCTGGGGGGAGGCATCGGTTATGTAGCCTGGCAGGGTACCCAGCATAATCCGCAGGCACCGCGTACGGAAAAAGGCATACCTAAAGGCGGGGCGGGTACGCTGGCGACGATAGGCGACTTAAAGCAGATGAGTCCCCGGTGGCTGGTGGGTACCAGTGTACTCGGTTACGGCTGCAGCCTGACCGTGGGTATTGGTATTCCCATACCGATTTTGTCCGAGGAAATTCTGCAGTATACGACGGTAACCGATGCCGATATCATGGCACCGGTAGTGGACTACTCCGATGCCTACCCGAACAACAAGCCCGATGTTCTGGCGCACGTAAGCTACGCAGAACTTAAGAGCGGTAAGATAAAGGTCAAGGGGAAAGACGTGCCGACGGCGTCGTTATCAAGCTATCCGAGGGCGGTAGAAATAGCCGGTATTCTTAAAGATTGGGTACAGTCGGGCAAGTTTTTACTCACCGAACCGGTAGAATTGTTGCCGGGTGTCGAGTCAAGTGTGTCTGTTAAACCTTTTAAAGAACGCCCGATTGAATATTAAGGGATGGAAAGATAATGGTAGTTACCAAGAAAATCGTATTGCGTTTTCCCAAGCGTCTTGTCGAAAGACCGATAGTTTATCGGCTGGTCAAAGACTATGACCTCGAGTTTAATATATTGAAAGCGTCGATTACGCCGGAGCAGGAAGGCCTCCTGGTGCTGGAGCTGAAGGGCGACCAGAAAGAGTATGACAAGGGCATCAACTTCCTGGTAAAGGGCGGCGTGAAGATTGAGTCGTTAAGCCAGGACGTGACGCGAAACGAGGAGAGGTGCACCAGCTGCGGCGCCTGTATTACCGTTTGCCCGGCCGGGGCTTTCGAGCTGGAGCCGGGGACCAGGCTGGTGATATTTAATAACGAAAAATGCATTGCCTGCGGACTTTGCATCCCGGCCTGCCCGCCCCGGGCGATGGAAGTGCATTTCTAAGTTTTTAATATTGAGCAGAGTTATTAAAAAACCTCACCCCCTGACCCCCTCTCCAATCAGGAGAAGCGGGGTATAAATCCTCCTTAATCCCCCTTTACGAAAGGGGGACAAGGGTTGGGGTATTTCCCGGACGAGCCGAGGATGATACAGGGTGGCTAGGGTGGGAAAAGATAACAGCGTGGGGGATGAGGGGCTGGATTCCCGCTTTCGCGGGAATGACAGCGATAATTATGAATGAAGATAGACACCAACCGAGGATATACCGGCACTGGATAGAGGGTAAAGACCTGGTATCTTTTCAGGTAACAGTCAAAGAGACGGATTTATATATCCGCGCGTCATCAAACCTGCAAAGGAAAGCCCGGAAAGCGGTAGTAAAATACCGCAGGCAGCTTGAGAAATACATCGAGCAGAACCCGGTTTTTCAGGAGTCATTAGAGCCGTTGCCTTCAGACGCTAATGCGCCGCACATCGTGAAGATGATGGTAGAGGCGGGGCAAAAAGCCGGGGTGGGTCCGATGGCAGCGGTAGCGGGAGCTATCGCCGAATGTGTAGTACAGGAACTTCTGGAGTATTCCCCCGAGGTAATCGTGGAGAATGGTGGCGACGTATTTATAAAAAGTCTAAAAAAAAGGGTGGTGGGGATTTTTGCCGGGGAGTCGCCGCTGAGCGGGAAGCTCGGGATGGAAATCGAGCCGCAAGATACGCCGCTGGGTATCTGTACATCTTCGGGAACGGTGGGTCATTCGCTGAGTTACGGCCAGGCTGACGCCGTGGTGGCTGTCGCTGCTTCAGCAGCGCTGGCCGACGCCGCCGCTACGGCTGTCGGGAATAGGGTCAAGAAAGTCGATGATATTGCTGCGGCGATAGAATATGGCGGCAGTATCAGCGACTTAAAGGGACTGGTAATTATCAAAGACACTGCGGTAGGCGTCTGGGGCGGCATCAAACTCTGCCAGACATCCGCGTGAAATACCGGATATTCCAGCTACTTATTAACAGTGATTTCCAGCGTGTCTATAGCCGACTCGACTCCCTTGAGAGGTGCGACCATACCCAGGATTGTGCTCTTGATGATATCGTTGGGGAAATATTTCAGGGGAACGTCGCTGTTGTTGAGAGTAATCGATACCTGCCCCTCATTATCGATAGCGAGCTCAAGACTATCTATTTCTCCGGTATTACGAAGGCTGGCGACAATACCGCCGACGACGGAGTCGAGATATTTACTCACGAAGTAATCGAGATTGATAGGTACATTATTTATCGAAAGAGTCACGTTTCTTGCCATAGTATGAATTCCTCTCTATTAACTGACAACGCTTATTTAATCCTTTTCCCCTACCGAAAAGAAGTATATCATAAAGTCGGTAGAGGAAAAAGAAACCCTTATCTTAATTTACTACCGGCTTAGCCGGAGTAGTACCACTCCCGCGACTCCCAGAGCGATGCCGGTAACGACCATGAAAGCCCCGGCACCCATGGCTATCTGGGTAACGCCGAATCCGAGGACTGCCAGGTAGAGATAGTTTTCCAGGTTTAGCGCCTGGGCATAGGTCAGTTGCTCTAGGTTGGTGGGGTCATACTGCTTGCCGCCGAGCAGGTCGCCGTAGGTGGGGGCGATACTGTGGCGGTGCTCCCGTACCGTGTCGCCGGCAATCTCGGCCTCTTTGGCAGTGTCAATGACTTCACCCTCCGCCAGCTGCTCCGACGGGATGCCCAGGGTAATTTGTTCCTGCTGCATGGCTGTTACCAGTAAATCGTTTTTGGCAAAAGCCTGCTGGAGAAAGATACCACCGATGGCGATAGATACGATTCCCAGAACAATCACTAGAATAGAAAGACCTTTTATCATTTCCAAAACCTCCCCGCAGCAATAGCTGCTAGTCCAATAATAGAAAATGATAAAAGACCTGTATGTGATATATCTCACATACAGTATTGGAGTAAATATGCGAAGATGTTAGGAATTTATGTCCAGTAACTCGTTCAATTTAGACTGGTCAAAGCCGATGACTATATCTTTATCGTCGATAATGATTACGGGGACAACCATCTGGTGAGTTTTCTCTACCATCTCTCTGGCGGCTGCGCGGTCAACGACTACATTGTGTTCCTGGAAAGTTATTTTATTCTTTGAAAGATACTCTTTCACTTTATTGCAGTAGGGTCCAGGTGGTGGTGGAATACACGATTACATTCTTATCAGCCATGATAAACCTCTCGATAGTCCTAATTCAATGATATTATCCGAATGTAGGGCTGTCAACAACCAAAGGCATAAACCGGCTGGTTAACTAGGACTGACGTTCTTCCCTGATAATAACCTCTTGCGGAAAAATCTCGTCGAACGGTTGTTTGCGTTCCGTCAGCTCCTGCTCGATAGAGAATGTTTGTGCCATATCCATGGCTTTGGCATTGGCCCTGATACCGTATTGGAAAGGATCGTCTCCAAATATCTCCTTGATTTCGCGTAGGAACTGCTCCCCGAAGACCATAAGCGTTGGCGGCATCCGGTGGATTCTTTCTACAGCAATCCTTTTTGACTCCTCAAAAGCCTCCATCAGGCTGATAGCTACCCAGGGGTGCTGGTCAAGAATACTTTCACGGACCACGGTCGTATGGTGCGGTGGGTAAATACCGGTTTTTTTATAAAAGCGGATGGACTCCTGGCGTGGGTCCGGAAATAACGTTACAATATCTGGATTATCAGAGATACTGACATGCTCGCGGTCGATGCCCGAAATCCGCCCCCTTCCCATTCCGAATCCAATCCCGGCGTTGGCGTCTAACTCGCCATTGAGGTACATAGTACCCAAATCCGTTTTGGCATAATTTAGTTGTACTTTAGATGGAAGAGCCATTCCCGCCTCTCGGGAGGCGCCCGTGTGACTGAAATGCTCGCCGCGTTCCTGATACCACACCATATCCTCCGGTTTTATGCCAAACTCCATCTGGAGGATGCCGCGGGTCCAGAGTCCCAGTGACTGCTGATAATCGCCTATTCCTATCCTTTTGCCTTTCAGGTCTTCGGGGTGGCCCTGCCTGATTCCTGAGCCCAGACGAATATGGATAAACGTGTAGGAAAAATTGCGGTTGTGAAATACCGGTAACATCCGGTAAGGCCATTTTATGGAACGCATACGAAGATATGAAGACATCGACATTTCGGATATATCATAGCGCTGGAATTTGATTTGCTCGTAGAAGACCCGGGGAACGGCACCCGGCATTCCAACATATTCCAGTTCGATACCATCGGGTTTGACTTCGCCGTTGATGAGGGGTAATACCCTATCGTACGGGGTCATCGCGAAACTCATTTTTATATCCGGCATATCATAAACCTCCTCAAGATGGTAGCGGTTATTTATTTCACAGAGTATTATATTCTACCTAACGCATCCATGTACAACCCCAGTTCATTATTAAATCGTGTAGATTGACAAAAGTGTCTATATGATATACTTTCGATGGATTTTATGAACCCGATAATCGATGCGACTTAAATCACTTACAGGAGTAGTAAATACAGGTAAAATTCATTTGTATATGTCCCCGACGAAAACATTGACAGAACGGGAAATAACGTTTATTATCCGTAACGCAATACCTTTTTATGCTTAATGAGATATTGGTATTGATAGGAAGGAGAAGTGGATAATGACCAAGGAGCAGGATAAATCTGTGGCAGCGCTTGAGAAAGCTATCCAGATGGAGATTGACGGTAAAGAGTACTATCTTAAAGCCAGTGAGAACACGGGTAATGAACTGGGGAAGAAACTTCTGCAGTCGCTGGCAGCCGAGGAAGACATACATCGTAAGGTCTTCGAGGATATTTTCGAGAGCATCAGAAACAAACAGGGCTGGCCTCGAAAAGAGTTCCACGTCGACGGCGGACGGGCTTTAAGAACGGTATTCGCCAACGCAATCGAAAATATGGACCGTGAGGTTAAGTCGATGCCGGAGGAACTCGATGCCGTACAGACAGCGATGGTCATGGAAAACAAGACCTATGATTTCTATAAGGAACGGGGTAATAAAGCTACATATGATGCGGAGAAGCTGTTTTATGAGGCTTTAGCCGAGCAGGAAGAAGAGCATCATCGTATCCTCCTTGATTATTACGAATTTCTGAAAAATCCCTCAGCCTGGTTTGTCGAGAAGGAGCACCATTCGCTGGACGGAGGTTAGAATAAAAAACAACATGGCCCGGAGGTATAGAATATGCTCAAGATAAAAGACCTGTCCGTAGCTGTAGAGGATAAAGAGATAATACATGATGTGAATCTGACGATTAATAACGGCGAGACTCATGTCCTTTTCGGTCCCAACGGGGCGGGAAAGAGCACCCTGCTTATGGCGATAATGGGCTTCCCCAAGTATAAGATTACCAAGGGAAGCATTTCTTTTAAGGGTAAAGATATTACCGATTTAAGCGTTGATGAAAGAGCCCGTATGGGCATCGGCCTTTCATTCCAGCGCCCCCCGGTGGTCCGCGGCGTGAAAACGCAGGACATCGTCGCCGCCTGCCTGAGGGGACGCGGCGACGGTGATATCATCGGCGAACTGGCCAAAAAAGCCGACCTGAACGAGTTCCTGGAGCGCGATATCAATTACGGATTTTCCGGCGGCGAGATAAAGCGTTCCGAGCTGATGCAGCTCCTGGCGCAGCGACCGGAACTTACGCTGCTGGACGAGCCCGAATCGGGCGTCGACTTGGTAAATATCGTCCTTATCGGCGAACTGATGAACGACCTCCTGGAAAAGAACTGCCCTATCCAGCAGCGGAAATGCATGGGGCTTATCATCACTCATACCGGTCATATACTGGACTACGTCAATGCCCGCACCGGCTACGTAATGTGCGATGGCACGATAGGCTGCGTGGGCGACCCGCACGAGATGCTGGCGACAATAAGAGAGAAGGGCTACGAGGAGTGTATAAAGTGCTATCTGGGGAGGATACCTTTACATGAGTAAGACAGATACGTCCAGGACCCACCAGGAAAAGGCACAGGCCGCTATCGAGAAAAAGGCATCTCTCGGGGAGGATATCGATTTAACGAAATATACGGACGAGGATGATAAACCCGCCTACCACGACGACCCTTCCCAGCTACCGGCGAAGGCAAAAACCCAGATGCTGGATGCGGGTGTGATGCTGGACGACCCCAGCCAGCGTTCCGGCACCTATATCCAGATGGATAATACGCCTGTCCACAGCTCGGTCAGCCAGGACGGGGTAGAGGTAATGCCGGTCAGCCAGGCGATTCAAAAATATGACTGGATGCCGGACTACTGGTGGAACGCGGTAGCGGTAGACCAGGACAAGTATACCGCTAACATCGAGCTTAACCGGTACAACGGATATTTCATCCGGGCGTTGCCCGGTAAGAAAACGGTCTTTCCGGTACAGGCGTGCCTTTACCTGGCTAAAGACCAGCTGGTACAGAACGTGCATAATATCATCATCGCCGAGGAGAACTCGGAGATGCATATCATCACCGGCTGCACTACCGCTTCCAAAGAAGAGACCGGCCTGCACCTGGGAGTCTCCGAGTTTTACATCAAGAAGGGTGCCAAGGTTACCTTTACCATGATACACAGCTGGAGTCCCGAGATAGCCGTGCGACCGCGCAGCGGCGTCATTATCGAGGAGGGTGGGCTTTTCATGAGCAATTATCTGCTGATGAAACCGGTGCATACGCTGCAGATGAATCCGTTAGCCAGATGCATCGGTGAAAACTCGACCGCCAGGTTCAACAGCATACTGGTAACCGGCGAGGGTTCGTCGCTGGATGTCGGCTCGCGGGTAATCCTGGATGCCGAAGGGGCCCGTACCGAGATAATATCCCGCGCTATCACGACCGGGGGAGTAATCACCGCCCGGGGGTACATCGAAGGGAACGCTCCGGAGGTCAAGGGGCACCTGGAATGCCGCGGCCTGATACTGGGTAAGAAGGGTATTATACACGCTATACCGGAGTTAAAGGGAAATTTGGCCGGCATCGACCTGTCCCATGAGGCGGCCGTCGGCAAGATAGCCGAGGAAGAGGTGGAGTATCTCATGGCCCGGGGACTCACCCGTGAAGAGGCTACGGCTACCATCGTCAGGGGATTCCTCAGGGTGGATATCGAAGGACTGCCGCCGCTGCTGGCCAATGAACTCAAGAGAGCAGTGGCCGCCAGCGAGAAAGAAGTAATGTAGGCTGAGGTAAAAATGAATCTGAATTCTTTACAAAAACTCGGTTACGGCATGTATATAATCGGTTCCTATAAGGGCGAAAAGCTCAACGCGCAGATTGCCAATACCGTATTCCAGATAACCTCGGAGCCGCCGACGGTCGCGGTGAGTATCAACAAGAACAATCTGACGCATGAATACATCAAAGCCAGCCGGGTATTTAGCGCCTCGATTCTCTGCCAGGCAGCGCCCCTGCCCTATATCGGCAGTTTTGGATTCAAATCCGGCCGGGATGTCGATAAACTGGCGAACGTCAATTATAAAATAGGTGAGACCAAGGCTCCGGTAGTCCTCGACCACGCGACCGCCTACCTCGAAGCGGAGGTAACCCAGGATGTCGACGTGGGAACGCACACCATTTTTATCGGCAGGATTGTCGCTGCCGAGGTCCTCACCGAGGACGTTTGCATGACCTACGATTATTATCACCAGGTGAAGCGCGGGACCACTCCGAAAACGGCCCCGAGCTACATAGCTGAAGCGAAGGGAGGAAATAAATAAATGGCTAAATACGAATGTACTGTCTGCGGTTATATCTATGACCCCGAACTCGGTGATGCCGAGGGTAA
>Ga0315537_1000458_pt1 | contig 31551 bp, 19 predicted proteins | sample SalMarSW160270MG_FD_203091 | JGI IMG/M metagenome (GOLD analysis project Ga0315537, IMG submission 203091) | Salt marsh sediment microbial communities from the Plum Island Ecosystem LTER, Massachusetts, United States - Salt Marsh Sediment SW1602-70 ... | reverse complement strand
CGATGGACGATTCCGCTTTTAAATTGCAGGAGTGTAACGAGGAATACATGATCGGATTGGAATTGCTTGGTTGGACGGTTGTCAATAGCCATCGGTATAAGCTCAGCATTAACGACTCGATATTTTTTTCAATTTATTACGGTGCTGATACGACGGATTTTATGTCAGTCTGCGTTCGGGTCGATAGTCTGGGGATCGATTCATTATGTTCAAAACAGGGGATTTTATCCGATGGTTATTTATGCATCGTTGCCTCTGACGGTTCGGATAGTATGTCTTCCGATTTCGTACATGTCGATGTCAATAAATTGCCTTCCGTCATAATTCAGCCAGCGCAAGTTAATGGATTGGTTGAAAATGGCGAGATAAACGCATTTGCAATCAATATTCAAAATACGGGGGAGGAGTTGGTATCATTAAGACTGAATTACGATAAAGATTTGTTGACAGTTTCTGCGGATTCCTTTTCTATCGCCGGCGGCGAAAATACGGATATAGACATTATGCCGATATTTGAATCGATTGAAGACTCTCTGATAAATACTACCATGCTCATAAATACATCGGATACCAATTATTCGATTATCTATCACCTGCAGTTTAGCCTTAATGAACCCAGTCTTGTTGAGGAAGGCCAAAAGATTCAGCCATCAGAATTTTTTGTCAGCCGGCCGTGGCCGAATCCATTTAATAGCACCGTAATGTTTAACCTGAAAGCCGTCGACAAAAAGAGAATTGCCTACGATATTTACAATATTCTGGGGCAGAATATCAATTCCGGAGAACTCCTGCCGGAGAAATCTATAAATTTCTATTGGAATGGGACCGATTGCACCGGTGGATCGGTACCTACCGGAATATATTTTTTTCGGTTTGCGAGCGACGATTATCAGGTATTTCGGAAAGCTCTGCTGCTAAAATGAAAACAACCGATTTTCGGCTGTTTTTTTCCTTTACAAAGACGAAATAATTTCTATATTTCCCGCCGAAATGATATTTAATACGTATATACTTCGGAGGTGTTGAACATGGCAATGATGATTACAGACGAATGCACGGCATGCGACCTTTGTTTGCCGGAATGCCCGACTTCTTCAATCTCGGAAGGGGACATATATGTTATCGATCCTGACACCTGTAATGAGTGTGAAGATCAGGATGAAGGTCCCCATTGCGTTGAGGTTTGTCCGGTAGACTGCATTGTCAAAGCCGAATAAATCCGACCGATTTGCAGAAAAGCGTCGCTTGTATTTTAGCGGCGTTTTTTTTATTCTTATAACTATATGCCATATAAAATTACAGATGCGCACACGTGCGCCGATGTCGGGCTATCGGTTTCAGGAGAAACTCCGGAGCAACTATTTGCCGATGCCGCGGCCGGTTTGACGGAAATCATGGTTGAACCGAAAGGATTGGAGAATGAAAAGAAACTATCTTTGGAACTTGAAGATGACAGTCTTGAGGAATTATTCTATAGTTGGCTGTCAGAATTAATTTATATAAAGGATGCCAGGGATTTTTTAATGAAGCAGTGTCGGCTGAAAATTAAAAAAAATAACAGGTATAAACTGGCAGCCTATTTGACCGGTGATAACGTCGACCCGAAACGGCAGGTTCTTAAGGTCGATGTCAAGGGCGTTACATATTATCGTTTCAGGATTGAGAAAATCGAGGACACGTGGCAAGGAGAGGTGGTGTTCGATTTATGAGTAGAGAGAGTTTTAAAAGATTGAGCAATAATATCTGGGAAGTTCCGATCGATTTTAAGCCGGGTATGAATGTTCCGGCGCGGATATTATCTTCACCTGAACTTTTTGACAGCATCGATGACAGAGTCATTGACCAGATTACTAATGTTGCTTGCCTTCCCGGAATAAAAAAGGCGGCCTTTTGTATGCCGGACGGTCACGTCGGTTATGGTTTTCCGATCGGGGGAGTGGCCGCATTTGCCAAAGATGACGGTATTATTTCTCCGGGGGGGATAGGCTTTGATATCAATTGCGGGATGCGTTTGCTTCGAACAAATTTGACCTTGGACATGATTAAGCCAAAGATGGAATATTTGTTAGCCTCACTTTTCTCAACTATTCCTTCAGGGGTCGGGTCGAAGGGATTTGTAAAATTGAGCCGGGGGAGCTTTAACCGGTTGATGGAGAGCGGGGCTCAGTGGTGCCTGGAAAATGATTTCGCAACCGAAACCGATCTCGAATTTATCGAAAATCAGGGATGTATCGAAAATGCAGACAGCAGCGCCGTATCGGAAAAAGCGATATCCCGAGGAATAAATCAGATGGGTACGCTCGGTTCGGGCAATCATTATCTGGAAGTAGAAGTGGCCCCGCGAGAAGGCGTTTTTGATCAAACGCTGGCCGAAAAATTCGGTGTTACCGTCGACGATCAGATTCTGATAGCTATCCATTGCGGCTCGCGGGGATTCGGGCATCAAATTGCCACCGATTATTTGCAGGTATTCAATAAGTGTATGGGGAAATATGGCCTGGAGGTCCGTGATAGAGAACTGATGTCGGCGCCGATTGATTCCGACGAGGGACGGCGATATTTCAGGGCGATGGCCTGCGCCGCTAACTCCGCTTTCGCCAATCGCCAGCTTATTGTATCAGGAATACGGCGGGTTTTTCGTTCTGTCTTCGGCCAGAGTGATAAGGAACTCGGTATCGAAACTATTTATGACGTGGCTCATAATATTGCCAAATTCGAAAAGTACGAAATCGACGGCAGGGAAGAGACGCTTCTGGTCCATCGAAAGGGCGCGACGCGGTCATTTGGCCCGGGGCGGGCCGAAATTCCTGCACAATATCGAGATATTGGCCAGCCGGTGATTGTCGGAGGTTCGATGGAGACCGGCTCGGCCCTGCTGTGCGGGACGAAATATGCCGACGACGAAACCTTCGGCTCGTCGCTTCACGGAGCCGGTCGAACAATGTCGAGGATGAAGGCCAAAAAATCTACCCGTGGTGAACAGGTTCGCCAGCGGATGAAAGATAGCGGCATTCTGGTAAAAACGGGTTATATGCCCGGTTTGGCCGAGGAGGCGGCTTTTGCCTATAAAAATATCGATGCTGTCGTCGAAGCCGTTCATGAAATCGGTATTTCAAAGAAAGTCGCCCGCTTTTATCCGGTCTTGAATATAAAGGGATGATTTCGTTTTAGCCTTCTATTTTGAGTGAACAAAGCGCATAATAAAAGAGGGCGCCTTTCTGGTTGGGTAGAGGGGGCTAGGAAACTACCCAGGGACAGCAGAGAGTCACCCTCCGTAATTATCGAGAATTTATACTATTTCAACTTGTTGTCAAGTATTTTTTTTCTCTAAACTCCCCTAAATTGGCTATTTTATTGCCTGTTCCGCCCACATGCCCGTCGCGCATTATCGAATCGCGCCCATTACGAATATAATTCGATACATATACTATTTCGGCACTTATATCGGATTTTTTAGGAAAATATTGGATATTTTTGGTATATATTTATTAGTGAACTTTGATCGGAATCTTAAGCCGCCAATTAACTATTAATTACTCTTATTCTTTTTCTCCAGGATACGAACACGGCGGAACAAGTCCGGAAGTTTTGCCAGACAGGCTTCTATCCGCATGGCAAATGTCTTCTCCCGAGCCGGATAGCCGAAGTAGCTTTTTCCCGCCGGAATACTATGATTGATTCCTGATTTAGCTCCCACCTGAACGCCATCACCCAGCTCAATATGACCGACGAGCCCGACCTGACCGGCCAGAATAACACCTTTTCCAAGTTTGGTCGATCCGGATATGCCGACCTGCGATACGATTATCGAATAATCTCCTATTTCGACATTATGAGCGATTTGAACCAGGTTGTCAATTTTTACGAAATTGCCGATTCTGGTCGGTCCCAGAGCACCCCGGTCAATGGTACTATTGGCCCCGATTTCGACATCACTGCCTATCTCGACCCAACCGATTTGTTTGACTTTCTTGATGCCCTTATCATGGCGGGCGAATCCGAAACCGTCAGAGCCGATGACAACGCCGCTGTGGAGAATAACATTATCGCCGATTCGGCTACCCTCCATAATTTTAACACCGGGATAAATCCGGCAGTTTCTGCCAATGTGAACGTTATCGGCAATATGAACCTGCGGATGGATAATACCGCTTTCTCCGACTGAGCTTTCGCGGCCAATATAGGTCATCGCTCCTATAGCGCAATTACCCCCGATTTGGGCTGAATCGGCTATAATGGCCGAAGAATCTATTCCCTGCGGCAGATTGATGACTTCCGGGTATAAAATATCGAGTGCCCGGGCAAAAGCGTAGTATGGATTATTGTGTTTTATCGCCGCCGGATGGCTGCATTCGTATTCAGTTTGAAGTATTACCGCCGAGGCCTTGGTCGTTTCCAAAAACTTCTCATACCTTGGATTGGCCAGAAAAGTAATCTGCCCTTTCCCGGCGCTATCTATCGGGGCGGCCGACTCGATTTCAATGTCGCCGTCGCCGAAAAGTTGGCCACCTATCTTCTCGACTAACTGTTTAAGTTTTATTTTCAAAACCTGAAAGCTCTGGTTTTATTCTTCTTCAAGAATCTCCAGGATTTTGTCGGTTATATCATAATCCTTTTTGGCATAGGCCAGGCCGGTCGAATTGAAAATAAAATCATAATTCCCTTCGGTGGCAACTCTCTCGATGGCATTGTTGATCTTCTCCAGAAGAGGTTTAACAAGATTGGCGTTCTTTCTTTCGGCCGAGCCGTCAGGTCCGAAGATCTCCTTGGTGAAGGCATCCAGTGCGGAGCGCTTGGCTTCAATGGCCGCTTCCCGTTCCTTCTTTTTTTCCTCGGAAAGAATCAATTTTTGCTTTTCATATTCTGCCGTCATATCATCGAGTTCTTTTTGCATATCCTTGGCCTCATCATCCCAGGCTTTGTATTCGGTATTGAATTCGTCCTGTGCTTTCGCCCAGTCTTTGTATTCGGTGAAGATTCTGTCCGAATCGACATATCCGAATTTCCCGATTTGAGCCAGAGCGGTTGAGCCCAATCCGGCCACCATAAACAGGACTATGATGCTGGCGGCCGAAAGGAGTTTACTTTTTTTCATAACGATCCTCACACCCTTAATAAATTATTAATTGTTTCTATCTGAACGTTGTGCCGATTTGGAAATGCGGTTTCCAGCCCTTTTTCTGGTCGGATCGTTCATCCAGGGAATAACCGAAATCAAAACCAATCGTCCCGATTCCCGGAACCACTAATCGAAAACCCAAACCGACTCCTCTATATAAGTCATTTAATTTAATATCACTGCTGTTCAGCCAGGAGTTACCGGCGTCATAAAATAAAATGCCGTACAACTGATTTTCCGAAATCGGAATCTGCAGTTCCAGATTGCCGACGAGCAAATATTTTCCGCGAACAGTGGTCGTGTATTTCGATGTCCGGGGAACGACGGAATCAGGCGGCTGTGCAAGATCCGAATCACCATAGTAGTACGTCAGATCGGTCGACGTAATGGTCGTATCCGGTGTCAGGGAGCCGGATTCATACCCGCGGACAATGCCGAAATAATCGGTTCCGCCCGGCGAGAAGCGGTCGAACTCGAGGATGTTTAAATCGTTCTGGGCGGTCACGGCCCCGAATGTCAATTTTCCGGCCAGTGCGATTTTGCCCAAAACCGGAATAAACTTCGAAGCTGTCAGAATGTGTTTGCGGTATTTCCAGTATCCGCCGAGCCAGCCCCCGACAACTTCGATGGAGTAGGATAAAACCGAGCCGCGCGTGGAAAATTCGGGCAGGTCGCGGCTGTCACGGGTAATGGTGAATTGCAGGCTCGAGGAATTAAACCAGCTGCCGTCGAATCTCGTCAGCGAATTCGGCAACGGACCGCCGTAAAAAATATTGGTATGTTGCACCGTGTCGCCGGCGACCTTGGGATATATGTATGTCTCTTCCGTCATATATGAATGTGCATTCCGATAGACGTCGCTGAAATCATAAAAGCGATCATCCTCCAAACGATATTGCCCCACAATACTGAAATAGTCATCGGGCCAGCGCAGTCGCCGCCCGATTCTGAATGATCCGCCACGACGTCCCTCCGTGTAATCGGAGTACCACTGCCGGTTGGTATAGTACACATCCACCCCCAGAGATGTCGGCGTGGAAAACATCCAGGGTTCGGTAAAGGATATGGAATACGAATTTCGCTGACTGCCGATATCGACATTTAATGAGAGATGCTGACCCATACCGCGGAAATTGGGAATTCCCAGACCGAGTGTTCCGACAAATTTATCGCGCCCCGAATAACCCGCCCCGGCCGAAATCTGCGCCGTCGGTTTTTCCTCGACATCGACGACAACGTCAACGTCACCCGAGGGAAGAGGAGTAATATCCGGAGTTACATTGGCAAAATAATTTAACTGCATGATATTCCGTATAGAGCGAAGCAGAAATGAACGATGAAAAACCTGGCCCGGCCGCATAACCATCTCACGCCTTATCACCTTTTCCCGCGTCTTGGTATTTCCCATTATCCTGACCAGATTTACTTCCGATGGAAGCCCTTCAATTATATCGAAATTTATATCGATAATACTGTCGCGTGTCTTCCGATCGTCGATAACCCGGACATGAAGATAACCCCTTTCCTGGTATAGAAAATATATTTCATTTATCGATTCTTCGAATTTCTCATTATTAAAAATCCTGCCCTCGTCATATTTGAGTGTTTTATTCAGAGTGTTTTCATCAAAAACTTCCTTGCCCGACCAGGTGGTTTTGCCGAAAATGTATCGCGGCCCCTCATAAATGTTCAGATAAATCGTCATTTTATTGGAGGCGGTATCAATGGCGATTGAGTCGGAAATGAGATACGCGTCGATATAACCTTCTTTATGAAGGTAATCGATTATCTTTTCTTTATCTTCCGGATATTTTTCCTTGTCGAAATTTGAGGATTTTAAAAAGCCTCGTTTTCGATTGCGCATTTTGCCTATGATTTTGTCGGCCTTAACCTGTTTGTTTCCGGTCAGGACGACCTTTTCCACTTTGACTTTGGAGCCCTCGGAGATTTTGTAGGTCAAAATGGCTGTCGTTGAATCATTCATATAATCCAGGTCATAATCGACCTTGACCATGAAATAACCCTTCTCGCCATAAATGTCAATGATCTTGTTTTTCTTTTCATAGATTAGATTATTCGACAGGTAATTTCCCCCGGTAAGTTCCAAATCTTTGCGCAAATCATCCGAGTCTATTTCCTTATTGCCCTCGAATTCCACTCTCTCCAGTTTGGGCAATTCTTTGACTTTGATTACAAGACTCAGACCGCCGGTGACTTCTTCGGCCAGAATCTGAACATCTCGAAAAAATCCCAGACCGTATAAACGGCGGACCGCATCCTGTGATGCCGAGGCGGTCAGTTCATCGCCTTTATTTATCCCGCTGACCGATAGAATCAAACTGGTTGCTGCTATCCGGTTACCTTCGACTTTAATATCGACAACATTGAACGACTGCGCCGCGACTTGTCCCTGGTGGATTAAAAAAAGACAAACCAGAAGTATAAAAGACCGTAAGATGGTCTGTCCGCGCCAATTATGGGCGATATTTTTTACTGGATAAATCAACTTTTAGGCGGCGTAATCTTCTTGATTTTGATTTCGGTAAATTTTTGACGATGCCCGCGTAACCGGCGGTAATTGGTTCGCTTTTTAAACTTATAGACATCGATTTTTTTGGCCAGCCCTTCGTTCAATATTTCGGCTTCAATTAAGGCTGAGTCAAGATAAGGCGTACCGACCATTGAATTCTCGCCGTCGTCTATCAATAAAACCTTATCGATTGAGACCGTATCACCGGGAGAGGCTGTCAAATGCGGAATCTTAACCGCCGTACCTTCCTCCACTCTGAATTGTAATCCTCCTGATTCGAATACCGCAAACATTTTTTATCCTCCTTTTAAGATCAGACACCATAAGCCGTTTTTCAAAGGCTTAAACTTATGTTTTTGCCGCTTACTGTCAAGATAAAATTCGCCGTGCGGCATTAGTATGAATATATCCCTTATGTTAATTATCCCGTTTGTATATTAAACATTTAAAAGGGCTGTCCGTTTCAAATCAAAATTTGAACAGAGGTAGCGGCAAGCGCGTTCTATAATGTGCTTGCAGGAAAGTGAGTATGATGTATATTGGCTCAATAATGCGGCACAAAAATGAAAAAGAGGTTTATAAACCTCGGATGAAAAGCCATTTTAGAGGAAATACTGATTTCAGGCTGGTTTCCGGCTACTCGCCTTGCGGCGATCAGCCGACGGCCATCGATCAGCTGATGGCCGGACTTAGAAACAATGAAAAATTCCAGACTTTATTGGGTGTTACCGGTTCCGGGAAGACCTTTACGATAGCCAATGTCATTGCTCAATATCGCCGCCCGACACTGGTTATTTCGCATAATAAAACGCTGGCCGCGCAATTATTCGGCGAGTTGAAGGCGTTTTTTCCGCATAATGCGGTCGAATTTTTTATCAGCTATTATGATTATTATCAACCGGAGGCTTATCTGCCGACGACGGATACGTATATCGAAAAAGATACCTCCATGAATGAGGATATCGACCGGCTGAGGTTAAGGGCAACCGCTTCATTGTTGGAGCGCGATGATGTTATAATCGTTGCCTCCGTATCCTGTATTTACGGCCTGGGATCGCCGGCCGATTATAAAAAACTCCTGTTGTTCCTCGAGCGGGGGCAGCAGGTAGATCGGGATAATATCATCAAGTCCTTGATTAATATCCATTATAACCGAAATGATATCGATTTCTCGCGCGGCAATTTCCGGGTGATGGGTGATACTATTGAACTGATCCCGGCCTATCAGGAAACAGCGCTTCGGATTGAAATGTTCGGCGATGAAATCGAACGGATATCGGAAATCGATCCTTTGACCGGCCAGATAATATCGGAGCGTAACAAGATCGCTATATACCCGGCCAAACACTTTGTGACGACGCCTCCGCAAATGGAAAGGGCCATCGTGCAGATAGAGGAAGAATTGGAAGCGCGATTGCAGGAACTTCGCAATCAGAACAAGCTTCTGGAAGCCCAAAGGCTGGAGTCGCGGACAAATTATGATCTGGAGATGATGAAGGAAATCGGCTATTGCAGCGGTATCGAGAATTATTCCCGGCATTTGACCGGGCGAAAGGCCGGTGAAAGGCCGGCGACGCTGATCGATTTTTTCCCCGATGATTTTCTGATGATAATCGATGAATCACATCAGACGGTCCCGCAAATACGCGGAATGTATGCCGGCGATCGCTCGCGCAAGGAAGTCCTGGTCGAGCATGGTTTCCGGCTGCCGTCGGCCCTGGATAATCGGCCGCTTTTTTTTGACGAATTCGAAGCTCTTATAAATAGAGTCATATTTGTATCGGCGACACCGGCCGATTATGAACTCGAAAAAACCGGTGGGGTAATTGTCGAGCAGGTTATTCGCCCGACCGGATTATGCGATCCCAGGATATCCGTTCGGGAATTAAGCACTCAGGTTGATAATCTGATTGAGGAAATCCGCCGTAGAGTATCAGTCAGGGAAAGGATTCTGGTGACGACGCTGACAAAAAGAATGGCCGAAGACCTCGCCGATTATCTCAGTAAACTGGATATACGGGTGCGCTATCTGCATAGCGAAATCGACGCCATCGACCGAACTGAATTGATACGAGATTTGAGATTATCCGAGTTTGATGTCCTGGTCGGGATAAATCTTCTTCGTGAAGGGCTCGATCTTCCCGAAGTCTCCCTGGTGGCGATTCTGGACGCCGACAAAGAAGGATTTTTAAGGTCGGAGCGCTCCCTTATTCAGACGGCCGGGCGCGCCGCTCGCAATAAGAACGGTGAGGTCATTTTTTACGCCGACAAGATCACCGATTCGATGAAAAAAGCGATTGATGAAACTGACCGGCGCCGGAAAAAGCAAATGGAGTATAATATTGAGCACAATATTAATCCCGAGACGATATATAAGACACGCGATGAAATCCTGAAAGCGACCCGCTTCGCTGATTCCAAAACTGAAGTAAAGACCGAGTTCGAAAAGCCTGACTTCTTCAGCGAGATGACCTCCGAAGACAGAATCGCGTTTTTATTGAAAGCGATGAAAAAGGCGGCCGATAATCTCGAATTCGAAACCGCCACAGCCCTCCGGGACGAAATCAGAGCTATTAAAGCAGAACTTAAAAATAAGCGCAGAAGAAAATGATTATCAGTATATTACATAAGAATAGCACAATTCTACTACTGTTTTCTGCGCTTATTATTTCCGGCTGTGGCCGGAAGCCGACGGTGGTGAGTACTTCTTATCAGCAAGAGATGGTAAACTTCATAAATAATACTCAGGAAGGCCAGGAACTATTTTCTTTCTATCTATATCCGGAACGGTCTGAATCCTTTTTCCAAAACGGCTTCTACTACTTCTACGAGCTGGAATCCGGCCGGAGATATTATCAAGTCGATATCGGCGGGCAGGCAAGTATGTATGGTTTTGAGGATATTTATGATGCCGTGGTTCGCATCAATGATACACTTTATGGTACGCTGCACAGGATCGTCGGTGCGGATACTTCAATATATCGTCACCTCGAGATTGCCGTGACAAGATATGCGTATTTTCTTAAATTGTTCACTGACGATAATTCTTTTCATGGCTGGCGTTTTTGGGGTTACGGCGTAGACAATCTTGATCCCCGGCAATACGGGACTTTGCTGCCGGGGAGCGGTGGTTCGTTTTCCGCTTTTCAAAGCGGTGACGTTATTGATGTTAAAAGTACGATTAGAAGCAAAATGGGCTTTTATTTTATATTTAAAAATAATATAGTCAAGCTCCCCCGCGGTGACACCCTGACTTACCGAAGTGTAAACAGGGATATCCTTTTTGCCGAAACGAATGACGGTGTCCGGCGGAATATAAGTTTAAGCAGCGACGGATCGAATTATACTGGCGGTTGGAGAACGCCGCCAGGCAGTGATAAGTTTTATCGGTTGATTACATTCGAAGGCCCCTATTTCGAGAGAATCGATACGGTGACAGTCGGCGGTATGCAGCAGATTTACACGACTCGTATCAGATATTCCGATGTCATCATCCCCTTTAAGGTAGATATCTGATACCTTTCCCAGTTTTACCTTGATATTACAATTCTCATTTAATACTATTTATAAGTACAAGATGGACTTTAACTAACTTTAAACATGGAGGTTGTATGCGGGCCAAGAAATTCAACCAAGCGAAACTACTGCCGCTCCTGATAATCCTGATATTTATGTCGGGGATTATCGGCTGCGGAACGCAGATACCCTCGGGGCACAGGGGGGTATTTTATTCCAAATTCGGAGATGGAACAGAAATGGGCCGAATCTATCCCGAAGGATTCAACTGGCACTTCCCGTGGAACAGCATGTTTGTCTATAAGACTCAATTGGATGAGCGGCGCGAAGACTTACATGTTCTTTCCTCGGACGGGGCTTCAATCGGGTTGGAGGTTACAATCTGGTTTCGTCCGATGCCCGATAAATTGGATTCACTTCAGGTGACGGTTGGAAAGGATTACTACAATGTGGCTGTGGCCCCGGCGCTTCGGGGTGTCGCGCGAAGCGTGGTGGGCAAGTATAAGCCGGAGGAAATATATTCATCCAAGCGCGAAGCTATATCAGGGGAAATATTGACAGAGATGCAAAAGATAATCAGCCAGAAGTTTATTATGGTAGAGAATGTTATCATTCGTAACGTTACACTGCCGCCCAAAATTACCGAGGCAATTAATTTCAAACTGGCTGCCGATCAGGATGCACAAAAGATGGAATTTGTTCTGCAAAAGGAGAGTCAGGAGGCGGAACGAAAGCGCATTGAAGCCAAGGGTATAGCCGATTTTCAAAAAATCGTTGCATCCGGCGTGACACCGTCGCTTCTGACATGGAAGGGTATCGAGGCCACTGAAAAGCTGGCCGAATCGCCTAATACCAAAATCATAATAATCGGTAAATCCGATAATGGACTACCGGTAATTCTCGATACCGGGAAATAAGATCATCACGTCTAAAAGGGCGGCGGCCACCACAGCCTCCGCCCATTTTTATATGAAATTCCGCTCCGAAAGCAGTATTTTGTGAAATCAAATGCATAAATAGTGAGGCTGCTTTCAGGGAGTCAGACAATCGGCCGGACGTACTCATTGCCGGCGGAATACAATCCTTAGATATAAACCTCCGGGATAATCGGCGTAACCTGCTTGATTCATTTGTGTTACGAATTATTATTTCCCATCTATAAATGACGGATATGATTAATTACTGAACAGTTTTCGATTGGTAATCCGGAAAATTTTGCCTGTATCAGGAAGGCAAGCCAGTTGCTGAAATAGCAATGGCAATCTATAGTTTTATGTCGGATTGCATGGGATGATTTTGGACGAAAGGAGAAGATGTTGAAGACCCGTAAAGATTCGTTAATAGAATGTCAGAAAACGACTTTCGGGCGGAATAGATTTCCAGAAAATTCTTGACTTATCGGCGTTTTGGGATATATTTATTGTGGTTTTGTGGTAGTACTCGCCGGAAATTATTACCAGCCTTAGTTCCTCACCCAATAGCCGAGGCAGGTAAGAAGAAGAGATTGAATGTCATAATGATTGAAGCAGAAATCCTGTAACCCCATTACCGCCGAAGCCAAGATTCACAGGAGAGATTTTTATTATCTATGGAGGAAAGATGATTAGACGAACACGGCTAAAAAAGGCCGCGGTTTCTTTAATCTTTCTTATAGCCGCTATTACGATTGGCACCTATGTTCAGGCAAAAACCCCGGAAGCCGCCGTTTATGATACGGCCGATCAGGTATCAATCGGGGGGAATTATAAAACGAACGGTACGGTATCGAGCGTTCCGGTGAGTGGAGACATCGAGGCCATCGATATCGGCCAGCCGCTGCCGTCGGACGGTAGTAGCTGCCCCGACAGCCAGCTGTATTTCAATAATTTCGATGACATAATCGATGTTTGTCTCGGGACAACTATTTATGATACGATTATAGTCTCCGGCAAAGATTTGCAATCGATAATCAATCTTGAAAAAACATCGGGGCCGGGCGATTTTGAATCGACGCCATCAATTCCGCCTGCCTACGGATATTATGAATATACGCCGATATCAGCGGGCAGCTCTGATGTCACCTTTATGGCGTACAATGATGCTGGCGACACTCTTTTTGCGACGCGAACATATGTTGTATATGAAAATCAGCCGCCGGTAATAATAACCGGTGATACCAGTCTTTATAATTGTTACGACAATGACTTTTTTGACATTTATGTAGAGGCTGACGACCCGGATAATGACCAAGTCACGTACCGAGTACTATCGGACAACGGTTATATTGATTCCGTTACCGGCTGGTTTCGTTTCTGGACGGATTTAATGGGTGAGAATTGCCATACATTTGAAGCTTCCGATGGCTGTTCTGCCGATACCGCTGTGATATGTATAAATGCTCAATGGAATACGTTTCCGAGCTTTAATAATCCGGACCGAAAATTCGTTATATGCCAGCCCGATACAATCTGTTTTGATATCGATGCTTTTGATCCCGACCTTGAATACGATTCTCTCATTATTAGCCAGACAGCTGGGCCGGGGACATTTACCATGACCAGCGATACCGGCGGTGTTACCTGCTTTCTGCCCGATGCCGTCGACTCGGCCGACTATGTTTTTATTTACGAGGCCACAGATAAATGTCTGCGCGGCGAATTACCGAAAGACATGGCCTGCCCTCCCATTCCGTATGATACGGTAGTTGTTACGGTCGTTTATGGAGAGCCGCCGTCGATTGAATGCCCAGATGACAGTGATGTATTTATATGTGAGCCGGACACGATTTGTATTCCAATCGGTGAACTTCCCGGGGGGAATGTGACGATATTTCCGCAATCGGTATGGTATGATGCTGATAATCAGTCGATTTGTTTTTATACCAACTGCTCGGTGAAAAAAGATATTACGGTTGTCATCGAAACCGGCTGCGGTCTGACCAGTTGCGAATTTTCAGTCAATGTCACTTTAAACTCCCCGCCGCTGGTAATGGCGCCGCCGGATACATCGATATTTATTTGTGAGCCGCAGGAGATTTGTATACCGGTGGGAGTAACCGATATGGACGGCAATATCGAAAATACTTTTATAACCCGAGACGGATTTTACAATCCTGATTTGGGGCGAGTTTGTTTTACGCCGACAGTTTCAGGGACGTATCCGATTGTTGTTCACGCCGTTGATTCCTGTGGTGCCGAAGATACCGATTCGGTGAATGTCGCCGTCATAATCAACGCCAAGCCGGTCGTCAGCTTGCCGGCGGATACAGCTGTTGACCTGTGCCGGCCGGAACAAATTTGTCTCGATGTCGAAATTTTCGACGTCAATTTTAATCTTTTCAACGTGACGGTTTCACCGACCGGTTTTTATGATGCCGGAAATGAACAGATATGTTTCACACCGGATTCCGATGGAGTTTATAACCTGACTGTGTCCGCCGTCGATGAATGCGGGGCCAAAGGTGCGGATACTATAAATGTCGACGTCAGCCTTGGCAGTTCACCGGTGGTGGTCTCATCGCCGGATACATCAATCTTTATGTGCGAGCTGAGTGATTACTGTTTCCCGGTCTCGGTAACCGATCCGGATAATGATAATCAATCAATCTCTTTGACAGGTGATGGTACTTACTCGAACGGTTATGTCTGTTTCACTCCGCAAGCTTCCGGTGAGTTTACTTTTATAATCGAGGCATCCGACTCCTGCGGTAATACGGCATCCGATACGACCGTCATTACGATTGTTCTTAACACTCCTCCGCAGGTGGTTACGGCCGACGATTTTGAGGTATTCCAATGCGACTTCGAAGAAATTTGCTTCGATGTCGATATAATTGACCCGGATAATAATATTTTTATTGTCAGTACGAATCAGGCGGCGGTTTATGATTCAGTAAATAAGCAAATTTGTTTCACTCCCGATAGTCCCGGAGTCTATGAGATCGCTGTGACCGTAACTGATTCATGTTATACTTCTGATGTCGATACCACGGTCATTACCGTTACGACCGGTGATGCCGCCTTTATAGATTGTCCCGAAGAACCAATCAGTCGAAGTATTTGCGGTCAGGAAGAAATCTGCGAGCCGTTGACAATTGCGCCGCTTGATGCCGTCGTGACCGTTCCCGATGGTGTTACGTACCATGATGGAGAGATATGTTTTACGCCCGATACGACGGGAACGTATATAATAGATGTTATTGCCACCGCCGATTGCGGTTCCGACACCTGTCAGGTTGTATTTGACATCAGCATCGGCGAAATTCCGCAGCTGACCTGCCCGGCGGATACATCAGTCGAATTGTGCGGCGCCGATCAGATTTGTCGCCCGGTGGGATTGTTGCCGCAGAACGCCGTCGTGACTGTAAGTCCTGTCGGTGTGTATGATAACGGTGAGGTCTGTTTTGAAGTTGACACTTCCGGATTTTATGAAATTTTCGTAAAGGCGGAAACTGACTGTGGCCTTGACAGCTGCCATTTTGGTGTCGATGTTATATTTAATAGCGCGCCGCAAATTGTGTCGGGCGATACCGCTTTCTTCAGCTGCGAGGCCAGTGAAGTTTTCAATTATAAGGTTAAGGCCATTGATAATGAAGGGGATCCGATTACTTTTGCGTTGCTTTCATCTTTTGGTACAATCGATCCGAACACCGGTGAAATAAGCTTTACTGCTGATTTATCCTCAGGCATATATTGGTTCTCGATTGAGGCCGCTGATGGATGCGGAGCCGATACGGCCTTGATAGGTATTGGCGTAGAACTGAATAGTCCGCCGATTATCATTTCGGCGACCAATGACACTATCTTTATGTGTGAGCCGACCGAGTTTTGTTTCCCGGTTGAGATCAGTGACCTTGAACATAATATAACGGATATAACTCTTATTGGCGAGGGTTCTTATGATAACGGTTATGTATGCTTCACTCCGACCGGAGCCGGTGATTATACATTTATTATTGAGGCGACCGATGAATGCGGCGTCATGTCGGCCGATACGACCGTAATCGCTATCATGTTTAATTCTGCTCCGTTGGTGAGTTCGGCCGATGATTTCGGAGTTCTCCTGTGCGGACTTGAGGAAATCTGTTTCGATGTCAATATTACCGATTATGATAACAATTTATTTATAATTTCCACCAATGAAAGCACCGTCTATGACTCGATTACGGGTAAAGTCTGTTATACTCCTGATGGTCCCGGGATTGATACGATTATCGTTACGGCGACCGATTCCTGTTATGCGACAGGTGTGGATACGACCGTTATCGATGTTGTTGTCGGTGAGATAGCCGAAATCAATTGTCCGTCGGAACCGTTTGATTATAATTTGTGCGGTTTGCAGGAGATTTGCATCCCGCTTGATATTACTCCGGATGATCCCACTGTGGCTGTTTCCGAAGGTGCTTATTATTCTAATGGTGAGTTGTGTATCACTCCCGATACTTCCGGGACATATATCATCAAGGTTATTGCCACCGCGGACTGCGGTGCCGACAGCTGTGATATCATATTTAATGTTCAATTGAATCAACCGGCTGAAATAACTTGCCCCGACGAACCGATTTATGAATCCATCTGTCCGGGCGAGACGGTCTGTTATCCTCTGACGATTACACCTGATAACGCTGTCATTACTATTCCCGATTACGCGACCTATACTGACGGCGATCTTTGTTTCATGCCGGATACGGCCGGAACATATAACATGGAAATCATCGCCGCCGCCGAATGCGGCGCTGATACATGCCAGTTGGCCTTTGTGGTTGACTTAGGTGAACCGGCGCGCATTGAATGCCCAGTTGACCAGATCGTTGAATCGATTTGCAATCCGGATACGATATGTTATAATTTGCCGATATATCCTGTCGATGCGCATGTTACTGTTCCAGAGGGAACATATTATGACGGTCAAAATCTTTGCTTCATGGCGGATACGACTGGTGTTTATAATTTCGAAGTTATCGCCTCGACCGAGTGCGGGGCCGATACATGTAATCTGCAATTCTCCGTCGAGATAGGCGAAGCACCCCAGGTTATCTGTCCGCCTGATACAGCGCTCAAACTTTGCAGCCCGGAGACTATCTGCCGCCCTGTTGTTATTACGCCGAGTGATGCAATCGTAACCGTATCCCCGATGGGGATGTATGCCGGCGGTATGGTTTGTTTCGATGCCGAGACTTCGGGCAGTTATGTGATAAATGTCGAGGCCGAGAACGAGTGCGGCAAGGTGGATTGCTCCTTCACCGTTGACGTAGTTATCAATGTACCGCCCGAAATTATTTCCGCCGACACAGAATATTTCATATGCGATCCGGGGATGACAATTGAATATATGATACATGCCGCCGATTCGGATGATGCCCCGCTTACTTTTGGTTTGAATTCCGAATTCGGGCAGATTAATTCCGAAACCGGCCTTCTAAGTTTTGTGGCCGATACAGCGGGATCATATTGTTTTGAAGCTGTCGCTCTTGATTCCTGTTCCGCCGATACGGCGATGATTTGTATCACAGTTGATTTAAACAGCCCACCAGTAGTTGTTTCCGGACCTGATTCGACGATTACGGTGTGTGCATGGGATAGAGAAATTTGTGTACCTGTTGATGTATCAGATATCGACGAAAATATCAATTCGATAGAAACGAGCCCGGGAAGTTATTCTAATGGTTTTGTCTGTTTCACTCCTACCGGCCCGGGCGAATATAATGTTGTGACGACTCTTACTGACGAGTGTGGGGCTCTCGATTCCGACACGACCGTGGTAACCGTAATTGCCGGTCAAGCGATAAATCTCGATTGCCCCGTCGATACATCGGTATTTATCTGCGGGCCGGATACGCTCTGTTTTCCAATAAACGGCATACCCGATGATGCTAAAATTTCCATATTCCCGCCCTCGGCCTGGTATGATGCCGACGACGGGACAATCTGTTTCTATACCAATTGTGAGGTAGAGAAAAATCTCAAAATAGTTGCCGCCAATGATTGCGGCATCGATAGTTGTGAATTCACGGTCAGCGTGACTATGAATTCACGGCCGCTGGTGCTATTGCCGCCGTCAAAAACGATGACGCTCTGCGGCGAAGGGGAAATCTGTATTCCGGTTGGTATTGCCGATGCCGACGATAATCTGGTCGATATAGCATTTTGGCCCGAGGGCGCCGTTTATAATCCGATCTCGGGCCGGATATGCTTTACGCCGACCGCGGCCGGAGAGTATGTCGTCAAGGTGACGGCGACCGATGCGTGCGGTAGTACCGATTCCGACTCGACCATAATTACCGTTATAATGAACAGTGCCCCGACCATTACTTCGGCCGAAGATTTTGCAGTGTATTTATGCGAGCCGACCGAGATTTGTTTTGCGGTGGATATAAATGATGTTGATAAGAATCTGCAGGCCGTTACGGTTTCGCCGGATGGTGATTATAACGCCGAAACCGGTGAAGTTTGTTTCACTCCCCAATCGTCAGGATTGTACAATATAGAAATTAGCGCGACCGATTCCTGCGGTAAAACGGCATCAGCGGCCACGACTGTTATGGTTACATTAAACTCACCACCGACCGTTAATATCGAACCGTATACTTCAGTGGTTGTCTGCAATTACGACCCGCTCTGCTTGCCGTTAATCGTGAATGATGTCGATAATAATTTAGATTCAATAATCGTTACCGGTGCTAATCTTGTCAATGAGTTTGTCTGTCTTGAGGATGTGACACCGGGGATTCATGAAATAATTATTTCTGCCTATGATAGCTGCCGTGCCGTTACCATCGACACGGCCATTGTTGAAGTTATTTTAAACAGCCCGCCGGTTGTCCGGGCGGCTAACGATTTCGATATCTTTCAGTGCCAGTTCGAGGAGATTTGTTTTGATGCGACCGTCTCCGATCCGGACAACAATATCATAATTGTCTCGACTGATTTGGGGACGTATGATTCTGAAACCGGCCAGGTCTGTTTTACTCCAGATGATACCGGCACCTACCGGATTATCATCACGGCCGTGGATGATTGCCAGCGTTCAGCGAGCGATACGATATTCATAAGGGTGACATCAAATGAGGCGGCCGATATCGATTGTCCGCTGGACCCGATAGATTTCTCATATTGCGGGACTACGACGATATGTTATCCGATTTCATTCACGCCTGATGATGCGGTCATAAGTACTATTCCCGAAGGCGTTTATGAAGACGGCCAGCTTTGTTTCGAGGCAGATACTTCCGGTACGTATTCAATTGAAGTTACGGCCGAGTCTGAATGCGGTACCGATATGTGTACTTTCGAATTTGCCGTAAATATCGGCCAGGCGGCCCAGGTTATCTGTCCTTCTGATACTTCGATATTCCTCTGCGGTCCGGAAACGATTTGTTTGCCGGTATCGATCATGCCGGATTATGCCGAGGTGACGGTTCTTCCTTTCGGGCAATATAGCGCCGGCGAGATATGTTTCATGGCCGACACGGCCGGCCATTATGCATTCGACCTTCTGGCCGAAACCGATTGCGGCGACGATAGCTGTCGATTCGATGTCGATGTTATCTTCAATACGCCGCCGGTTGTCGATGCCGGTAATGATACCGCTTACTTCCAGTGTGACTTCGAGGAAATTTGCCGATCAGTTTCTATTATCGATACGGATAACGATATCGATTCGGTTGTTGTCGCACCAGTCGGATATTATAATTCCAATCTGGGCTTTGTCTGCTTTACTCCCGAGGATACCGGCACGTATTGTCTGACCGTAACCGCTTATGACGAATGCAAAGATTCCGGTTCAGATGAAGTTTGTATCATCGTCACGACCGGACCGGCAGCAGAAATCGAACGCCCCACTGAGCCATTTAACGTAAGTCTTTGCGTTCCGGAGGAGATTTGTATCCCGTTGGTGATAGCGCCAGCCTCGGCGGAAGTATCTCCGTCATTCGGCAATTATTCCGACGGACAGCTTTGCTTTACCGCCGATACGGCCGGGACATATATTATAGACGTTGTCGCTTCGGAAATCTGCGGCGCCGATACGTGTCAGGTAACGGTCAATGTTACTTTTAATGAATACGTTGAAATTATATGTCCTGACCTTGCGATAAATAAAGTGCTTTGTGGACCGAGTAATATTTCGGTTCTTCTGCCCATCTCGCCGATTTCTGCGACCGTCACAGTCACACCGATTGGTCAGTACAGCTTTGCCGATAGCCTATTGACATTTATGGCCGACACGTCAGGTCATTATGAGATCACGGTTATCGCCCAATCTCCATGCAATGCCGACACATGCACGGTCAGGGCCAATGTAGCAATACTTAATCCTCCGCAGATAACTTGCCCCGGCGATATCGACACTTTGTTATGCTTCACCGACTCGACCGACATTTGCTTCGAGGTCGAGCTGACCGGTGACAGTATCGACGTTGTCGTCCGACCGGCCGGAAGTTATGATGACGGCATGGTCTGCGTTCCGATAACAGATGAAGGAACTCAAACGGTGACGGTCGTGGCGTCGTCGGTGTGCGGCGTCGACAGTTGCAGCCTGGATATAACCGTTACGCGGAATCAGACTCCGGAATTGACGATCCCCGAAGATATAATGGCTCCCTGGTGCAGTAATGATACCGGCCAGATTTGCATAGATGGAATTTTTGCCGTTGATCCGGACGGCAATCCGCTGACGATAACCAAAACCTGCGGCCCGGGCACATACACTCCGATCCGGGATGACAGCGGTGTCGTATGCTTCACGCCCGATAATATCGACACGACTTATGAATTTTGTCTGGAAGCTTATGATGGCTGCTCGACTGATTCAAAATCGCTTTTTGTAACGGTTTTCCCATCAGCCATCTGTTCGGTTTGTGTCAATGTCTCAATCGAAACCGATTCCTGTGTGGTTGTCGGTTCGCGCGTGCCGGTCAGAGTGAAAGTCCAGACTAATGATCTTATCGCAGGATTCGATCTATTGATCGGATATGATAACTCAGGAATGTCATTCTTAAATGTAAACAAGGGGCCGGCGATTCCGGATTGGGAATATTTTACATACCGTCTTTCTACGGAAGGCAACTGTGGCTCGAACTGCCCGTCCGGATTAATAAGATTGGTCGGGATTGCCGATCAAAATGATGGGCCGCATCACCCGCCACAGGATCAGTTGACGCCGGAAGGCGTGGTTGCCAATATCACTATGATTGTATCCAATGATCAGACTATCGGGGGTCAATATTTACCGATTAGTTTCTACTGGCTGGACTGTGGCGACAATTCCTTTGCCGATCCGACCGGTGAATTGCAATATGTAGAGGCTCGGATTTATAATTATTCCGGCCATATTATCTGGGAGGAGTCGGATGATATCCATTATCCCGAAGAGAGCCGCCCGATAGGTTTCGGAACTCCGGACAGCTGTATGATCGGTGATAAGGTTTCTCCTGTTCGCTGCATATATTTCTATAATGGCGGTATATGCGTCAAGCATCCCGAAGATATAGATGCCCGCGGCGACCTTAACCTCAACGGAGTCCCGTACGAAATCGCCGATGCTGTTATTTACACGAACTTTTTCATTTACGGTATGGCCGCCTTTACCATAAATCCCGACGGACAGATGGCCGCTTCCGATGTTAACGCCGACGGTTATGCTCTGACGGTTGCCGATTTAGTTTATCTCATAAGAATTATCGTTGGCGATGCGCTGGCGATACCAAGGTTATCGCCGAATTTTGCCCGGATGGAGTTGTCGGTCGAATCGAATAATGGCGGTATTTCCATCAACGCGGAATCGTACTGTAATGTCGGCGCGGGGGTGCTGGTTTTTGAATACGACGGTATTAATCCGGCGATTCCACAACTTGGTGAAATGGCTGAAGGGATGGATTATATATATAGTATCAATGATTCTGAAATCAGAGTCCTGATATACAGTCTGGAATACGGCCGGGCAATTGGTATCGGCGACGGTAACCTGCTCAATATTAATTGCAACGGTTCGGGTGATATCAGGCTTAAAGAATTTTCATTCGCGACTTTTCACGGTGATATGATGCAAACGAAGATCAAATCCGCTCTGGTTCCCGATCGATTTGAAGTCTCGCAGAATTATCCGAACCCGTTTAATCCCATGACTTCAATCGATCTCTCCCTGCCCGCGGCGTGCACATGGACCATGACCATCTATAATATCAATGGCCAGGCCATCAGAAAGATTTCAAGGCATGATGAAGCGGGCGTTGTAACGATTGAATGGGATGGCACCAATGATTTCGGTCAATCGGTGGCCTCAGGTGTCTATCTCTATCGGGTTGAGGCCGGAAACCATGCGGTTTCGAAGAAAATGATACTTCTTAAGTAACCATAGATGCAGTGTACTTTCCTCTATAGGGAGCCGGTCGCCCAGCGATCGGCTCTAATTTATTTATGATATTTACCGCCGGATAAAATCGAAAAGCCGCGATAAAGCTGCTCGAGCAATACCGGCCGAACCAGTTGATGCGACATCGTCATGGGGGAGAGGGAAATTATATCATTGCATTCATCGATTATGGATTCGTCCAGCCCATACACGCCCCCGATAATAATTTCAATCACACCGCCGGAATTCTGCATAAGCTTTGATATGAAATTCGAAAATTCCTCTGAATTGTACTGCCGGCCTTTATCACTTAACGCAACTTTATAATTGGGGCTGAGTTTTTTCTTTATTTTTGATGCCTCCAGCTTTTTTACGTCATCATCGCCAAGGGCGCGTGTCTTCTTTATGTCGTGGATGTAGACAAATGAAAGTTTGGCGAATTTTGTCAAAAGTTTTTCATAATGCTTTATCGCATCATCAACCCATGCTTCTTTATTTTTTCCTACCGTGATGATTTTGATTTTAAGCATCAATCCGAAATGGCTTTAAGATATAACTTCCTTGTCCGAGGGCCGTCAAACTCGCAGAAATATATTCCCTGCCATGTTCCCAGAACAGGCTTACCGTCCGAAACGATTATTTGCAATGAAGCACCGACAAGTGATGATTTTATATGGGCGTCCGAGTTCCCCTCGCCATGATGATAATCATCGCTCTGAGGAATTTCTTTATTGAGTTTATAAAGAATATCCCGCGCGACGTCGGGATCGGCATTTTCATTAATCGTAACCCCCGCGGTTGTATGAGGTACGTACAAAACTATCAAGCCGTTTTGTAAACCTGCCTTGGTGATATAACTTCTTACCTCGCCGGTAATATCGATCAGTTCTTCCCGCTGATGCGTCGGTACTTGGATCTGTTCAACTTTCAAAGAGCGCCTCCACGTATTCTTCGGAGTTAAATGGTCGCAAATCATCTATTTTTTCACCGATGCCGATAAAATCGACCGGCACCGACAGATCTTCCGCTATGGCTACCATGATCCCACCACGCGCGGTACCGTCGAGTTTGGTAACGATTAAACCGTCGCATCCGACGGCATCGGCGAATATTTTTACCTGCGATAGTGCATTCTGGCCTGTAGTGCCGTCAATAATTAACTTGGCGAAAATCTGTTCGGGTGGAATTACTTTTTCCGTAACGCGGCGGATTTTCTCCAATTCTTTCATAAGGTTCGCCTTGGTGTGCAATCGACCGGCGGTATCTATCAGGAGATAATCGATATTTCGTGCAATCGCCGAATTAGCCGCGTCGAACGCAATCGCGGCAGGATCGGCCCCCGAGTGCGCCTTCACGAAGGCAACCCCGGAGCGTTCCGCCCAGATGCCCAATTGCTCGACCGCTGCGGCGCGAAATGTATCGCAGGCGGCAATCATTACCGATTTGCCGTTGCTTTTGAAGTAATGCGCCAGTTTACCGACGGTAGTGGTCTTGCCGGTGCCGTTTACACCGGTTATCATCCAGACGATCGGTTTGGATGAAATCGCAGACGAGGCTTCGGATCCGGTTTTGTTTAAAATGTCTGAAAGTTGTTTTTTAAGAAGTCTGAAGACATCATCGGAACCGGTGGGCTTTTCATTCCTCGCCTGTTCGCGGAGGGTCTCAATCGCTTTTTCGGTGGCGGCAACACCGATATCGGCCTTAAGCAGAATTTCCTCGATTTCATCCAGCAGGTCATCGTCGATTTTCCGCCCGCCTATTAAACCGCTGATTTTCCCTAAAATATTCTGTCGTGTTTTTGTCAGAGATTCCTTGAGCTTTTTAAATCCGGAAGCCATAGCCGTTCAAACCTGTCATTATTCCTTACCGTCGGCCGGTTTGATATTAACCTGTGGAGTTATTCTTTCTTTTATCGCTTCCGGGATTTTTGCCGGCGCTATCGGCTCAATATCAGAAATAGAAGTATTAATCAGTTTTTCCGCGCCCGGCTCATTGAATCGCACCGAAACAACCCGTGAGACGCCCGGCTGCTCCATGGTTATACCGTAGAGAATATCGGCCGCCTCCATCGTGATCTTGTTGTGCGTAATAATAATGAACTGTGTCTGGTCGGAGAAAGTTTTAATAATTTTCAAGAAGCGGTGAATATTGGCATCATCGAGTGGTGCATCGATTTCGTCAAGGATACAGAACGGCGACGGTTTGACCAGATAGATGGCGAACAAAAGCGATATTGCGGTCAGCGCCCTCTCACCACCGGACATCTGCGTAATCGATAAAAGTCTCTTCCCGCGCGGCCGAGCAATGATTTCAATCGGAGATTCCAGAGGGTCGTTTTCATCGAGCAATCGAATATCTGATTCTCCACCGGTAAACAGCTCTGCAAATACTTCCTGGAAATTGGATCGAACTTTGGCGAAGGTCTCCATAAATAACCGCCTGGCGGTCTGATTGATTTTAATGATCGTCGATTGCAACGTCGCTTTGGCACTCATCAGATCGTTCATCTGCGAAGTCAAGAACTCCTGCCGCTCTTTGGTAACTCTATATTCCTCCAGCGCCAGTAAATTGACCGCTCCGAAATCTTTCATCCGTTCACGAAGATGCAACATGCGTTCCGGTCTTTTTTCGAGAGGGATTTCAGGATTCGGAGCCGCAACCGCAATATCTTCCAGATTGACATCATACTCGTCACGTATCTTCTTCCTGATATTTCTCGTTTCCGCCTCGATTTCCGTATTCCTGATTTCGGCGGTATGCAATTTACTGTTTATTTCTTCACGTGATTGACGCAGTTGTTTTATTTCTTTTTCACGAGCATCGAGACTTTCGCGGGTCGAATCATGCATCTCCTGAATCTTCTTCTGATTTTCCGAGACAGCATCACGCTGATCGAATATTTCCCGGAGCCGGCGCTCCAGAAAAATATTCTTTTCGGCAGAACCCTCTATTTCGGAGTCCGCCTGGCGGTTTTCCTCTGATTTTCGCGTGGTATTAGTGTCTATTTCATTTATTAATTCCCGCGTGTGCCTGATCTGACTTTCAAGTTGCTGAAATTTGCTCTTTAATTCGACGCGTTTAATTTGCAGCGAAGAAACCAGTTTTTCGATGTTTTCGGAGTCATTCTCGAGATTCTCGATAAGCGCCCCCTGTTCATTTAGAGAATTGACGATTGTTTCCTTTTCTTTTGCCAGTTCTTCATGATTAAGATTTAAGCTGTACTGTCTGGTGCGCAGTGCATCCAGTTTTATCAATAACTCGCCTCGTTCTTTTTCCAGCCGTTCGATTTCTTTTCGAGTCGATTGACGCCCAAAATCGTTCGCAGTCAACTCCTTTTCAATACTCTCCAAATCATCTTTCAGATTATCAAGTTCGCTGATCATTGACTTATGTTCCGCTTGAGAAGCACCAATTGAGGTCGTAATATTATTCTTTTGTTTTCTGAGTTCCTCGGCTTTTGAATTTAACTCCGCAATAGTTTTTTCCTGTTCAGCGACTTTTTCTTTTCGACCCAGAAGCGATAATCCCTCCCGAGATCCCCCGGAAATTATGGCCCTGCCCCGAAACATCCTGCCGTCGGTAGTTACCGCTGAATAATAGGAAGGAAGCTGATCCAGAATATCGTTGACGCTTTCGGGCTTGACGATAGCGACGGTTGCAAGCAATAACGATGCCAGTGTTTGTAGCTCATCAGAAACACTGACGAAATCGTCAGCCCAGCCGATAAAGCCTTCGTCGGTTATCTGCGGACGAATTGAAAGCGGATCGGGTCCCGCGCACTCGAGAATTACCAGTCCGGCTTTGCCTTTTACTTCGCCTTTGAGGTAATCGATTATTTCGTCAGCCGTTGCTCGTTCACGGCAAATCATAAATCCGGCCCTTTCGCCCAGAGCGGCTTCAATCGGTTGTTCATGGCCGGATTGAGGCGTCAAATTATCCGCCACCGTGCCGATTAAGCCGGGCCATCTTTCGCGGCTTTCCATGGCGGATACGACCCCGCTGCCATAACCTTCGAACTGTGCCACCATCTGTTTCAAAAGATGATTCCTCGCCTGGGCGGCTTCGAGCGACGATGAAAGCTCATATATTTTGCCGGATATTTCATCATATTGCTCGTCCAGGGCTGAGAGGTCATTTTCCAGAGTACTTTTCTTTGATTTGGTTTCGTTGATTTTATTTTCCAGTTCGGCCAGTTTAATCTCGCAATCTGTTTTTTTGCCGAGAAGAGACTCATGTTCGAGATTCAATTCCCCAATCCGCTCATCGAGTGTCGACATGCCGGAGCCGATTTCGTTCTCCTGTTCCCTGAGATTATTGTCATCGCTTTGGCCGGCCGACAATCTTCCTTCCAGGGCCATTAATTTTTGATTAATTTTTTCGCGTTCGCGACGGGCCTCGAGAATTTTTTCATCGACAGCTGTCAGCGCTTCCTCTTTCTCCTTGATTTCATTTTCGAGCCGACTCAGCGCTTCATCGATTGATGTCATTTCTCTCTGATGCTGTCCGATTTGCTCAAGGAGATTCTCTTTGCGTATTGCATAAGCCTCAATGTCGAGGACGTTTTTTTCTCTTAATTGGCGCGCATTATCACGCCTTTCATTCAGGACTGAAATCTCGCGCTCGACGGTGTGTGCTTCCTCGGATTTTCTAAAAATATCATTGGAAATTTCAGCAAGCTGTTTTTCCAGATCAATCAACTTCTTTCGTTCAGTCTCCTGCGAGGCGCTTATAATATCAATATCCGTTTCCGATTTTACTTTGTTATCCGCAAGCATCTCCCTCTGATTGGATAATTCCCTGTATTCATGGCTTAGTTCATCGATGGCGTTCTTGCTTAAAAACAATTCCCAGCCTTTTAATTCGTCCGAAAATTCCTTGTATCGCCTCGCCTTTCTCATCTGGCGGTTAAGCGAATTCACCTGCGTATTAACTTCGGATACGATATCGTTCAATCGCACGAGATCGGCATCGGTGGCTTCCAATTTGCGAATAGCCGCTTTTTTTCTGCTCTTGTATTTGGAAATACCTGAGGCTTCCTCGAATAAAAAGCGACGGTCATCGGTCCTGTCGGATAGGATGGCATCGATCATATCCTGCTGTATCACGGAATAAATATGCGCCCCGACCCCGGTATCCATAAAAAGGTCGATAATATCCTTTAAGCGGCAGGGGACTTTGTTAAGCAGGTATTCCGATTCCCCCGAGCGGAACAGGCGGCGAGTCACCTGCACTTCGCTGTATTCGGTCGGAAGGACCCCTTTATTATTTTGAATCACGAGCGTGACTTCGGCCATACCCAGCGGTTTGACATCGTGCGTCCCATTAAAGATAATTTCTTCCATTTTCGCGCCGCGAAGAAGAGATACTTTCTGCTCGCCCAGCACCCAGCGAATCGCATCCAGAATATTGGTTTTGCCGCATCCGTTCGGCCCCACCACGGAAGTGACCCCGGGTATCAGTTTGACCACGGTTTTATCCGGAAATGATTTAAATCCGAGAAGTTCCAGTCTCTTTAGGTACACTTATCCTCCGGAAATCATTTAAACATGAATATTATTATTGGATTGCGCGGGATTTTTCAGACGATCAATAGTTTCAATAATCGATCGATAGATTTTCTTTTCATCACGCACAAACCTGGTTTTTATCTCGATATTATAATGCGGAACACCAAGGCTGTTTCGATTGCCGATTCTTATGGCTTCGGGGAAAGACAGAAGTATCGATTGAGCAAAACGATTAGGGTATAAATTCAAATCCAGAATCAGATCGTAGGTGTTTTCTTTCAGCAGATTGATATAGTTTTTGGTCGCCAGACCGCTCCAGCTTACGTGATTTGAGGAAGGTGTCATAATACGGTATCCTTTCCGTGGGAATATATCATAAACGGAGCGTCCCGGTGAAGCCATCAAATATATTTCCGATTCATTGAAAATCCTTGTCAATTCCGGTAATAAATCTTTGATCATTGTAAGCTGACGCTGGCCGGGGGGAAGGCAAACCAGGACATTCTTGATATTGAACAGGTCATCCGGAAGAGAGAATGAAGCGGGTCGAAATTTTCGCCGAAGCATTCGCAAATGAAATCCGGCCGCAAATTTGTGCAGTCTATTCAGCAAGACTATCCTCCGGAATATAAAATAAATCCGCTTTATTCAAGCGATTAATCTCAAATCCTTTTACGACTCGACCCTGATTTGAAATATCCCGAAGAAGCGTATCATTTATTTTCAAATCGACATTGTACGGGTTACCCATGGAAATTAAAAATCGATAGTCGGCAGTGTAGCTTCTTCTCGCCCCGCTTTGCAAAGTATTCTTCAAAACCGTATCGCCATCAGCAGCAACCATTATCCAGCATGAATCCTTGATAAAGATGCTCAATCTCATGGGGAGCTCGACCGGCTGCGGCGTGCTATCTTCGGGGGGAGCAACATTTTGCATGAGAAGAGATTGGCTGTCCGGATTGCTCTCGATCGTATCAATATTTTCCTCCACATTGCCGGTCCTGCCAATTTTATCATTATGGGGAACTAACATAATGATAATGATAAAGGCGATGATTACTATAATGGCAAGTATAATGCCGATTTTTAATAACGGCGTTTCGCTTTCGGGTCGTCTTCTTTTCTTGACGGCAGTTTTCTTCTCGGAAACGGACCCGTCATCCCCCTCGACAGATTCATCTTCTATCTCAAACTGCTCGAGCAACTGGTTGCCGTCCAGACCCAACTCCTGAGCGTATGAGCGTACGAACAATTTATAATAGACAATCGAGGGCAAGGCCTTAAAGTCGCCCTTTTCGATAGCTTTCAGATACTCCGACGAGACCTTTATTATTTCTGAGATTTCATCGATTTCCTTGCCCAGCTCTTTTCTCTTCTGGCCAAGTTTGTTACCTATATCTTTATACTCATCCGGCATATAACCTCAACTTTTCACCCAGTCTGCCAGCAAGTTCATCCAACAGCGTCATGGGCAGACCGATAACATTATCAATATTTCCCACAAACCTGTCAACCAAAAAAACCCCGCGCTCCTGTATTCCATAGGCCCCCGCCTTATCCAGAGGCTCTCCGCTGGCCGCATAATCTTCGATTTCCCGCAATGAGACTTTTTTAAAATAGACATCGGTCAACTCAAAACCTCCAGCCGTTTCATCGTTTGCGGTCGACAGAGCAATTGCCGAACAGACAGTGTGTTTGTTTCCGGCCAGTTGCGCCAGCATTTGTACCGCCTCATTTTTCGACGAGGGTTTACCGAGTATTTGCTCATTGAGGACGACAATCGTATCGCATCCGAGGACAACTTCATTATTATTAATCTGTTCCACGACCGCTTGTGATTTTTTCCGGGCGAGCAACATCGCCAATTCATACGGCTTCAATTGCTTTGAGTTCGCTTCATTGATATCAGGGATTATCTGCCGAAAAGCGATTCCGGCCTCTATTAAAAGCCCGACTCGTCGGGGCGAACCGGAGGCAAGCACCAGATTATAGATATCAAGCAGCCGCCGCAGATTTTTATATTTCGTCGTCATCAAGCGATATCGTAACCGGGCCGTCATTAAGCAGTTCTATTTGCATCTTTGCCCCGAAAACGCCTCTTTCCACCTTCAATCCCGAGCGGGCAAATTCCTCGATTAGTAGTTCATAAAACCGGTTAGCTTCATCCGGAAGCATACTCTCATCGAAACTCGGCCGGCGACCCTTATGGCAGTTGGCATATAAAGTAAATTGGGAAATGACAAGCAATTCGCCTTTAATGTCCAGCAGGGAAAGATTCATCCTGGACTCCTCGTCCTCGAAGATTCTCAAATTAATGCATTTATCAGCCAATTTTTTTATGGATACCTGTTTGTCGCCCTTTCTGAAACCGGCCAGAATCAGTATTCCGTGGCCAATCTGACCGATGATTTTGTCGTCGACCATGACCGAGGCGGAAGCCACTCTTTGCAGCAATAAACGCATAATTATAAAAGATAATACAATCAAAAGAGCTTTCAGTCAAAATATTATGTAATTTTCGAAAAATATTTAATTGGAATTAATCGTAAAACTTCTTAAATTCACGAAATTAGGCGGGAGAAAAGTAGCGTGAAGAACTATTCGGTCGGTATTGACATTGGATCGGTTTCGGTTAAGGTCGCGGTCCTTGACGGAACGCTGGATATAATCAAAACCGCTTATCGACGGTTTCACGGTCAGCCGTATTTGACATTAAAAAACCTTCTCGAATCCGAATTTGAAGATATCCTCCGGGATGAGGTCAAACTCGGCTTTACCGGAATCGGTGGTAAAACAGGTGTATTAGTTCTTGGAGGTGAATCTTACGGGGAGATTAATGCCTTCAGCGCGGCCAATTTTCTGCTGCAGCCCGAAGTCCGTACTATTATTGAAATGGGCGGGGAGGATTCGAAATTTATCCAGCTGGATCCTGAGAAAAAAACCGTCGTCGATTTCAGTATGAACAACCTTTGTGCCGCCGGAACGGGTTCGTTTCTGGATCAGCAAGCCGGGCGATTAAAGATATCAATAGAGGATGAATTCGGGCAACTGGCGCTGAAATCGGCCAAACCGCCCCGCATTGCGGGTCGATGTTCGGTCTTCGCCAAGTCGGATATGATTCACCTGCAGCAGATTGCCACTCCCGATTATGATATTGTCGCCGGCCTGTGTTATGCGGTTGTCAGGAATTTCAAGAGCGCCATAGCGCGCGGTAAAAAATTTCTTCCGCCGGTTGCCTTCGAGGGCGGCGTTGCGGCCAATCCGGGTGTTGTCAGGGCGTTTATCGATGTTCTGGAACTTGAGAAAGACCAGTTGATAATTCCGGAGCATTATAATGTTATGGGCGCCATTGGCGCCGCTATTCTCGCTTCCCAATCGGAAAACGGCAACATGACCGTTATCGATCCGGAGAAAATCACCGGATATTTAAAATATCGTAATGTGCCCACAGGTGGACGGGAAAAACTAACCTTTGATTTTCCCGATACAAAATATTATTCGGTAACCAGAGAAAAATACTGCAATAACATCGATAATCTCGAGGTTTATCT
>Ga0315537_1000456_pt1 | contig 31590 bp, 19 predicted proteins | sample SalMarSW160270MG_FD_203091 | JGI IMG/M metagenome (GOLD analysis project Ga0315537, IMG submission 203091) | Salt marsh sediment microbial communities from the Plum Island Ecosystem LTER, Massachusetts, United States - Salt Marsh Sediment SW1602-70 ... | reverse complement strand
TTGATGCTTCGTCGTGTTAGAGGCGCCGGGCTTGAACTATCGCTCAAGAGGGTTCTTTGCGAGTTGAATGCCATCTGTGAAGTGGTGACCATTTATCCCCGCAAGCGTCGAGCGAAAACTGAGCGAAAACAAACCACATTGACCAAGACATCCAAAGTTCAGCAACAGTTGCTGTCAATTTTAGGTCTGAAGAAGGAGAATATGCTGTTTTAGGGTAAGGAATGTAATCGTGTAACCTCTTGCCATAAAAAGAGATAGAGCTATTGCTTTTTATAAGTAGGAAACTCGGGCTAGTAAAGCAGATAATCTTCGTGCAATCTTCGAGGAAGGTAGGGACCCTTGTATTTTCGTTAGATTTGATACGGACTCTGAAGGTGTTGAATATATTTTGAAGGTGTTTGGTGGGGAGCGTGTCATTTCTAAAACTTTTGATGCAGATGATATTGGAGCACTTAAGAAATCAGTCTCGAAATTCTTTATCAGACTCTCTTTCTGGCAGGATGAACTGGGTGTAATCCTGTTTGATCCAGACAGCATCGAGTCCTGTCATGTGCTTGAGTATAGTGGATCTCGAGGATATAAGATATTAATAGATGATCAAAGCAGAGCTGTATATATATTTGCATATCATCGCTAAGAAAAATAAGTAATTGTGAAGATGTTGAAAAAGTAATTCAACGAATGTAGTAAGTGACGTCCAACAATTCTGGTGTCTATTTTTCATAATCTCGCGCTCTGACATTTAATGCCCAGCCGGTAGAGAACAGAAGACAGTCATTGGGACTCCTTACGGAGAAATCAGTTCGTTGGGGCAGAGGACCCCCGCCGCAGCACGGAAGCCAGTCCATAGGATGCCTTTCGGCAGATGCCTTCCAGCAAAGGCAGAGAGCGGCCAGCAGAGGGGCAAAGGGGGAGTTGATTAGAGAATTAGAGATTATAGCCCTTCGACGGAGTTTACCCCGAATTAGCCGCAGCCCTGAATAAGCCGAAGCCCTGAGCGAAGCCGAAGGGGCAGCCGCAGGGGTAGCCGAACGGGCTCAGGATGAATGGGGGATGGGTAAATGCGCTGATGAGTAGATGGGTAAGTGAAGCCTCGATATTCGTTGCCGGATGCCGGCAAATCACTTGTTACAGACACGATAATTCGTAACTATTCCTATTTTGAAACGAATAGACCTACTTCCATTTGCATTTGCGTTCTGTCAGGCGATGGTCGCCGTGGCAATCAGTACAATATTTTTCATCATTGTTACCCGCGAAGAGAGGCTTGTGTTGTTCGGTGTCGATTTTGTCCCTGGTATGACAGCCCATACAGAACGGATTGATTTTTGCCCGAGGATACATAATGTCCGGCGCTGTACCGTTTCCACCTGAGGCCCAGGATTCATCCGCGATGTGCTCGTCGGATTCACCGTGACAATTGGCACAGCCAATGTTCACCCGTGCATGAGTAACGGCGATATCCTCATCCATGTAGTTGATATGGCAGACAAAGCAGCGGCTATTGTCAGCCATTGATTCGGTGGACGAGCCCTCATCCGATTCGTCTTCAAGCAGCAGCGGAGGTTCATCATCGAGAAGCAGCAGTGGTTCATCATCTGTTTCAGCTTCCGGGGCTGCCACAGTTTCCGGGCCGGCTGCCGGTTCCGGGTTTGCCTGCTCTTTTTGTGCAGACTTTACTTGTTCACAACCGATTTCGGCAACAGCCACTGCCGCCAGAATAAACGTCAAGAAATAGTATTTCATAACTTCTATCCCTGTATTTATTTAAACGGCAAGGTGGGCACTATTGCTTTGCCTCTTCACGAACTGTTAATTGGACGAACATTACCGATTAGACGTACTCCCAGTTCCTGAGCCACTGGTAGTTGCTCGGCAGTTTCGCCAGGGCCTGTTTGTTGGCGTTGTCCAGTTCTGCCTTTTCCTTCAGGTCGAGCTGGCGGCGTTCCATTACGGCCTTGGCCAGATTATCAACTTGCGAGGCATTATTTATACCTGGGATTGGTATTACGGTGTTGCTATGCAGAATGTATCGAATGGCCAAACGTGCGCGTCGGTCTTTTTCTTTCTGGTCGCCTCTGCTGAACAGTGAGCCGGCGGCAAAAGGCTTAATCCCGAAGGCACCGACGTCCTGTTTCTTGAGGGCATCAAAAAGGCTGTCTTTCGGGGCCGCCTTGCTCATTGTCGTGAAAGGAAAGAGGATAACTTCGAGCTCAGGGAAATACTCTATCATAAATTTAAACCAGCGGCGGTCGTGCGAAGCTATGCCGGTGTGTCGTGTCTTGCCCTGTTTTTTAGCCTTGGCAAGTGCCTCGACTACCTCACAAGATGTGTTAAAAGTGTGCCTTCCTCCAGGCTCATAGACCGTGATTCGCCACAAATCGGTGTACTCGATTTTCGCCCTTTTGAGAGTGTCGTCCAAGACTTCCAGCAGCTTCTTGGCGGTGCGAAATTCGGGATTTCGCGGCTCGCGACCGGTCTCGGATAGAGCCAGGTACACTTTGTCACGGTTCCTACCGAGTGCTCTGAGGTCCCTATGCAGCTCGCCGCTGCCGGTACTGTCGATGAAATTGATGCCGATGTCGAAGCACCGCCTGACGATATCGCGGCGCTGTTTGTCGTTGCTGCCTGAGTGTCCACCGAGGCCCACAGCAGAAACCATGAGATTGGTTTTGCCCAGCCGGCGGTATTCCATATTCGAATTGTAATTTAGAATTTTGGATGTATTGACGACTGAAGCACCGGCGGCCTTGTTAGTTTGGCCAATAGCACCGAGGCCGACAGCCACACCCGCTGCTGCTATTGCACTATCGCGCATAAACTGACGACGCGTAATTTGATTATTGTCCATTGTTTGTCTCCTGTGAATACGTAATGTAGTCTAATTTTTCTGCGATTTAGGTAATGGGCGATTGCTCTGCAATTTAAAGAGGGCGTTTATCTCGTCCTCCGAAAGAGCACGGTCGTAGATACGCACATCATCAATAAGGCCTTTGAAATGCCTGCCTATCCTGACATCCACATCGCTGCCGGTGTCAATGGGCCAGAGGTCCAAAAGACCGATGTCATGGATTTCCGCCGGCTCACCATCCTTATAAAGTTTGACGTCGTCATGTAGATTCGGCAGTTCGGCCTCCTCCACTATCGCTGCTACATGATGCCACTTATCGTCGTCGGTCTCGTCGTTAATATAGAGATACCCGCCGTTTGGCGTTACACCGATACGGCCCCGGTTCCTGACGAATCCGAATATAAACATCTGACCGTAATCATCCAGGCCCCAGGACATGATTTCGCCATTTGACTCTGTTGTTTTTATCCAAGCCGCAACGGTGCGAGGTCGCGTGCCGGTAACGCCTTTATACTTAGTTATCTGTATGTAACCATCACCACCGTCGAACTTCAGCGCCTTTCCTACTCGGCCTGAGACGGAATCTTTCTCGAATGACATACCTTCCTTGAGGGTACCTTTTCGGTTGTTCTTCGAAGAGTCTGCAGCGGTTTTGCCGGAAGCTTCATCTAACTTCCACCAGCCGGCAAGATTCGGGTCCGTATCAAGGGTTATTGGCTTGTCTTTGCCTTGGGCAATAGTACCCCACACCAGGCATAATACTAATGCTAAAATAAGAGAAATTAGAAACTCTGATCTTTTGAACATGATACCTCTCCTAAATTTCATATTTCACATTTTTATCTGTTCAGCTTTGCCGCTGTGATTTAATTTTAATTTAGTCAGTGTACCAAATTTATCTCGGAAATCCAACTGCTATGGCTTTTTTTCACATTTTTTATTCAAGCAAAGCTATAGGTCAACACTGGCCGCCACATTCCTTTAAAAAAATTCTTCTTGACGAGAAGGTAGCTAATCTGATATAAATATAGTTGTTATGGTCTATGGTTTTTTAGCTTCTGAGGTACGGAATATCAAGTAAAGGAGGAGTTTTTTGCGTTATGCGAAGCACAGGGTTGGAATAAAAGCTTTGTGCTACATAGTTCAGATTTCTATATTTCAATTAACATCCTATATTATTTAGTTTCGAAGGAGGACTATTATGTGTAGAAAGATGCTTTATTTATTCCTTGCGCTCGTTTTTTGGCTGGCGCTATCGGCCAACGCCCAGAATATCGTCTGGCTCTCGGAGACGAATGCAGATGCCGACCTTGTCTATTATGACCAGGGCTGGATTGACCTTCTTGAGGACGCAGGGTACACCGTCGATTTCCAGCCGGGCGAATGGATGACCCTCGACGCCGACAATTTAGCGCTTCTTGAGTCGGCGGACCTTATTATTGCAAGCCGAAATAGTAACAGCGGTAATTATGCTACAGATGCAGCGGAGATCGCGCAGTGGAATTCTGTTCCTACACCAATGATAATGATGACTGCGTACTGGGTCAGGAGTAACCGCTGGCTATGGATAAACAACGAAACCATAGAAGAATTTTCTCCTGAAGCAATGCTGCAGGTAGTAGACAGCACCCATCCGGTGTTTAAGGGCGTAACACCTGTTGATGGTCTGGTGGATGTCATTGATGAAACCGTAAACAATGGCGAAAATTCTTTTATTATTACCAACGATGTCGGAAATGGAATTTTGATCGCCCAAAGAGCAGACAATGAAGCTGTCTGGATCGCTGAGTGGCTTCCCGGCATTGAGTTTTACGACGGATCGACTCAGATACCCGCAGGAAAGAGGATGCTGTTTCTTGCCGGCGGCGGTGGAGGCCAGGAAGCCGGCTCATTTAACCTCACCGAGGATGGTGTCAAGATGTTCTTCAATGTGGTCGATTATATGCTCGGTGCCGAGCCCCGATTAAAAGCCTTCGTGCCGAAGCCATCTCATGCTCAGAAAGATGTATCACTCGAACCGATTCTTAGCTGGAGGGCTGGAAGCCTTGCTGATACTCATAATGTGTACTTTGGAAAAGTTTTAGAAGATGTCAACGAAGCCGGCATAACCGATCCGCGGGGTGTACTTGTCAGTCAAAACCAGGACGATACAACTTATAATCCCGGCCTTCTCGAATTCGGCCAGAAGTATTACTGGCGGGTCGATGAGGTCAATGCTCCCCCCGATTCCACAGTCTACAAAGGTGACATCTGGAGCTTTATGATAGTCAACTATCATGTCGTGGACGATTTCGAGGACTACAACGACTATTCTCCTGATATGATATTCGAAACCTGGATTGACGGATGGGGGGTCGATACGAACGGTGCCCTTATAGGCCATGACGCAGATTTTTCTAAGGGAGAGCATATTGTTGAGACTACGATTGTCCACAGCGGCGAACAGTCGATGCCATTTTATTACGACAACTATATGAAATATTCGGAAGCAGAGATGACATTAACTTCGGGGAGTGACTGGACCAGGGACGGCGTTACAACGTTGTCGCTGTGGCTCAGAGGTTATATGGGTGAAGTGGGCAGCTTCACAGAAGAACCGGCAGGCACATATACGATGACCGCTACCGGCGTAGATATCTGGGACACCTCCGATGAGTTCCACTTCGCTTTCAAGGAGCTTACCAGCGCCGGCTCGATTATAGTAAAGGTCGAGAGTGTCGAGCAGACGGACCCATGGGCCAAGGCCGGCGTGATGATTCGCGATACGCTTGATGCGGATTCCATCCATGCAATGGTGGTGGTTACACCTGCTCAGGGTGTTTCCTATCAGCGTCGCAGAACGGCGGGCGCTTCGAGCTTCTCAACGGATGTAGCCGGGCTTGCGGCGCCGCAGTGGGTGAAAATAGAACGCAACGTGGGCGGCGCCGTTATAGCCTCATATTCAACTGACGGCAGCACGTGGATACAGATTGGCACTGAAGGAATAAACATGAATATTCCTATGTATGTAGGTCTGGCAGTGACCTCACATAACGCCGGCGAGGTCTGTGAGGCCAAGTTCTCCAATGTTAGTATCACCGGTACGGTCTCCGGACAGTGGACGAACCAGGACATCGGGATAACCAGCAACACTGCTGAGCCGATGTATGTGGTTCTCAACGGCAGCGCTGTAATTCCTCACGACAATCCGAATGCAGCGTTGATAACTGAATGGACGGAATGGAATATCGAGCTGCAGAAGTTTGCAGACCAGGGCGTGGACCTTACAAACGTTGAGACGATTGGTATTGGTTTTGGCGACAGGGACAATCCGCAGCCAGGCGGTTCGGGTATAGTGTACTTTGACGATATTCGGCTGTATCTTCCCCGGACGGTTGAGTGACAAATGCTTGTTACAGTTGGAAAACCCAGTTTTTAGCTGCTCGGAACGGACAAAATGGAGATAAATTCGGGCAATGTTCCAGGTTGAACTGAGAGCGAGGATACCTCGGCAGGCTTGGCAAACGGCTGTGGACCCACCGACGGTGAGTGGACCGACTATATGGGCACTGGTGCCGTCAATTCCCAGCTCACTGTTCATGTTATCCAGGACGGTTAGGTATATAGCCTGACATTTGATGCAAAGGAAACCGCGGTCGGTTAGACCGTTGTAGGGGAACTATATGCCGACGTCGGAGCAGAACGAGTAGTACTTGCGTCGGCTTTGCCTTCGTCTTTATAAGTCCTGCATAATTAGGCTTTTTACTCCTTCAAGCTTGAATACATGACTCGTCATTCCTGCGAAAGCGGAGCAGGGATAACGACGCCATAAACGGTGTTCCTGATTAAAAAACTACAGTTGAGAAAAAAACCACCTACAAACGGCAGATGCATCCGAAGAATGCTTGAGTTCACTGAAGGGGTTGAAAAACAAAACAGGATTTGTTATATTATTCACCTGTTTATGAACGTAACGATTACCTGGTAAATGTGAAAGGAGATGAATATGAACAAGTCAAGAAATTCGATTAAGCTTTGGGTGTTGGTGTTCGTGGTATTGACTTGCCTGCTGGGCAGAGTAGTGAACGCTAAATCCAGCGTTGTTTTCAAAGGGCGCAAAGGCCCTGGTAAGGGCAAGCACATTGTCTTTGTCATCGGGGACGAGGAGTACCGCTCGGAAGACTTGATGCCCCAGCTCGCAAAGATTTTGGCTGTGCATCACGGCTTCAAGTGCACGGTGCTCTTTGCCATCAATAAAGAAACCGGCGAAATTGACCCGCAGACGCTTGATAATATCCCCGGCCTTGAGGTTCTCGATAAAGCCGACCTGATGGTGATGTTTTTGCGTTTCCGTGAGTTACCTGATGAACAGATGAAATACATCATTGACTACACCAACTCCGGCAAGCCCATCGTAGGATTAAGAACAGCAACGCATGCCTTCAATTACACTAAAAACAAAAACAGCCCTTATGCCAAATACAGCTTTCGAGACAAGGAATTTGACGGCGGATATGGAAGACAGGTTTTTGGTGAGACGTGGATTAACCACTATGGACGTCACCAGAGAGAAAGTACACGCGGCCTGGTCGCAAAAGGTATGGAAAATCATCCCATAGTCAAAGGCATTGATGATATCTGGGGCCCATCCGATGTCTATAGCCTAACGACTCTGAGCGGTGACAGCAAGCCGCTGATTATGGGGCAGGTGCTCGTAGGTATGGATCCAAAAGATAAGCCTAACCCGGATAAGAAACTTGTGCCTGTGGCCTGGACCAAGACTTATACGGGCGAAAAAGGAAAAACTGCTCGTATCTTTACTACCACAATGGGACACGGGGGCGACCTAAAGAACGAAGGTTTCCGCCGTCTTCTTGTGAACGCCTGCTACTGGGCGATGGGAATGGAAGATAAAATCCCAGACAGGAGCAAGGTTGATTTAGTTGGCGAGTATAATCCCAATCGGATTGGAATGGGCGGCCATAAAAAAGGCCTGAAACCGTCAGACCATGAGCTTGAATGAACCCCATTTTTTCGTGTGGACTTGACTCCTGATTTTCTATGGAAAGGATAAGAAAATGAAGCACAGTAAGCCAAGGAAATGTTTGTTTGCGATGAAAAATACCAACGGAATCGTTTGCCTTGCGGTTACAGCATTGATAGCTGGTTGTGCCTCAACACCTGCCAGGGATAAAACGCAGCAGGAAAAACCTGGGGTAAATAAGCTGGTCGTCCACGCCGACAAAGGAAAGGGAACTATCAACAAGAACATTTATGGCCACTTCTCAGAGCATTTAGGCAGGTGTATCTACGGCGGTTTCTGGGTCGGTGAAGATTCAATAATTCCGAACACCCGCGGCATTCGCAATGATGTAGTCGAGGCGTTAAGGAAGATCAAGATACCTGTTCTTCGCTGGCCCGGCGGATGCTTTGCCGACGAATATCACTGGAAAGACGGTATCGGCCCACGTGACCAGCGTCCCACTATGGTCAATACCCATTGGGGCGGTGTAACGGAAAATAATCACTTTGGGACCCACGAGTTTCTCGATTTGTGCGAACAGTTAGACTGCGAGCCGTACATCTGCGGCAACGTGGGCAGCGGCACTGTGCTGGAGATGCAGCAGTGGGTCGAATACATAACTTTTGACGGCAAAAGCCCAATGGCGGACCTGCGCCGCGAAAATGGACGGGACAAACCGTGGAAGGTGAAGTATTGGGGGGTTGGTAATGAGAACTGGGGTTGCGGCGGACGTATGGAGCCCGAGTATTATGCCAATCTGTATCGGCGCTTTGCCACATATCTGCGCAACTTTGGAGAAAACCGCCTTTATAAAATAGCGTGCGGAGCCGGGCGATCAGATTACAAATGGACAGAGGTGTTGATGCGCGATGCTGGAAGAAATATGAATGGCTTGGCTCCCCATTACTACTGTGGTTCGGGTAAAAATAGCCGTTCAGCTACTGAATTTCGTGAGGAAGATTGGTTTGCTCAGATTCAAAGAGCGCTGCTCGTGGATGACATTATCTCAAAGCATGAAGCCATTATGGATGAATTTGACCCAAAGAAGCGCGTAGGCATGATATTGGACGAATGGGGCGCCTGGCACCAGGTCGAGCCGGGAACGAATCCAAGATTTCTTTACCAGCAAAATTCGCTGCGTGACGCACTCGTGGCCGGCGCTACTCTCAACATACTCAACAATCACTGTGACCGAGTGAAGATGGCAAATATCGCACAAACTGTCAATGTTCTCCAGGCAATGATTCTGACCGAAGATGAAAAGATGATTCTGACTCCGACCTATCATGTATTTGAGATGTACAAGGTTCATCACGATGCTACTCTAATTCCCATTGAGCTGCAGTGCCGCGATTATCAATTCGGCAGCGAACAAATTCCAGCACTCAATGTCTCGGCATCGAAGGACAAATCAGGCAGTATTCATATATCGCTTTGCAATCTGGACCCCGGTAATACCGCCGAAGTCCACTGCGCATTTGAGGGTGCCGAGCCCAAAGAAGTCTCCGGCCGTGTATTAACCGCTGATATTATGACCGCACATAATACTTTTGACAGACCGGAGGTCGTCAAACCCGCTGTCTTCGATAACTTTCAGTTGAGAGACAATAACTTAACGGTAACGCTGCCGGCCAAGTCGGTAGTGCTTTTGGGAATTGAATAATCTGCACTATGGACTAAGTAGTGGAGGTACCAATGCCAAAAAATATTAATAGACGAGATTTTTTAAAAGCTTTGGGCGTTGGGATGGCATCATTGACATTGCCGGGATTCGCAGAAGGTTTGCAGTTGTCAGGTGACTGGGAAGGTACAAAAAAGCCGAACATCGTTTTCATTATGGCCGACGATATGGGCTACGGTGACCTCGGCTGCTACAATAAGGATTCGAAGATTCCCACGCCTAATATGGACAGGCTTGCAGCCGAAGGTATGCGTTTTACCGACGCCCACTCGCCGTCTGCGGTCTGCACCCCAACCCGCTACGGTGTGCTCACAGGCCGGTATTGCTGGCGGAGCCGATTGAAAAGAGGCGTTCTCAACGGTTATTCTCCGGCCTTAATCGACACCCGCCGGATGACGGTCGCCTCGCTCTTGAAGCAGCACGGTTATGCCACCGCGTGTATCGGCAAGTGGCATCTTGGTTTGGGTACCGACAAAAAGACCGATTTCAACAAACCGCTTACCCCCGGCCCCAATGCACTCGGCTTCGATTATTTTTACGGGATTTCTGCCTCACTGGATATGCCCCCCTACTGCTATATCGAGAACAACCGGCCCGTGGACAAACCCACGTTAACAACCGAGGCCGGAAAAGCAAGTGAAGATGGATGGTGGCGGGCAGGAGCAATTGCTCCGGGATTCAGGCACGTGGAGGTTCTGCCAAGGCTGACTGAAAAGGCAGTCGAGTACATCGACAACCATACCGGCAAATCACCGGATAGGCCGTTCTTTATGTATTTTGCCCTGCCGGCACCGCACTGTCCCATCGCCCCGGCGGACTTTGTTAAAGGCCGCAGTAAGGCCGGCGGCTATGGCGACTTTGTCGTTGAGGTGGACTGGACCGTCGGACAGGTTGTTAAGACTTTGGAGCGCAACGGACATACTCGCGACACGCTGATTATTGTCACCAGTGACAATGGCTCACCGGCAAGGACAAAGGTTAAGCGGGAACCATATTCGATTATAGAGATTTACGGCCATTATCCGAATGGCAACCTTCGCGGCATCAAGGCCGACATCTGGGACGGGGGCCATCGTGAACCCTTTATCGCCCGTTGGCCGGGCAATGTTCCCGCCGGCACAACGAGCGACCAGATTGTTTGCCTGACGGATCTAATGGCAACCTGCGCCGCAATTGTTGGTGTCGAGCTTCCTGATAATGCCGGCGAGGACAGTTATAACATCCTACCGGCCATGTTAGGTAAAAAGCTCAATAAGCCGATACGAGAGGCCATTGTGCATCATTCCAGCATGGGGATGTTTTCCATCCGCCAGGGAGAATGGAAGCTCATAATGGGCCGCGGCTCCGGCGGTTTCAGCTCACCAAAAATTTATAAGCCGAAACCGGGCGAGCCGAAGGGACAGCTTTACAATCTGGAAGATGATTTCGCCGAGTCAAGGAATATTTGGAGCGAGCACCCGGAAATTGTGAAACAACTGACCAATCTTCTGGAAAAGTATAAAGAACAAGGCCGCACTCGCCCACTCTAAAAGCCGCCAAAAAGCACTAAAAAAGTCTGCTATCAACAGGAGGCAGTATATATGAGCACACAAGGATACTCACGTCCAGACAAGAAGTAAAAATAAAGACGACTTTTATCCGTTCAGTACCCATCCTTTCCGGTATGTTTTCCGAATGTAGCGGTCAGCTTCGGGGCAATTGGTTGCCTTCATATTTTTAGTGTCCCACTCGAGCTTTTTGCCCACGCGGTACGCGACCAGTGCCAGCATGTTATTCTCGATTAGCGCACCGGAATAATCGAAGTTGCAGAGTGTCGGCTTGCCCGTCTTGCAGCCGATGATCCACTCATTATGATGACCGGGTGACGGCGGAATCAGCTCATCCGGCGCTGGCGATTTATAATGCGTCATGTCCCCTCTTAACATCACAATTCTATAGTCGTAATCAGCCAGGAGCCAGCCATCGTCTCCTTTGAACAGCACACCCTTGAATAGCCACTCACGGTCAAATGCCTTCGACGGCATGCCGGGTTTCTTACCGCCGTCGTACCAGTAAACCTTGACAGCCGGACGCCAATCGTTAGCCGGATGGTCCCATTCGGCTGTGAGCCACTGTGGGCATGTGTCGGTGTTGATGGGCGTGCCGGCGGCCTCGCAGGTCATAGGAAGTTTTAGGTCAAGCGCCCAATACGCCATGTCCATCATGTGGCTGCCCATGTCTCCTATCTGTCCACTGCCGAAGTCCCAGAAACGGTTCCATGCCAGGCATCCGCCGATGTACCCTGGGTTATAAGGATGCATCGGCGACGGGCCGACCCACAGGTCCCAGTGGATGTTATCCGGGATGGGCGTGACCGCTGGAAGATAACTACCTCCTTCGGGCAGCCGGCTGCACCAGACACGAGCTTCGCTCACGGTCCCAATCGCACCGTTCTTCACCAGCTCGACCATCCGCCGGTAGTTGTCCGAGGCGTGAATTTGCGTGCCCATCTGCGTTGCAAGCCTGCCCTTGTTCTTTAGGTACGTCTCGCGGACCATCCGGGCCTCTTCTACGGAATTGGCTAAAGGCTTTTCGCAATAGACGTGCTTGCCGCGGTTCATCGCCCAGACGTTGACAAAGGCATGAGTGTGGTCCGTCGTCGAGCAGACAACCGCGTCGATGTCCTTCTGCTCAAGACACCTCCGCCAGTCGATATATGTTTTCGCTCTTGGGAATTGTTTGGCAGCCGCGGCGAGGTTCTTCTTGTTTAAATCGCACAGGGCTACGATGTTCTCGCTCTTGACGTTGTTCATGTTGGAACGTCCTCGTCCGCCTACACCTATGACTGCGATATTGAGCTTTTCGTTCGGCGAATTACCGGCCCTGAGAATGCCCGACTTCAGGACTACCAGCCCCGCTCCGGCCGCTGCGCTTTGCTTAAGAAATGTACGGCGTTTCATTCGAAGATTCATAAGTTACCTCCTTCATATAAGGTTATACTTAAACATTATTAATCGAACAGATTTTACGATGTAGTCGATTCCCGGCCAGTATATAAGACTGTTCAATAATAATCCACTTTTTCTTGGATATCGTTATTAACAGCACAATGTATCTTTAGCATCTGAAAATACGCAGACAGCCTTGATTTAGCACATTATTGACTTATCGGCTCACCCAAAGCATTCAGCGGCTCTTCGATAGTCAGTTTAGCTCCCAAAGTTGCAGCTAAGTCGGGCAAATCATATACGGTCAATGCTCCGTGCACCGTATTTACCAATTGGTTCAAAGACCGGCCTGATTCGATTACGTTTGACCAGGACACCAGCCCCCGTATAAGTTTCACCGAGCCGAACATATCTGGTTCGAGCGCCGCGGCGTGCAGGGCCGGAACACTAACATGGCCGACTGCGACCAAATCCACGCGACCATCTTGTTGCTCCTTCAAGAACCGCGCACAAACCATTATATCTTCGGCACGCATTCCAACATAGGAACGCCCTAAGAGGTAAGCCGTGTAAACATTCTTCCAATCGAATCCAATCGCCTCTCCAAAGTCTTTCTGCCTGGTCTGCTGAGTTTCGCCCGTACCGCGCAGGTCCACAGCTAACACTGACTGACCGGTTTCGACGAGCTTTTCGATAGGCCCTCCCGGTGCTGCATCTGCGCCTTTGCCATTTTCATGTAAGTACAATACGGTGCCCTCAGACCGTGTTTGCTTGGGCAAAAACATCAAAGCGGGCAGGTATATACCATCTTCGGATTTGATAATGAGTTTCTCAATCTTATAGTCGGGCCAATCTTCAATGCCTATCCTCTCGCTCTTGGCTTTTGGTAGTTCTGTTAATTTTCGGATGCCGGCAATTTTACGTACCTGATCAAGTAATGTCATTCGAGATTTTGTTGTCCAATTTTTCTTACGTTGTTTGGCCAATTTTTTCTCATAATCCCGGTTCAAGTCATAAGTTGACCGTGCCCCTTCCAGCGACATCACCTGGCCCTTCGGTGTACATTGAATCTCTTCTTCGCTGAGCAGCTCGATAGCTGGCTCGGTTATCGGCTCATCTTTTTTAAGTAACCATCGTGACATCCACCTGGCTACGCTTTGTCGCTGTATCTGATTGTAATTGTGAGGCGCATCGTTTTCCAGCAGGTTGATACGTTCGGCAAAGCCCATCCGCGAGTACAGACGCTTGGCATAGCGGAATGATTCCCATGTCCCTCCGATGTCAAAAAAGTCTTTGGTCGCGGCACAGATGATAATCGGTGTTGGCGCACGCATCATAAGATAATCTGCATGGTCCATCCCGAAAGCAAGCTGGCCGTAAATGTTCTGCTCCGCGTCCTGTGGTCCAATGGTTGATAGAAGGCGCTCGAAACTCGTAATGTAACAGCTCGGGGCCGCCGCAATGACACGGTCGTCAAGTGACATAATGTACGAGGTCTGCGTCCCCCCGCCGCTGTTGCCCGTGCAGCCGATACGGCTTGGATCCACCTCCGGACGCGATTGCAGATAGTCTATGCAGCGCATGCCGTCCCATATCTCAAACCGAGCTGTGTTACGGCCAAGCAAAATACTGCCGACTCCGAGCATCGTGTGGGCCTTTGTACCCTGTAGCTCAGGCAACTGAGAAGGCATTTGGCTGCGCTCACCCTGGTCGATAGGGTCGAAGACTAATGCCATCATACCGTTAAGCGCCAGCAGCGCCCCCATTGTTTGATAGGACTCATACGCCTTGCCGTTACGGCTGTGACCGCAGGGCACAAGCACACCGGAGTATGGCGGTTTATGCTTTGCAGAGTCGGGTAAAAACAACACTGCGCTAACATAGTGTTTCGGCTGGCTCTCGAAGATGACTTTTTCTACTTTGTAGCCCTTGCGTTGAACTACGCCCGTGACGCGTGGCTTCAGCGGTGTTCGCTGCGGAAATTCTCCGATAGCTTCGAGAAATTTGCTGCGAAGGCGCTTCTGATACTCGGCTATCTGCTCCGGCGTCGTTCGCTGCTCATACTCGGCCTTCCATTTCTCGAATTGTTCCTTGGACTGACCCCACAGGTAATGATTCATCATATCACCTGCCTTAACGCCATTGATAGTTCCGGAAAGAACCCGAAAATTTTCGTCTGCCAACGTCACGGCGTTAACCAAAAGTGACAGGCATACGACCACCATATATATTTTGTGTCGCTTCATAATTTGCCTCCTGTTATCTGACATTTCTCATACCATATTTAGCTGGAGAGGCAGCTAAGCTTTATTTCACCGGCAGCAGATACAACGATATGCTCAATGCCGGTGCTTTAAGTTTACCCTCTACACTATCAGCTGTTTTTTCGACAATTCTGATATTAGGGTCTTTGCCCGGTTCATTGTAGGCCTTAGGGTCTTCATTAGCAATTAGCCACAACCTTCCCCTTCCGCTAAGCCGGGCGCCTTCTAAGTCCACCGGCAGCTCATGTTCCTGCTCCGTTGGGTTGACGATGGCAACCGTAAGGGCTTTGCGGTCGCTGGTCCAGGCCGCTGATACATCGAGCGGATAAGCGTCACCGGTGACAGCAACCGGCACAGTTCCAAAATGGTTACGGTAAAGTTTCAAGGCCAATCCCGTCGTCTCGAAGGCAGCGGCGGTCTTGGTGGTCTTAATACAGCCGATGACGTTGACTGTTTGGGCATAATTGGCTAAGAAAATTATATCCGAATGACGGAAGTATTCGTGCAGACCTATGGCGATTCCGAGCGCGTCTTTGTGGAAATACCTGGTTCCCAGCTCGCCGAACAAATGGGGACCATACCAGTAGTTCCATTCGGTCATGGCGATTCGGATATCTTTGCCTTTCAGAGTATCCAATTTTTGCCGTAGTTGTTGATGGAATTCAACCTTTCGTTTGATATTGTTGGCGATTTGAGAGGTATGTTCGAGCAGGCTGGATTTTTCCCGACAATAAAAATGCTCCGCCATCATATCAATATGATTCGAGCAGTTCTTCAGTAATCCTTCGCTCCAGGAGCCGGCGTTTCCGGAAGCAATAGGGACGATATCTGGGTCAACTTCGCGCATTTTGTCCACGACCCAGTTATGTTTTTGGACATAATGCTCGAGTTTCATATGCCCGAGCTGCCAGTCACCGAACATTTCGTTACCGATAGCCCAGTAGCGAACATTAAAGGGTTCCGGCTCGCCGTTTTTGGCCCGTAAAGAGCCCATCAGTGTCTCGGCTGAGCCGTTGGCATATTCTAATTGAGCAGCCGCGGAGTAGGCATCTCCAAAACCGGTATTGACGGTCACTAGTGGTTCGGTGTCGAGCAGCCGGCAAAAGCGAACAAATTCGTTGAAGCCGAAGTCGTTATGCTCCACTCCGGTCCAGGCGGGATTTTTGCGGGGTTCTCGGCGGTCCCTGTCACCAATGCCGTCGCGCCAGTCGTAGCCGCTGACAAAGTTACCACCGGGCCAGCGATACATCGGGGAGTTTAGCTCTTTCAGCACTTTCAAAGTATCGGCCCGCATGCCATCGATGTTGTCTGCCGGCATAAGTGAGACCGTGCCCACAAGGCACGGCCCCATCGCTATTTCGTCCACCTCGATTTCCAGCTTGCCGTTTGAAGTGTCGGCCCCGGCTGTAAACTTAAATTGATACTTGCCATACCGGCCCGCAACAACCAGTATTTGAGTCGATTCTTTTTCCTCCGCTTTGTCACCCCAGAGAAGTGATATCTTAACATTTGTACTTTGCTGTTGTGGTTTGAGGTATATATAACCGACGTATTCTTTATTTTTAACCAATCCCAGGTCAAGCTGTCGGATACCGCTGCCGGGCTGAATGAGCGGAGTGTGTTCGCCGACAAAGGAATCTTCTTTGACCATAGTCACTGAATCGCCTGGGCCGATGATTTGCCAGGGTGATGCGCCAACCACCGCGAACGGATGATTTTTGGATACGCCCTGAGTGCTGCGATAGGGGTCGTAATTCGGCGTAATGGGAAAATAGAACTTGCGGTCTTCGAGCATCTCAGCCCAGATACCGCCGTAAATACATCGGCCGAGGTGCTCGATAAACTGACCGTAGATATACTTCGAGATTGGCTCTGCGGTCTTGTTCGCATCAATCTTAACAGCCGGCCCCTCCTTTCGCAGGGGTAAACTTGTCCCCGTGAAAACGGTGATCGTTTTAGTGAATAGCAGCTCCAAACCCAGGTCGTCAAACCATGCTTTGCCTGTGGCCAATCCCCAGCCGCCAAATAGACAGTTAATTTGCACAGCGGCATTATCTCCCGAGTCAAACACAAGCTCGACTCTTGTGAAGTCTTTGGTTCCTGTGACCGCCGGTGTTTGTAGAGGCTGAATGTTATGCAGATTCAAGAGAGCGCCTTTGCCTGACCCGGCGACCAGATTTTCCGTCTTAATCCAGGCGGATAACCTGTATTGCGAGTGCGGCTTAACTATTACCGTAGTTAGCCAGCCGGCGTCCGCACCGTCTTCGGAAGCTATCATAACGCTCCGCTTACCTGAGCGACTGTCTGTTGTATATTTGAAATCGGCTTTTCCACCGTATGTTTGTGTTTTCCATCCGGCTGGCTCATTACCGAGTGCTTTTTCGAATGAAGGATTTCGCATCATTCCCGCCGGTGTCACGGGCTCCGCCGCTGAGGCGTTACGCGCTAACCAGACCGCCATCTCACCGGCGCCGCGGTGGGCCCATGCGTAATAGGGAATCGCCACAAAATCCTGTGGTTTCTTCAATGCAGTTTTGGAGTCTTTGGCGTAACTTAAGCCGACAGCCTTAGCGCGAACTATTGTAACGCCATTGAGCATATCCTTATGATATTCACTCGTTAGCTTCGTATCGTCAGGCAAGACAACATTAAGAACGTGCCCATCGTTGTCCGGCCATTCGGCACAATATACGATTGGCCCGCGCTCCAGCGCCACTTTTCCAGCATTGTCTGCTACGTCCTCGTGACAGAGCACCCGCCGAACAGGCATCGGCAGATTCAATTCTATTACGTCGCCTTTCCTCCACTTTCGATTAATACGGGCAAAGCCTTTTTCCATCTTCAAAGGAATTGTTGTGCCGTTAACTTTCAAACCCACTTTTTCATCGCTAATCTCCTTGTAGCGATACAAGTCACTCGGCAAGCACTTATTCTGTGCCCAGCCGGGAATGCGAACACAAATTGTAAACTTCGCCGGTTGTTTGGGTTCAATCGTCATCGTCACCGCTCCGTCCCACGGGTATCGAGTCTGCTGTCTTATCTGCACCGGGTTCTTTTTCATCGTGACAGTACCTGTTCCCCCGACGAATAAGTTAACGTACAGATTGTTTCCTTCCTGTGCATATATGTATCCGGGGACCGAAGACACAAAGCGGGTTATATTCCCCGGACAGCAGGCGCAACCGAACCACGGACTGCGCTTGTGCTGGCCGTGCGAAGCAAGAGGATTGGGATAGAAAAAGGTGTTTCCCTCCAGTGACACACCCGAAATCAAACCGTTATACAAAGTTCGTTCCAACACATCGATGTACTTTGCATCTCCGTCGAAGAGAAACATCCGGTGGTTCCACATAACGTTGCCGATGGCCGCACAGGTCTCGCAGTAGGCGGTTTCATTGGGCAATTCATAGTTTTTACCGAAGGCCTCACCGGAACCTGTAGCCCCGATACCGCCGGTCAGATACAGTTTCTTCGCAACGACGTTCTCCCATATCCGGTCGATTGCTTTAAGGTAACTGCGGTCTCCCGTCAATGCCGCGACATCCGCCATACCGCAGTACATATAAGAGGCACGGACAGCGTGACCTACTGCCTCGTCCTGCTCGAGGACCTTCTTGTGTGACTGGTTGTATTCATTTCCGCCGGGGCCGCGGGTATCGAGGTAGAACTTAGCAAGAGTCAAATATTTTTCATTGCCGGTGGCTCGATAAAGTCTCGCCAAACCCATCTCAATTACCTGGTGACCGGGTGCAGTTTCATTCCTGCCCGGACCGAATACCGTGTCCAGAAAATCGGCATTCTTAATCGCAACGTCCAGCAGGCTACGTTTGCCGGTGGCCTGGTAATGCGCCACCGCCGCCTCATAAAGATGGCCCATGTTATACAATTCGTGACTGCCACCGAGTTTTGACCAGCGTTCTTCGCCGTACCAATTGATCAAATTCTTCGCCTTGTTCGTCCGGCAGGTGTACAGGTAACCGTCGTCCTCCTGTGCAGCGGCAATTTTAACAATCAGCTCATCCAGGAATTTATCAAGCTTCGCATCGGGATGTACGCTCAGCGAGTATGCCGCACCTTCGAGAATCTTGTACGGGTCCGTATCATCGAAAGGATAATTGGCTCGGTGCTCACCTTCCATCAGACCGCCGGCTATGGCAAAGTTATCAATCCGACCGGTCTCTTCACACTTTCCGAATGCGTAAGGAATTGAGACCTTTCGGTTCGTCTCAATCCGGGGCGCCCAGAATTCGTCTGTAAGCTCAACATCAGTGAAAGGTACCGGCCAAATAGGGTAATCATTTGAAACCTTACTCTTTGCGTCGGCATCAAATTGTTGAAGGCCTGCTGCCAAACAAATCACAAGTATTATTATTCTACTTATCTTTTTTACCCTCATGATATGCTCCTTTCTATTTTTGCAGTATGCTTTACTCGACTGGAAAACTGTTGGAGAATCTTAATTCTATTCGTGCCGATAGACATCCCAGCCCATATAGTTTTCAAGAGCTTCTGCTATTGCGTCGGCTTTTTCTGTTCGGTTCACAGCAACGTGATGTTCGAAGCCCATATTGCATACATATTGCAAAAGCCTCTGAAGATTCGCGATTTTCATCACGCCATATCCACCGAATGTGTCGAGTTTATCGTTTGTGAACTCACCTTCGCCGACATATACGCTGATTATACCCGCAGTATCGTCGGTAGTGGTTCTGCAGAAAGTTGTCTTGCCCGGAGCTATCCTACCAACAACAGTTCCGTAGGTGTTCTCTTTCCCCACGGTCCCGGCAATTATCTCCTGGTAGTCCATTTTAGAATTTTTAAAGAATGATTTTGGCAGATTGCTGCAATGGAATAAAACAGCTTTATCAGGGTCGGTGCCGTAGTTATTATTCCAGTCCAAAATGGCGCTGGGCGTACCGCTGGCCAATTGAAGAATATACATCCCCAACAAGCCTGTAATATCAACCTCGCATGCGCTCGGAACCAGCGACTCGCTCATTATGCTCATAAGGGTGCAGGGCACTATCCCAAAGAACTCCTCAAGAGCGGTCCAGCACTGAATGGCAGTACCGTTAAGCTCGGTTTCTTTTATCCATTTATCCACCACGTAACCAAATTTAGCCATCTTCAAAAGTTTGTCGGCAGGTATTGATTTGGTCGGAAGATATTTTTCAATAGCATTTAATTTTCTCTTAACCCCCCTATCGTTATCAGCGAGCAGTGCAACTCTTCCAAGGATTTCAGACAAATCTATCGTCTCAACCGAGATGCCTGATAGTTCGAGGATTTTTTCACTGTAGCGAACGGTATTAAAAGCGCCGGTGCGTGCTCCTATGGCACCAAACCTTGCATTCTTCAGGCCTTTAATAATTCTGCACACCGAAGCAAAATCGCCCAAATCTTTTTTGAATTCAGCCGATGTAACCTTAACCGTATGCGAGCTGGTCAGCGTATATGGAATGCCGGCTTGCCTGAGATTATTGCAAACGCTTATCTTGCCGCAGAAAGAATCACGCCTGTTGGCGATGCTCATTTTATCTTGTGCATCCGGCTCAGCATGAATCAGAATCGGCACATTAAGCCCTGAGCGTTTTATTGTCTCGGCCACTCCCTTTTCATCGCCGAAGTTCGGCAGTGTTACAATTACCCCGTCAATCTTTTCACTCTTTTCTGCAAAAAGCCCAGCGCATTTCTTGGCATCCTCGAAGGTCTCAACCGCGCCGTATTTTGTCTGCTGCATCGACAGGGCGACCGTGTTGAAGCCGTTGTTCTTAAGCACATCAAGTATATCTTTTCGTCCTTGTTTTGCTAATATATCTGGGAAAAATCCTCGGTTTCCAATGATTACTCCGAACGCGACTTTCTTCATTTTCGTTTCTCCTGTTTCTAAAACATACAAACGAACTATTTTGTGTTTTGTTTTTTCTGCCCGTAATAGGCGTCCTTGCCGTGTTTGCGCAGGTAGTGCTTATCAAGAAGGGCTTTACTAATCGGCCCCTGTTCGGTATTTATCGTAATAGTGCCAAGGGCCATTGCTGCTGTCTGCTCTAACACAACCATAGATTCGACAGCCGCTGCGGCATTCTTACCCCAGGTGAAAGGAGCATGGTTGGCAACAAGCACTGCCGGTATTTTCATTGGGTCTATACCGGTGAATCTCCTGACTATACACTTGCCCGTGTTTAGCTCATAATCGTTTCGTATTTCATCTTCGGTCATTACCTCAGTGACAGGTATCGAGCCGTAGAAATAATCTGCGCTCGTAGTACCGAAGCAGGGAATTTCCCTGCAGGCCTGTGCCCACATAGTTGCGTTGGCCGGATGGGCATGGCATATACCACCGATAGCTTTTAAGTTTCTGTAAAGTTCAAGATGTGTTGGCGTATCCGACGAGGGATTGAGAGTCCCTTCGATAATATTTCCATCCATATCAAGTAATACTATTTTGTCGGGCGTAAGCTCATCGTACTGAACACCGCTGGGTTTGATAGCAATCACACCGTTTGAACGGTCTATCCCGCTGACATTGCCCCAGCTATAAATGATGAGCTTCTGCTTTTGCAATTCAACATTTGCATCATAGACAGCTTTTCTTAATTCTTCGTACACAATAAATCCTTGTAAGAATCTGCTTAAATGGTGAATAGCGAATTAGCTGCTCACCACTCACCAATTAACCACTCACCAATCAAACACTGTCTTTGATATCCAAGAGCTTTTTCATAACGTTGGCCATTTTGCCGGACCAATCCGATAAGCCAAAGGCATCGTGCAATTGTTTATAAAGGGCATATAATTTTTGATAGACGCTGTGATTTTCCGGCGCAGGTTGATATGTGACATCTTTAATTCCACACATAGCGGCCTTAGCATCGGCGAAATTATCGTAGCCGTCAGCGTTTTTACCAGCCACTACGGCACCGGCGATGCAGGCGCCCAGCGCACAGCTCTGGGCGGAACGTGATATCTTCATCTCCCTTCCGGTAACGTCAGCGTAAATCTGCATAAGCAGAGGATTCTTCTCGGCAATTCCGCCGCAGTTTATAATTTCTGAAACTTTAACGCCGTACTCCTCAAATCTATTGATAATCGTAAGCGCCCCGAATGCGGTTGCCTCTATCAGCGCCCTGTAAATCTCTTCCGGCCTTGTGTGTAACGTCTGTCCTATGAGTAATCCGGTCAATCTCTGGTCAACGAGTATTGTTCTATTGCCGTTGTTCCAGTCCAGGGCCAACAAGCCGGACTGACCCGGCTTGAGTTTTGCCGCCCTTTCGGTAAGAGCTTCGTGAGAGCCTGCCGTTTTTCCGCCGGCCTGGATGTAATTGACAAACCAGTTAAAGATGTCACCTACTGCTGATTGGCCCGCCTCCAGGCCAAAGTAACCCGGCAGGATGGAACCGTCAACTATGCCGCAAATTCCGGGGACATCTGCCAGGTCCCGGCCCGACTCAGCAACAAGCATATCGCAGGTGCTCGTACCGATTATTTTGATGAGTTTGCCCGGAGCGATACCGGAACCAACAGCACCTAAGTGAGCATCGAAGGCCCCTACCGCCACGGGGATACCGGCAGGTAATCCGAGTTTTTGCGCCCATTGTTTTGTAAGAGTTCCTGCCTGAGTTTTTACGGTATAGGTTTTTTGGTAAAGACGGTCGTAAAGCTCACCGAGTTTAGGTTCAAGCTCGGCAAGAAAGTCTTTAGCGGGCAGACCACCCCACTGCTCACTGAACATAGCTTTATGGCCGGCAGCGCAGCGGCTTCGTTTAATCATATCCGGCTTTGTAGTGCCCGTTAAAACCGCCGGGACATAATCGCAGCATTCAACCCAGCTATACGCCGCATCGAAGACCGCAGGGTCTGTTCGCAAACAGTGAAGTACCTTGCTGAAAAACCATTCTGATGAATATGTCCCGCCGCACTTGGCGAGGTATTCGGGATGTTCTTTGTGAGCTAATTCGGTTATCTCGGCCGCCTCAGCGTGTCCTGTATGGTCTTTCCACAGCCACGCACAGGCGTTTGGATTATCCTTGAATTCCTCTAACATACTCAAAGGCGTGCCGTTTTCATCAACAGGGATTGGCGTCGAGCCGGTCGTGTCGATACCGATGCCTATAATCCGGTTGGTATCAAAATCTTTATCGGCTTTCTTGGCTTCTGCGATTGCTGCTTTTATAGTAAACTCGATACCCTCTAAGTAATCAGCCGGGTTCTGCCTTGCCAGATTATGGTCAGCCGAATCAAGAATAATGCCGGCTTCGCCCGTTTCATATTCATAAACTGCCGTCCCTAATTCATTACCGTTACTAACATCAACCAACAGAGAACGTACAGAATTCGTCCCGAAATCCAAACCGATTGTATATGCCATAATTTGCCTTCTTAATTGATAATTTTATTTGCTGCTGATAGTAAGTGCTTTTACGTCAACTGTCAAGTGTTCAATCTGCCTTTGAAAAACTCCGAATTTTGCGGAATAATTCAATCGGCTGTCTGCAATAAATGGCCCATAACAAACGTCTATAAGGTCAGAACAAAGAAAGCTAAATAGTATTAAGGTATATAACTATGAAGGATAATCATTACTTAAAACCAGCCTGGACACATAATGGCTCCGTAAAAACAGACCTTCCCTTAACGGTAATCGGAAAGAAACGAAGAAAAATAGTAGATGCCTTGGGCGCAGGCCAGCTCTTTTGTGTAGGCAAAATCTATCTGAGGACCAACAACGGCTCCGTAAGGATTAGGTGACGGTTTGAGTTCACTAACGTTAACCGAAGTCGACATTCCCATTTAACACTTTCTGAAACACTTTTCCGCCTTTTGATTCCACCAAAATATCACACTATTCTTTTAAAGAACAATACACAAACCTTAAGCTTTATTCTTATACCAATTCTATTTATTGATTGCCGATTACCTGACTCTGTCATTCCTGCGAAAGCAGGAATCCAGGCCCTCTCAATTAGTATAATGTACAATTTTTTCGGTAATTTTTAACTATAATTGGTATTATGAGAGGCAGTCATCGGCGTGCACATAATGTGAAAGAGGGCCTCTTTATATACTATGCGACATTACCTAACGTCACAACGAGAGATCGCCCAAAAGGCCAGCATGGCTAAAATCAGATTCCACAGTGAAAGTCCGGCCAGATCCAGGAACGCCTCCTGTACGTTGTGAGGGAGGTTGGGACTGCTTTCGGCAAAGCGGGGAAAGTCGGATTTGTCTCCTTGATACTCTTGTGGATAGGGTGAGTCGATGCGGAAGTATTTCTCATTGACCGTGATACTTGAGCCAAAAGACCAATAAGAAGTCCCAACAAGACGTCCGACCTTCTCTAAAATGTAGTTGTCATAGATGCTGGAATATGCTTTAGCATCCTTCTCAAATCGCTCTTCACGTCTGGGCCCGGTATCGGCCAGACTCTCAGAGGCAAATTGAAAAAGGGCCGTGGGAGAAAAACGAGAGAGGTTTCTCGCTGCATTGGCCCGACGCTTCATGGCGTTCTCGTAAACTGCATAGTGATTTCGTACGTCCTCTTGACCTTCCTCAAAGGCTTGGTCCGTTTCTTTCTTGATCGCCTCTTCGGTGGTCAGTTCTCCACGCTTTATTCGTTCCTTGACTTTATCGATTCTGGCCCAGACCTGTTCTTTGAGTATGGGGCCTACCTGTCTGGCGGTTTGGAACTCGCTCGGAACGCTGGTCAGCTTATCCGAGAGGATTCCCGAGACGTTGGGAACGACGATCACGAAGAGAATCCATACCGAAAGCAGGATCAGAAGGACCACGGATGAACGCCCAACCAGGGATGAGACAAACAAGCCCAGGAATGCAAAAATGGAAAGATAGAAGAAGGCCAGGAGGACCATCAGGCCGATACGTGGTACTACGGACAGGCTCAATGCCTGGGGTAGCAAGATGCTTACAATACAAAGACTGACCAGGCCTCCTAAGATTAGAGGAATACCGGTTATAACTATGATTGAAATATATTTTGCAATCAACAACTGATTTCGCCTTAGGACATTGGACAACACCAGGCGCAGCGTACCGATTTCTTTTTCACCGGAGATACCTCGAAATGCCAATAGCAGGACATATAGACTGAACACAACTTTAATGATAAACGCCCAATCCAGTTCGGGGACAAATGGCATCTTGAAGTTCTTCGGTCCGGACGGTAAGGAGGTCAATTTGCCTTTTGGCCCAAGGGAGTAACCGGGAGGCTGGTATTTCGACCCTCCATCCGCCAGAAGTACTAAGGGATTGGGGTGCATGTACAAGTAGGTCTCTACTGTGCTCGGGTTCTGTGCTATCCCCTTCACTCCATTGCTATATCGGGTCATCTGCTCACGGTGCTTCTTCACAGAGACCCATCCATTCATGCCGAAAAGCAGTATGCTTAGGATGATCAATATGAGGAACTGCAAACTCTGCAGGTGCTCCAGGATTTCCCGTCTTATAATGGTAATCATGGTTTTACCCTATATCTTTTCTCATGAAGACCGTATGGGCCACAACAAAGAAGACAACACTAAGTAAAAACAGAATGCTCCACTGGGGCAGCGTTTGTACGATACACTCGGCGGCCGATTGTGTTGTATAACTAAATTCCGGAAGTTTGAATTTCTTGAAGGCCTCAACATCCGTGTAGCGCAGTCCCCATCGCTCTAAATACTTGTACCAATACTGTTCGACACCTTCCATTAGGCTGTCGAATTCTTGAATATCCGTTCGGGCCAGGCGCTGCATGATGCTGTCATACAGCACCGAAGGAGACAGCAGGCCGATATTCCGAGCAAGGTGCATCTGGCGCGTCAGTTGCTGGCTGTATTCGCTATCGACGCGGTGGTACAGATCTGTGCGTTGAGCGCTGGGTTCAAACCATTTTCTGCCAATCTCCTGGTCACGTTGGCCCGAGTCGACCATCTTTTTAAATGCCTGCCAAGCCTTATCGTACTCCTTCTCATAGGATTCGAATAGGGAACGTTGGCGGTCGGCGAGCTCCTCTTGGCCGGGCAGTTCGAGCAAGTGCTGGGACAGAATGACGCTTATGTTGGGATAGATGACGATGATGACTACCCAGATTTGCAGAAGTACTAACAGCGCAATCGAAGGACGGTTGATAATCGTTGAGGCCATGAGGCTAAGTGTAAAGAAGGTCCCGAGATAGAAGGCGGATATCCCCCACATGCCTAAAACACGCATTGATAATTCACTATCCAGTGAGATGGCCGGATGAAGGACCATGACAAGCACAGCTATAAGGGTAGCGATTGTTAGGGAGCTGAGTACGACGAAGAGCCCCCCAAGAAATTTCCCAAAGAGCAGTTGACCTCTCGGCAGAGGATTGGCCAATGCCAGCTTCAGCGTGCCTTGGGTCCTCTCTTCGGAAATGCTGTTGTAGGCTAAGAAGATGACCATCAGGCTCAACACAACACGAACCACAAAGGCGAAATCAACAGATGCGAAACCACAGACATAGCGGTGATGCTGGCTGGCGTATTCTCCTATATATCCCGAGGTCTGAATAGGAAAATACATGAAGTTGATTTGGATCCGGCTGCCCAGCTCCCGGTCCCTGCCTTGGACGAGAGTGCTGAGGATTTGTGGTTTGCGAAAAATTTCGACGTTAGTGGCTTTGCTTTTCAAGCTCTGTTTGGCATCCAGATAATCCTGCTGCCTCTGCTGGTAATCGCCTATGTTAATAAATGTGCTGATGCCGACCAGGACCACGGTCAGACAAAGTCCGATGAGGAATTTGGAGCTCTTGAGATACTCTAATATTTCACGTTGGACGATAGCCTTCAGCATCAACTCTCTGCCAATTAAGGGCAAGTGTCAACCAACATTTCTTATGTACATTGCTTTTAAACCATCCTGCACTCCGTAAATCCCATAGTACCGGAATCACATTTGAATTTCGACAATCTAATCGTCCGGTCCAACGCGTCAAGCTGTCCAAAAATATCGAGAACTGTAGAGCGTTAGTTTAACCAGAAACTAAAATACAGGTACAGACCAAGCACCAGACCTAAAACCACGACAGTCATTAGCACCTCTACAAGCCCCCAGCTTTCGCGGCATTCCTTCTTTTGTTCAGGCGTGGCCGTGGCGTAGGTCAGTTCGACAATTTGTTCATATTTTGGCGGGGCAGTCAATAGTGAGACCCCGACTATCACTACAATACTAATTAACAGAAGCCAGCCCGAAGCAAAAAGAAAGTTGTATTGTCCGATACTAACAAGCCAGTCAGGCGATGTAATCAACGGGTCATTGCCACCTGTAAGAGCCTGCAGGGCCAGTTTAGCCATCCCCGCGACAAAACCAATTGCCAGACCTGCCACTGCACCTTTGCCGTTAATACGCTTAAAGAAAAGACCAAGCAGGAAAACCGCCGTAATTGGCGGTCCCAGATAGCTTTGAACATCCTGTAGATACTTATATAATCCACCCTGCGAAACTCGCTGCATCACGGGAATCCAGATTATCCCCATCACGACCACGACAAGCGTTGCAATTCGACCAACCGTAACAAGGTGACGTTCGGAAGCCTTAGGATTTATCTTTTCATAAATATCAACGGTAAACAAAGATGCACAGGAATTAAAAAGTGATGACAGAGAGCTCATCAATGCTGCCAACAGCCCCCCTACCACCAGGCCGCGCAGACCCGCCGGCAATAACGAGCTTACCATAACCGCGAAGACCTTATCTCCATCAAGCACTTCCTGGCCGTTGGTCATTTTCGTGGGAATTGTAATAAGTCCTTTTTGATGCAGTGCATAACCGATAAGGCCCGGAACAAGAAAAATCATCACGGGCCAAACCTTCAGGAAGCTGCCCCAAAGAGCGCCACGCCGGGCATTCTTAAGGTCTTTAGCCGATAATGCCCTTTGTACAATGTACTGGTCGGTACACCAGTACCATATCCCGATTATAGGTGATGCGATCAATATACCCAACCATGGGAAATTCGGGTCTGAATTTGGTCGCCATAGCGCAAAATTCTCAGCATTCTCACGGCATATTGTCTGCAGCTCGCCCCAGCCACCGAGCTTACTCAGGCCGAAAATTGTAATAAAGGCTGAACCGAGTGTTAGAATAACCGTCTGGATGGTATCAGTGTAAACCACGGCACGCAGACCGCCGAGAACGGTATAGATACCCGTAAGGACAACCGTTAATAGTGCACCTATCCAGAACGCATCAAGAACGAAATTTTCCGTAATCGGTACCTGAATCTCCGGCAAAAGCACATTGAACACCACACCGCCTGCATAGACTGTCACCGATACCTTTGTAAAAACGTATGCCACAAGTGAGACGATTGTTAATATCCAGCGGGCCGTCGAATTAAATCGTCTCTCAAGAAATTCCGGCATAGTAAATACCTTCGAGCGATAATAAAAGGGAACAAAAACCCAGGCTAACATTACTACAACCCAGGCGTGCAATTCCCAATGCGCCATACCCATACCGCTGGTGGAGCCTTGACCTGCCAATCCGACAATATGCTCTGAGCCGATATTTGAGGCAAAGATTGATGCCCCCACCACAAACCACGGCATATGTCTGCCCGCAAGGAAGTAATCCGTCGATGTCCTTTGTTTCTGCAGAACCACCCACCAGACAATCACTAACATAATGCCAAAATAACCTGCAATTGCAATCCAATCTAATGCCTCAAAGCCGCCCATAACTTAGTCCTTTCAAATTTAGAGGTTCCCTTTATGTTAAGTTAAACTGTTTTCTTGACGCAATTCTCGAACAATAAGAGCTTATCCGAATAACCGGGTCGTTATGAGGCCGAGCGAAAAGTTCGAGGCCAAGGCGGCAGGCCAAAAATGCTCGGAGGCGTGGTTTTCTCCACGTTGAGAACATTTTTGGCCGACAACGCAGGCATCGGGCTTTGCAGCCGGCCGCAATAGAGCGGGTTATTGGGATAGGCTCTATGTCTTCCATATAAGCTCAAGTACAGAAAATTTCAAGATTTTTCCATTTTCTTTTATATGCTGATACAATGGACTTCCAAACTTATTCTGCTGTTAGCACAAGCCAAAGCTAAAAGTCACGGGTGGTTCGGTTTTAGCAGCTCTTGGTGGGAAACAAAAAAAGGCTGCAAGTGTTATACTCACAGCCTTTCAATTCCTCGATACGAATTGTACTTTATGCCCTGCGTTTTCCCGCCACTGCTGTCGTCTATAACCGCTGGCTTGGTTTGTTACTACTGTGCTGGTGGTACATTGCTGTTGTAGCAATCGTGGGAAGCCTTCCAAGAACCATCGGCTTGTCTTTTCCAGATGGTCAAGAATTTACCATCCGGCATCGCACTAATCGTCTCGCCCCCTGCCTTGGGAGTCATTGATAAAGTGTAAGTACCACGAGCAAATGCCAAGTCACCAGCTACTTGAACTTCCTCGGTATTGATGGTCATCTCGAATGTGAAGTCATCGAAGGCGGGCTCCATCTTTGTCCGTAACTGCTCTAGTCCGAGAACGGAAGGGGCGCCTGGTCCCATCTTTAGTACGTCATCTGTATGCAAGGACATCCAAAGTTCTAAATCTCCAGTGTTCAGAGCGAGAGCATATAGGTTCCCACAATCTTTGATTGCAGCGATGTCGTCTTCGACTGAATACAGGGTGATTGCTGCGTGATAAACGGGCCTGTGCTCAGAGTCCTGGTCAGTGCCCTTAACAAAAGATGAGCCTAAAACGACTAACAAAACCAGCACAAGTACAGGTATGCTCTTAATTGTTATTAGTTGTTTCATTCTTGTTTTCATCGAAATTTTCTCCTAATTTGGTTGGAATCTTTACAAAAGTTACCTTTGAAAAACACATATACACCTATTACACAACCGCCAGATATATTGCTGACAAGCCCTGGCAAACCTTGTCATTTACCTCACTGGCATAACCTCCTTTGGCAAAGAACATTATTTTGTCTTATTTTCGGCCTCGCCGACCCTACTCTTATCAACGGAAAAACTGGAGCAAACGAAGGATTTTGTTGTAATTTTCTTCAAAAATTAGTAAAATTTGTTAATATCTTTGATTTCTGGAGGTCAGCGAGGATTCATGTGTACTTTCAGTCACAAGACCCGGCATTTAGTTATTCTGGCCAAGAATGGTGACGAATCTGCGTTAAACCAGCTTTATAGGGTTTACGCAGAGCGAGTACGGTGGATGGTACGCCTTCGTATGGGCAGGGAGCTTCGCTCGAAGCTGGAATCGATGGACTTGGTACAGGACACTCTAATCCATGCCTTGAGCGGGTTAGACGACTTTACGTACAAAGACGAAGGAGATTTCGTACGGTGGCTATCTAAAATAGCTGAAAACGAGATTCGGGGCAGTCTAAAGAAACTACACGCTGATAAGCGTGATATTCGTAAAGAAGTTCGACTTTACAACTATGGGCCAATTACCGGGGGTGGGTTTGTCAGAACTCCCGGACCCATTGAGGCCACCACGCCAAGTGTAATCATGTCCAGAAAAGAAGATTTGGCTAAGCTTGAGAAAGCGATGGATGAATTGAAACCTGAATACAGAGAAGCAATCATTCTAACTAAAATCGAGGGACTTTCCTACGAAAAGGTAGCAACCAGATTAGATAAGAGTCCCGATGCGGTGAGAATGCTCGCAACGCGTGCAATGGTATCGCTGGCTGCCGCTTTCAGGAGTATTTAATGGCAGGGCCGGTTAACGACAAACAGGAAAAAGTCATTGAAGAAGCTGTTCGGCAATTTGTAGATGCACGGTGGCAAGGCCAGGAGCCTGATATAGATGAATTTGTGAGACAATACCCTGGCTTGGATTATCAGATTAGACAGAGAATACAGGATGTGCAAAAAATCGATGCCTTGTTTGATTCCCTTGTCCAGTCCGATGAGAGTGACTTTGAAGATGAAGTTACAGTTATTAGAGACGAACTTGTTGGCCGGAAAATCGGGAGCTTTGAAATAGTAGAGATGATTGGCCGTGGAGGCATGGGTGTGGTCTATCTCTCCCATGACACAAAACTCGACCGTTCCGTTGCCATCAAGAGCATCCCAGCTAAACTTGCAGGCGAGTTGACTACGCGGACGCGTTTCAGGCGTGAGGCCAAGCTACTGGCCTCATTGAATCACCCAAATATCGCCGTGATACACGAAATCATCGAACAGGACAAAGACACTGACTATTTGGTTCTCGAATATGTCCCGGGCCAGACACTGGCCGAGCGTATAGCTCACAAGCCATTGAAACTGGAGGAAGCCCTTTCAATCGCCCAGCAAATCGCCCTGGCCGTCTCAGCGGCCCACAAAAAGGGCATCGTCCATCGCGACCTCAAGCCCGGCAACATCAAGCTCGCACCTGACGGCAGAGTCAAGGTACTGGACTTCGGTTTGGCCAAGGCCCCTGTAAACGAAGGTAAAAAAATTGATATCACCGCTACTGAACCCGGGCATATAATAGGCACGCCCGCATATATGAGCCCGGAACAAACCCGCGGCAACCCAGTCGATCACCGCAGCGATATATGGTCATTCGCTTGTATATTGTACGAGATGCTGACCGGTCACTCTCCATTTGAGAGTGACACTGCCACAGACACCCTGGCACGCATCATCGAACGCGAACCGGATTGGCAAGCTCTGCCACAGGAAACCCCTGCAAACATACGTGCACTTCTCCGCCGCTGTTTGGAGAAGGACCCTAACCAACGGCTTGGAGACATTGGAGACGCAGCCATCGAAATCAGAGAAACACTGAACTTACCGGCGACCACGACAGCGGCGCCGGTCCGAACCCTGTGGAGGTGGGCAATGGCGATAGGGCTTGTCGTGGGAGCAATCGCGGTGGTGCTAACGGTGGTGGGAC
>Ga0315537_1000450_pt1 | contig 31783 bp, 22 predicted proteins | sample SalMarSW160270MG_FD_203091 | JGI IMG/M metagenome (GOLD analysis project Ga0315537, IMG submission 203091) | Salt marsh sediment microbial communities from the Plum Island Ecosystem LTER, Massachusetts, United States - Salt Marsh Sediment SW1602-70 ... | reverse complement strand
TCTGGGCCGATGGCGTCAAGAGCTATTATTTCATCGGCAAGGACAATATCATCTTCCATACCATCATGTGGCCGGCGATGCTGATGGGCTACGAGGGTCTGGCTCTGCCCTATGATGTGCCTTCTAACGAGTTCATGACGATTGAAGGCAGGAAGATTTCCACCAGCAAGAACTGGGCGGTCTGGCTGCCGGACTACCTGTCGCGGTACGACCCCGACCCCCTGCGTTATATCCTCTCCATCAACATGCCGGAGACCAGCGATACCGATTTTTCCTGGCGCGAGTTCGTCCGCCGCAACAACGACGAGCTGGTAGCCACCTACGGCAACCTGGTGAACCGGGTATTAACGTTCGTCTATCGTAACTTCGATGGGAAAGTGCCGGAACATAGTAAATATAACGAAATTTGTGAATATCTGTATGACCTTGATAAGGACTTGAGTAAAGATCGTATTATTATAGACATCCAACCAGCCGGCCAAGATATGAGCGGAAATGTAATCGAAGATGCTAAAACTTTTCTTTTCAGAGAAGCAGGTGACCGTCTATCCAAATGCAATTTTAAACAAGCGTTATTGAATATTATGATGTTTGCTCAGGAAACAAACCAATACCTTGATAGAAAATCGCCATGGAGAGTAATAAAGGAAGATAGGCAGGCAGCGGCTGATTCTCTATATATTGCACTTTATGCCATATCCTGCCTTAAAACTGCAATGTATCCCTTCCTGCCCTTCAGTTCGCAGAAAGTGCACGAGTATCTCGGCTTTGACGGCAACGTGGAAGACTACGGCTGGCAGCCGCAAAATTTGCCGCCGGGGCAGAAGCTGCGGGAACCGCAGCCCCTCTTCTCCAAGCTCGACGAGAGTATCATAAGTGAGGAGACGAAACGCATTGGAACTTAAGCAAATTTACGCTCCCGTCCAGGAAGACTTATACAAGGTCAGGGAAACACTTCAGTCCATCAGCCATGTCGAATACGCCTGGCTGTCAAAACAGTTAAAATATGTAGTTAAGGAAATGGGCAAAGGAATCCGGCCGGCACTCACCCTGCTATCCGGCAAGTCCTACAAATACGACCTTGCCTACCTGCTGCCCATGGCGGTTTCGGTCGAGCTGATGCATACCGCCACCCTCGTCCACGATGATGCCATCGATAAAGCCCTGACGAGACGCGGGCAGGCTACCATTAACAGCATCTGGGGCGACGAGATAGCCGTGCTCATGGGCGATTACCTGTTCGCCAAGGCCGGCGAGTATGTAGCGGATACCCAGACTCCTCGTTGTGTCAAGCTCTTTTCGCAGACCCTAGGGACCATCTCCAGCGGCGAGATAGGCCAGTTCCGCAGCGCATTTAATCTGGACCAGAGCCGCGAATACTACCTCCACCGCATCTATAGCAAGACCGCCTCCCTGTTTTCCCTGGCCACGCAATCGGGCGCTATCTTGAGCAAGGCCCCGGAAAATATCGTGGATATAATGAAAGAGTACGGTGATAACACGGGCATAGCTTTTCAAATCGTTGACGATATTCTTGACTTTACCAGCACGGAAGAGGTCATGGGTAAACCGGTAGGCTCGGATTTAGCACAGGGCACCCTCACCCTGCCGGCTATGCTGCTCATGGAACGCTACCCGGACGATAATCCGGTTAAGAAACTGTTCGAGACCGGGGATAAAAACAACGTGGCGGAAGCTATAAATATGATACTTAACTCCACTATTATCGACGAATGCTATAAAATGGCCGCGGAGTACTGTGAAAAGGCATGTCAGAACCTGCATTCACTACCGGATAAGGTCAGCCGCGAACTGCTGCACGCCCTGGCCGATTACGTGGTCAAACAGGGCAAATAGCCATACCGGACGGGCTAACCCACCGGTTCCCCCACCCACACACTGCCATCCCGGTAGGTCTCCCTCTTTGAGGTCGGCAATTTCTCTTTGAAACGGTCGATAGCGTAGGCAACGGCCGCCAGTCCCTCTTCACGATGCCCCGCGGCTACCGCCACAACGAGGTTGATATCGCCCACTTCCAGCCTGCCTATCCGGTGGTAGATGGCCACGTTATTCACCGGCCATTTCCGCTTTATCTCCGCGGCGATTTCACGCAATCGGCCCTCCGCCTTGCCGTCGGCGTCCCCGTATTCTACGGAAACAACAGGCTTACCGCGGGAGTTATCGCGTATGAGGCCGACATAGGTCACCACGCAACCGCTGTCGGGCGTCTTTACTTTCTCGACCACCTGCTCCGGGGATATCGGTTTATTTGTAATACGAATCATGTTGACCTCGGAATATAAGGAAACTGCAGCCTGAATATGTCAGAGTAGCTCAAACCGTATTGCGACTAATCGGACGGGGCCGGCGTCTGTTTAGGAACCAGACTGGGTACCGCCGGGGCTTTCTTGGGTGTGACTACCTTCTCGCCTTCGGCTGCCGGCTTCACTGGAGACGGGATTTTGGTTTTCCTGACTTTCTTTTTAACCCCCGGTAGAGCGAGCTTACTGAATACTGCTTCCAGTTCCTCGCCCTCAAGGGTCTCGTACTTAATCAGCTTCTCGGCGAGGGACACCAGTTTCGCCTTGTTATCGGTCAGTACTTTCATGGCGACGTCGTAGGCGTCCTTGATAAGTTTGTTAATTTCACGGTCGATTTCCAGGGCGAACCTCTCGCTGTAGTCCCTCTGCTCGGAGATTTCACGACCGAGGAAGACCATTTCCTGCTTGTTGCCGAAGGTCCTCGTGCCCAGTTTGTCACTCATACCATAATCAGTAACCATACGGCGGGCATAGGCCGTCACCTGCTGGATATCGTTGTGCGGCCCTGTCGATCTCTCATTAAAAATGAGTTCTTCCGCAGCGTGACCGCCGAGTAAAGTAGCCAGAGAGTCATTAAGCTGTGAACGGGTATTCATATACCTGTCCTCAGTGGGAAGCTGCTTGGTATAGCCCAGGGCCATCCCGCGGGCTACTATGGATATTTTATGCACGGGGTCGGCATTGGGCAGCATCCTCGCCACCAGGGCATGTCCGGCTTCGTGATAGGCGATGACTTCCTTTTCCTTGGGACTTATCTTGCGGCTCTTCCGTTCCGGACCGGCGATTACCCTGTCCACGGACTCCTCGAGTTCTTCCATGCCTATCGATTTTTTGTTGCGCCTTGCCGCCAGAATAGCCGCCTCGTTGACCAGGTTGGCAAGGTCGGCGCCGCTGAAGCCCACGGTTCCTTTGGCCAGGACATCCATATCGACGCTCTTGGCGAGTGGCTTGCCGTTGCTATGCACCTTGAGAATCGCCAGCCTGCCGTTTATATCCGGCCGGTCCAGCATCACGCGCCGGTCGAACCTGCCGGGACGGAGCAGGGCGGGGTCGAGGATGTCGGGTCGGTTGGTCGCGGCGATGACGATAACGCTGGTATTGGTATCAAAGCCGTCCATCTCCACCAGAATCTGGTTGAGGGTCTGCTCGCGCTCGTCGTGGCTGCCACCCAGTCCGGCGCCGCGCTGACGCCCGACGGCGTCAATCTCGTCGATAAATATAATGCACGGCGTATTACGCTTCGCCTGGTCGAAAAGGTCGCGCACCCTTGAAGCGCCGACGCCGACAAACATCTCAACGAACTCGCTGCCGCTGATGGAGAAGAAGGGAACATCGGCCTCACCGGCCACTGCCCGCGCCAGCAGGGTCTTGCCCGTGCCGGGCGGACCTATCAGCAACACGCCTTTGGGTATGCGGGCCCCCAGAGTCTGAAATTTTTCCCGCGCCTTTAAGAATTCCACCACTTCCTGCATATCCTGCTTGGCTTCTTCCACCCCGGCGACGTCGGCAAAGGTGACCGTAGCCCGGTTGGCCGGGAAAAGCCGCGCCCGGCTGCGTCCGAAGCTCATGGCCTGGCTGTTGGCCCCGCGCGCCTGCCGGAACAGGAAGAATAACAGGAAACCTAATATTATGAGCGGCAGGAAGTTTATGAGCAGTCCGCCCCAGTTAATCCCGCCGGATGCTTTAATCTCGAAACCACCGTCAGGGAGTGCCAGCCCGAGTGCCTGGAGATCGACAACGGTGAGATTACCGATGGCCGTCTTCAGTTCTTTCCCTTCGGTAGTGGTAATAAACAGCGTATCCTCGTCGACTACGATTTCGCTTATTTCCTTGCTCTGCGACATGGCGATAGCCTGGCTCAAGGGGATTCCTTCCGGCTCGTTCGCCCCCGGTATGAGGAAAGAGAAGAGCAGGATAGCCGCCAGTACAATGACGATGTATATTAAACTATTTCGCTTCCAGCCCGATTTCATATTCACCCTCGACTTAAGAAGTCACACCTCTATTTAAATTAATTATACCATAAAAAATGTTAAGTAATAGCTAAGTACTATTATAATACAGTAATCACCGGTCAACCTGGATAAGGACCGGCGCTATAACCGCACCCGAACAACATTGACAACCCGCTATAACCTATATATAGTGTCGGTAAAAAGGTCACACCCCTCTAACCGGCAACCTCAACGGAGGCGGCAATGAACACGGTTACGGAACCAACGGAAATCAAGGCACTGCCCAAACTGAATACGCACGGCGCTGATGACCTCTTCATCTGTTCGGCCAGTTTTGAAGAAAGATGCCTTTCCAGTCCTGCCTTGATGGGCATCGACTTTCTGACGAAATATGCCGTCATCTTTTACGTCGAGGACCCGCTTTACAAAAAGCAGGTCGAAAAGAACATGTTCCGACTTCAAACCGAGCTGCGTAAAAAGACCACGGAAGGCATCTTTGTTATTTCCTGCCAGCGGGAAAACCCCGTGGACGGGATTCAGCAGATGGCGAAGATACTGAAAGAATGCAAACTGAATACTAACGAGGGGCCTTTCATCACCGTTGATGTCAGCGGCTTTACCAAGATATACCTCCTGGAACTGCTGCATTTCCTGGTAATCGAAAGAGAACTCGGCATTCCCCGCCTGCTGCACACCACCCAGAGATACCTGCCCAACAAGCTGACCCGGGGCATCGAACAAATTACCACCATACCCAACTACTTCGGCAGCCCATCCATGGACAAGGAAACGGCGCTGGTCCTGTTCCTCGGGTTTGAGCCGGAGCGGGCTTTAGGAATATGGAAGCAGTATAACCCGGCCAGGACAATTGCGCTGATAACCAATCCGCCGCGCACCGGCAATCCCGATTACCTGAAATACGCCCGGCAGAACAACGCCGAGCTTCTTTCAAAGTCATCGGTAGAGGTTAGAGACGTGCCGGCGGACAACCCGTATGCCGCCAGGATGGTGCTGGATGCCATTTACGGCGAGACCAGGGACTCGTTTAACATGGTTATCGGGCCGTTCGGGACCAAGCCCCAGGTGGTGGGCGTGTTCCTCTTCTGCAAGGAGCACCGCAAAGCGCAGGTTATATATTCATTTCCGGCGACATATACCCGGTCTTATCTGCAACGCCAGCCCGGCGTTACGCTGCTGCTGCCCGTCGCCCCGTAAGTAAACACGGCGATTATAAAAACCGGGGCAACGGGCAATAGCATCTTTTTTACCTAATTATATATTACTTCGGCCTGGTTACCTTCCATGCCTTGAACGGCTTATCCGGCTTGTTGAATTTCCAGCACTTTTTACCGGACGGCGGGTCCGCGGGGAGCTTGTACTTCCCCTCCCAGCCTACGGGCCCTATCAGGGTATATATATCCGTCCCCGGAATGGGGCCGATGCTTAGCTGGGCCGACCATTTCCCGGAGGCTTTTACACCTTCAAAGACACCGGTGCCTCCGGTGCCTGTCCAGGTGCCGCTATCGGAAATATCCCCGGTGAACAGGTTCCCCGTGATTATCCCGGTAAAAGTACCATCCAGGGAACCGCTGCCGTCGGGGCGGATAAGGGAAAAGGAACCCTTCATAACGCCGCGGGCATTACCCTCCTCATCGACCCTGACGGTAGAATCATGCTCCGACCAGAAGGCGGTCCCCGCCAGCAGGTCCCAATCGCACTGGGCTAAAAACCCCTCCACGATTTCGCCATCGTACCGCCAGACTTTATTCTTGATAACGGGGTCGGGCATATAGGTCACGTAAATCAATCCGGCACCTGAAAAATCCTGGAAGGCCGACCCCTGCCGGTACTTATCATTCTTGGCGAGAGCCGCGCCGGGCACAAGGGCTGTCATTACCAGTACCAGAGCCAGGCTTAGGAACAGTATTCTCTTTTTCATTGCACTAACTTCCTCCTTTGCATAAATTTACTGATGCGGTCACTCCGCTGATATGTGAATAGCTTGATATCAATCTTTTAGTTTGTTACCTCTTCCAGTGCGTAATTTGTATTCGCCGCCGCGACTGCCATTATCCGCTCGAACTCGGCCGGGTTCTTCTTTAAGAGGGACAGGCAGGCATCCACTACTTCGATGTCATAAAGAATACCGCTGGCCTGCGATATCTCCTGCAGCGCGCTATCCAGGCCGATAGCCGGTCGGTAGGGTCGGTGGGATGACATGGCTTCGACAACATCGGCCACGCCCAGAATCCTGGCCTCGAGGACGATATCCTCTCCGGCCAGGCCCTCGGGATAACCGGACCCGTCCAGTCTTTCATGGTGCTGGAGAACCGCCTTGGTAACCGGCCAGGGGAAATCTATCCTTTGCAGAATTTCGTAGCCGACCCGGCAATGGTTTTTAATGATGCTGAATTCGCTTTCGGTTATTTTACCGGGCTTGCTTAGAATCTCGGACGGCACGGCTACTTTGCCGACATCATGGAGAAGCCCGGCGACATGAATCCCCATTTGCTGCCAATCGGATAGTCCCATTTCTTTAGCGATAGCCCGCGCCAGTTCGGCAACCCTCCGCTGGTGGCCGGCGGTGTACGGGTCTCTGGTTTCAACCACCAGAGATACGGCATGGATAACACCTTCCATCGCCTTTTGCAGCTCGCTGTGCTTCTGCTTCATGTTCTTATAGAGATTGGCGTTATCAATACTGACCGCCACGTCGGGCGCGACCATCCACAGCAGCCGTCTCTCTTCCTTCGAGTATGGTTCGTTCGAGGCTCTGCCGCTAAGGAGCAGCATACCGGCCAGGTGCCCGTCGTTCTTCAGGGGCACCAGGAGCTCGATGCCGTTTGTCTCCAGGGTCTGCCGGTCGTATTTCGTGAGACTGATGAGTGACGGAATAATATCCAGGTCGGTGTTATCAAGGATGTGATTCTGCTGTTTCATGGTAGCTACGAGTGGACTGTTGGCGGAAAAATGCATGTGTCCCTGTCTTTTCTGTCCGGAGTACGTATATGCGGTATAACTGCCGGTTGATGAAGGCAGGAGCAGATAGACCCCCTGGCTCTGCATACCGTTGGCTACCGTCGTGACCAGCGACGATGACAGCTGCTCCAGGTCGAGGTCGCCTTTGGTCTCCTGGTTAAACCGCCTCAAGTTCTGGATGTGGTCGAACCTTTCCCGGAAAAACCACCTGTCTACCGTGTGCTGCAAGCGGGATAATACCGGCTGGAATATCAATGCGGCGATAAATACGGCCACAATGGTTAGCGTCAGGGAGACGGGGCTCATGAAATCCTGGAAGAAGCGGCTAAGCAGGTAGATAAGACTGCCGAATGTCACGAATATCAGTACGCTCGTCAGCGAAAAGGTGGCCAGTTTCCGGATAACTACCTTCATTTCCAGAAGATTATATCGCAGCATAGCCACGGTGGCGGACACACAGAATAGGATGTTGCCGATAATGCCCAGGGGATACATGTTAATACCGATGACGGGAAAGTAATCGGTGGTGGCGCCGAAAAACATGGCGGCTATGCCGATTATGATATACTGGGCACGGATTCTATCATCGATAATACGGGTAAGCCTGTACTGCTTTGCCAGTAAGACGGCACTGCGAACGATGGGCGCATAGGCACAGAGCACGTAAAGCGGGAAAAGAAGCCCGATAACCGGGGCTTTGCCGTACCACATCATCTGCATACCGCTGACCACCAGACCGAACGGTATCAGTCCCATCACCACAAAATAAGAGATATATAGCGGGTACGCAAAGTATTTATTCGGCCTGGCGCCGGTAAAGGATACGGTAAACCGGTAGAAAAACAGGGAGGCGCTAAGTATAGCCCAGAATACGAACTTTTCCCACAATAAAGCGCTCGTCATATCAGGGGAAGCGCGCATCATGAAGATAAAGAAGCCCCACAGCGTCATGAAAAACAGGAAGACCGAGAAAGGCCTCCTGGCAATATGGCGCTTACCGCTGATCATCAGGACGATGAGTAGCCCCAGACAGAATATCACGTCAATCAACGGTATCAGCAAATACGTATTCAACTACAGGTCTCCGTATCCATAGGTATTCTCCGATAAAATAACGTTATCCTTAAGCAACGGACACCAGGCTCTCACCCGCCAGTTTGAGAAGCTCATCGACAATATTATCCGGAGGGTTCATCCTCGGCGGCTTACGCTGCGCCAGCTCTACGCCTTTATCCTTCTTAACCCGGTAATATTCCTTAAAGGTGCCCCGACGGAGCACCGTTACTTCCATCGGCCGCATACCCATCATGCCGGCAAGGTCGTGATAGCCGGGGTCGGTTTTCACCAGTTCGTCGTGAAGAGCCGAGGCCAGGTCCACCTTTCCGTTGCCTCCATTCAGTTCTATATAAACATGCAGAGCCGGTTTGCCGTCCCTGATTTCTTTACGCACTATCCAGTCTTCGTAATCAATGCCGGAGGCAGCAATCGCCTGTATCACCGTTTTTTCACTCACCCTGGTGAAACCGGCAATATCAATAAGGTCGTCAGCCCTTGCCTCGAAGACCATCTGGGGCAGGCTAATCTGCGCTTCCCGGTCTTCCAGGTCAGTGATGCGGACGAGGTGACCCAAACGGTACCTGATGAAGGGCATTCCGTAGAAGCTCGTAATGACCAGCTCATAACGCTCGCCCGACTTAACATCGGGAAGAAGAACGGTACGCGGCTCATAGAAAATATCGGTCCGGCTTTTCAGCCACTCACTTTCCGGTATAAATTCATAAAAGTTGGAATGAGGAATAAAAGTCATGCCGCGGCGGGTCCAGCTCTGAACGGCTATGATTCCCGCCTCCGTGCAGGCGTGAAATTCATAAGGATAGGCGCCCCAGTATTTATAGATCAGGTCGCGGTATATGCTGGTATCTATCCCCCAGCCGATGAGGGCCTTGACCGGCCACAGGTCTTTGGGCAACACGCTCCTGTTCTCAAGCTTACTCCGCACAAAGCCCCGTAAGACTCTCATCAACTCACCGGGGTGCCTAAGATGTTTTGAAATTCCACTCTTCCGCGACATCTGATTGAATTCGTTGCCCGTCTTCACCAGGACGCTGGTCATGGCAATAATGATATCCACGCCGGTCCTCAAAGACATCTCAAAACCCCTGGTTATCTTCTCCCGGAAATCCATGCCGTCATGCATATCCGGCGGCATTACCGACCGGAGACTGAATAACTGTTCTCCTCCGGTTGCCAGTATTCCGGAAAGATAAGGCGAGGGAGCCACATTGTACAGGACGCGGTCGCCCTCTACCAGCGAACTCTGCCCTTTTTGCCGGGAGCAGGCAAGGATGAACACCGACATCAGGTTCTCCAGCGAATGATGGTAGGCTTCAAGCGTATAAGGAACACGCCGGCAGACGCCCCCCGCCCCGGACGTGCTCGCCCAGACATGGGGCTCTTCCGGCAGAGACGACACATTGACGGGGTCCAGCTCCGGGCGGTAGTCTTCATAAGTAGTTAACGGCACCGCATGCCGGAAATCCTCAACACTCGCGGCGGCTTTACCGCCCATCAACCTTTTCCCCAGAGGACAGCCGGCTACATTCTCCAGCTGCTGAAGTAAGAGCGATTCCTGAATGGACATGAATTGCGGTAAATCAAGGTCCAGGAATCCGCAATATTTCAGCCATACCCTGTCATATTCAGATTTCACCAGCGGGTACTTTATATTCTGTATACCGCTCCCTGTCTTTAAGAAGCCGGGCATTTCACATGCTTTCACGGTCATTTTTCATCCTTTCTTCTGCGCCAGTCCAAGTCTAGGCATATCATGTCAATACAAAATCACAATTCACCACGGAACATTATCAAAATAATCACAAGAGCCGGACCGGTGAAATATAATTTTTCCCGTTTTATCAGAATGCACTTTCATTAGCGTCAGGCTTTAATACAACCAATAATGAACACGGGATGTCGCACCGCTTTTATCAAGATGCACGCTTGATTTATGCAACTTTGCGTAATTTTTCATGGGGCTGAATACGGCCATTCGAACTTGACAAGGAGAAGCCCGCTATTGTAGATTTTAATAGTATTGCGTAAAAATAACGCATTTTTTATGTGTTTCCCATCCTATTAATCCGCTGGCTGCTTCTAAAATGGACTGTAACCGCAAATTATAATCACGCGTAAATTCATGGAAGGAGAGTAACTCAAATGCCTGACGGGATAGTTAAAAAAGTTGACGTCAAGCCAGACAAGACAGTAATTAAAGCCCTGGCTCTCGGCGGTCTGCTCGGGGGTGGGGGAGAATGCGCCGTTGATGTAAAAGACGGTAAGATAGTCAGGATAAGACCGTTCCACTACGACTGGAAGTATGACCGGGAGTCGTTCCGCCCCTGGAAAATCACGCGGAACGGCAAGGACTATAGACCGCTCTTTAAATCCGTCCCCTCGCCGTTCTCTCTGGCCTATAAGAAAAGGACTTTCTCGCCTAATCGAATCAAGTACCCCCTGAAGAGAGTCGACTGGGACCCCAACGGCGAGAGAAATCCTCAAAACCGCGGCAAGAGTAAATACGTGAGAATCTCCTGGGATGAAGTTTCCGACCTGCTGGCCAACGAGGTCAAGAGGATACACAAAGATTACGGCCCGCTGGCCATACTGGTGCAGGGTGACGGACACGGGGAATGCAAGACCATTAACACCCCCCACGGCCACTCCGGGAGGCTCTTCGATATGATGGGCGGCTTCACCCAGCAGGTACGCAACCCGGATAGCTGGGAAGGCTGGTACTGGGGTTCCAAGCATGTCTGGGGACAGGGTATCCAGGGGATGATGGACCCTGCCAATAACATCATCAAGGATATGACCGAAAACTGCGATATGGTACTGTTCTGGGGCGGCGACCCGGAGACGACCCCTTGGGGATTCACCGGTCAGTGTGCCACCCGCCTCTGCTACTTCTGGACGGAGGCCGGCATCAAGCAGATATATGTCTGCCCGGACCTCAACTACGGCGCCGCCGTCCACGGCGATAAATGGATTCCCGTCCTCCCCAACACGGATGCCGCCCTTCAGTTAGCCATTATTTATATGTGGATTACCGAAGGCACCTATAAGAAGGACTACATAAAAACACACGCCGTCGGCATGGACAAAGTGGAAGATTACGTTCTGGGGAAGGAAGACGGCGTACCCAAGACCCCGGAATGGGCTTCCAGGAAATGCGGCGTACCGGAATGGACGATTAAGGCATTCGCCAGGGAGTGGTCCAAAAAGATAACCTCCATCGCCCACTACTTCGGCGGTTCTTATGTCCGCGGCCCCTTCTCCCACGAACCCGGCCGGCTGGAATGCATCCTGCTGGGCATGCAGGGACTCGGCGGACCCGGCGTCCACCAGAGCCAGATAACCTATACCGGCATGCCCCGGGCGGAAGGCCTGCGGAGCACCCGGTTCTTCAACCCGGAGCTCTCCGAACGCATCACCAAACCCGTAGCAACCACTATCCGGGCCTGGGGCAAACAGCTTATCCCCAAGACATGGATACAGCAGGCTATAGACGAACCGCCGCTAACCTTCTACGGCAGCGGCGCCATTGAAACGCCGACCGAAGACCAGTTCATCGAATACCATTATCCCCTGAAAGAGGGCGGCTATGAAATCCACATGATATGGACGGATACCCCCTGCCGCATTACCTGCTGGAACCACGGCAACTGGACAATCGAAGCCTTCCGCAATCCCAAGATTGAAACGGTCGTCGCCCAGCACCCCTGGCTGGAGAACGACTGCCTTATCGCCGATGTCGTCCTGCCCTCCAACACCACGCTGGAGGTAGAGGACATCGTCACCAATGTCAGACAGGGTGTCAACTTCCACAGCGTGGCTATCATGGAGCAGGCCGTTCAGCCTGTCGGCGAGTCCAAGAGCGACTACGAGGTAGTCCTGGAAGTCGCCAAAAAACTCGGCTACGGCGACCAGTTCAGCGAGGGTAAGACGACACGTGACCTGCAAAAACAGGTCTTCGACGATATGGAAATCGACCACCTTATCAAGTGGGAGGACTTCCTGGACAAGAAATATTTCGTCTTCCCGGTCGCCAAGGACTGGGAAAGCGACACGCCCGGCTTCCGCAAGTTTTATGAAGACCCGGAGAATAACCCGCTGAAAACACCCAGTGGCAAGCTGGAGTTCTACTCGGCCAGGCTGGCGGAACACTTTCCGGATGACAAGGAAAGGCCACCCATTCCAAAGTGGATTGAGAAGAGCGAAACCCACGACGAGAGGATTTCCAGCGAAAGGGCCGCCATGTTCCCGCTGCTGCTCATGTCCAATCACGGCCGCTGGCGCACTCACGCCCAGGGCGATGACATCACCTGGACAAGAGAAGCCCCGACCTGCAAGGTGCTGGGGGCAGACGGCTATAAATACGAGCCCGCCTGGATTAATCCCATAGATGCCGAAAAGAGGGGGATTAAGGACGGGGATATCGTTAAGGTATTTAACGAGAGAGGCGTCGTCCTCTGCGGCGCCCGTGTCTGGGAGAGGGTAATGCCCGGTGTTGCCTACGTCGACCACGGCGCCCGCCATGACCCGCTGGTCCCGGGCAAGGTCGACCGCGGCGGCGCGATCAATACCATAGCCCCTTACGGCGTCTCCTCCCGGAACGCCGTCGGCCAGGCCACCAGCGGTTACCTCGTTGACGTGCAAAAGGTCACCGAGAAAGATTATGAAGAATGGTGTAAAATAGACCCGGAGGCTTTTGATGGCGCCTTCAAGAGAGACTACGACCAGGCGTCCGGGCTGCGCTTTAACGCCTGGGTTGAAGGAGGAATAGACTAAAATGAAGGTTTTCGCAATAGACGTTGGAATCTGCAATGGGTGCTACAGCTGCCAGATTGCCTGCAAGGACGAGCATGTCGGCAACGACTGGACACCCTACGCCAAGCCCCAGCCGGATACCGGACAGTTCTGGATGAGGATGACCGAACATATCCGGGGCACCGTGCCCAAGGTAAAGATGCACTACATCCCGATTCCCTGCCAGCACTGTGACGAGGCCCCGTGCATACCGGCCTGCCCCATCGAAGGCGTTATCTACCGGCGGGATGACGGACTGGTCATCATCGACCCGGAGAAATGCACCGGCTGCAAGGCCTGTGTCGACGCCTGCCCTTATAACGCTATCTTCTTTAATGAAGACCTGAACATTGCCCAGAAATGCACCGGCTGCGCCCACCTCCTCGATGGCGGAGAATGGACGGTACCCCGCTGCGTCGATGCCTGTCCCACCGAGGCTCTCAAATTCGGCGAGGAATCAGAGTTCAAAGACCTGATTGCTAAAGCCGAGGTGCTAGAGCCGGACCTCAAGGCTAAACCGAGGGTTTATTACCTGAATATCCCCAGGAAGTTCATCGCCGGCACCGTCTACGACCCCGTGGACAAAGAGGTCGTCATCGGCGCTACCTGCACGTTAACCAGCAACGGCACCAAGCTGACGGCTACCACCGATGGCTTCGGCGATTTCTGGTTCGAGGGACTTAAAGAAGGCGTATATGCGCTGAATATCGAGGCGAAAGGCTTTGCCGCCAGGACGTTCGATAAACTCGATACGGAAAAAGATATTAACCTCGGGGACATTCCTCTTTCCAAGTAAATACGGAATACCACCACCTGACCGGATGAGTTGCTGATAGAGAGGGGGTTCGCATCAAGCGGACTCCCTCTATTTCTTTACAGTCGTGACGTCCCGTTTGCTCGGATAGCTGGGAACTCCCTTAAGGAAGAAGTTCGCCACCAGGCCCAGCAGGGTCACGATTAAAAACACGGTAAAAACCTGGACCAGAGCGGAATTCAATGCGTTCCGCAGCGCGGTCAGCGTCTGTTCAAAAAGCACCGTCCCCTGGCTGCCCATGCCTTCAAACAGGCCCTGCAATTGAGCATGCGCCTCCACACTCACCAGCGCCTGGGGATTATCCACAATCTCCGCCAGCTGCCCCGGCGAGACGACGGCCTTCACTTCTGAAGAGAGATTACCGATAAATGAAGAGGCGAAAGTATTATTGAGTATGGACCCGACTATCGCCAGTCCGAAAACGCCGCCGAGCGGGCGCAGCAGCTGTATCATGGAGGTAGCCGTACCCATAACGGAATAAGGCACCGTATTCTGGACGGCAATGGTGTGAATGGGCATTATCATCCCGTTGCCGATACCCACGGTAACTATATAAATTACGGCCATGACGTAGCTTGTCTCGGGTGTCATCCTGGTAAGCAGGAAAAATCCCACGGCGGAAAAGACGAAACCCACGGTACCCTGCAAACGGTAGCGTCCCCCGGCACGTGATAACAGCTGCCCGCTGATGAAACTGCCCGCCGCCATGCTCAACATCATCGGGGTCATGAAACCCCCGCTCGCGGTGGCGGTGGCCCCCAGCACTCCCTGGAAGAACAGCGGAATAAAGGTCACCACCGGGAAGAAAGAAGCGCCGTTAAGAAACGCCACTATCGATGATACCGCCATGACCCGGTTTTTAAAGAGTATCAGCGGGATAATAGGCTCCCCGGCATGCATTTCGTTAATGATAAAGACAATCAGCATTATCACCGAGAACGCCAGCACGCCGATAATAACCGGCGAACCCCAGGGATAATCGACGCCGCCCCAGTTCAACGCCAGTATCAGCGGCGTGATAAACAGGGTCATCGTCACGACGCCGCCGTAATCCACCCTGTGTTTTGCCCTTGAGGCCTTTATCTGCGGGAATAAAAAGATGAAGATAATGATTATTATCAACCCTACGGGTATCGGGGCGAAAAAGCACCAGCGCCAGGAAAAAGCGTCTGTCAGATAGCCGCCCAGAGTCGGCCCGATAACCGTCGAAAAACCGAAGACGCCGGCCATCAGACCGCCGTATTTGCCCCGTTCCTCCGGCGGGAAAATATCCGCGATTACGATAAATCCCAGAGCCGACATCACGCCGAACCCGATTCCCTGGAACGCCCGGAAGACGATGAGCTGGGACATCGACTGGCTGATGCCGCAAAGGAACGAGCCCAGAGTAAAGATAACCATGCCGAATACAAAGAACCATTTCCTACCGTACATATCGGTAAGCTTGCCCGCCAGCGGCAGGGCAATGGTCTCGGTGATAATATAGGACGTAAATACCCAGGTGTACTGGCTAAAGCCGCCAAGGTCGGTAATAATCCTGGGCATGGCCGTGGCGGTTATCGTCATGAATATCGAGCCGAGGAACATGGAGAGCATCGTGCCCACCATGGCGGCGACCACCTGCCGTTTTTTCAATGAACTCTGATATAAAGGCGCTTCCTTGATTTCCACCCGCTATTTCCTTATCCGTTAATTTTTATAGCTTACAAAGTATATCACCGAGTTTTTGCAGTGACAGGGATAACTCCCGCAATTCATCTTCCGAAAGGAAAGACAATTTCCCTTTAATAGTTTCCTTGATAACCCGGTCCAGTTCCTCTATTATTCGCTTGCCTTTATCGGTAAGCGTAAGATTAATTATCCGCCGGTCGGTGTTACACGCCTGCCTGGTGACGATATGCAGGTCTTCCAGCTTATCAATAAGGTGAGTCATCTGCGGCTTGGGTATCTGCAGCTTCTCCCCTATCTCGGCTATATGTCTGGTGCCTTCTTCATTTAACGTTTTTATGATTTCCAGGTGGGGCAGAGATATGTCCTCTTCAATCTGCGCGAAGGCTGTCCGCACCACTTTCCTCTGAATATTGCGGCGTATCAGGGGCGTGATGGAAAGCAGGTCGTTAACGATACTATCAATTACACTTCTCTTCATATCCAGCCGTATTCACCGGGACTTAGTTTATAAAGTTAATAGTTAACAATATGAACTATTATAATTAAACCGCCCTTAAGCTGTCAAGGTATTCCTGCCCATATTATTGGACTATTAAAACTGTCTATACTATATTAGAATAATGAAGAATACGGCACGGCTGCTAACGTGCTGCCCACACCCGGCGGGAGTAACAAAATGAGCCAGTGGCGTGAAGAAAAGAAGATAGTGCTGGAAGCAGCAAAAAAAATGCTGGCGGAAGGCCTGGTCGTCGGCACCGGCGGCAACATCAGCCTGCGCCTGCCGCCCGAAGGTAAAAGACAGTTGCTGGCGATTACCCCCAGCGCACAGTATTACGACCGGCTCGGGGCTGATGACATCCAGATTGTGGATTTCCGAGGCCAAACGGTAGAAGGCAGTATGAGTCCGTCAATAGAGACGACTCTGCACATCAACATATACCGGGCCAGAAAAAATATCAACGCCGTTATTCATACCCATTCGGTATTCGCCAGCGCCGTCTCCGTTACCGGACGGGGTATCCCCCCTATCATGAATGACCAGGTTGCCCTTCTCGGCGGCGAGATAAGGCTGGCCAAACACGGCCTTAGCGGCAGTCCGGAGCAAACTTCCGGTGTTTTAGCCGCTCTGGAAGACAGGAATGGAGTACTCCTGCCGAATCATGGCGCAATAGGCATCGGCCGCACCATGCGCGATGCCTTTACCGCCTGCGAACTGATTGAAAAGACCGCCAGAATATACCTGCTGGCATTATCCGCGGGTACCGTCGAACAACTGCCCGCCAATATTTTAGAAGCAGCAAAGGCGTCCTATGCTAAACTCCAGAAGGAAGAATAATTAGCAACGGGCTTATGAAACAAAGAATATCAATAATAGCGTGCCTGGTATTAATGATACTGCTGCTGGGCGGCCTGTTTTTACCGGCCAAACCGGTATCCGCCGGCGGCGCCGTATGGTCAGCCGAGACTATTCCCGATACGCTGGAATATATACTGGGCCCCGACGGCGTGGGTGATAATTTAGATATCCTCGATTTCTCCTTTGCCGACGACGGTATGACCGTATACGCCGCCCCGGGTGACAGTATTTCAGATAATGTGGTCTATAAATCTACCAACGCCGGGCTTGGCTGGGCGGCCCTGGAGGAGCTTGACATCACCCCCGACCTCGTAGCGGTTGCCCCTGACGACAAGGATATAGTAGTCATCACCAATAGCAGCACACCGGAACTCTATCTCACTATTAACGGCGGTGTTACCTGGGACTCTCTGGGGACTCCCCCGGAAAACGGCGGCCCATCGGCGACAACTATATATGATATTGAGATATCGCCCGTCAGAAACACGATACACTATATAGCTGCGGCCGGTACGGACACAGACGGCGAAGCCAACGTGTGGATTTTCAACCAGGGCGCCGGCGTTCCCACCTGGAAAGGAACTAAAAGCATGTCAGGGTTCGGTGTCGGCGATGCGGTAGCCGCTGTGGAATTTTCCCCCAGTTTCTCATCAGACCTGGCTATGGTTGTCATCAGTGCAGACGTCAGCGTTTCTCCGAAAATTGAACTCCAGGTTTTAGATGTCGCTGCTGAAAATTGGAATTACAGCGCCGATTATACCAATTATCCGCGTACCGTCGTAAACAATAGCGGCATCACCGGAGTACCTTCAGCCTCACTATCATTAGCTCCGGACTACCTCGGCACGGATGACGATACCCGCGAACTCTTTATCGGCCTGACCATCGAAGGTAGCGCCTCGGCAATAGCCGCCAGCGGAATATACCGCTACGATGACACCGCGAAGACCCTGATAAAGGCAGGCTTAAAAATACACAGCGTCGCCTTTAACGGTTCCTATCTGGTCGCCGGCAGCCATGATACCACGACCGTTTACCGCAGCACCAACCCCTCGACAATAGCGCCGACCCTTCTGACTACCTCCACCACCAAGAAACCAGGCGGCGAGGAAAATGTGCTGGTCGATTTGGTTAACAACAACGTGATGGCCGGAACGTCCGGTGACGAAAGCTCCTTTGCCATTTCCACAGATAAAGGTCAGACCTTTAACGACATCAGCCTGATTGATACCTCTATCGATAGTGCCACAGACGTCGCCGTGTCATCGGATGGCAGTAAAGTCTACTTCGCGACAGACGATGGTGAAGACTTCAGCCTCTGGCGTAAAGCCGCCACGTGGCAGCGAGTATACAGCCTGCAAGGCACGACTGACTATATAGTGCGCATCGCTCGCCAGGACCCCAACTACGTTTTCCTGGCTCAAAAGAGCAACAATACCATTTACACCAATAGTAACGGCGGACTCACCCAATGGAACTCCCGAACCTGCAGCCTGAATATCCAGGACCTGGCCGTGGAAAGCACTACCGTCTTATATGCTCTTAATGATATCGGCGTGGTTTCCAGATCAATCAATAGCGGTTTTAGCTGGCTTGGGGCGATAGCTACGAGTCTCAACAGCGGTGCTACCATCTTCAGCGTTTCCACCGATACTATACTGGTAGGCAGCCGGGACGGCTACGTGGCTTACAGCACCGACGGCAATACAACCTGGAATACTATTAAAGAGAGAACAGAGACTGGCGCGGGTAGAGTTCAGGTTATAGCGGATGAGAATTATGCTTCCAACCACATTATCTACGCCGCCAGCCATACCCCGGGACAGAACATCATGAAATGGAAGATCGGCACCAGCACCGAATGGACGGATATCTTTAATAATACCGTTAGCGGCGGCATATACGGCCTGGCCTTTAATAACAACACGCTTTACGCCCTGGAGTTCAACACGTCCACCGAACAGAGCACATTATGGCTTTGTATTACACCAACGAGCGCTACCGCCACATCATCGAGCTGGAGTTCCAGCACCACTACCTCCACAACCGATACTGACGATGGTAACGTATACCTCGACGCTACCCCTTCAGCTCTCAGGGCCAGCGCCAGTAAACTGTGGGCGGTTAAGACGAACGGCACCAACAAGCTCTATAGTTACAGCGATGTAGATATCGAAATAATACTTACGTCACCCGCCCTTAACTTTATCAGCCCTGTTAATACCATGAATGGTCTCGCCAATGACGTATGTTTTACATGGGACCGTCCTACTGAATCGACGGAATATGAGCTGGAAATGGAATACGAGTTGGAAATAGCTCTGGACGAGGAATTTTATTCTCTTGTAGCCAGTATTACCGTGGCCACGATTGAATCTGTAGTCAGTACAATCGCCGGCCCGGGCCAGACGGGTGATAACTATGTAAACTTTATGCCCGCGACTACCTATTACTGGAGGATACGAACGTCACAACCGGTTTACAGCAGATATTCCGGTACAAAATACTTCCAAACCGGGTCGTTGAATGCAATCCTGCCCACAATACTTTCGCCACCCAGCGGTGGCAATAACATTAGCCGAAAGCCCTCGTTCTCCTGGGCACCCTTAACCGGCGCTACCGAGTACCAGTTTATCTTAAGTGCGAATGCTTCAATGTCCCATCCCATAGTAGACGCCAGAGTTAACGCAACCGGCTATGCCATGACCACCGAGCTGGACTACGGCGCCACATACTTCTGGAAAGTCAGGGCTACCCGGCCTATCGAGGGCGATTGGTCTCCGCTGGGCATATTTACCGTTAAGGAGAAACCGACCGAGCCGGTTCCCCCACTCACCGTCGAAACGCTTCCTCCCCCGATAATCAAGCTGCCTGCCCAGCCGCCTGATAATATAATCACTATATTACCTCCCCTTAACCCCCCGGCACCAATCTTCCCGGGCTATCTCCGCACGGCAATTATCATGGCTTCTATCATATTATCTATCGTTATTATACTTATAGTAATACCCCTACCGGCCAGACTCTTCCCTGCGACATCCACGCTGACCGGACCTCTTAAAGGGCCAACGAGAAAGGCCAGATACTACAGCGATAAAATAAGCAGAAAGTGGGAAGTCCTGGCAAACCGAATCAGGGAATTAGTACCGTCCGTACCCCCACCACCCGCCACAGGCGAGCCGGTAAGCGGCGATACCATCTCATTCGCCGTTAGAAGCTTCCTCCTGATAACGTCATCCACAGAAAAAGAAGACGGCCAGCGTCCCCTGTCAGAAAAGGAGGAGCGCACCCTCGGGAAAAAACTTGCTTCAGGCATCCAGACCATAGCCAGAGAAAAAATCCTCTACCTGGAATACCCCGAAGATGCTGTTCATTTCCTGCAAATCTGGTCGCGTTACGGTTCCCGGGACGAGACCAACCGCTACCTGAAAAAATCGTTTAAGTCCAGGCCGGAAAACGCCCTGGCACTCCTGAAATGTTATCAAGAGGCCTCCGCAAGCCCGGAAGCCGGCACCCCCGGGAAAAAGAAGTTTACCCGGGCAGATTATGATGCGCTCGTCAAGGTCGTTGACACCGATAGCGTTTACACGGCCATCTCCAGACTCCTGAAATTCAGATTTGAAAAAGCAGAAGATAAAACCCTGGCAGACCCCGCCGACAGGACAATCGCCTACCAGTTCGTACGCATCCACTATGATATAAATAAATAGTATGAACAAGCCCGGTATGGTCAGCGGATATTACCTGCCAACGGTTACGCATACAGTAATATATAAAAATCCGCCCCGCTTAACTCCGCAAAGCGCTCTCGTTTGACATTGCGTCTCCAATTAAGGTAGACTATTACGGCTCAATTATCTGAACAGGGTAATTGTACAAGCAAAGGGGACGTGATTTTTTACAGTGATGCCTCTATTACTTAAGACTTCAGTCTGCTCGTTTGCGTATTATCATTCCCCTCCCACTAGAAAGGCGGCCGGACTACTTAGAACAATTAAGTTGTACTGGTGATATGGGATTGCTTAAAGGACACAAGGATACTACCTTACTTCTCTTAAAAATAACCGTACTATATCAATCTGTTGACGTTTATGACACCAGTTGAAATAACAGGGTGGCTTCAAAGCTACTGTCTCTTGTTCTCTTGTTTTAATCCGTTAACACTCAAGGATTGGCAAGTTAAGATAGTGACTAAAAGGCAATTTTAAAATAATAAAACCGGAGGAGAAATTTATGGCTTACCCAAAATACAAGTCAATTACACTTGAGAAAGACAAGGAATACCCCAAGGTTACCTACCTGACTCTGAACCGACCCGATAAGAACAACGCCATCAGCATCGGTGAAGAAGAAATGACCGGCGATATTAAGAAGGCTATGTGGGAAATTAACCACGACGACGACTGCAATGTGGTTGTCTTCAAGGGCGCCGGCAGGAACTTCTGCGCCGGATTCGACCTCTCTATGGTCTACCGCGTCTACGGCGGCGCCAAGGGCGTCAAACCCAGCCAGAGAATCAGGCTTCAGACGGACCAGGACCAGCTTTACGGATTCCCGCAGGCCATCCTGGACTGCAACAAGGTCGTCATGGTACAGGTCCACGGCTGGGCCATCGAAGCCGGACTCTACATCACCAAGGCCGCCGATATCGTTGTCTGCGCCGATAACGCCAAGTTATCCCAGATGGGCCAGCGGCTCGCCTTCGGCGGTCTGCCCACCCTGCCTCTTGAACTCGTCATGGGTCACACCAAAAAGGTCGAAGAAATCCTCCTCACCGGCCGCACCATCAGTGGCAAAGAGGCCGAGGAAGCCGGCTACGTTACCAAGTCCGTCCCCGAAGAAGACCTGGAATCAGAGGTACACAACCTGGCCGCCGCCATCTCCCTGCTGCCGCGCGACTGCGTGGTTATGGGCAAATTTGCCCGCCGCCACATGCTGGACAGGCTGGGCCTGACCAACCTCAAAGAGGTCATCCTCTACCACACCTTCAGCACCAACCTCAAGTACAGCGAGGACGAGAGAGAGCTTATGTTTATCCGCGACCGCGAAAGCATGGGCGAGAGGGAAGCCTTCCACAAGATGCACGAGAAATACGAGGAACGTCTCAACAGGACCAAGTACTTCAAGAGCTACCGTCCGGAGAAAAAGAAATAAGTATTAAACAATCCTGAAAAAGGAGATAGTAGTATGGCAAAATATCCCGAATTTGCCAAAGATGACTATTTCAAGATAGACGTCGAATGCCATCTTAGCGGCGAGGCGAACAAGAAATACTTCAACTACTTCCCCGAATACAGGAAGTGGGTGTACGGGACGGCGGAAACCGCCCGCGCTTTCAACGCCGTTCCCCACCATGTTACCAAAGACTGGAAAGAACCGCCTGTAACCAAAGCCGAAAAATCGGATATGCCCGAAGAAGACAAGCTGATTGTCTACCTGGACCGCTACGGCGTAGATATGGCCTGTGTTCTTCCCGAGTCCATGATGGAAACCACCGGCTATTCTACCAAGTGGTCGACCAACGGCTATCTGCTGGCCGCCGCAGAAAAGTACCCGGACAGGTTTATCGTCCAGCCCAACGTGGGTCCGTTCATCAAGCGTGGCATGAAGGATGTGCTCTGGGAGCTGGATTACCTGGCGCAGGAAAGGGGCTGCAAGCTGTTTAAGTTCTATCCTCCCGAAGATACCTACATCAACGACGAGCGGATGTGGCCTTTCTACAAGAGATGCGAAGAACTGGGAGTCGTTGTTTCTATCCACACCGGCTGGAGCTGGTGCCCACCCGGCAAGGCTAAATACTGCCTGCCGGTCCTGCTGGATGACGTCGTGAATGACTTCTACGACCTGAAAGTCATTGCCTTCCACGCCGGCTGGCCACTCTGCCATGACCTGAACATGGTGGCGCTATCGCACCCCAACGTATACATTAGCCTTAGCCTGATTATGCCGTGGTACAGAGCGGCGCCTCGCCGCTTGGCGGAAATCATCGGCGAAGCGATTCAGTTTGCCGGTCCGGAACGCATTGTCTGGGGAACCGATTTCTACGGCCCCGGCGGGCTGTTCAGGGAAGCGGTAATAGGCCTTAGAACATTCGAGATGCCGGAAGACCTGCAGAAAGGCTACGGCTTCGCCCCGGTAACCGATGAAATCAAGCGCATGATATTCGGTGAAAATCTTGCTAGAATACTAGATATCGATACGTCTAAACGACGCGTAAAATAATAAATAGCTAAGGAAAGGAGTAATATGTCTACTGAATTCCCAATACTGTTTTCGCCCATCAAACTCGGGCCCCTGGAGCTCAAGAACAGAATCGGCGGTTCCTGTACCACCACCGGCGGCGCCGATATAAACGGGTACATCACGGAAGAGTGTTTATACTCTTATGCCGCCCGATGTGAAGGCGGCGCCGGTTTTATTACCATCGAATGTACCTTCGCCACCGACTGGGGAGCCAAGACCACCAGCTTCGGCAACCCGCGCATCAGCGGCCGTGCCTATTACGAAGGTATGTCCAACCTGGCAGAAGCCATGAAGCAGATGGGCGCCAAGGCCTTCATCCAGATTACCCCCAGCTTCGGCCGGCAGGGTTCCGGCCGTCTGTCCGGCGAGACGCCGGCAGCGCCTTCGGCCATTCCTTCCGAGAGGCCGCAGGACTATGAACAGAGGATTATGCCCCGCGGCTACGAGACCAGAGCCCAGACAATGGGCGGCACTACCGTCCCCAAGGTCCTTACCATCGAGGAAATCGACTATATGGAGAGGACGTTCGCGGACGCCGTTGCCGGCGCCAGGATTTGCGGCTTTGACGCCGTCGAGTTCCACAGCCCGCACGGCTACCTCATTCACGAATTTCTATCGCCGCGTTCCAACCAGCGTAACGACCTTTACGGCGGCTCGCTGGAGAACCGTTTCCGCTTCTTGAGAAACCTGCTGGTCAGCGCCCGGCGCCGTGTCGGCCCGGACTTCTGTCTCGGTATCCGCCTTAGCGGCGACGAGCATATGCCCGGCGCCATCCACGAAGAAGAACTGATACAGGTTGCCAAGTGGTGCGAGGAACTCGGCGCCAGCTATATCCACCTCTCCGACGGTTCCTACGAAGCCAGAAAATGGTTCTTCCCCCAGGACCCGTTCTGCTTTATAGAGCATGCCAAGCATTTTAAGAAAGAACTCAAGATACCTCTAATCGTCCCCGGCCAGCACGACCCGTATCTGGCCGAGGAAGTGCTCCGCAACAAGTGGGCCGATGCCATTACCATGGGCCGCCAGCTCGTTGCCGACCAGCGCACCCCGAGTAAGTGGGAAAAAGGCGAAGTCGACGATGTAAAACGCTGTCTGCGCTGCAACGTATGCCTGGCCCGCTTCAACCGCGGCCTGGCCATCCGGTGCGCCGTGAACCCCAACATCGGCCGTGAAAAGTACGACCCGAAATACTCTTCGACCGATAACAACCTCACCCTCCGGCCGCTTCCCGAGCCGTTCATGCCCCCCTGCCAGGACACCTGCCCGGCCGGACTGGACGTCAACGCCTACGTGCTCATGGCTTCCCGCGGTCAGCTGGGTGAATCCTACCGCTACCTGAAGCAATACACCCCGTTCCCGGGCGTTCTGGGGCGTGTTTGCCCCCACCCGTGCGAGGTGGAATGCAATCGCGGTAAGCTGGACGACCCCATCGCTATCAACGATATCAAGCGCTATGTCGCCGATTCCGTGATGAACGAAGGCCTGCCCGATTATCTCAAGAGCCAGTGTCTGCCGGAGAAATGCGCCATCACTAAAAAGGAGAAGGTTGCCGTAATCGGTTCCGGCCCCGCCGGCCTGACCGCGGCTTACTTCCTGATTAAGAAAGGCTACGCCGTAACCGTTTTCGAGGCGGCTCCCAAAGCCGGCGGCATGATGGCCTACGGCGTTCCGGAACACCGCCTGCCGCGGAAAGTAGTCCAGTGGGAAATTGATACCATCAAGAAGATGGGTGTTGAGATAAAGACCAACAGCCCGGTGAAAAATCCGGAAGACCTTAAGAAGAAAGGCTACAGCGCCGTATTCGTCGCCGCGGGCGCCCAGAATAGCGCCAGGCTAAACGTGTCCGGTGAAGATACCGCCGGCGTCCTCCAGGCACTTTCCTTCCTGAAAGACGTAAACAGCGGCAAGAAACCGGCCGTCGGCAAGAAAGTCGTCGTCATTGGCGGCGGCAGCGTTGCCATAGATGCGGCTACCTGCGCCCTGCGCCTCGGTGCCGGCAGCGTCCAGGTGGTCTGCCTTGAGTGCAGCCCCGAGGAAATGCCTGCCCAGGAAGATGAAATTGCGCAGGCTATCGATGAAGGAATCAAAGTCGATATGAGCTGGGGCCCCAGGCAGATACTCGCCAGCGGCGGCAAGGTCAAGGGCGTCGAGCTGAAGCGCTGCACAAGCTGCTATAACAAAGCCGGCGCTTTCGCCCCCGTCTACAACGAAAAAGAAACCAAGACAGCCGACGCCGATATGGTTATCACGGCCATCGGCCAGAGAGTTGACCTCTCCTTCATGGCTGACAGCAAGATAAAGACCAACAGGAGAGGGGCTATCGCTGCTGCCGACCGCAGCCAGGCGACCAGTGTCGCCGGTATTTACGCCGGCGGTGATGTCGCCCGCGGCCAGGGACTGATGATAGAGGCCATGGCCGACGGCAAGAATGCCGCCATAGCTATCGATTGCTATCTGCGCGGCGTTGACCTCCCGCCCGCCCCGCCGAAGGCAGTCCTCGCTGATATCGAGGAGCCGGCCTTCCAGTTCCATTTGAGGGAATACAAGAAAGAAGACCGCTGCGGGACGGAAGCCCTTGCGGCCAGCAAGCGGAAAGGTAACTTCAAGGAAATCAACCTTGGCTTTAAGGACAAGGAGACCTGCGTTACCGAGGCCAGGCGCTGCCTGACCTGCCGGTGCTCGGCTGTCAGGTACTAAACCCGAGCAGCTTAACTCGAGCCAAAGGATTCGGGGAGGGGATGCGAGACACATTCTGTCTCCCCCTCCCCGAGCTTTTTATGGATACTTGATAACGATACAGGACTGTTTACGAACAGGCCGTTAAGGGAGGAACACCTTATGAGCTGGCAAGAGGAATACAAAAAGAAGCTGGTAACGCCGGAAGAGGCTGTCAGCGTTATAAAGTCCGGCGACCGTGTTTGTTTCGTACAGGGAAATGAGCCTCAAGCCCTGGGACTGGCACTGGCGGCGCGACTCGGAGAAGTCGAGAACGTGCTGCTCTCACTACGCACGCCGGGGCGTGACTTCGGCTGGTACGACCCCGTCTTCGAGATGTCCTTTAAGATTGAGGTCGGTTTCCCGCTGCCCATTGTGAGGCAGATAATCGCCGAAAGGCGGTGCGACCTGGCCATCGGCGGTCTCGGCTTCATCTTCCACGAGGAAGAAAGGGGGCCGGCCGACGTGGTGATGGTCGAGCTGTCCACGCCTGACGAGCACGGCTATTGCAGCTTCGGCGCTTCTGTCTGGACCAAAAAGACGGAGATACGCAACGCCAGGATAGCCATGGCCGAGGTCAATAAAAACCTCATCAGGACCTACGGGGATAACTATATCCACGTCTCGGAAATCGACTACTTCGTGGAGCATACGCCTTCCGGTAAGCAGCCGGGCAGCACCGACCTCCTCGGCAGGAAAAACGTGGAGGCCGGCGAGGCGGAAAAGACCATCGCGGACTATGTCTCTACGCTCGTCAAGGACGGCGATACCTTGCAGGTAGGCGTGGGTTCTACCAGCGAGTGGTGCTGCACACTGGGCACTTTCGAAAATAAGGTCGACCTGGGCTGGCACTCCGAGACCACGCCGCGGGGCATCATCCCACTAATCCGGGCCGGCGTCATCAACGGCAAACGCAAGAACTACAATACCAATAAAGCCATCGCTACCGCCTGCGGCGGCGGCACCAAGGAGGACATGGACTTCGTTACCATGAACCCTTGCTTCGAGCTGCACAGTGCCGAGTACTGCCTTGATGTGCGCAATATTGCCATGAACGATAATATGGTGGCCATCAACAGCGCCGTAAGCGTCGATTTCGCCGGCCAGATTGCCGCCGAGTCAATCGGCCCGCGGGTTATCAGCGGCGCCGGCGGCCAGACATCCTTTGCTATCGGCTCTTTCCTGTCCAAGGGCGGCCGCAGTATCACGGTAATGACATCCACCGCCGGCAGCGGCGATAGGAGGCTCTCGCGCATCACTCCCCTGCTGGCGGAAGGTACTATTGTTACTGTGCCGCGTACTATCAGCGATTACGTTATCACCGAGTACGGTATCGCCCACCTGAAGGGCAAGACGCAGCGGCAGAGGGCTGAAGACCTTATCGCCATCGCCCACCCGGATTTCCGCGCCGACCTCAAGAAGGAAGCCCAAAAACTGTACTGGCCTTAATTTATAAAATAAACAGGGAGTTTAAGAGGGGCGCCAGCCCCTCTTCTCTTTCTTTTGGTGTTCTTCCTGCCGCATGGCAGGAATAGAAATCTTGAAAAGCAACCCCTTTGTTGCTACAATAAAGAGTTGGGCCGAGGTGGCGGAATGGCAGACGCGCTACGTTCAGGGCGTAGTGTCCGTAAGGGCGTGGGAGTTCAACTCTCCCCCTCGGCACCAGATACAAAATGCGCTTGTAGCTCAGTTGGATAGAGCGCAGCCCTGCGGAGGCTGAGGCCGTGGGTTCGAGCCCCGCCAAGCGCGCCATCCGGGCGGTTAGCTCAGTTGGTTAGAGCACCTGCTTTACACGCAGGGGGTCACAGGTTCGAGTCCTGTACCGCCCACCATTGAGACTAGAAGGTCTTTCGAGACCTCCTGATTGTTGTAAAACACATGGGTGGTTGAGTATAATTAGACCACCTGATTGTATAAACTGGGCGGGTCCGCAAAATGAAATATGGTTGTGTCTATAAGGTCACAAGCACCCGTCGGTACGTCAGTTAATTCTCTCGTCAAAGGCTTTATCCTCACTCAGCGCACTGACTGCAAGAGCCCTCGTACAATTGAGTACTACGAAAGCAATCTCCGCCGTTTTCTATGGTATGCCAAACAGCAGGAATGGCCTGATGATGTCCGCCTGATTACAGAATGGTACATTAGGGAATTCCTGGCCTATACTGGAGGAGAAGGCAACAGATGGGGACTTACAGGCAATGGCTCAGAGTCCAGCAGGCCGAAAGCCACTTACTGTACGGTACATCACTATTACTGTGTCCTCAAAGCGTTTTTCAACTGGTGTTTAAGAGAAGGCTTTATCACGGAAAGCCCTCTCGCCAAGATTAAGCTGAAAAATCCCAGACTAAATGTAGTCCAGCCCTATTCCAATCAGGATATTTTAAAGCTGATACAGTTATGCGATAATGACTGTAAGAATAACGCCCAGTTACTCGGCAGCCGTAACAAGGCAATTATCCTGATGTTTTTGGATACTGGACTAAGGGCTAGTGAGTTGGCAAATATCAAGCTTGACGAAATAGACTCGGAGCGTGGTTGGATTAAGGTCAAAGGCAAAGGTGCAAAAGAGAGGGTTGTCAGAATAGGAGCAACGGCGCAAAAAGCTCTCTGGCGATACCTTGTATATCGTGAGAAGAGTAAATGCGAGGAGCTATGGATAACTGAAGAGGGCAAGCCCATGAAAGTGGGCGGTATCCAGATAATGCTAATGAGGGTGAAAGAACGTGCTGGAGTAACGGCAAAAGGCAATTGCCACAAATTCCGGCATACCTTTGCTCTAAATTTCTTGAGAAAAGACAGAAATCCTTTCAACTTGCAATATCTACTGGGGCATTCAGACTTGAGAATGGTAAAACATTATGTGTCTACGCTAGGAATGGAAGATGCTTTGAAAGCGCATGAAGGCGCTAGCCCGGCGGATATGCTAAATATTAGGTAAGAAGTATATGCCAAAATTAACTGTGCCGGAAAGAACATATGGTAAAGCTATCGGGAGCCTTATCAATCTGTACAAAAAAGAACCGGGGTTTATTGAAGAGCTTCGGGGGATAAGAGGTGTCTACGAACCGGAGGTAATCAACTGGCTTGACTCCTCAGTCCCCCAATGGCGCATACTGCGATCGGAAGTGAAGAAAAAACGAGATCAGGCAAATGATGCCGGTACACTATCAGATGAGGAGGCTGAGTTGCTTAAGCAGTTTTCTCATAGTATTAGACGCTTTTACGGGGGTTGGAATGTCTCCGGAATATTGCTTGATTACGAGAAGGAACTCCGTAATCTTGCTGATAGATGGAAGTTAAAAACAAACTGGTCGGGTCTTACTCTAATCATCAGCCACATTAATGATATCATCGGCATTAATCCGGAAAGAGCCGAACCGTCAATTGAAATACCTGTTGAAGTTATCGAACCTATGCTGGATAAACCTCCGTTACCTCCTTTGAAGTATGAGGTAACATCTTATGAACTTATGTATGGTGATCAAGGGGAAATAATCCGGGAGTTTACTAAAAGGCTTTCCGATTATGCAAAATCATTAAAATCATCAGGGTGGAAAGAGCTTCCCAGCGCAACAGAGAGGCATGTTTTTTGGTGGTTTGAGCACTATGTTCATGGGAAGTTATATCCAGAAATTGCCGGTGAGTGTTCCCCTGTGGTTGATGCCGAGGGTATTAAGCGAGCCGTATCTGATTTCAGAAAGCTTCTAGGTATTAAGATAAAATAGGAGAGGTTGTATTTTATAAAAATTTTAAAATAACACATACGTTTTAGGCTAAAGGCGGTATCCTGATTTTAGGAATACCGCCTTTTTTATTGGAGATGTATGTCGGTAACTGTGGCTGAAGCAGGTCGGAGAGGTGGCTTAAGTTTATTAAGAAAACGTGGGCGTAAATTTTATTCTCAGATCGGTCGTAAAGGACAAAAAACGACACGGGAAAAGTATCCAAACATGGCTCGAGAGTGGGGGAAGCTTGGAGGACGACCAAAGAAACATAGCCTCGATAACATGGGGGAGTGAGCAAATTTTAGAATAAAGGGAGGATCGGACCCGCCCGAAAATTCATGCCCACTCCCCACCAGCATTATAGCACTCCCTAACCCAAATTCATTGTTCTATTTAAAGATCTAATGAAAGCCTACATTGAACCAGAAGATGTAAATGTCATAGAACAGGCAGCGTCCAATCTACGGGACAAACTGCTCATCCGGACACTCTTCCACCTTGGCTGCCGGATCACTGAAGCTCTGGGACTCACTGTGGATGATATTGATTTCAACAAGGGCACCGTAGTGATCATCCACCTGAAACGCCGTTTGAAGCTGTCCTGCCCTGACTGCAGGGCACGACTTGGGGCGGCTCATGTCTTTTGCCCCAAATGCGGCGGGAAGATAGAAAAAACCCAAATCGAAGAGCAGCAACACCGCCGCCAGCGGGTGTTGCCCATTGACAGTGATACCTTGAAGATGCTCCAAGAATATGTGCAACGCGGTGGCCCGGTGGTTAAAGAGGGCAAGCAACTCATCTTTGGCATCAATCGCCACCGCGCCTGGCAAATCATCAAAGACTGTGCTGGCAAAGCAGGATTACCCAAACTGGTAAATCCGGAAAACGGTAGACTCCACAACGTCAGCCCCCATAAACTCAGGGATGCCTTCGCGGTAAATGCCGCCAAATGCAATGACTCAGGCGACGGCCTGCGCCTTCTCCAAGAGCATCTTGGCCATCAAAGTTTCAACACCACGGCCAAGTACCGCAAGGTGGCCGGCGAGGAGCATCGGGAATGGTATGACCAGCTCTGGAAAAAGGATACGCCATGACCTTGCTACTCAAGCCCAAACGAGGGGGTTTCCTGCGTCCTTTTGGCTGCGGCTGGTTCATCCGGGAATATCTCCTGGGTAAAGGGCCATATGGCTCACCGAAAATAGACCCCACTGTCGGCGCTCCTCAGGCGGTTATCTTTCACGACTACAAGCTGGCACTGATGAAGGCTACTGCTGTCGATAGAGCCACCAGATTTGAGGAGAAAAGGGCAAAGCGGGAACAGCGCCGCGTTAATCCTGAAAATATCGAAGGTCTCGCGCAACGATTGCTGGCTCGCATGCCCTACAAAGCCCAGGGCTGCCGTTACCACAGTTTCGTTGTCTACTTTTCAAATTTGCAGAGGCTGGGCTGGGTGGAATTGACCGGGAAAGAAACACTATCGAGCTTTCAAGACCATTACCCACCGGGTCAACCGCAGAAATATTTCCGACTGACAGAGGCAGGAAAGACAGCGAGTGATGATGACTGGGCAAACCCTCTCCGGGCTCTCTACGGTCCAAATTAATGTTGTTTTCAGCCTGGCGGCAGGCTGCTGCTCCCTGTGCTAACATGAACGGCCTCTTGCCCGCATTCCCGAAGCTGGTTAACACGGCTTTCATCGTCGCACTTCACGGTTAACCCCCTTACCGGCATTACTGAAGCTAATTGGCATGTTTGGCATCGTGTGCCAACGTGAATTACCTATTATCGTCATTTTTGAAGCTGGTTAACACGCTTTCATCGTCGCACTAACAAACCTTGAACTTTGAAGCTATTGGCAGTTGGCGCTTGCACCTGGTTTTCGCCGGGCTTCACTTCAAAACAGCCGTGGAACAAGGCGCTAACGAACGCCATTTCCCCAATGACCTCTAGACCTTTCTCAGTGTTCCCCTCAATGTCAACCACGATGTTCCTCAAAGTCCCTCCGGCGAGGCCACCTTGGCTAAAGGGAATAACCCGGGTACTGACGATTGCCAACGTATCAATCGCTAACCTCTCCACCATCTTCGCCGGCATGTCCGATACTCAGGGTCTTGAACAATGGAACTACCTGCCCAGTG
>Ga0315537_1000447_pt1 | contig 31851 bp, 24 predicted proteins | sample SalMarSW160270MG_FD_203091 | JGI IMG/M metagenome (GOLD analysis project Ga0315537, IMG submission 203091) | Salt marsh sediment microbial communities from the Plum Island Ecosystem LTER, Massachusetts, United States - Salt Marsh Sediment SW1602-70 ... | reverse complement strand
ATCAATTTCAAGGTTTTACAAAAACGAGGCCGAAGGGGCTCGAACCCTCAACCTTCGGATCGACAGTCCGATGCTCTAGCCAATTGAGCTACGGCCCCGAAGTCAACTAAAAAAGTGGATTATAGTGCTCAAGGCTGCGACATGTCAAACGATTTCAGCTAAAACCCAAAAAAACAACGGCCACAATCAGCCGTATCATCCCCCTCACCACCCCTAAAACATCAGCTATTCGGCCGTTACTTTCCGGCAGCCTTTGAGCGACGAACGACAGGCTGTGACTTCGTACCCTTTCTGAAATCCTGCTCAAGCACTCTCATGGCCTTTTTGACGTCCGCCAGTTTGAGCACGCCCGTCGTCCGCCCTCCTTTTGCACCGGCTGTGCAGTAGGCGTATGAAATGTTAATGTGATTCCTGGCAAGTTTCTCCGCGACAGCAGCCAGAGCGCCCGACCGATTGGTAAGATTGACGCACAGCACCTGTGTCTCATTGCAAGGCATATTGAGATTGGTCAGCACTTCCCTGGCGCGGTCCGGCTCTTCAAAAATAACTCTCATCACACCATGCTCCACTGAGTCCATCATGGTCAGCGCTATAATATTAATCTTTGCCCGGGCGAACTCGCCGAGTATTTGGGCCAGGACTCCAGGCTTATTTACCATGAAGATTGAGAACTGAGCCGCGATATACATACCCCTATCCTTCCATTGTAAAGTTCTTTATCCGGCCGCGACAGCTTCCAGCGCGCTTTGCCTGTCGGGGAAAAATCTAAAAATCTTGTCGAGATTAGTTATGGTAAATACCCTGTGCAGTTGCGGATTTATAGCACTTATCACGACCTCACCCCCAAGCTCCTTAAGCGTCGCCCGAACCTCCAGAAGAAGACCGAGCACCTGCGAAGAGAAGAACTTGACCTGCTCGAAGTCAAATACAACCTTCGAAGGCTTGTTATTATCCACAAATTCGCGTATGCGTACCGCAGCGGCGTCTATCCCTTCATAATTACTGATTGACGTCGCCTTGAACGAGACCACCGCCACGTTATTCTGCCCGATTATTTCCAGGCCTAAATCGTCTTTCATAAGCACAGCAAGCCTCTACAACGAGCAATAATCAATTCATGATTATCTCAATTAGCCCAATCTGCGTCGAGGATTTTTTCTCAACATTTCCAACACGCTACGAAATGGCCCGGCTGTGGACCTTTCTGCTCAAAGGCGGGCATTCGTTGACGGCATATATCCTCGGCAAGCGGACAACGCGGATGAAAAGGACAGCCGCTTGGTGGATTAAGTGCACTGGGCACCTCGCCCCCGGCGGCGGTCTTCCGGCCACGACGGGCCGTGCTGACCTTGGGGATTACAGATATTAGCGCCCGTGTATAAGGGTGTAACGGATTGCCATACAATTCCCTAGCATCGGCACGTTCGACTATTCTGCCCAGATACATTACGGCGATTATGTCGCAGAAGAATTCGACTACCGCTAAATCGTGCGCAATGAACAAAAAGGTCAGGCCGAAATCATCCTGCAAGTCCTTGAGCAGGTTCAGTATCTGTGACTGGATAGAAACGTCCAGCGCGCTTACCGGCTCATCGCAAATAACTAATTCAGGCTTGAGCACCAACGCCCGCGCCACACCGATTCGTTGTCGCTGACCACCGGAAAACTCATGAGGATATCGGTTAATACACTCAGGAGACAACCCGACACGCTCGAGGATTTCACCGACCTGTGCGACAACTTCGCTCCTGCCGAGCTTCTTGTGAATCCTCAGTGCCTCACCAACAATATCCCCCACGGTCATTCTCGGATTGAGTGAGCTGTAAGGGTCCTGAAAGATAATGGTAATTTTTCTTCTTATCGCCCGAAGCTGCTTCTTGTCGGCCTCGAGAACATCAAGCCCGCCGAACGTCACACTGCCCGAAGTCGCCGGTATCAAGTGGATAATCGTCCGGGCTGCCGTTGTCTTGCCACAACCGCTCTCGCCAACCAGCCCAAGTGTCTGTCCCTTGCGTATGCTAAAAGATACCCCGTCAACAGCCTTGATGTAACCAGCCGTTCGGCGCAAAAGACCTTTCTTAACCGTGAAGTAGGTCTTTAAATCCTCAACGTTAAGCAGTAATCCGTTATTATTGTCTATACTTCGATTCATATTCGTTTCGTTCCTGCTGCGTCTGGTAATCCGTCGCATACCAACAGGCGACATGTCGCCCGGGGCGAACTTCTCTCAGCTCAGGCTCGACCGTCCGACATCTCTTGTCCTGGCCGCCTACAGGGCATCGCGGGTGAAACTTGCAGCCGGACGGGAAATGCAGCGGGTCCGGAACCGTTCCGGGTATCGTCGCCAGCCGTTCACCCTCGAAGCCTAACTGCGGCACCGACTTTAGCAGTCCCTGCGTGTAAGGATGCAAAGGCTCTTCAAAAAGCGGCTTGGCCTCGGCCTTTTCTGCTATTCGCGAAGCGTACATAACTGCGACATCATCAGCCCGCTCGGCTACGACGCCCAAATCGTGTGTAATCAACAGGATACTCATGCCATTCTGTTGCTGCAGCTCATCGAGCAAATCCAGAATCTGGGCCTGGATGGTGACATCGAGCGCGGTCGTAGGTTCATCTGCAATGATAAGGTCGGGCTGACAACTGACCGACATCGCTATCATGACTCTCTGTCGCATCCCGCCCGACATCTGATGCGGATATTCACAGGCACGTCCTTCGGCGTCGCCGATTCCAACTCTCTTTAGCATTTCGACGGCATCTGCCCATGCCCGCTCTGAATCCTTTTTTTGATGCAGCTTTATGGCCTCTGCAATCTGCTCACCGACGGTAAAGACCGGATTAAGGCTGGTCATGGGTTCCTGAAAAATCATTGCGATTTGGTTGCCGCGTACGTGCCGCATCTGCTTTTCGCTCAACCGCAGCAGGTTTTTTTCTTCGAGCATTATTTTCCCTGAGACAATTTTCCCCGGCGGGTCGGGCACTAATCGCATTATTGATAATGCCGTCACGCTCTTGCCGCAGCCGCTCTCGCCGACCAGCGCAAAGGTCTTGCCCTTTTCTATTGCGAAACTAACGCCCTGCACCGCTTTGGCCAGACCGTCTTCGGTGAAAAAGTGCACGCTCAAATCATCAACCGCAAGCAAAGTACTATTATTCATGCAGCCTTCCTCAGTCGCGGGTCAATCGCATCTCTGAGCCCTTCCCCAACCAGGTTATATGCAAGAACGGTAAGAAAAATGGCCAGTCCCGGAAACAGGGTCAGCCACCACAGAAACCGACCGGTGGTGCTCACACCGAGACTCAGCATCTGTCCCCAGCTTGGAGTAGGCGGCGCAACACCAAAGCCCAGAAAGCTCAGGGCAGCTTCAATAAAGATTGCACCGGCGATTCCGAACGTCGCTTCAACAAGGACCGGCGCTATGCCGTTGGGCAGCATGTGCCTGAACAGTACGCTGCGTAGTGGAAGACCCAGCGATACAGCAGCTTGTACGAAATCCTGATTGCGCAGCTTGAAAAACTCGGCCCTGACGAACCGGGCATTAGCCGTCCACGTCGTCAGCCCGATGATGACCATAATATTGAACAGGCTCCTCTGCCAGTATGCGACGATAGTGATAATCAAAAAGAACACGGGAATCGCCATCATAATTTCAACAAGCCGCATCCCGATGAAATCTACCTTGCCTCCGAAATAGCCAAGTATCGAACCAATGAAAACACCGATAAGGCTCGAAATGCCCACAGCCACAAAGCCGACCGAAAGAGATATCCTGCTGCCGTAAATCAGCCTGCATAGAACGTCGGAACCGACGTCGTCTGTGCCAAGCCAGTGCTCTTTACTGGGCGGCTGCTCGCGTACCTTCAGGTCCGTTCGTGCATAGCCGTAAGGTATGGGGGCAAAAATCGCATCTGACGCCCTGCCCGAACTTATCAACCCTTTGTAATCGGTAGCATCAAGTCTGCGCGGCATAAATACGAAAAACAAAATGCTGCCGACTAATAATATCGAAGCGTTTATCAGTAACTGCCGCGTGAGAACCTGTCCCCTGACCGACGGTTCGATATTCCTTCGGTTCCTTCGGATCAATATAAGCTGCCATATCCCTATAGCCGCTGCCAGAAGAATAGAATAATCGCTTGCCGTAAGCGATGCGAACAGTGGAAACATCAGCTTGCCGTCAAGGCGAATCATAAACGGCTTGTCATTGGCCAGAAACGGCGCCAGAACCGCCAGTGCGAACAGGATAACAATTAAAACCAGGTTTACGACGTTGAGTTTGTTCTTGACGAATTCACGCCGAACCATCTCGCCGTATGACACACCCCAGCTTTTTTGTTGGGCCGATATCTCAACCATAATTATCAAACGCTACTTTCGAAACTCACTCTCGGGTCAGCAACTGCATAGGCGATATCGCCGAGAAGCAAACCCACAAGATTCATCAGTCCCGCTATGGTAGCGACAGCCATAACGACGTTATAATCCCTGGTAGTAACCGCCTCGAACGCCAGCATTCCCATACCGGGGATACTGAAGATTCTCTCGATGATGACCGAGCCGCCGAGCATGGCAGGCAGCAGCGTGGCCATGATGGTGATAACGGGGATGATACTGTTGCGAAAAGCATGTCTGAAAATAACCGTTACATTGGACAGCCCCTTCGCCCGCGCCGTCCGCACGTAGTCCGCTCGCAGGCTCTCCAGCATCCCGGCCCTGACCTGCTTGGTCAGATACGCAAAGCCGCTGTAAGTAAGACAAATCACCGGCAGCACCAGATGCCACAGCCTGTCCGTCAACCACGGAAAGAACGGCAGAGTATCAGCCTGGTTGCTTGACAGCCCCGCAGGCGGAAACCAGCTCACAAATGCAGGCCCGCAAAAATAACCTATCAACAACTGGCCCACAAGCATCGCAGGCAGCGACCAGAGCATGAAAAGAACGACCGAACTGAACTGGTCGAAGAAGCGCTTGTGCCGCACCGCCGCTAACATACCCGTCGGAATAGATACTACATATATAATGACAAAAGCTATCAGATTGAGCGTCAGTGTAATCGGCAATCGTTCCTTTATAAGCTCGATTACCGGCCTGTGATGCTTGATTGAATCTCCGAAATTGAACGTCACCACGTGCTTGAGCCAGTTGACGTACTGGACGGGAATCGGCTTATCGAGACCGTACAATTGCATCCGCGCCTTGCGAACGTCCGCGGCACGCTGAGCATCGAGCTGACCGCCAGGCCCCATAGACAGGCTGACCGGGTTACCCGGCGCAAGCCTGCTGATTCCAAAAACTATAATCGTGATACCCAGCATTGTGGGTATCATCAACAGCAATCGTCTTATGATATACGTCGTCATATTCTAATTAACATCTGCGGCAGACCGCCGGGTTATTGTCACTTATACTTTTGTTCTTCCCGGGGAACATACCATTCGTGTTCATCGATGCCGAGCTTGTGAATTATCACATTCTCAAAACGCCTGTCCAGAAACCGCTGCTCGGGCCTGGTGTAAATAAATGTGTAAGGCTGCTCCTCGTGAAGAATCCGGTGAAAGCGATGATACAACTCATTGCGTTTATCCTTGTCGAGCGTTTGCCTTGCCTGCTCAATCAGCCTGTCGGCTTCGGGATTATTAAACCGTACGTAATTCGAGCCTTTTTCTATCTGAGAAGAATGCCATATCTGATACGGGTCGCTTTCGATACCCCCTCCCCATGCCATATTAAGCGCATCGAAATCCCGGTCCATCACCCTTTGAGTAAAAACCGACCACTCATACGGGTCAATAATCACTTCTATTCCCGCCCGCGCCAAAGAATCCTTTACAAATTTCGCCATCTGTTCGTGAAGATTACTTCCACTGACTATCATATACCTGAACCTGAAAGGCACCCCGTCCTTATCTCTAACGCCGTCGCCGTCACTGTCAACCCATCCCGCTTCGTCCAGAAGCTTTTTTGCCCTTTGCGGGTCATAAGGCCACGGCTTGATATTCCGGTCGTTCTGCGGACCGTAAATGTAAAAAGGACCGGTCGGAATCTCAGCTTCGGGATTTCGCAGAATATTGTCCTTTATTGACTCACGGTCAATCAGCTCTGTCAGCGCCAGCCTGACCCTTCGGTCGGCAAAAAAAGGCCTGGCCTGATTCCACCCAATCCAGAAATATCCTGTATTGCCCGCCGACCAGTAAGACAAACAGTAAAAATTCTCCCTGAACTGCTCATCGTTCTGCTTTTCGGTAAACTGCTCGGGTAAAGGCCGAAAATAATCCACCTCGCCTGATATTAGCGACTGCAGCGCCGCTGTATCATTCGTAATAAAACGGTACACTATCTTTTTGATTTTCGGCTTCTCGCCCCAGTAATTTTCGTTCCGATTAAGAACTACCTGGCTGCCGACATTCCATTTCTCGAATACATAAGGCCCACTGCCTACCGGGTCCGTTCTCCTGTTGTTAAACTGCTGAGCATTCGTGTACTCGTATGCGTGTTTGGGATGAATAGGCATCGAACCGAGAAAACCCAGCGAAAGAAAATATACCTTCTTCATATAAAACTTTATCTCCCGCTCGTTAATCTTCTCGTACCGGTCAACATCTGCAAAATAATTTGCGTACCCAGGCGCATCGACATTAGGGTCCGTTATCGTTTCGAATGTAAATATAACATCATCCGTCGTTACAGGCTCGCCGTCCGAAAAAACGATGTCGTCGCGCAGCTTGAAATATATCTCAAGGCCGTCATCCGAAATCGAGAACTCCTCGGCAAGTACTCCCCTGTATTCGAACTCGTCCGGTTTATATTCAATCATACCCTCGAATATATTTCCCCGCACAATCCACCGCGTCGACCACGTCGACGCCTCTATAATTTCGTTCAGTGTCGCAGGCTCTGCTGACAAACACCAAACTAACCAGTCCCCCTCGTTAGCCTCGTTCCCGGCCCCGGTAAAATCATCAGCGCTTTGCACCGTGCCCCCGCTCAATGCGGCAGGCCTTGGACGCTGCATCGACTGCAAATGTTTTATCAAACTCTCCAGCCTTTCGTACAGCCGCTCGGCCTGCATCATCGAAAGTACCTGAAACAGAACTATGACAAGAAAAAATAAAAATATGAAAAACTTGAATATTCCACTTCGTCCGTTCATATCTGCTTCCTGAAAACCCCTGTCGAACCAAACTTATTTATAACGCTGCCTGTCTTTCGGCACGTACCATTCCCAGTATTTTAACCCGAGCTTGTACACCTTAACATTCTCGAACCGCCTGTCTATCGGCCTGAACGTCGGCCTGGCATAAAGAAACGTATAAGGCTGCTCTTCGTGAAGAATCCTGTGCACCCTGTGGCACAGCGAACTTCTCTCGCCGTCATCCATAGTCCTGCGTATCTGCTCTAACAGCCGGTCAATTTCCTCGTTGCGATACCCGACGTAATTCGAGCCGCGATTGCCAATCTGGCTCGAATGAAAAAGCTGATAATCATCTTCGAATATATCGCCGCCCCAGCCCATAACCATCGCATCGAATTCCCTGTCGGTTATCTTTGTCATTATCACCGACCATTCGTACGGGTCCGGAATCACATCAATGCCGACCCCGGCCGCTTCGTCTTTGAGCAGCTTGGCGAGCCGCTGATAAAAAGCGCTGTCACTCGAATACATAAACTTGAATCTAAACGGCACACCGTCCTTGTCACGCACCCCGTCGCCGTCCGTATCGACCCACCTCGCCTCATCGAGAAGCTCTGCCGCTCTTTGCGGGTCGCAAGGCCACGGCTTGATATTCGGGTCGTTCTGCGGGCCGTTGATAAAATACGGACCGCTTATACCTCGGCCGTACCCTTTAAGCAGCTTTTCAATAATCTGTTCGCGGTCAATAATATATGTCATCGCCAAACGGACACGCTTGTCACTGAAAAAAGGCGTATCCTCATTCCACCCGATATAATAAAAAGGCGCACCCGGATTCCAGTACGAAAGGCAGCGAAACTCCTTATTAAACTGCTCATCCCCCGCCAGCTCGGCGTACTGGTCCGGCTCAGGAATTATTATGTCAACCTGGTGCGACCTTATAGCCTGCACTGCTGCGACCGCGTTGGTTATAAAGCGGTACACAATCCTGTCGAGCTTCGGCTTTTCGCCCCAGTAATTTTCATTTCGCTTCAAAACTATTTCTTTGCCCGTGTCCCATTTCCAGAACACATAAGGCCCGCTTCCAACAGGGTCGGAAATCCTCGAATTAAATTGCCGCGCGTCAGTGAACCCATAAATATGCTTCGGATACACCCCGATGTCCCAGAACGAAGTATTTTCCAGACTCTTGAAGTATGCCCACTTAAGCACGAACTTCACCGTACGCTCATCAATTTTTTCCGCGCGCTTGACGTTGTCGAAAAGATTCGCCAAATCAGCAGCGTCCACCTTCGGATTAATAATCGCTTCATAAGTAAAAATCACGTCATCGGCCGTTACAGGCACGCCATCCGAAAAGTAAATGTCGTCCCTGAGGTGATATGTAATCTCGAGACCGTCGTCGGAAATTTCGTAGCTCTCGGCCAGCCACGGCTCAAGCGTCAATTCATTAAAATCGTACGTCAGCAGCGACTCGAATATGTACGGCACTGTAATCCACTTCGAGTATATATCCCTTTCAACTGAAAGCTGGTTCAGCGTCTTGGGCTCGACCCTGAACGCCCAGACCAGCCAGTCTCCGGCGTCGGGGGCTTGCTCGCCTTTTCCGCTATTGCCGCCCTGAGCCTGCTGAACGATAACTTCACCACTGAGCATCGTCTCAAGCTGATTAAGCGCGCGGTAAAACCTGTCCGACTGAACCATGGAAACAATTTGCAGGATGATTATAGTAACTAAAGCTGTTACAAGTAAAAGTCCCCGCGCACCGGCACGACCGTTCATATAAACAAACCTCCGTTGTTTGTTTCAATAAGCAATCCGTTGCGATACAGTTTCTATTTATTCACGGTCGGCGGCCCGGACAGTTCACGAGGCTGCGTCAGCCTGCTGCCGTCATCGGCCGAGCCGTAATCAAACCCGAACTTACGCGGCAGTTCGCCTGTCCTTGTTGCGTCACCCAACAATCGGCCGTGCTCCAGAAACAGGGCACTGTCATCATCAAGCTCAACCGCCCGTCTTATCACCGTCTGCTGCAACCCGGTAAGCTTGCCGATACACTTGTCCTCCGTCTCCACAAGTATCGACGCCAGTTGCTGTCTCTGCTCTTCATTGAGCGACACTTCACCTCTCAGGACCATGATGCACTTCTGCATTATATATGAATAAAGCTGCGCAAAGCGACTGCCAAACTCGCCGGCCTTGCTGTCTTTCACTTGAAGCTTATCACACAGCAGTTTTAACAATTTCATATCAACAGATGAGACTGTCGCCGTCCAGTTTGAGTATTCCTCGATGCGCATATCAGCCATCTTCAGCAAAAGATTTTCAGTCTGCTTGCTGCCGGCCACGGCGGCCAAATCAGCCATGACGCGAACAACTTCAGGTGTGGCTGTTTCGACTATGCTTTCAAACTTCGAGGCTATTCTTTCCACAACAGCCGAATTGCCCGAAGCAACTTCGAGCTTCGCTATAAGCCTGCGACTGGTCAGGGCACGAGCCGCCCAGTATTGAACCGATTCGTCCCGGTCATCCAGCGCCTCTAATGCAATGTCGACAAGACGCGGATTCTCAAGCTGGTAAACCAGAATCGCCAGATTGGTACGCACTCTATACCGCTTTGTGTTATCTTCGAGTCCCACGGTCTTGGCAAATGCTTCACCGATATATTTACGCAGATACTTGGAGTACTGCTCGGCGTACTGAGATTGCTCACTCTGTCTTGTCACTATAATTGTACGCAGTCTCGCCACCTGCGTGAAATCCACCGTATTGACCAGTTCATCAATCGCATCCCGTATGAACTGCTCGATAATTCCAAAATCCTCATCGCCAAGTACGTCTTTCTGCCGTACTCCGTCAATACCTCTGGTGTCAACCGCCCGGCAGACAGAAGTAAACAAAGTCATTAGTACCAGAACTGCACAAACCAGAGAGCTTGTTCTCATTTGGCGAAAAACCCCTAAAAAAGCATTCTTTAGCCGCCCCGGGACGGTTTCGAGATTCTCCAGATTAACGCCCGACGGGGCTCCTGTCAAGCTAATTCACTTGCCCGTAACCACTTGTAAATTCGTCAATAACAGCCCTTTTCTTTATAGTTATACCTATAAAATATACCCATAGCCCCATCTCAGGACTTTTGCGTGCACAAATGAGCACAATTGCTACTATAATCTACATGCTAACAGCCGCTGGGAGACTTTAGTGACGTGACTGAAAATATGCCAAAACTCGAAAATGCGGGACCATGCAGAGTCCTGATGAAACGCTCCGGAGATATGTTCGTGGACGCGGACATTTTCATTTCCGACCGCATCAACCTCGAGCCCGCCGCGGTGCGCCAACTTTACGACGCTGCATCTCTGCCGCCTGCAAAACGGGTGCTCGCCACTGCTGATATTCACGTCGGCTTCGGCGTGCCCATTGGCTGCGTCCTGGGCATGAAGGACGCTATAATGCCCGCAGCGGTCGGCTACGACATCAATTGCGGAATGCGCCTGCTCTCAACACCTTTCAGCCGAGGCCAAATCGACACCGCCGCCATCGCCCAGTCTATCGCCCGCGACATCCCGCTCGGAGAGGGAAAGGAAAATTTGAATCTCGACCGGAAAAATTTAGAAGCGGTTGCACAGCAGGGAGTAAAATCAATCCCCACTCTGGCCCGGCATATCAATCACCGGGCATGGGAAGCGTTTGACCAGGACGAATTCGACCGGGACTTACAGAGAATCGAAGACAACGGGCAGATGCCCGGCGAAATGTCAACGATACCCAAAATGGCAATTGAAAAAGGCGCAAACCAGCTCGGCACACTCGGCGGCGGCAACCACTTTATTGAGATTCAATATATTGAACAAATCTTCGATGAGGATTTAGCCAAAAACTTCGGCCTTTTTAAAAATCAGATTGTGGTAATGATTCACTCCGGCTCACGCAGGTTCGGCTACGAAATCGCCGACCACTACATGAACGTCGCCGCTTCACTGCCCGGCATGGCTCTCAGGCACAAAATGCTCAGCTTCATAACAACCGACAACCGCTATAGTGAAGATTACATCAAAGCCATGTCCGCCGCCGCCAATTTCGCATACACAAATCGACACATCATGGCCCTGCTGGTCAGGCGATGTTTCAATCGAATGTTCGGACCGGCGCCTTTGAAGCTTATATATGACGTCACCCACAACATGGCAAAGCTCGAACAGCATAGCGCCGGCCAATTATGGGTGCATCGAAAAGGCGCCACTCGCGCCTTCGGCCCCGACAGGATGACAGCAACCCCGTTTGCCCGAACCGGCCAGCCGATTATTACCCCCGGCTCGATGGGTACCGCAAGCTACCTGATGGTCGGCACCGGCAACAGCGACGAGTCGCTTTGCTCTGTCAACCACGGCGCAGGCCGGGTTATGAGCCGCTCGGCAGCGCTCGGAAAAAACCGCAGAGGAAGAATAATCAGCGCCCCGGCAATAACCGACGACCAGTTCAAACGCAGTATGGCGGGTATAAACCTCATTACCCCCAATAAGAAAAAGGTAAAAGAAGAGGCACCCGACGCATATAAGGATATTGACGAAGTAGTCAGAATCGTGGTCGAGCGAGGCTGGGCCAAAAAAGTCGCCAGGATGCGCCCTTTGGCCGTATTAAAAGGATAGCAGGTGATTATTGGGCAATCGCGGCACACGGATTCTAATGTTTGCAATTATTCCCTGTATTATGTATCTTGGTACTTAGTCTAAAAAATACTGAATGTCATAATAAGTCGGTCCCGGCAAATATGTCTGATACGAAATCGCTTCTTGGAATCCCGGTAATATTATTGCTCAGCCTCGCCTGTCTGAGCTCCGGGTACAAATGTAATGGCATGAACACACCTGCCGCACCGAATATTCCCGCTATCGCAGAGCCGAATGTGTCGGGCCTTATCGGTGCCGTCAAAATCGTCGATACGAACACCGCAGAGCCAAATGAACAACAGGACAACAACCCTTCCGACGCCAATGACAAAGACCCCAACACGGCTGCCCAGTCGGCAGGCGATACTTTCAACAAAGCTTTCGAGCAAATTTTCTCTGAATATGTTGACAAGAATGGAATGGTCAATTACGACAAGCTTCACAGGTACCCGCTCCAGATGAGGGCTATTCTGACCCAGTTGGCGATTCTCGACCTTCAGGAGTACGAATCATGGACGAGGAACGAAAAACTCGCATTCTGGATAAACACTTTCAATCTCAAGATGATCGATATTATATGTGAGAACTACCCTATCGAAAGCAAGCGTCTCAACAGGCTGTGGTGGCCGCCGAACAGCATACGGCACATACCGCCAATAAGCAGCGTCGGCACACCCAAATGGAACGACTATAAGTTTATCGTTATGGATGAAGAGTTCACGCTTAATGAAATAGACAGAAGGTTCTTCAGAAAAGATTTCGCCGACCCGCGCGTATTTCTCGCCCTGTCTTTCGCCAGCCTCGACAGCCCCCCGATTAGAAACGAACCCTACTACGGCAAAGACCTCGACAGGCAGCTCGACGAACAGGTAAAACGGTTTCTGTCCGGCCCCGGCGGCATCAGTATTGACAGACAAAAGAACTGGGTCGAACTGTCAACTCTGTTCGAGCCCAAATGGCCCTGGTATGGTGCGGAATTTTTGGCTAAGTACCGCACCGACAAAAAGTTCAAAAGTCAAACTCCGGAACTCGCAGCGGTCCTGAATTTTATCACCAGCTACATAGACGAACGCGACGTCGCATATCTCGAAACCGGCAATTACTCCATCAGATTCAAGGCCTATGACTGGCGGGTGAATGAACAATAAAATCCGCCCCTCTGAGCACAAGACATATTCTTTTTTGGCTTGACGGCCTGAATAAACGCATTTACTATTTTCGCTTTCGATACAGAAAAATACTTTTGAGAAGGTATTTAAACCATGACAAGAACGAAAAAAGCATCCAACCCGTATTGTGATACCGACACCTATCTCTTTACGAGCGAATCGGTTACGATGGGCCATCCAGACAAGGTGGCCGACCACATCTCGGACGCGATACTCGACGCTATGATTGCGCAGGACCCGAAAAGTCGCGTCGCCTGCGAAACTATGGTAACTACAGGTGTTGTAATAGTCGCCGGAGAAATTACCTCCAGGGCGGTGGTCGATATCCCGACAATAGTCCGCAACACCATCAAAGAAATTGGTTACATCGACCCGGCCGCAGGCTTCGACTACGAGCACTGCGCAGTTATGGTCAATCTCGACAAGCAGAGCCCCGACATCTCACAGGGCGTCACGCAAGGAAAAGGACTCCACAGGGAACAGGGCGCCGGCGACCAGGGACTGATGTTCGGCTTCGCCTGCAAAGAAACTCCTGCTCTTATGCCGATGCCGATTCAGCTTGCTCACATGCTGACCCTGCGCTTAGAGAAGATGCGGCAGAACAAAAAGCTGCCCTGGCTGCGCCCCGACGGCAAAAGCCAGGTCACCATCGAATACAAAAACGGCAAACCGAAACGAATACACACCGTCGTCGTCTCGACGCAGCATAGCCCTTCGATACCTTACAACAAACTCCGCAAGCAGATTATCGAGCACATAATCAAACCCGTTATGCCCAAACGCCTGCTCGACAAAAATACCGTCTTTCACATCAACCCGACCGGCAGATTTGTCGTCGGCGGCCCGCACGGCGACTGCGGCCTGACCGGCAGAAAAATTATCGTCGATACCTACGGTGGACGCAGCAGCCACGGCGGCGGGGCATTCTCAGGAAAAGACCCCTCCAAGGTGGACAGAACCGCCAGCTACATGGCAAGATACATAGCCAAGAACATCGTAGCCGCCGGACTTGCCGACACCTGTGAGGTCCAGCTTTCGTATGCCATCGGCGTCGCCGAGCCTGTCTCGGTGCTGATAGACACCGAAGGCACCTCTAAAATAAGTGAGAAGAAGCTCAGCCGGATTGTGCGAAAATTATTCCCGCTCAAACCCAAACAGATGATTGACCATCTCAAACTCGCAAGACCAATATTCGCCGAAACAAGTCACGGCGGACATTTCGGAAGGGCCCTGCCCAACTTCACCTGGGAAAAGACCGATATGGTCAGCAAGCTGCGAAGGGAAGCCGGCCTGCCCCGTAAAAAATAAAATTGCCTCCGCAATCCCTTGCTGGGTATATTACCCTGCAAAAGCAGGTCGCTGCAAAAAATGGACGTTCGGATTCGTACTTTTTTGCTTCGTGAAATCCGACCCGTCGCCGGATTTCAGGATAAAAAACTTGAAAAGTGCATGATACCTTTAATTTCTTAATTCGTCTAAGCAGCTAATGTCAAGATTGCTGGTATTTGTGTCGCTATTGCTTCTCGCAACCGCAGGCTGCCGCCCGCCTTGCCCGCCGGACCCCACCGACCGCGTAAGCAAGCTACTTATGGAGCAGTTCGACCATGAACCGCACAACCGCATGGGAGCCTATCCTTCTCCAACCGTCGCAACACGCTTTCTCGACCCTAATCGTTTAGGGCCGCATCACTACCAGTTCAGCCTCGCGGAAAAAAACGGCATAGTATTTACCTGCAAGGCAGGCCATATAGATATTTTTCACGTCCGTGAGGCCGCCGACTGGGCCGCTTTCCTCGCGGCGAAAACCTTTCAACATCTAAATAACGGCGACGCCGAGTTTTCATTCAAACTCAAGGAAGGCTCAATCGGCTTTGTACGGCTCACTTATCCGCCCGCCTGGCAGCGCCTCAGCCCGCAGGAAAAGCAACGCCTCGCCTCTAATGTTTCCGTTCGGCTCGGACAGTACCTCGGCTACACCGTAGGAACCTGGCACGAAATAGTCACCTGGTATGGCTATAAGTCAAAGGGATTCTACCCCGAATTCCCCTCCGCCTTTTCCTGGGAAGATAACTTCTCCAATCTCCTCGGCTGCGATATCAGCGTACTGGCACTGCTCGATACCGACCATAACTACGACGAGGCCGTGACCTTAACCCTGAACAAGGAACTTCAAAAGCTTGATGTCCAGCCCCTTGAAGTCGCCGAAAGCGCCGACCAAAGCGTCAAGGGACTCTGGTTCTCAGGCAGTATACCCGGCATCCTCGATATGAAAAAAAGAAACTTCGACATAGGCATCGACGACGGATTTGTCACACCTTCTGTTGTGCCTGATATCTGCCAATGTAAAGGAATCCAGCCGCAGTCCTTCCCCGCGCCGACGCTTGATTCTCTGGCGCAATACGGCTTTTCAGCCAGGTTCGAGATTCAGCCCAGAGAGTGGGAAAAAAACAGGATACTCAGCATCATTTATCCGGATGAGCAAACAAAGGGAAAAAGCATTGAGCCTGCCAAACACTTTGCCGTCATTATGAGCCATATCATTGGTGATGCAGAAAAAAGATTTGGCCCCCATCTCGCCCATTTGTCAAACTATTAAAATTCCCCCCGCCGACTTCATACTTTTTTCTGATTGAGGCGAGCACACAGAATTGATTATACCCTGCTTGTCGCGGCGCAGCGTAGCGAAAACGGATACCCTGTACTTTAGCGCATTATCCAGCTCATGCCTGCGAATGTCATCTTCGGCTCGGCTCGAAAGGCCGGGTCGCCGCTGAATTTGTAATCCAGCTCAAGTGTCTTTCGCAGAAAAACCTTCGTAGGCTCGCCATCCTCTTCGGCCGCGGGATAATCGACGACAATTGTTTCGTTACTCAGACCTGCAACAAAAAGACTGACTTGCTTAGCCTGCATATCGAAATCAGGCCAGATGATTGCGATGTCCCTCGTGTTGTCCTGGCCCTGCAGTATCCGCATCCCGCTTGGGTCGAGCGACTCGAGGAACGGGTACATACCGCGATGCCTTGTCTTTATATTCTCGAATACTTCCGGCGACACGCCCCTGCCCGCCGGGATAATCTCGAATGTATCGGTCATCAGCTCACACTGCGGATAAAACTCAACATCATCGCCTGTATTGTTGGTAACCGTAAGAATCAGGTACCAGAAGCGAACCGGCTGACCGCCCTGCTCGGGCCTGAGCATAATCTGCTGCAGCTGTTCGTACTGCACGTCGACCGTCCAGTCCTGCGGCCGCTGAACCACCGCCGGCTTCGGTGCAGCCATCGCCAGGCAGGTCACTGCAATCACAAGACTTAATAGACACACAAGAATTCTCATCGGCAACCCCTCAAAATGTAAATACCGAGCATTTCTCATATTTTACACGATAATGCCTCATAAGCCAAGTGTTTTCTGCCGGCGATTTGGCGTCCCCTGCTGCCGGTCAACCGAGTTCCCCTCCGTCAAATAATAATTGCCTAAGGCCCCGATTTGCATTATTTTATCGGCCTGTGGTGAGCTTGTCGAAGCCGCTGGTTAATCGTCAACGCCCGTATCAGGATGATAGTATGGCCGAAGAGCAAGAACAGCTTCTGCAGAAAATTGAGCCGCTGCTCGAAGCCGAGAACAAGACCACACTCCGCAAGGCCCTGGCCGAATACCGCAGCAGCGAAATCGCCGAAGTAGTCGATATTGTCGATGACGACGACCGCCGCCTCATCTTCGACGTGCTCGATATGGAAACCAGCGCCGAAGTCCTCGAAAAAGTAAGCGAAGCAACCAGGAAACAGTTGTTCGAGCTGCTCAAAAATCACGAGCTGCGGGCAATAATACTGGAGCTCGGACCAGACGAGGCCGCGGACCTGCTGGCCGAACTGCCCGACGAAGAGTGTCAGCAGCTCCTTGCCGATATCTCACCGGCAAAGGCCACACACATCCGAAAGCTGATGAGCTACAGTGAAGACTCGGCCGGCGGCATTATGGACCCCGTCCTTATCAGCGTCACCGAGGACGCCACCGTCGCCGAAGCCGTCAGCAAAATCCGCGCCGCCGAAATCGACGAGGATTTTTTCAGCGTCTTTGTTGTCGATAACAAAAGCAAGTTCGTCGGAGACGTCCGTATCAGGCACCTTATAACCTCCCCGGAAGACAAACATATAAAAGAATTACTCGACCCCGACGCGATTTATGTCTATGCCGACGCCGACCAGGAAGAAGTCCGCAATATCTTCAGAAAAAATGATCTCATTTCCGCACCCGTCCTCGACCGCAGTAACCGGCTGATAGGAAGAATCACCGCAGACAGAATCATCGAAGTGGCCGAGGAAGAAGCCGCCGAGGACTTATACGCCATGGCTGGCACCGATCCCGACGAGCTCGACACTTTCAGCATGTTCAACGCCGCACGGGTGCGAATGACCTGGCTGCTGCCCTGCCTGCTTGGCACCGCCGTCACCGCACTTGTTATGACCTTTTTCAGGGATTTCAATCCAACAGTCTTCGTCGCTGCCGTCTCTTTCGTCCCTATGATTGCGGCAATCAGCGGCAACGCAGGTCTGCAAACCTCGGCCATAGTCGTTTCGGGCCTGGCCACCGGTCACCTCGCCGCACTGAAACTCTCGCAGGTCTTCACTCGCGAAGTGCGAATCGCCATGATCGTCGCGCTCGCCTGCGGAATCGCCGGAGGCCTCCTCTGTTTTGCCTTGTTCCAGCTCAAAGCCGACCTGCCGCATACGGTGCAGGTAACAAGGCTGGTCTCTGCGTTCAGCGTGGCTATGTTCTCTGCCATAATGGTCTCGACGACCCTCGGACTGTTCCTGCCATTCCTCTTCAGAAAAATAGGTATCGACCCCGCTATCAGTTCCGGCCCCCTCGTGACAACCGCCAACGATTCTATCAGCGTCGCAATATATATGACCCTGGCCGTTGTGCTGGCAGGCTGAGGAAAATGACTTAGCTTAGGTGCCGAAAGTACCGATATATCGAAGTTCCAACACTTGACAATATGGCCGAATGTCTTATAATAATGGGTCTTTGGAGTCTTTATCGGGGTTCTTGAGAATACAAAACCCTTCTCGATCCGTTGGGCAACAGGAGCCAGCTTAGTTTACTCGACCTTGGATTATATTATGACAAACGAACAGCCTATTTCCACTGGAACCTCGCCAGGAGTTCCCGCCAGGCTTGACAAATATTTCCATGCGGCCGTCACAAATAAGGCGAGCGACCTTCACCTCAAGGCCGGCCAGCCCGCCAAACTGCGTATCAGCGGTCAGCTTAAAGATACCTCCGGAGAAGTGATGACCAAAGAATTTATCGAAGAATCAGTCCTCGAAATACTAACGCCCCAACAGAGAGACTTTTTCAAACGGCACGGGACGCTTGACTTTGCATACGAGCTTGACGACGAGAACCGTTTCAGAATAAATATTTTCCATCAGCGTGGCGCGGTGAGCATGGCCGCAAGGCGGGTCGAATCAACCGTCCCACGCTTCGAACAGATTAATCTGCCGAACACGCTGGAGAAAATCGCAGACCGTGCCCAGGGCCTCGTATTGGTCGTCGGACCGACCGGAGCCGGTAAGACAACGACTATCGCCGCAATGATTGACTTTATCAACCGGACGCGTTCCTGCCATATCATTTCTATCGAAGACCCAATCGAATACGTATTCAAGGACAAAAAAGCCATCGTCTCCCAGAGAGAAATAGGGATAGACGTTCGCGATTTCAACGATGCGCTGACTTATCTTATGCGGCAGGACCCGGACGTCGTATTCATAGGTGAGATGCGCGATTCAGCCACCGTCACCGCCGGTATGAGGGCCGCCGAAACAGGCCATCTCGTATTCGGAACAATGCACTCGGCTAATGCCTCACAGGCCGTCGGCAGGCTTCTCGACTTATTCCCCCAGAATGAGCGCGACCAGGTCAGAAAAACGCTTAGCCTTTCGATAAAAGCTATCGTAAGCCAGTTGCTTTTGCCGTGTATAAAGGAAGGTATTGACCGAATACCAACACTTGAAATAATGTTGGCTAATCCCGAAGTCAGAAAGCTCATAGCTGAAGGCAGAGAAGGAGATTTGCCGGCGGTAATAAAATCATGCCGGGAAGAAGGCATGCTTGACATTACCTACAATTTGTGTCAATTGGTAAAGGACGGGTACGTTGACCCCAAGGTGGCTTTCAAGCACGCACCCAATGCAGAAGAGCTCAAAATGGCTCTCAAAGGTATACGTGCCAGCACCACCGGAATTATGTAAGGGGCTCCAATACGAAAAATAGCGTTTGCCGAACCCCTGTGATACGTTTGATATTTGGTAACGGAGTGTTAAATGCCTGATATTCTTCTTGTCGCCGTCCAGTTCGGCGGATACATCTCGATTGCCAAGTTCGTTGCTTTCCCTGTTCTGCTTTTCGCCTGGCTCTGGGTCGTGGGCTGGATTAATGATGACGCAAAATCCATAGGCACTAAAGACGACCTGTGGACCGGTATAATCCTCGCTGCGGGCGCCGTCGGTGCACTGCTCTGGCTGATGATTCCGATTTTTTTCGTCGGCCTGCTGCTCTATATTATTATGGTTGCCGCCGCGTTACTGAGCTACGTAATGCACCGAAATTCCATCGTGCCGGAATTTGAAAAAATTCTGACCCCGGACCACATCGCTGGACTCTTCTCCTCCAATCGGCCAAAGAAAGGCGAGGGGTTTGAAGACCTTGTCTTTATCACCACAAACGATAACGAGATTTCTGTACCAGAACCCAGAACAAAGGAATTCTTCGGCTTTAAAATCGCGTACGATATATTCAAAGATATTCTTTATCGCAGAGCCGGTAATGTCGTACTGCAGCCCGGCGCCAACGCCTACACACTCAGTTATATCGTTGATGGTGCGACGCTGAAACAACCCGATATGGCAAAAGACAAGGTCGATACGCTCGCCGGTTTTCTCAAGCAGCTCGCGAGCCTCGACGTCTCCGAAAAGCGAAAACCCCAAAAGGGTACGTTCAGAATCACTCAGGAACAGGGAACCAGCCAGTGGGAAATCGCCACCGCAGGTTCAACCGCCGGAGAACAGATAAGGCTCAAACAAGTCACGCAGGATACAGCGATGCGGCTGTCCGAATTAAACCTCCTTCCTGAACAATACGAGCAGATGAATTCTATCGCCGGCATGAAGAAGGGCCTGTTCCTTATATCCGGGCCGAGATTGTCAGGCGTCACAACGACCTTTTACGCACTGTTAAGAAATCACGATGCATTTATCAACAGCATAAGCTCACTCGAGCTGAATCCGACGGTTGAGCTGCCTAACGTCACCCAGGAAGTCTTCTCACTGGGCAACAGCGGCACCAGCACTTATGGCAAAAAGCTCCTGTCAATCGTGCGAATGAGCCCGGACGTGCTCGGCGCCGTAGATATTAAAGATGCCGAAACAGCCAAGGTCGTCTGCCACGCCGCCAAAGAAGGAGCTACAGTTTACGCCACCATAGAAGCCGACAGCATCATCACCGCCATAGGTAAAATGCTCAAGCTTATCGGTGACAGAAAACGCCTCGCCGAGACCATCATCGGTGCAAGCAACCAGCGTCTGGTCAGAATGCTCTGCCCGGAGTGCAAACAGGCTTACGAACCCAACAAGGAGCTGGTAAGGAAATTCAATATCCCGCCGCAAAAGGCCAAGGTCTTGTACAGAGCGGGAAAACTCGTTTACGACAAACGCGGCAAAGGTTACCCATGCAAGACCTGTCATGAGATTGGTTATTTCGGAAGGACTTGCGTCTTCGAGACTATCGTTATGGACAACGAGCTGAGAAGAGCCCTCTTCGAAGCCAAATCACTGCAGGAGCTTTCGATGCAGTTTAGAAAAGCAAGGATGAAGTACCTGCAGGAGCAAATGCTCGAAAGGGTGCTGGACGGCACAACTTCAGTGGACGAAATGATAAGGGTCCTGTCGCCGTCTAAGCAGGGCCGGCCGAGGCCTTCTGCATAAGTCATATATCTAAGAAAACGACGGAGTTTGTGAATGATAGCTACTATAATAATTTTACTCACGGTTGGTATTTGCGCCGCGTACCAGTATCTCAAAGGCACACTCGTAAGGTCCTTAGCAATGATATTTACGGTAATCATCGCAAATATCGTCGCCTTTGGCTTCTTCGAGCTTCTGGCTGGTTTCTTAATCCGTCGTGGCAGCACCAACAGGCCCTCGGCGATGATGTCTTACTGGCAGCCGCTGACTCTTGTAGTGCTCTTTATAGTCACTTTCGCCGTCCTCCAGACGCTCGCCTCTATGATTGCAAGAAAGTCCGTTAAGGCTGGACCGCTCGCCGAGAAACTCGGCCGTGTCATCTGCGGCGCTATAAGCGGCTTTATCTTCGCCGGGCTATTGATTACCGCCATGGGTATGACTCCAATCAAGGACAATATCCCCTATCAGCGATTCCGCTCGTCCAACCCCGACACGGAAAAACCAGCCAAGGCCGTGATGAATGCAGACGGCCTTGCCGCCGGCCTCTTCAGCATGGTCAGTAAAGGCAGTATGAGCGGTCAAACGAGCTTCGCTGTTGTGCACCCGTCTTTCGTTGATGAGATTTATCTTAATCGCCTGACTGGTGACAAAAACGTTTCGCTCGTCACACCGGCCGGCGCCGTCGAATTGCCGCCAAAAGCCGCTGCCTGGCCTGCACCGGCCGGTCTCAAAGCCGCCGACGGTACTGATGTCAGTCCTAAAACTGGATATGACCTGCTCGTTGTACGCATCGGCATTAAGAAAAACGGCGACACGTTCAGCCTTTCTCAATTAAGGCTTGTTTGTAATCAGAAGGAAACTGAATCGCTCAAAGGAACCGCAGTCGATGCGTATCCTATCGGCTACTTCATAGGGGCAGACCGGATTGCACGTAAAAAACTCGGCGAAAAGATTACCGTGCCGAAGGAAGATTTCAAGAGTAACGTCAAATGGATAGATTTTGCTTTTAACGTCCCATACACCCACGTTCCGGTACTGGTGGCATTCAAGCAAAACAGTATCGCGCCGGTCCCGAAACCTGTCAGTGCAGAAGACGCACCTCCCATCGAACCGTTCTAATTTAAGGTTAGTCCCTCAGTCTGTTCGGGAAATGGAGTGGTTAGACAATCTCTCTTGGTGGGCTTTTTAACCGACCAGAACAAGCTCCTCGAGGTCGAGTTCCATAAGATGTTCGAGATACTCGTTGAGTTCCTGCTCCGAGAAATCGGATAGAAACTCCGGCCTGGCGCTCTTGTTGATTTCACAAATGCAGCCTATCAATTCATTCTTGCTCATAAGCTCTGCCCCATAGCTGTAACTTTATTTGTTATCCAGGATTATGCCTGTATCGTCAGCCCTACCTTTTTTTCTTTAGTACACGCTAATCTATAATCGATAGATACCGTCGGAGCATTAGCCCCAAAATAGCAGACTCCTGCGATGCCTACCCACAAGATGTTGTTACTGACCCGCCATCGGGGGAAACGATTGACTTTAATGTCCAATAAAACCACGCCGGCAAAGCTGATAGGGCAAATACTAAAAAGTAGAAAAATCTTTATTTAAAAGCCGCAGATTCCGGCTCCTGCGCCTAACCCCCTCTTCTTGCAGGCCCGCGACCGAAACACCCGGCTATCGCTAACCTGACCACTGGTAAGAAGTTAAAAAAAGCTTGTCCTCCGGCCCTTCAGCACTTAAGATGTTTAGTTTACGTAAAATGCAGTTGTCTTAAGTTCGACTTTGTGGAGATTTAGAAGTGGCCAATACAAGTGACATTAGAAACATTGTCCTGCTCGGACACGGCGGCAGCGGAAAAACCTCACTGGCTGAGGCAATCCTTCACAAGGCCGGTGCTACCAGCCGCCTCGGCAGTGTTGACGATAAGAGCAGCGTATGTGATTACTACGACGAAGAAAAGGAGCACGGCCATTCGATTGCATCGGCCATCGTGTACCTCGAGCACGCAGGCAAGACGATAAACATAATCGACACACCCGGCTATCCCGATTTTGTCGGTCCCGCCATCAAGGCGATACCGGCCGCAGAGACGGCTCTAATAGTTATCGGCGCCGCCTCCGGTGTCGAAACCAATACACGCAAACTTTTCGATGTTGCTGCACAAGCCGGACTTCCAAGGATTATCGTAATTAACAAAATCGACGTTGAAAACACCGACCTGCCGGAACTGCTCAAAAACATCAGGGAAACATTCGGGCCGCAGTGTCGCCTTGCCAACATGCCGGCAGAAGACAAAAAATCCGTCATAGACTGCATAGAAAACGAAAGCGGCAGCTCCCCCCTCGGCGACGTTGCGACAGCACATACCGAGCTTATAGAGAGCGTAATCGAAGCCGATGACGCCCTGATGGAAAGTTACCTCGCCGGTGAGCAGATTCCCGCCGAGAAGGTTTCTTCCGTATTCGTCAAGGCCCTGAAAACCGGAACTCTCATCCCCATAGTATTCACTAACGCAAGGGCAGAGGTCGGAATAACAGAGCTTCTGGATATAATCACAAAATATACGCCGTCGCCGCAATACATCGAACACATCAAGCTCAAAGACGGCGATAAGGCGGTGGAGCTCAAAGCCGACGCGTCAGGCCCACTGGCGGGGCTGGTCTTTAGAATAGGTTTCGACCCGAAATCCAATATGAAATATTCAAGCATACGAATCTTCAGCGGTACTTTGAAATCCGATACTCAGATGCTCCGCAACGACGAAAAGAAAGCAATCAGGCCGGGCCACGTCCTCAAGAGTCAGGGCGGAGAAAATAAGGAAATTGACGCCGGTATCGCCGGCGATATCGTCACTCTCGCCAAAGTCGACGAGCTGAAAACCGGAGACCTCATCCACGACGGCAAAGTCTCCGGTAAATTCGAGCTGCCCGCAGTTCCTGAACCCATGTTTTCCCTGGCGCTGGAACCCGCCACACGCGGCGATGAGCAAAAAATCTCGAACGCCCTCGATAAACTTACCGAAGAAGACCAGTGCTTTAAGGTATCAAGGCCGCAGCAAACAAAGGAGCTGGTCGTCAGCGGTCTTGGCGAGATGCACCTTCGTGTCGTCCTCGAAAAAATGGAAACGTACTACAAGCTCAAGGTCAATACCAAACAGCCGAAAATCCCGTACCGAGAGACTATCACCACCAAGGCTGAGGGACACTATCGCCATAAGAAGCAGACCGGCGGCGCAGGCCAGTTCGGCGAAGTCTATCTGCGAGTGGAACCCGCCGAGCGAAATTCCGACCCGCCCCTGCAGTTTAGCTGGGACATATTCGGCGGCTCTGTCCCCGGACAGTATGAACCGGCAATACTCAAAGGTGTCAACGACGTTATGGATAACGGCGTCGTTGCAGGCTTCATGTTGCAGGACATAAAAGTCTCCGTTTACGACGGCAAGCATCACCCGGTGGATTCCAAAGAAGTGGCTTTCCGCGCAGCCGGAAAAGGAGCATTCATTGACGCCGTCCAGAAGGCAAAGCCGGTCCTGCTCGAACCGATTGTAAATATGGAAGTCACGATACCTGCCGAGAATATGGGGGATATTGCAGGCGACCTCGCCTCGAGAAGAGGCAGAGTCTTAGGACAGGAAATGCTCGCAGGAAATATACTCGTCGTCAAAGCCCAGGTGCCGCTGTCTGAAGTCACTCAATACAACAGCCAGTTAAAATCGGTGACCGGCGGCCGAGGCAGCTATTCGATGTCACTCAGCCACTACGAGCTGGTGCCCCCGAACGTACAGGCCCAGATTGTCGCCGCGCACCAAAAAGAAAAGCAGCAACCCGAATAGTCAACAGTATCTGATTTCTTTGTGTTGACGTTTGTCACTTGTGCTGTGCCGCAGCGGCTGCGTTACGACCAGGCCGAACGCATAACTCGGGCCGCTCTATCAGCCGACGCTGACTTCCTTGCTCGATTCCCACAGACCGTGAATATTGCAGTACGCCAGCGCGTGGAGCACACCCGGCTTGCTGGTTTTCATCGTAACCGTCGCCTCGTGATGCGTATAGACAGGCCCTTTGTTCGCCCCGTCAACCGATTCGCCGTGCGCATTAAATCCCACGTGCGCAACCTCGTATGCAAACTTCTCCCCCGCAGCATGCATATATAAGGTAATCCACCGGATATGATGTTCGGTCGTATTCGGATGCGCAATCTCCTTGCCTAACGTCACCTTAACGGCGAAAGGCTCACCCGCCTTTACCTTATCGGGACATTCGATGACCGGCACGTGCTTTTCCGTCTTCCAGTCCGCCTTTTTGATATGTTCACTCAACTCTGTCATAATAAATCCTCACTTTCACAAAATTCACATTCTCGATAGAAACACCATACCTGCCGTCAAGGCTAATCTCACACCTGCGGCGCGTCAAGGATTATGCCCAAAATACCTGAACACAAATACCCCTGCTGATTATACACCCCCGTCCTGTATGGGTTCGCACTAACTTGCAAACCCGATGTAAATTTTCCCCCCTTTTATTTTCACCGGATAGGTTTTAAGGTTAACAGAGGCCGGTGCACTTTTCGCCTCGCCCGTCGGGATATGAAATTGTGCCTGATGCTGAGGGCATTCGATAATTTCTCCCGTCACCAGGCCGTCAGCCAGAATAGCGCCCGCGTGCGTGCACTTCCCGTCGGTGGCATAATAACCGCTCGGCGTCCTGTAAACAGCATACTGCTTCCCATCCTGCTCGAAGCCTGTCACATCTTCTACATCGAGCTCATCAGCATCGCACACCGGATACCACTCTACATTACCGCTCATTATCACCCCCGCGTTTATCTACTTCATCGCCTCTCGCAGCGAATCGCGATTATCACTTATCCACTTCGCCTTGCGGCATATCATCTTGAGAAAATCCTCACCCTCCAGGTTCCCGAAAAACCCAGTCGTAGCAACAGGCAGCACCGCCTCGGCTATCATCGTCTCAATCATCAGGTCCGGCATCGCCCCAAGCTCACTTTTCTTCAGCGGCATAACCTCCATGTACCCGCTCAGAAAATCAACCACCCTTCCTTCGTCGAGATAATCAGGCCAGTCCGCCGGGTTAGGCCTGCCGCCGACTATCGAAAATTGCAGCATACCATTGGCCAAATCCGTAACAACAGGCGCAATCTTCACCGAGTCGAAATCCAGCAATGCTACAACCTTGCGCTCGGCAAACAACATATTGCCCGGATGCCAGTCGCCGTGCACAATCAGCTCAGGCCACGAATCGAACCCGAGCGCATTGACCCGCACACTCGCCGCCTCGTACAAACGCATCAGCTTATCAGCTGTGTACTTCATCGGCTCGACCGGCGCTTTTTTCTCCGATGCTATAGTCTTGAGATGGCTGCGCACGCCGCCCGAATCGTGAAAGCTGCCCCGCAGCGGCATCAGCAAATCATAATTGAAGCCGCTCAGCAATTCGTGGAACCTCGCCATTTGCCTGCCCGCGTCCCGCGCAGCCTCAGCCGACCAGTCATATCGCACGCCGTTTATAAAGCTGAACAGCTCGTAAATGTGATGGTCGAGCTGCAAGATGGTGTTGCTGTCCTCTTTGGTGGTGATAAGGGTTGTTACAGGAAAATTATTCTGCGCCAGATGCAGCTGGACGGCATGGCCGAAGGCCACGCGGTACAAATCGTCTTTGCCGCGGCTTCTGCGCTTCAAGAGGAACTTGCCCTGCTCGGATATGACGACCATTTTCGGTGCGCGGTGATTGCCGGCTGACAATGGCTCGACCTGGTGAATCTTGCCGATATCGTAACACTCCAGCACCCGGTCCAGCTCTTCGGATGAAAAATGTGCACCGCCTCGCGGCATATTGCCTTTTCCCTTCAATTACACACCGGATTGTACCCATATATCGACTCAAATCAAGACAGAGTATAAAGGCAGGGTATAGGGTGTAGGGTATAGGGTATAGGGTTCAGGGGTGAAATTTTTTGAAAAAAAATTTGAAAATTCCTGGAAATCCGGCTTTTGGGGAGTTTGTGCGCAGAAGTACAAACCCCCATTTTTAGTTCAAAAACCGAATCTGCTCGCGCGCGCATAATGGAAAAAATTGCTGCGCGAGGGCAAAAACGGGGTTTTTGGCGCAGGAATGGGGATTTGGGGTTAAAAAATGGACAACCGGGCTGGTGCCAAAATTGCAATGATTATTGATAAGTGATTAAGGATAAAAGACTTAGGGATTTATATCATAGTAGGATGGTGGGGATTAAAGTTTCGATTTTTTCATCTTTTTGAGTGGTTTTTTGCGAGTTTTGAGCGGATTTTAACGGTTTTTTTCGGTTTTTTAACGTTTTTGACACCCTTGTTTTTGGGGTAAAAATGGGGTTAAAAAGTCAAATTAAAAATTCTAATGTCACTATAAGAAAAACTTATTTAGCCACAGATTACACAGAGGGAAAAAGGTGCAAAGTGTCAAAGGGCCAAAGGCACAAAGTACGACTAACGACTGAATTAACCGCAGAGGGCGCAGAGATTGTTTTTCAGACACAGATTTACACTGATTAGCACTGATTTTGGTTGATGGGGCCGTGGCTACGGCCTTTGTGTTCAGCAGCTAAGGTGTCTCTATAAGCGAGCTTATTCAACACCTATAGCCTTGACCACAGACGCTCCGCATCTTTCATCAAGGGATTAACACAGATTGTTTCACCGCGGAGGGCGCTGAGACCGCAGATTACACAGACTCTTTGACAGGATAACCCATCTTCGCCAAGGCTACGCCGGGCAGGCAGGATTGACGGGATATTATAAAAGGGATGCCCCGACGGACATTTTTGGGATGCCAATCGGGGCAGCGCCCGCGCGACTTGCGCATAAAAAAGCCGCAGGACATGGGTTGCATGCGCTACGGCGGTCGCCCGAAGGCTGGTGCCTGCGAATTTCCCAGATTTCTCTGGTCATCTTGTTGTGAAAAACCAGGCGCGGATCAGTTACAATCCATTGACTATTAGAGAATATTTGCTATTGTTGTCAAGAAAATAATGTTAATTTTTTGGAGGGAAATTCATGGCTGGTTACATATTAGGACTGGATATTGGGACTAACTCCGTTGGGTCTGCCACCGTTGACATCGAAAAACGCGTGATAAGGATGGGAGTAAGTGTATTTCCTGCGGGCGTAGAAGAACGTGAAGACAAACGAGGTGCTCCTAAAAATCAAGATCGAAGGTCAAAAAGGCAGCAAAGACGTTCAATCGAAAGGCGAGCGAAACTTAAAAGGCGTCTCCGCCAATATCTCTTAGAAAAGGGTTGGGTGCCAAAAGAAAAAGACGAACTTAGAAAATGGGAAAGCAATCCTATATTCAATCCTTGGCTTCTCAGAGAAAAAGCACTTCACGAAGAACTTAATCAATATGAATTTGGCAGAATACTTTTACATTTTGCACAAAGACGAGGGGCATGGTGGTTTGATGAGGAACCTGAAGAATCAGAAAAAAGTAAAAAGCCAAAGAAGGACCCTGCTGAGATACTTGGCACAGTCGAATACACCAAAAGAATAATGAGTCAAAAAGGCGCAGAAACATTCGGCGAACTTATGGCAATAGAATATAGAAACAGAATAACCAAAACTGCAAATAATAGAATAAGAAATGAAAGAGTTAGAAACAAGAATAGCGCTTTTGGTGAAAAGGAGTCAGAATTTGTTGCTGATAGGCATATGATACTGGCGGAATTTTCAAAGATATGGGAAGCACAAAAGGCTTTTGGAGGACATCTTGCAAAGGAATTGACGGAGGAAGTAAAAAAAGAAATATATAATCCCCAAAAAACCGATACATGGCGATGCCAAGGTGTGTTGTTCAGTCAAAGAAAGACATACTGGGACACGGGAACACTTGGGCGTTGTGATTTAGAGCCAACAGACGAAAAATGCCCAAAGGCAGATATGTACGCTCAAGAATTTCTTGTGCTTACAAGTATAAACAATATTCGTATAACTCCTCCGATGCAGGAAATCAGAAAATTAGAGGATGGCGAGAGGAAAAAAGTTGTAGATGCCGTTAGAAAACAAATAACAGCTTCTGAAACCACAATAAGGAGAGCACTGGGAATAGATAAGGGAGCAAACAAAACGCTCTATACTCTTAATACCGATGGCGATAAGTTCACAGTAAATGGTGACTGGTTTTACTCTCAAATAGCTTGTGGTGTCTTTGGTGAGGACAAATGGCTGTCGTTTGACGATAAAAAAAAGGAATCCGTAAATAACGCAATATTGAAGTTCGACCCAAATGAAGAAAATGACGAAAGCAAAACAAGAGCAGGCTGTAAAAAATGGTGGGGATTGGATGATGAAAAGACTGAAAACTTTATAGCTGCCTGGAAAAAAAGGCCAAAAAAGTCTGAAAGAGTAAATCTTTCAAAAAAAGCCGTTAAAAACCTGTTACCTTATTTAAGAGAAGGCTGGACTGTAACCGAGGCAAGGGATATGTATGCTGAAGATGCCTCAAACAATGCGGACGATTTAACAAGAAGACACTATTCAACGAAAGAGGTTTTGGTAAACAAACGAATCCGGCAATTTTTTAAAAAACATCCTGACTTATTACCACCGGTATCCGATGGGATTTCCAATCCTGTAGTAAGAAAAAGCATTCACGAGGTTAGAAGGCATTTGATAGAACATCTCAGTCAATTCGGCGTGCCGGACAGAATTGTGATAGAGCTTGCCAGAGAAGCAAGGCAGACCGAGCGGGTAATATCCAGAAGAATACAGAAAAACAAAGCTATTGAAGACCTTAGAAGAGAAATAATTAATACGCACAATCTTGATGATCCTCACATAACAAGTACACAAAAAGAAGCTAAAATCAAACGTATCAGGTTGTGCAGGCAACAAAAAGAAATGTGTGCGTACTCAGGCGCTACAATAACAGATAAAACGGCAGCGGATGGAACTGGCCTTGAAATCGATCATATCGTGCCAAGGAGTAAGGGCGGTGACAATAGTATAAGCAATCTCGTTTTGTGTTATAGCACCGCTAACCAAGGCAAAGGACACAGAACACCCATTGACTGGTTAAGCGAAGAGCAATTTGACAAGGTAAAGAAAGTATTTAAGCATCTGCATCGCGAAAAGGGAGAGAAGGGTAAGGGGGCGATAACCAAGGATAATGTTGACATGGTTGATGAGGCGAAATGGAAAAACCTTAACCGCAGAACGCCGAAGGAAGGTTTTACAGAAGAGCAGCTTTGCTCAGCTGCGTATGCGGCAAAGCAGACTGCTGACTGGATAAACAAAGTCTTGTATGGTGATAAGGACAGGGACAAAAGATATGTTTTTGCCTCTAATGGCAATTACACCGGAATACTTCGAAGGGATTGGGGACTGTTTTTTGATGAAGATGGTCAGCGGAGTGAAAAGGGCAGAAAAAATAGAGGTGACCACCGACATCATGCTGTTGACGCGGCGATAATAGCCATGACACCAAAGTGTTTACCAAAAATTAAGCAGTCTTTTATTGATTTTGAAGAACAAAAAGAAAATAAGCAAATAAAGCCCGAATGGAAAACTATTGAACAGCCCTGGGAAGGATTCAGCGAACAACTCGCAGAGGAATACAAAAAACTAAAGATTTCACACAGGGCTTATAACAAACAAATTGCGGGTTATCTGCATAAAGATACAATTTACGGCCCGGCGGTGATTTATGAGAGATATAAAAAGGACGATGAGAAAAAGAGTATTAAAAAAGGCGACGTTAAAATTGGAAAGGATGGAAGATCTATATTGAAAGAGGGCATGTACATTAAGAGCATCTCTGTAATAGGAATAAAACAAAATCATCTTCGTATGCCAATCGGATGGGATGAATTGAAAAATGATTACAGTAATGCAACAGAACCGAAAAGAAAGGCTATAAGAAAAAAAATGTTGAGTCTTGAAGACGTACCGCCAGGAAAATCCGGTGTTATCAGGGACATTGAATTACGTGACAAAATACGAGACTGGCTTAAAAACCACGAATTTTCAGACATGGTAAAGGCAAAGGAGTTCCTTAAGGAAAATGGACTGATTATAAACGGCACCCCGGTTAGAAAAGTGAGACTGCTTTGGAAGCTGAACGAAGTTGTAGAAATTGCCAGAAAGGGATTTGACTACAAAAATAGCTCTCCGGAAAGAACTCGGAAGTCTCTTAGAGTTTACCAAACACAGAATAATCACCATATAGAAATAAGGGAGAAGACTGACAAAAAAGGAAATGTTAAATGGGCTGGTGAAGTAATTACCAACTTTGAAGCTGCAAAACGGACGAGGACAGAAAAAACAGATATTGTTGATAAAACTGAAAACAAAAATGGAAAATTTGTAATGTCGTTATCAAAAGGCGAAATCGTCCACATGAAGTTAGCTGATAAAAAAGAAGCTGATTACTATGTTGTATTCAAAATAGACCCCAGCAAGGCTATTCATTTCACACCACACACAGATGCTAATCCCGCAAGTAGTAAGAAAAAAGGTGTAAAACTTCGTGAAGATATTGCTTTGGTGCCGAATGACTTGCGGCAAAGTATTATATTAAATGAGAACAACGTACCGGAAAAAATCAAAATCTCGCCGCTTGGCGAGGTGAGAGTATTAGCAAATGACTAATATAAGCTAAAGCAAGACACCAATTTTTACGACAATACGTAGTTGATATATCAGGGAGGAAAAGGCCTTGATAAAACGTATTGTCGAGATATCCCAGTCTAAAAGCCATCTAAAGGTCAAGTACGGCCAGCTTGTTATCGGGCAAAACGGCAGCGATGTCAGCATAATACCCTGTGAGGATATTGGTGTGCTGTTAGTTGACCATCAAGGGGTTAGCTACACACATTCAGTCTTTACAGAACTTCTTAAGTGCGGGGCTGCGGTCGTACTGTG